>FWWM01014032.1_pt1 | contig 12721 bp, 12 predicted proteins | sample 2228351 | NCBI WGS metagenome assembly FWWM01 (sample SAMEA103939774, study PRJEB20133) | metagenome | reverse complement strand
CAAGTAGAAGGATTTTCTATTTTTCCTTTTCTTAATTCTTTAAGCCATTCAGCCATACGAGCTACAGGTCCTGTAATATTCCACTTGATTACAAGGAGAGAGATTGTAACGATTGAAATAGTTAGTGCAAGCAAACGCATTATATTCTGTTTCACATCTCTTTAAGCCTTATATCAATATATGAAGCATCCTGAAAAACAGTTAAAGCATTCTTCTTCAGAAGAATCCGAAAATATTGGAAGAACATAAAGATAAAATTTTGCTTTGTCAATTTTTTAAAACTTAGTTTTAGGAGTTTTTTCAACAAGAACATTAATTACCTCAACAGCTGTCTTTGATATATGGGATTTAAGAAAAGAGTTTGAAGTTATAATATTTCCAGATGCATCAAAAACAGCAACGCCTTTTAATCTTTCCCGATTACCAAATTTTTCTACGAGACGATCTAATTTTTGTGTCTGTCCTGTTTCAATCAGCGGTAAAACTGATTCTCTTAGGCTTTCTGCAATTATTATACTTCTCCTTTCAATATCCGCCTGAAGTCGCTCTTTTTCATCTTTGACCTGAATATAGGAGAATATTCCTAAAACAATAAAGATACCACAAAAAAGAGAAAAAATAAGCTTAATAGTTAATCTCATTAAATATATGAAATAAAAGTACCAAAATTACAGACTTTCTCTAAAAGTTTTGGCTTTTTTAATGAAATCTGTTATTTTTTCTTCACAATTCTCCTCAAGCATTTGTTTGGCAATGAGAAGGTTTTCTACATAGGCATTAAGCATTTTTATAATGTTATTTTTATTCATACAAAGAATGTCCTTCCATATTTCTGGACTACTCATTGCTATCCGAGTTGTATCCATAAACCCACTGCCAGCATATTTAAGCAAATTGCTGTCTACTTCAGCGACTGTGTTCACAAGGGAAAATGCTACAAGGTGAGGTAGATGGCTCACAAGGGCATATATTTTGTCATGTTCATCGGCAGGCATTATCTCAACAAATGCTCCGATTCTTTCCCACAATTTTTTAATTTTATTCAAAGAAGGCTTATGGGTCTTCTCGGTTGGCGTAATTATAACCCTTGCTCCTTTGTACAAATTTGCCCTCGCATGCTCAAAACCTGTTTTGTCTGAGCCAGCAATTGGATGTGTTCCAATAAAATATGCTCTATCACCGAAGATTTCTTCAAGAGTATTTACTACCTCTGCTTTTACACTTCCAACATCAATAACTATCGTATCATGCTTTATAAATTTAGAAATCTCTCTTGCAATCTTCTCAAATGTTCCTACTGGCGTTGCAAGAACTATGAGGTCTGCGTCTGAGGCTTCTTCTAAAGATAAAGTATAATGGTCAATAATTCCGAAGGATTTTGCATCCCTTAGTCTTTTTTCATTTCTTCCATAACCAATTATGTTTGGACATGCTCCATTCTCTTTAATAGCAAGTGAAAGGGATGCTCCAATTAATCCTACACCAATGATTGAAATCCTGTCAAATAAAACTTTTTCAGCCACTAGACACTATCCACCAATCAACAATTTAAAATTCTCTTCCAACAGCCTTTGCAACAGCAGCAACTTTTTGCATTAGCTCACTGAACATTGGAGGAGTAAGGGATTGCTCTCCGTCTGACAAAGCCTCTTCCGGATTTGTATGGACTTCTATCAATAACATATCTGCACCTGCAGCAACTGCTGCTAAAGCCATAGGTGTTACCAAATCTCTTTTACCTACTCCATGACTTGGGTCAACTGCAACAGGAAGATGACTTAGAGTTTTTAAAAGAGGAACAGCGCTAAGATCAAGGGTGTTTCTTGTTGCAGTCTCAAAGGTTCTTATACCCCTTTCACACAGAATTACATTTTGATTTCCCCTTGAGAGAATATATTCTGCAGCCATCAAAAGCTCTTTGATTGTGGCAGACATCCCCCTTTTAAGAAGCACAGGTTTGTCAACAGAGCCTACTTCCATGAGAAGTTTGAAATTTTGCATATTTCTTGTTCCTATCTGAAGAATGTCAACATAATCAAGCATTACATCCATGTCTCTGGGGTCCATTATTTCGCTTATAACAGGTAGTCCTGTTCGTTCTTTAGCATCTTTCAAATATTTAAGACCCTCTACTCCCAGTCCTTGAAAGGAATAAGGAGATGTGCGTGGTTTAAATGCTCCTCCCCTTAAAAGAGTAGCACCTACTGCTTTAATTTTTTCAGCAATGTCAAGAAGAGTAATTCTATTTTCTACAGCGCAAGGACCTGCAGCAACATGAACTTTTGTGCCGCCTATTTCAAGATCATCAACTTTGACTATGGTGTCTGTTTTTTTGAAGTCCCTACTTGCAAGTTTATAGGGCTTCAAGATTCTTACAATCTCTTCTACTGCAGGGATTGCTCTTATTGCATTTTCCTCATCTTCTGTTACATTTGAGGTATCTCCTATTACTCCGATGATGGTTCTCTCTGTTCCCCTTGAGATGTGAGGTTTCAACCCTCTTGCCTCAAGTTTTTTGACAATTCTTTCAATTTGCTCTTCTGTTGCATCTGGTCTTAATACGATAATATCCATGTCTTCCTCCTATACTTGTAAAAATTTTTTTAATCCATTGATAAATGCTTCGTTTTCCTCTGGCAAACCAATGGTAACCCTTATTTCATTCGGTCCAACTGGTCTAATAATTACACCTTCCCTTAACAGAAACTCAAATACCTCCTTTGATGATGTGTTATTGGGAAGAATTATATAGATAAAGTTTGTTTCTGTAGGAAGATACTTGATTTGCTGAATGCTATCAAGCTCTTTGTAAAGATATTTTTTCCCTGATTCATTAATCTCCAGCACTTTTTTTAGATGTTCCTCATCCTTAAGTGCTGCCTCCGCAGCAATCTGAGCTATTGTATTTGTATTAAATGGTTCTCTAATTTTATTCATCTCATTTATAATCTCTTTCTTTGCTATTCCATAGCCAATTCTTAAACTTGCCAATCCATATGCTTTAGAAAATGTTCTAAGAATTAAAATATCCCTACCATCAAGGACGTGTTTAATTGTGTCAGGATAATAAGGTGATGTGACATACTCATAGTACGCCTCATCTACAACCACAAGGATGTTATCTGGTATTTTTTGTATGAAGTTTTCAAATTCATCTTTATAGTTCATTGTCCCTGTTGGATTATTAGGATTAGCAATAAATATAATTTTTGTACGTTCAGTTATTTCTTTGAGCATTCCCTCAAAGTTATGTCTCCAGTCCTTTAGCGGAACTTCTTTAGCGATCCCTCCCTGTGATGTTACTGCCATTGCATAAACAATAAATGAAGGTTTAGCCATTAAAGCTTCATCACCAGGTCCCAAGTAAGTCTTAACAGCAATGTCAATCAATTCATTTGAACCATTTCCAAGAATAATCTCATCGTGCGTTAGTTTGATTCCTTTTTTATTAAAAATCTCACAAAGTGAATTTTTAAGATAATACCCAGAACCTTCAGGATATCTTGCAAGTTCCTCAGGATTTGAAAGAAATTCCTTTATAGCCTCTACAACCTTTGGAGAAGGTCCTAATGGATTTTCATTAGAGGCAAGCTTGTAACATTTTTTGATTCCAAGTTCCCTTTCTACCTCCTTAATCGGTTTTCCTGGAACATAGGGTTGAATTTTTTCCACATACGGAAGCGGCTTAATCATAAACTCCTCCTTTATTCATAGATAGGATAAGAACCTAAATGGACAAGCTCTATGCAATATTTTTTTACCTTTGAGAGAGTTTCTCGAACTGTATCATCCTCAACATGACCAATAAAATCTACAAAAAATATATATTCCCACTTTCTCATCTTCGCAGGTCTTGATTCTATCTTTGTGAGATTAATGTTTGCATCCTTGAAAGGTTTAAGAGCATTGTAAAGAGCTCCTGGCTTGTCTTGCAATGAAAACATTATTGAGGTCTTATCTGAGCCAGTCTTATGAGGAAAGTTTTTACTAAGTATAAAAAATCTAGTAAAGTTATTTTTATAGTCTTCAATATGCTTAGCAACGAATTTAAGACCATAAAGTGTTGCAGCAAAATCACTTGCAATAGCAGCAACTTCCTCATCAAGGGAGGCTTGCTTTGCCGCCTCTGCTGTAGATGCTACATCATAAAAAGGAACATGGGGAAGATTTTTACTTAACCACTCTCTACACTGAGCCCTTGCGTGGGGATGGGAGTAAATCTTTTTTATTTTTTCTTTTTCTCCAGTGATGGAAAGCAGATGATGGGATATTGGAATAATTATTTCTCCAGAAATTTTCACCTCATATTGCATAAACATATCAAGGGTGAGAGTCACAGTGCCTTCATTTGAGTTTTCTATGGGAACAATTCCAAATTTGCTCATTCCTTTTTCAACACTCTCAAAAATGCTCTTTATTGTATCAAGTGGTTCAAACTGAGCAAAGCTTCCGAAATATTTGATCGCTGCAAGATGGGTAAAAGTGCCTTCAGGTCCTAAATATGAAATTTTTTGGGATTCTTGTAATGACAAAGTAGCAGATAAAATCTCTCTGAATAGATGTTTTATTGTCTCATTGGAAAATGGTCCTTTATTTTGACTAATAATGTTGTTTATGAGTTTCTTTTCTCGAACAGGATCAAAAAATTTAAGACCCTTCTGTCTTTTTATTTCGCCTATTTTAAGAGCAACCTCTGCCCTTTTGTTGAGAAGATCAAGGATTTGTTTGTCTAATTTGTCTATCTGTTTTCTTAACTCTTCTAATACCCCATCTTCCATTTTTTATTTTAGCATATTTATGCTAAAATTTAAGTTATGGAAACTTTAAGAAAAGAAATGATGGACAGGGTTCTTAACTGGATAGCATCCCATGATGATGAGCCTCCCTATCTTTTGATTGATAAAGAGATTTTAATAAAAAAAATATCAGTAATTGGAAAGGGAATAACCAACTCAAAAGTTTTTTACGCTGTTAAGGCAAATCCTGCTATTGAGGTTTTAAGGTTTTTAAATGATTTCAACATAGGTTTTGAGATCGCCTCAGAAGGAGAGCTTGCAATTCTAAAGGAACTTAATGTTTCTCCAGACAGAATAATAACGAGCAATCCTATAAAAACTTTCAAATTTCTAAAGGAAGCAGTTGAATACGGCATTGACTATTATGCCTTTGACTCATACGAAGAGGTGAATAAACTCGCCAAATATGCGCCAGGGAAAAAAGTTTACATAAGGCTCACTGTTCCCAATGAAGGCAGTGAATGGCCACTTAGTAAAAAATTTGGAGTAGAGCTTGAGGAGGCTGTATCACTTCTTTTGTATGCGAAAAAAAATGGTCTTCAACCAATTGGAATAACATTTCATGTTGGATCCCAGTGCAGTAATATTTATAACTGGCATACAGCAATAATTAAAGCAAGCCAAGTTAGAGATTTAGTTAAGAAAGAGGGAATAGAAATTAAAATGCTAAATATTGGAGGAGGATATCCAATAGAGTATTTGAAAAAAGTTCCTGATATAGAAACGATTGAAATGAAAATCAACACATTTCTTCAAGAATACTTTCCTGAAACAGAGATTTTTATTGAGCCAGGAAGAGCCGTAGTTGGTGATGCAGGAGTTTTTGTCTCTAAAATTATTGGAAAAGCAAAAAGAGGCGATGAAAATTGGCTTTATATTGATGTTGGAGTTTTCAATGGACTAATGGAAAGTATAGGAGGAATTAAGTATCAGTATATTGTGGGAAGCAGAGGAGAGGAAAAGGAATGGACAATTGCAGGTCCAAGCTGTGACAGCTTTGATGTAATTGACAAAGGAGTTATGCTACCTGAGCCGGATGTAGGAAGTCTTATATTGATTTTATCTGCAGGAGCGTACACTATTTCCTATGCATCTGAATTTAATGGCTTTTCTATACCAAAAACATTTTTAATTTAAGGAGGAAAAAAAATGATAAGATTTTTTGAGAAAGACCCCTATGCTCCAATCCAATATGTTTATGAGGTTGAAAAAATTCTTTACAAAGGGAAAAGCTCTTATCAGGAAATAATGGTTCTGGAGAACCCCTACTTTGGAAGAATTCTCGTCTTAGACAATGTGGTACAACTTACAGAAAGAGATGAATTTATTTATCACGAGATGCTTACTCATGTAGTCATGCATTCTCATCCTGAACCAAAAACTGTAGTGGTAATTGGTGGAGGAGATGGAGGAGCGGTAAGGGAAGTGCTTAAACATGAAAGTGTACAAAAAGTTTACTTCGTTGAAATTGATGAGGAAGTTATTAATGTTTCCAAAAAGTTTTTCCCCACAGTATCACATGCTATTGATGATCCAAGAGTTGAGATAAAATGCATGGATGGAGCAGAGTTTATAAAAAAGATGGAAAATTCAATTGATGTTATTATTGTAGACTCCACTGATATAATAGGTTTTGCAAAAAGCCTTTTCACTGTCGAATTCTTTAAATCCGTAAGAAATGCCCTTACAGAAAATGGAATGTTTGTAAGTCTATCAGAATCACTTATTTTCCATAAAGAGCTTGTGTATGAAGTCCAAAATTCCATGAAACTAATCTTTCCAATAGTTGACCTTTATACAGCAAGCATTGCAACTTATGCTGGAAACTGGTGGACATTTTCAGTTGGCTCAAAATCCCTTGACCCAAGAGAAATAAGAAAGCCGGTCAAAGTTAAAACCAAGCTTTACACTGAAGGTTTACATAAAACTTGCTTTTTACCAAGAGATATTTATGATAAGCTTTTGAAAAAAGAGCTTGAATGGTAAACTGAAATAACAAATACAGACCTAAATTGAGCGATTTTTTGTAGACCTCCTGTTAATACATCATGGCGACCCTGCCATTTATTATTATCCGTCATTGAGAGGCATCCGTAAGGATGCCGAAGCAATCTCTTCTCCATCTGTGGGAAAAAAAGACAAGATTGCTTCGGGCACTTCGTTCCCTCGCAATTTCGGACAGAGGAACCTCGCAAGAGTGGAAAAAAATCCTTGTAATGACAAGAATTGAGGATGTCTCTCAATTGCACGGAAAGGTCTACTATAAAAAATCGCTCAATTTAGATTATAATTAGTGAAAACTTTGAGAGGAGGTTATTATGCAACAGGCAGGGAATGAAAAAATTTTAGGTGGATTAGGAGCTTTATTTATAATTTTGGGGCTTGTTCCATATATTGGATGGATTTTGTGGATAAGTGGATTTGTACTTCTTATTATATCTTTGAATAAATTTTCAAAAATATTTCAGAATCAGGATATTTTTAAAAAGTTTTTAACCGGCGTCTTAATCTCAGTTGTGGGAAGCGTAATATTTGTTATTTTTGGTGCTATTTCAATTGTTCCTATTCTTTCACATCATGGAGAAATAGGAAATTTTCCAACTATAGGAATGATTTTTGTGTTATTAGCCGCATACGTCTTAACAATTGTTAGTTGCTATTATTTCAGAGAATCTTTTAAGCTTCTTCATCAATACACCAGTGTAAATCTGTTTAAACTTGCTGGTAATTTCATATTCTGGGGCGCAGTTGGATTGATTATCTTTGGTATCGGTGCTATTGCTATAATTGTGGGATGGATAATGCTTGCAGTTGCTTTCTTTACGCTTCAATCTGACTATAAATACGAGTAGTAAGTTAATCTATTTCCTGAATTTCCAATATTTTTTCTACATTGAAATTTCGCTCCTCCATCCGCATCATGCACATTGCTTTTAATCCCAAAAAAACTCTACTGCCATACTCCATCTCTCCAACGAATAAGGGCTTTACTATTCTTTTTGATTTTTCATCCGTTGATTTAAGATATACAATCTCCAATTTTTTACCATTCTCAATTGCCCTTTCTATCAGAGAAATCTTATCTTCAATGGATAGCTTTTTTGCTGCATTTTTATATTGAAATTGAGTAATAAATCTGATAATTCTTCTGTCAAGTAAAATGTGCTTTTTACTTACAGGCCTCTTGAGTATCAATCCATCAAAATTACTACATCTTGACAAAGCCACATAAAGTTGTCCATGAGAGAATGTTCCTCTGCCCAGATCAATTATCATTTTATCAAAAGTCAGTCCTTGACTTTTATGTATTGTAATAGCCCATGCAAGTTTCAAAGGATACTGAATAAACTGTCCAACAACTTCTGTTAATATTTTTTTCTTCTCCTTGTCGTAGTAAAATTCAAACATCTCCCATGTAAATGGTGATACTTCAATAACATCTCCATTTGTAAGTTCAACAAAAATTAAATCTGGCTCAGTCCTTTTTTGCTCAATATCTACTATTTTTCCAATATCACCATTTACCCATCTGCCTTTGCTGTCGTTGTTAAGAAGCATTACCTGTGCATTGATTTTTACTACTAAATCTATGGAAGTTGGAAGGTCATTTTCATTGAATTCGCCTTCAATAAAACCATGATAAACAAATTCTTTTCCTTGTATCTTTGCAAGCTTCTCAAAATTAATTTTTTCAGCCATTTTGTTTGTTGTCGTAAGATAAACATAAAATTCTTCATCTGGCGGTATAAAATCTGGATTTACCCTACTGTTGAGTTTTTCTATGAGGTCATCTGTAACAGTATTATTTCGTATGCTGTTTAATATTTCAAGAAAAGCTGAATCAGACTGTCTATAAACCTTCTCAAGCTCTACAAATTCAAACTCACATTCATTGAAAACCTGTGAGCTAAAAAAATACGGTGAACTGTAATAATCTTTGAAAATAGGCTTTTCCCTTGATGTAACAACAGGAGGAAGCTGATACAAATCACCAATAAAAATCATCTGAACTCCGCCAAATGGCTTCCTCCTTTTAGGTCCGTGCTTTCTTAAAAAGGCATCAATACAATCAAGTAAGTCAGCTCTTACCATAGATATTTCATCAATTACAATTGTATCAAGTTTTTTATATAGTTCTGAATTTTTGGGCTTGATATCTTTTACTTTATGTATTGTTATATCAGGCTTAAAACCAAAAAATGAATGAATTGTCTGTCCTTTGACATTTAAAGCAGCAACTCCTGTTGGTGCAAGCACTGCTATTTCCTTTTTTGTATTGTCTCTAAAATATTTAAGAAAAGTGGATTTTCCTGTGCCAGCTCTTCCTGTTATAAAAATATTGTTTTTAGTATTTTCTGCTATGGATAGGGCTTTTTTAAAACTGTCGTTTAATTCAATCATGGTAGAATTTCTATTGGAGTGCCTTCTGCAACTAACATCCATATCTCATCCATCTCTTCATTAGTCACAGCAATGCAACCCTCTGTCCAGTCATCAAGAATATGATATTTCCCTAAGTATTCAACATTTTTTGAAAGTCCATGAATCATTATTCCACCGCCAGGATTAATTCCCAAACTAATAGCCTTTTCAATATCTCTTTCGTTTGGGTAGGAAATCTTTAGGGATTTATAAAAACCACTGTTTGGATTTTTCCAAACTATATAATATCTTCCCTCCGGAGTTTTTCCATCTCCCTGTGCAGATTTTGCACCCACAGGATTTTTACCTAATGCAACTCTGTAAGCCTTCAGTATTTTTCCCTCTTTCATCAAAAACATAACTCTTTTTGATTTTATAACTACTATCAAATCAGCAAACTCTTGGGCATAGAGGATATTTGAAGTAAAAGCTATGAGAATTATGCTAAAAAGAAGCGTTCTTAAGAGCATCTTTACATGCGCAAGTTCTTTCTTGTAGTAAATTTTTTATTGTTTCTTTTACTATCTTTTTGATAACATCTAAAGAAGCTTTCATAGATTCCACTACTTCAGTTACAGTGAGAGGATTCTTTGATATTCCTGCTGCATAGTTTGCTACAACTGCTAATGCAGCATAGCAAATCTCAACTTCCCTTGCCAATGCTGCCTCGGGCATAAGAGTCATTCCAATTATGTCTACTCCTATGCTTTTGTAAAATCTAATTTCTGCTGCTGTCTCAAGCCTTGGACCATTTACACAGATGTAAGTGCCCTTTGAAATAATTGGAATATCCAAGTTTTCAGCGGTTTTTATAAAACATTCTCTCATCTCATGGCAAAAGGGCTCAGTAAAATCTATATGAACAACTTTTTCTTCCTCATAAAAAGTATTTTTTCTCATACCCTGAGTAAAATCTATTATCTGATCAGGCAATACAATACTTCCGGGTGGGATATTTTCATTTAGTGAGCCAACAGCAAAAATTCCTATAATTCTCTCAATTCCCAACTGCTTAAAGCCGTAAATATTTGCCCTGTAATTTACTTTATGGGGAGGGATGCTGTGGTTTAATCCATGCCTTTTTAGAAATAGAGTTTTTGTAAAACCAATATCTTCTACTTCATAAGGACAGGATGGTTCTCCATAGGGAGTTTGAATTGAAATTTTTTCATTTGATATTTCAGTATCACTAAGTCCGCTACCGCCGATTATACCTATTTTCACTTTTTAATTCTCTTGGGCTTATTTAAAAATGCGCCCAGGAGGATTTGAACCCCCGACCTACGGATTCGTAGTCCGCCGCTCTATCCTACTGAGCTATGGGCGCTAAAAATATTATACCATAGCTCTGCTTATTTATATGAAACCTTCGCCTGACTCAGTTCGTGCACTTTGGTATTCTCTCCAAAGAGATTCTTTTGTAACAGTTTCGTGCAAAATGAAATCCCAAGGAAGAAAATCTTCAAAGGATTTTGTTTCATAAATCTCTTGTTTTATCTCATCAAATATCTTTCCAAAATTCTCTCCCCTTGAAACCCTTTCTGCTATGGCTAATGATCGTCTGTCAGCCCTTGCAAAGTAGCCTTGCATATAAGAGTATTTTGGAACTTCGTGTAAGAGTTTAAATCCCTTGATTTTCAATGTATCTTTATTAAGTTTTTTTAATCTTTCCTTCACAATTTCTCTCTTTTCCATTCCATGCCACTGAAATGGTGTAAAAGGCTTTGGCACAAATATACTAATACTTGCAGTAATTTTCCGAGTAAAGACTTCACGAATTTTTTGTATAAGCTTTACAATTTCATCTATATCTTCTTCCCTTTCAAAAGGAAGTCCTATCATAAAATATAGCTTCAGTGTCTCAACCTCTGTGTTTGATAACTTCTTTGCTATCTGTAATATATCTTTCTCTTCAATCCCTTTTTTTATTATTCTTCTTAGTCTTTCTGAGCCTGCCTCGGGTGCAAGGGTCACAGTTTTTCGTCTTGATAAAATTTCCAAGCTTTGCAATGTATGTTTATCAGCTCTCAATGAGGTAAAAGAAATCTCTATATTAGGAATCTCTAAAAGGTTTAGTAATTCTCTGTAAGCTGTTAAAGAAGGTGCAATCAGTCCGAGATTAAAACCATGATTAATAGCTTCTTCAATCTTTGTCCTTAAAACCTCTGTTTGGACTTTTCTTGGAGGACTGTAAACTTGTCCAACGAGACAAAAACGACAGCTAAATGGACATCCCCGCATTGTTTCAATTAGAAACTTCTCTGAAAAGACTGCCATTGGTGTGACAATTTGGGAATAGCCGAATTTGTTAGATAAATCTCTACAGTAAACTCTTTTTATTCTTGAAGGTGCACCCTGCCAAAGAATTTGTCTTCCATTTATTTTTCCAGTTGCATTAAAAACTTCTTTGTAGGCTTCGGGAATATAAAATCCATCGGATGATAGAAGTTCTTTTTTCAGGTTTTGCTTGAATTCTTCTAAATATGAGCTTTCCCTGACTTGTTTATATTTTTCTACGAAAACATCAATTAATTCCTCAGCCTCGCCGACAAACACTACATCAAAAACCTCTGAAAGGGGCTCTGGATTAGAAAAGCATAAAACACCTCCTGCAATGATGAGAGGATGCTCATAGGTTCTTTCAGATGTTAAATATGGAATTTTTGCGAGTTCAAGAATTTTAATAAAATTTGGATAATCATTCTCAAAGCAGAGACTAAACGCTATAATGTCAAATTCATATAGCGGCTTTTTAGATTCATATGAAATGAGAGGAAAGCCTTTTTCATACTCAAAGATTTCTTCCTTTTCAGGTAGAAAACATCGTTCACATACAACATCTTTTCTTTCATTAAAAAGTCTGTAAACTGTTTGAAATCCTAAATTACTTATGCCAACTTGATAAATATCTGGATAAATTAGACATATTTTTATTTTTCCGCCGTGGTCTTTTCTTATAACTCCCTTCTCAGAATTGAGAATCTCATCAATCTTTGCGTATATTTTCTTCATCTAATAATCTGTGTTTTTTTCTCAGAAAAGCTGGAATATCAAATTCATCCTCTATGTTATCAGGAATATCTGTAAAGGGTTTTTCAATTGATTTTACAGATTCAGCTGTTTTCTCTGCAGAGCTCTTTTTTTCAAACTCTGAAAGTTTATTTGTTTTTTCTTCATTCTCAGTTGGGCTTTGCTCCTTAATTTCTGAGTGAAATGGCTTTATATTTAATGGTGTTGTATTAATTATATTTTCTTCTGTTTTATAAGATTGGACTTCTTCTGCAGAAGATAAGCTCTCGGCTGATTTTTCTAATTTATCTGTATGTTCTTCTCTCTGCTTTAATGATTCAACAGCATCTATATCTTTTGCTATTATTTTTCTTGTTGCCTTTAGTACACTTTTTGGTGTATTTTTTGGCATCCATGACTCAGTAGCAAGTTCTAATTCTTCTGTTTTATCATCAAATCCTGTTGCAATAACTGTAACAAAAATTTCATTTTCA
>FWWM01012375.1_pt1 | contig 12725 bp, 9 predicted proteins | sample 2228351 | NCBI WGS metagenome assembly FWWM01 (sample SAMEA103939774, study PRJEB20133) | metagenome | reverse complement strand
CGCATGCCCAAAGGCATGACCGCCCTATCCCCAGAGCAGATTGAGACCATTAAACGCTGGATTAACGAAGGCGCAGAGTGGCCCGAGGGCGCTGAGAACGCCAAGCACTGGGCGTTTCTCAAGCCGCAACGCCCGCCCATCCCCGAAGTGAAAAACCGCGCGTGGGTGCGCAACCCGATTGATGCGTTTATCCTGCATCGGCTGGAGCAGGAGGGGCTACAACCCTCGCCCGAAGCGCCCAAAGAGGTGCTGATTCGGCGCGTCTATCTGGATTTGATTGGCATCCCGCCCAGCCCCGAAGAGGTGGACGCCTTCCTGCGCGACAAGCGCCCCGACGCCTATGAGCGGCTGGTGGATCGGCTGCTCCAGTCGCCCCACTACGGCGAGCGTCAGGCGCGAATCTGGCTGGACCTCGCCCGCTACGCCGACACCGACGGCTACGAAAAAGACCTCCGACGCTCCATCTGGCGCTACCGCGACTGGGTGATTGAGGCGTTCAACAAAGATATGCCGTTTGACCAGTTCACGATTGAGCAAATCGCGGGCGACCTGCTGCCGAACCCAACGCTGGAACAGCGCATCGCCACAGGGTTCCACCGCAACACGATGCAGAATCTGGAAGGGGGCGTGGATCAGGCAGAAGCGCACTTTATGAAACTGGTGGATCGGGTGGACACGACCGCCACCGTGTGGCTGGGTATTACCTTTGGGTGTGCCCGATGCCACGACCACAAGTATGACCCCTTCACCCAGCGCGATTACTACGCGATGCTGGCGTTTTTCAACAACTCCAAGATTTATCCCGTCGGCGACGCCAGCGTGGGCGAGGAGAAGTGGCTGGAGGCGCAAATCAAAGCGCCCACACGCGAGCAACAACGCCAGCTCGAGGCATTTGAAAAACAGCTTGCCCAGCTGCGCCAGCGCTACCCGAACCCGCCCGAATGGCGAACGCTCTCTGTGCTGGAGGCGAAAGCGGAGAAGGGAAGCCAGCTGAAACTGCTGCCCGACGGCTCGCTCAAAGCCGAAGGCGACGCGCCCGCTCAGGAGGTTTATCATCTCAAGCTCCGCCTGCCGGCTGGGCTTTATCGTGCCGTGCAGATTGAGGCGATTCCCGACGAGGCGTTCCCGAAGGGCGGTTCGGGACGCGCCGATAGCGGGAACTTTATCCTCACAGGGGTCTCGGTGGCGGTAGACGGCAAGCCCCTTCGCCTGCGCACGGCTTTCGCCGACTTCGTACAGGACGGTTTCAATATCGGCGTGCTGGTGCGCGGCGAGCCGCAGAAAGAGCAGGGCTGGGCGATTGTGCCGCGCGTGAAAGAACCCCACACGCTGGGCTTGCTGTTTGAGAAACCTATCCGCATTCAGCGTGAAGGCGTGCTGAGTCTCACTTTGCGCTTCGAGTCAGAGCGCTGGAAACAGCATGTGCTGGGGCGGTTCCGCATCCGCGCCTCTGGCTCCGAAGCGCTGGCGATTCACGAGGTGGAAGAGGCGAAGCGCCAGCTGGAGGCGCAAATCCCCACCACCCTCGTGATGGAAGATAACCCGCAAAACGGACCCTTGAAGGCGGCTATCCGCATTCGGGGCGAGTTCACCAACCCGGGCGAAGAGGTGGAGGCGGGCACGCCCGAGGTGTTGCACCCGTTGCCGCCCGATGCGCCGCGCAATCGGCTGGGGCTGGCGAAGTGGCTCGTGTCGCGCGAGAACCCGCTCACCGCCCGCGTGCAGGTGAACCGCATGTGGGAGGCATGCTTCGGGCGCGGGATTGTGGAAACCGGCGACAACTTCGGCACGCAGGGCGCCTACCCCACGCACCCCGAACTGCTCGACTGGCTGGCGGTGGAATTTATGGAGCGCGGCTGGAGCATGAAGGCGATTTACCGGCTGATTGTAACCAGTTCCACCTATCGCCAGTCGTCGCGAGTCACGCCTGAGCTGCTGGAACGCGACCCCAAAAACGCGCTCTATGCCCGCGGACCGCGCCACCGCCTCGAAGCCGAGCTGATTCGCGATAACGCGCTCGCGATTGGCGGGCTGCTCAGCCGCAAGATTGGCGGTCCGAGCGTGTTTCCCTATCAGCCTGAAGGCGTGTGGGACATCCCCTACAACGCCGACCGCTGGGTGATGAGCGAGGGCGAAGACCGCTATCGGCGCGGGATTTACACCTTCTGGCGACGCTCCGCGCCCTACCCGTCGTTTGTGGCGTTTGACGCCAACTCGCGCGAGGTCTGCACCGCCAACCGCCCACGCACCAACACACCGCTGCAGGCGCTCGTGTTGCTGAATGACCCGGTGTATATCGAGGCGGCGCAGGGGCTGGCAAAACGCATGCAGAAAGCAGGGCGCGGCTCGGTGGAGAAAGCCATCCAGTACGGATTCCGCTGCTGCACCGCACGCTACCCGCAACCGCAGGAGCTGCACCGCCTGCGCCAGCTCTACGAGCGCATGCTCCAGAGCTATCGTGCCAACCCCGGCGCGACGCGCAAACTCGTCGGTAAAGACGACCCCCACCTCGCCGCGCTCACGATAGTGGCGCATGTGATGCTCAATCTGGATGAAACGATTACGAAGGAGTGAGGTTGGATGAGCGAAAATTGGGACGACGCCAAATGGCTCGTGCATCTCCAGCGGCGCGCGTGTCGGTTCACTGCATGCGCCGACGCTGCTGCCGACCTCACGCACGATTGCCTTATTGCCTTTGTGAACCACTTCACCTGTTATCCGTGGGAATATGCCGACCCGCTCCACGCCTGGCGGTGGTGTTGCCTGAAGTTGCGGGCGCTTGCCGCCGACGCGCACCGCCACGCCCAGCGCCATCCGTCGCTGTCGCTGGAGGAAATGCCCGAAGGCATCGCGTGCGTGGAGATTGCCGAGCAGGTGCAGGAGGATGTGGATGGCGAGGCGTTTGTGGCGCAGCTCCCCCAGCGGTTGCGGGCGGTGGTGCAGCTGCGCTTGCAGGGGTTTTCGTGGGAGGCGATTGCGCGTCAACTGGGCGTGAAAGCCAGCACTTTACGGGGGTATCTGCCCGAATTGCGGACGCGTTTTGTGGCGTTTTTCGGGTATGACCCATCGAATCGGGCTTTTGAGTCGTTAATAAAGATGGAGGGGACAAACAGCCCCTCGGTGGAAACCGGAGGCGATGGCGATGAAAGCGATGGGCGCGATAAGCAAGGGTTTAGCGGCGACACAGGAAGCGCGGGGGGGGGGGGTAAATCCCCTGCTGCCGGGCAAGGAAAGCGCCTGAACCTGCACTGGGTTCGTGTGTGTTCAGTGCTTAGTATAGTGTGGTTGGTGCTTATGGTTGCGGGCGCGTCTGCACAGGCACAGCCGCGGCTGAGTGTGCGTTATCAGGGTACTGCGACCCTTTCTGTCAGTGGCGATATACCTGAGTTTGGTTTTGGTCCCTCCACCCTGACCTATGGTTGGCATATCTGTGGAGGTTCAGGTTCGTGTGATCTCGAGTACTCGTGGACGAATTTAGGCTTCATACAGTGATTTGATAACCACCGTGCCATGCCTTTGAGGCTGGCAGAGGAGGAAGATGCCAGATGAGACACAAGCGGACAGTGAATCGCCAGACCAAGATGATCAGGAGCGTGTGGTTCATCACGCTGAGTTTGGGTGTTATGGCACCGTGTTCTGCCCAAACGGAAATGCGTTCCGCCGCCTTTCGCGATGCGCTTGTCGCCTCTGTGTGTGCTGAGATCCACCGCGTCCGCCAGATTGGCTTGCGCCAGGATCGCTCCGCTGTTCCTGCGCTGCTCGACATTCTGCAGAAAGCGGTGCGGGATGGCGTGGATGAAGAACTGCTTCTTGTTCGTCCGCAGCGTGGCATGCCCTGGTCAGCAAGCTACCCTGCGCATCTGCACACCGCAACGATTGTGGCGCTGGGACGCCTGGGCGATTTGCGCGCCATTCCTGTCTTGGAAGCCTTCCGCAATCACCACGAATATCGCCGCTTTGCGCCTCTGGTGTCGGTCGCTGTGGCGCGTATCAAAGCGGAGCAAGCAGTACCGCAAGCAGATACGCTGGCAAAATGGCAGGCGAAGGTGGAACGCTTCGCCGAGGCGTTGGGGCTGTCTCTATCGGATTTGATAAGCACTGTGCGCCAGACGAGGGGTGTGCATTCAGGGCGTTCTGCTCCCGCACAACCGCAGCTGGCGCTGCGCGCCCTCGCTGAAATGGCGGCAGAGGCTTACCGACAGGGCTGCCAGGAAAGTTTCGACTGGCTCCAGCGAGCAGGAGTGGAGTGGGATACTGATAGAGCTGCTTGGCTCACGGCGGAGCTGGCGGTGCGCTCGCCTGAGCAGCGGATTGCGTGGCTCATGGAGCAGATTCGTACTAAGTCGGCGTTGACTGTGGTGGACGAATACCTCTTCCAAGCGCTGGCGGATCAGGGAGAGCGGGCAGTGCCCGCCCTGGAGAAGTGGCTGAATGCGCTATGGGATGAGAGGACCTCTGAAAAACCCGCACCCTACACACGCACAGATAGAATGCTTCGGCTTTGCTTTGCTCTGCTCTCCGGCACAGGCAGTTCCAGAGCGAATTCCCTTCTGCAGCAGCAGCGTGAGCTGTGTCAGGGGAACGAATACTTGCGAAGCAACCTGGCGCTCATACTCAAGCAATCCCCGTGGACCTTTGTTTCAGACTGGTAGGCAGAGACTCGGGGCAGAGAGTAAAAGCGCACTCGGAAGCATACATCTGCTTACACTTATGACGAGTGGGGTCGGGTGCGACCGATTCCATGGAAGTACCTGTCAACTGGAACCAATCAACCGAGCCGAAGCGATTTACTAACGCAGCTGCCCGCATGTGGAGCTTATCCACCATGCCAGTGTCCATAGCAGCGCTCTAGAGGTGATGACCATGCGAAACAAGGCACGACAGTGGTTGAGTCTTGCGCTATTGGTAGCTCTCTTCTGCCTGATGAACAGAGCTGTTGCTCAAGCTCCTTCAAAAACCAAGGTGCCATCGGCTCTACAAAATCCTTTGATATTACAAACTGATGTGAGGGAGTATGACCAATTGGTCACGGCTATCCGACAAGCGGGGCTGGAAAAACAGCGCGCTCAAATTCGAACCCTGATAAGTGTCCTGCGCCCCAATGTGCTTCAAGCAGCGCAGCATGTTCTCTCAGTACGTCGGGCTCGCTTATATACAAGCTGCGACCCTGCTGGCACTGGCGCGGATTGGGGACCCTGCGGCTCTCCCACTGCTGCAGGAGGTAGAGCCTCTTTTAGACCCCTACTTCAAGAAGGAGCTGCTTCCCGTCGTGATTGCCCGTATTCAGGCGGAGAATAGGTCGCCAAACATCGGTCAACTACATGGCATTGACTGGCTTAGAAGCGTACCCTGCGCAGGAGAACGCTGAAGTGAGAAGGAGGCAAGACGATGAAAAATGTCATCGGTAGTCGGATAACAGCAGTGCTTGTCGCAAGCGCCCTCAGCGCATCGCTATGGGGGCAGACGCCCAGCACGAAGCCTCCCGTAGATACCGAGCAACTCTGGTTTACCGACCTCAGCCTGTGTCAAAGCACCGCCCGCCGCAAAGACCCTGCCTTGCTTCCCCGCATACGCGAGATGCTCCAATCGCCAACGCAACGCTACGGAAACTCTGCCCATTCCATGACCGTGTGTGCGCTGGTCGCTCTCGGGCATATCGGAACCGAAGAAGCGCTTGCTGTGCTGGAAAGCGTCGCAGGCACTCTCAAGCCCTACTATCGGGAGTCGTATGTGCCTGTCATTCGGGCGCGCCTTCGCGCCGATATGGAGTTCCCTGCTGTCCACACTCGCGAGCAGTGGGAGCAGAAAGTGGCGTTCTTCCTGCAGGAGGCGGAGTTAGCTCGCGAAGCGCTGCAAGAGGCTCTGAAAAATCACCCCCAGTTTGGAGACCCGATGGTCTATCCTTCGCGTGGGGTTGTGGCGGTGCGGGTGCTGCTGGAGATGGCGGAGGCGGCGTATGCGAATGGGGTCAAAGAGGCGCTGGGGTTCTTTCAGGGGCTGGCGTTAGAGCGAGACGACCCCTCGCGAGTTCGATATCAGCTGATACCGTTGAATCAACGGCAGCGGATTGAGTGGCTAATTCATTCACTGACCCATAAGCCCGCAAGGCGTTTTCGGGATCGGTACGAGTTACTGGCGCTCTGGCGGTGTGGCGAGGCGGCGATACCTGCGATTCTGGCAAAGATAGAGGAGCTATCTTCGCAGAAACCGAAGGAGGAGGCGGAGGTTGTTCGGGTAAATGTTGGAATAGCGAACCTGCTGGAGGTGCTGGCAGGTTTCGACGACCCGCGCGTGGAGCCGACTCTGGAGCGATTTGCCCGCGAGAACTTCAAAGCAGAGGAGTTTCTTCGTCGGCATCGCAAGGGATTGAGAGGTGTCGTAATTATGGACTGGTAAGTGTGTGGACGAACTCTGAGTGCCAGCCAACTACGCCAAGTTTACTCAAAGCAACTCTATCCACACCTTACACTGATTGCCAGTGACCTCCAGTCGGGCGCCCAGCGCCCAGGTTCGGAGCTATGTGCCCGTGGTTACCGCCCGCATTCAGGTGGAGAACCAGTTCCCTACTGTGAAAACCGCTACGGAGTGGGAAGCGAAGATGCAGGCGTTTCTGAAAGCGGTTGATTTGCTGCGCGAGCAGCGGGCAAGCGTTCTGGAGGCATATGAGGAGCGGGCTTGCACCGCGATCCTCTGTGAATCATCGCCCAGCATGTTCGGGAGCCAGATTGCATCTTGCTTCCGCGGCGCTTGTTACGAGGTTCTCAGCGTGATCGATTCACCTGAGAGCGCAAGCCTGCTTGAGGAGCTGGCTGAATCGGGAGGCGTTCTCTCGGAAGAGGCGAATCACTTACTCGTCCAGAGGCGTGCAGGACGCGCTTCGGCTGTGATTTTCGCGCCTGACTATCTCTGAGGGTTCAAGCCAGTAAACGAGAGTCAACGATGGAGGCTACCATGAAAACGCAACGGACAACATTCGGAAAAGGGTTCGCCCTCACAGTGCTGGGAACTCTACTTGCGTGCGCCTGTTCCCAGCAACCCTCCACCAGTGAAGCGCCAACGATGATCGAGGATCCAAGAGAAAAAACACGCCTGCAGATTGTGCAGGCGCGCCAGATGGGACTGCGGAAAGCACCGCCCCAGATAGACCTGCTGCTGGAGTGGTTCCGTACCCCTGCATCGCCCTCGTACGAAATGGGGTTTGGGTTCGCTGCCCCACTCAGTTACCATCGGCACGCGGCAGCGATGACCGCGCTGGGCAGGCTTGCCGACGCGCGCACGCTCCCTGAGCTGGAAGCGCAGAAATCCAGGCTCTGGCGCAGTGCGCACTTTCGGGCGCACTACGCGCGGATTCATGCGGAACTGCTGTACCCTGCGCCGCGCAACGCCCAGCAGTGGCGCGAAAAGATAGACGCTTATCTGCAGGTAGTCAAGTTGACCCAGGAGCAGCTTGCGGAATACTTTCGTTCGCAGCCTGTGCCTGAAATTGTCGACTACGGCGATCCGCAGCCTGTGGAGATTATCGCCGTGCGGGTGCTGGTGGAGATGGCAGGCGAGGCGTATGCGAACGGGGTGCGTGAGGCGTTTGAGGTGCTGAGATGGGTGGACTATGAACGCGATCCGGTGAGCGCGTTGCGGGCGGGTCTGGCGAAAACGCCAGCCCCTCAGCGTGTGGCGTGGCTGATTGGTCAGATAATGAGTCGTGAGGTGGTTCGATTCTCCGACCATTATCTGGTGCAGGCGCTGGCGGATTGTGGGGCAGAGGCAGTGCCTGCCATTCTGGAGGCGATGGCGCGGCTGAAGCAGCGCGAAGAGGTTCGTTATGCCCCTGTGAAAATGCTTCTGGAGGCGCTTTCGGTGATAGAGTATGCCGAGGGGCGTCCCAGTTTGAAGCGTCTTGCTGCCGACTCGAATGCGTTCATCGCCGAGACCGCTCAGTATCTGCTGCGATACGCTTTGATGTTTCGCGCGTCTGATTGGTGAGGGTGTTGATAGGAGGGAAATGATGGGGTGAAGACCAGGTTGAAATGTTGGGTGCTGGCGTGGCTCCTCACTACTGCTGCCGATACGAGTGGCGCCCAGGTCGCGACAAGTAGCGATTCAGCGAACAGGGTTCTTTGCGAGCTCGCCCGCATTCGGCAGATCGGGGTGCCCTAACACCCCTCTCCGTCCGTCAATAGGATATGGTACGAAGCGAGGTGAGCCTGATGAAGAGCAGACGCCAGGACTCAAGTATTATACAGCAATTGCAGCGCGCACCACTTTTTTCCCTTTTAGCTACGTACCTGTAGTGCAAACAGGTGGGTGGCAGATCAGCTTCAACGGTACTGCTAGTTATAATCGTCTAACTGGACAAATGGAATACAATTCTGCAAGTGGCTCTGGGGCAAGTACCTATGCTTCTGAGCTGCAACAGCCAGAGACTGGGTATGGCCCGTACAATGGTAAAATCACAGGTCAGTGGAGATAAGTCGTGAACTTTTGGCAGGAGGACAGCGATGAGAGTAGGAAGATTGCGGGCGTTTATGCTTGCAGGGCTTGTTGGCTGGGCGCAGCCTCTGGAAATACCTCTTGCGGGAGCTGACCAGGAAGCGCTCCTGCAGTACAGAGCCGAGCTGCAGCGGCAAAAAGAGTCATTGCTCGCAATGGGGCACGCGGAGTTGGAAAACCAAAAGAAGGCAGCAGAATACTATCGAGACCACCGCTGGCTTCAAACGGATCTGCCACTACCAGATTTCGTAGGGCAGTGGATGGCTCTAGTCGAGGCGGAGTCGGTCAGGCGGGTAGACGATACCGTGCTGCAAGCATACCCAGACTCACCTTCTCAGCTGCACTACTACGAGGTACGCGCACGGATTATCAAAGTATGGGAGTTGGAGTGGTCTAACCACTTCACAAAAACCGGGCGTGTGTCGGTCAGCACAGGGATGACGCTCTCGCTTCTGTGGACGGGTATACAACAAACCTCGGAAGGAGTGAGCTCCCTTCCTTGTATCTGGGAACCTAAAAAAGTCTATCTGGTGTATGACCTGAGTCCCGCTCCGAAAACAGGTGTTCCTGGGCCAGTTACCAGTCCGCAAGGGGGATTCCCGTCGGAGCCTCGAGCAGGATCGGTTCTGGACGACTTCTGGTGGATTCCCTACATAGACAACAACAGTTACTGCCTTTCGGGCAGCCACAAAAATCTCTTGCGCTGGGCTTCGTGTTCCACGAATCTGGTCAAGGGTGAAGTTACTTCGCGCATCAAGTCGCCCCCTGCTGAAGTGCTTCAAGTGTTGGACGAGGAGGCAGAATTCCTTCGCTTGCCTTCGAGAAGGGAGGTTCAGCTGAACTGGGTCAAACAGCGCGTGTGGGATGACCACCTGCCTCTCTGGAAGCGCCAGCGCGCTCTGCGCTACTGGTTCCTTGCCGACAACGCTCAGAAAGAGTTTCCTGTGGAGCAACATGGAGAACTCTATGTGCGGCAACAAGTAGAGTACCTCGCTTTTTTGCAGACTCTAAAAGAACCGGGGCTGCAAGGGTACGGGCTCCGCACCATGTGGAAAGCCATCGGGGGCATGGGCTACAAGGCTGCTGTGGAACTCGTAGAGCAGTGGTTCCAAGCTTTGATGCCCTTTTTGGCGACAGAGCGTGATCCTGCTGTGCGCCGTGAGGCGGTTGCGGTGTTGTTTGAGTGCCTTGTGCGTCCAGGGGTCTTTGAATGGCTGTCCACCGACCGAGAATGGGCGCTGGCACGCGCTCGCTGGCTTCAAAAGCAATCAGAAGAGGAAAGCGACCCCGTTGTGCGCTTTACCCTAAATGAGGCGTCGCGACTGATTGTGCTAACGGATATAGACCGTCAGCTGGATGCGATAGAGAGGCGGATGGGGAAACGCTAAACTGTGAAAATCCGCCCGCAGTGAGCCGCCTAACCTGTAAGCGAGTTCTTACCCGCAACGGCGCACGCGGGCAAGCGCGTTCCGACTTTCGCCTTTCGGGCGTGCATGGAGTTCAAAAAGATGGCTGAAAAATCAATGAGAAAATGGGTTTTATGGATCATGATGACTACGATAGGGCTATGGACGCAGGGAGCCAGCGCACAGCCGAGCAAAGGCGCTTCTGCTACTCTGCAGGAACAGCTGCTCCAGCAAAAAGCGACGCTCAAACAACAGAAGGAAGCTATCTTAGAGCTTGTGCGCAGCAGCGGCGAAGAGGAGCGCGACAGGGAAGCCGCAGGCTATCTGGAAACCCGTCGTCTGCTACAAACCGACCTACCCCAGGCGCCTCTGCCTCCGAAGGACTATATCGCTCTGGTGAAAGTGGAAGCGGTGCGTCGGGTAGACAGCGAGGTGTTGCGAGCCTACCCAGGTTCTCGCCCTGAGCTGCACTACTACGAAGTGCAGGCGCGTGTGCTGAAGGTCTGGGATAGTGAGTGGCGTTACGACCACAAGCCGTTTCGGGTGCGTGCGGGGGATGTGTTACCGTTGTTGTGGGTGGCATGCAAACGCCTCAGGGACGGGAGAGAGGTCGCCGCAGAGCCAATCTGGCAGGAAGGGCAGGTGTGTCTGGTCTACGAGTTGGTGCCTCTTCCTAAGTCGGGAGATTATTTGTCCAGTACCGCGTACCTATCGAGAACTTGAGCGATTACTGGTGGGCAATAGACACCCCCGAATGCTGGCGCGTTCCACGAAGGAGTAATCCTGACGATGTGCTGTACCGTGCCAAGATGCGATACTCCTGGTATCTGCGGGCGTGGGAGGTGGTGCAGGAACCGACCTTACGCGTGGTGTCGCCGCCTGCAGAACTGCTGCAGGTACTGGATGAGGAGGCAGGGTTTCACCAGTTGCCCGAAGAGCGTTCCGTGCGGTTAGCATGGGTAAAGCAACGGGTGCAGGACAAGAGTTTGCCGTTGTGGAAGCGTCAGCGGGCGCTGGTTTACTGGTTCTTTGCCCCAGAAGAGAGGGAGACCCGATTCAAGACCGAGGAATCGGGTGGTCGGGCATACGCGCGGCAGCAAGCGGAGTATCTCACCTTTTTGCAGGGTCTGTCAGAGCCGTTGTTGCAAGCGTATGGATTGCGGGCGATGTTGTGGTGTTATCGTGGACGGGTGTATCAATCCTCATCGGAGGCGTTTGAGGTATGGTTGTCTGCATTGGAGCCGTTTTTGGCGAAGGATCGCCCTGCGGAGGTACGGCGTGAGGCAGCGGCGGTGCTGTACTACTGCGTGGTGTATCCTGCGCGTTGGGGCGTGGCGCGTGAGCAGGCTTTGGCATATGCGGAGGCGGTGCGTTCGCAGTGGGAGCAGGAGTCGGATCGGATTGTGCGCGCCTACCTGGGAAGCGTGTGGATGGAGATTTTGCTTGAGGATATAGATCGCCAGATTGTGGAGATAGACCGCCAGTTGGAGGGGCTGAAGCGTGCTGAGCGCTGATTGACGGCAAAGCGTGAGATTTCGTCATCTGCTAAACTAATTAACGGCAATGCAAGGTGGAATGAATTTGCGCATCAGCATCGGACTTCTCGGTTGCCTCTGGCTCGTGGCGTGGGGGCAACCCGAAGAGACGCTCGCAGGGCTGAGCCGGGAACAACTCGAACAGCGCAAAGCGCAACTCAAAGAACAGAGCAACCAGCTGATGTTCCTCTGGACATACCGGTGGAAAGCCGTAGAGCCGTGGCGCGAACAACCGCTCATTCAATCCGACCTGCCCCAGCCCAGCGTCGCCCGTGAAATGCTGCTGGTGCGCATCGAAAGCATTCGGCGCGTGGACGCCGAGGTGATGCGTTACTACCCCGACTCGCCTCAGGGGTTTCCTTACTACGAGTTGCAAGCGCGGGTGGTCAAGACCTGGGCGAGCCGACTGTATGTGCACAGTCGTGCGGTCGTGCTTCCTTTGCGAGCGGGAATGACCCTCTCGTTGCTCTGGATTGGCTGCAAGCGCGAGCGGGGGGATGAAGTGCCTGCCCCGCTGATCTGGGAGACGGGGAAAGAGTATCTCATTATGCTGGGCTTTCCGTTTGTCAAGGCGTTGCCGGACAGCCCTGAATGGGGGGCTTTCTGGGACAATCCCTCTTTGGACAAACTCTGGCTGGTGATTGGGTGGGGCGATTGCTGGTTTGGCTCCATTAGGGGCGGTAAATCGGTCTATAACATCGCACCACAGTCTTCCTCGATAGGAAATGAAGCAGGGGTTCTTGGAATGCCCTGGTCTCCGGCGATGCGGATAGAGGAGCCGTCAGCCGAGTTGTTGCGCGTGCTGGACGAAGAGAGCGCCTACTATCGTTTGACCGACTATGCGCAGCGTTTGCAGTGGGCGAAGCAGCGGGTGGAAGACAGAAGCCTGCCTCTGTGGCAGCGCCAGCGGGCTGTGCTTTATTTGTACCTTGCGTATCTTCGCTTTGAGGAGGAGGAGAGTGAGAAGTTTTCTCAGCGGTTGAAGGCGCTGTATCCTGAGTTGGAGTATCATGTGGCGCGGAGTCGTGTGCGCACGGAGCGCACGATAGAGTTCTTGACCTACCTGCAGGGGTTGTCGGAGCCGCTTTTGCAGGCGTTTGGGCTCAGGATAGTAGGGGTCTATGACGATCTGTACGGATACGATCCTGCGGAGGTGGTAGAGTCCTGGGTTCGGGTGGTGGAGCGGTTTCTGGAGGCGGATCGGGCGACGGAGGTGCGGCGGAGTGCAGCGTGGCTGTTAGAGGAGGCACTTCATCCTTTATACTTCAAGGAGCCGGCTTCGTGGGAGTGGCTGTTG
>FWWM01012876.1_pt1 | contig 12744 bp, 10 predicted proteins | sample 2228351 | NCBI WGS metagenome assembly FWWM01 (sample SAMEA103939774, study PRJEB20133) | metagenome | reverse complement strand
AACACCTCCGGCAATTCCGCACAAGCGAGGACGCTTATGCTACGTAGAGCAAGCGTCCCCGCTTGCTCTTCGGTGTGGACGGGGCTAGCTTGCAGCGGATACGATGGCTGCACCCTGGATGCATGCTGCGGCAATGAACGGGAGAGAAGTCATGTTGCGCCGGTTATTTTGCTGTTGGGTTGGAGCCGCTGCCCTGCTGGCCGTGGGTGCGAACTGGCCCCAGTTTCGCGGTCCGCGCGGTGCAGGGGTTTCGGAGGAACAGGGTTTGCCTGCGGAGTGGAGCAGTTCGCAGAACGTCGCCTGGAAGACACCGCTGCCTGGGCCCGGCGGCTCAAGCCCCATCGTGTGGGGCGAGCGCGTGTACGTCACTTGCTATTCGGGCTACGGCGTAGACGCGCGCCAGCCCGGCGAGATGAACAACCTGGTTCGGCACTTGCTGGCCATCGACCGACGCTCAGGAGAGATCGTGTGGGACCGCAAGGTGCCAGCGGTGTTGCCTGAGCAGCCGTTCGACGGGTTCCAGGCCCTGCACGGTTATGCCTCCAGCACTCCGGCCGCCGACGGAGAGCGGATCTACGTGTTCTTCGGCCGTACGGGCGTGCTGGCGTTCGATTTGGAGGGCAACGAGTTGTGGCGCACCGAGGTGGGGACGCGCATTCACAACTGGGGTTCGGGCACGTCGCCGGTGTTGTACGGAGAGTTGGTGATCGTCAACGCCAGCGTGGAGAGCGGATCGCTCGTGGGCCTGCATCGGGACGATGGCCGTGTGGTGTGGCGAGCCTCTGGCATGACGGCGGCATGGAATACGCCTTTGCTGGTCGATGCGGGCGGTGCGCCGGAGCTGGTGGTGAGCGTGCAGGGCCGGCTGTTGGGGTTCGACCCGGCAAGCGGCCAGCAGCTTTGGCAAGCAGAGGGGATCCGAGACTATGTATGTCCCAGCGTGGTGTCGTTTGACGGGAGCATCTTCGCCATCGGAGGACGCAATAAGCCGGGGTTGGCCGTCAAGGCGGGCGGCCGCGGCCAGGTGAGCCCCCTGTGGACGATTGAGAAAGGCTCCAACGTATCGTCCCCTGTTTACTACAAGGGCTACCTCTACTGGGCACACGAGGGGCAGGGAATCGTTTACTGTCTCGACCCCGTCTCCGGTTCGCTGGTCTACGAACAGAGATTGAACCCAGGCCCAGGGCGAATCTATGCCTCGGCCGTGGCCGGGGACGACAAAATCTACTACGTCTCGCGCGAGAATGGCACCTACGTGGTGGCGGCCGGGCCCGAGTATCGCCTGCTTGCGCACAACCGTTTCGAGGACGACGCCAGCACGTGCAACGCCAGCCCGGCCATTTGTGACGGGCAGATCCTGCTGCGTTCGAATCAGTACCTGTACTGCATCGGGCGGCCGTGAGCGACGGAACAGGCGTTGCTGCACGCCGTACCAGGCCGTCCCAATGCTGCAAGTTGGCCGCCTTGTTTGGCCGCCTTGTGTTGTAGTGGCCCAGCGGTGCGGGTGAACGGCTGCCAAGAATTGCAAGCTACACGCCCCGCGCCGTTCTCCGCTAGCCTGCGCGGCTCAACGGCAGCCGACCGCTTACGCCGCGCGCAAGACGCTGCATGCCCGCAGCTACGAGCTGCCCGGACCGGCAAGCTGGAACTCTTGCCGCCAGTTCTCGACGTAAGGCTGCGAAAAAACGAGCTGGATGCGCTCCGCCCGGTCGGGACCGCTTGCGGCCACGAGAGATAGGGCCTGCCGCAACTGTGCCCACCGCGGGTCGCGCTCAACACTACCCTCGGCACGATCGATACGATCGAGCGCCGCGGCCAGCTCCAGAATACGCCCGCGAATCTCGAGGAATTCGCGATTGAATACGTCTGAACGGTTCGCAGACATGCCTAGAACTCCGGGCGCGCGCACACGCGAGACGACCTACACTTTTCAGTACCTTCGGGTGTTAGTTTCCACTTCGCATGGCCGGGAATCAAGTGCCGTCTGGGCTGTCCACGACGTTTGCATTGCTAGCGAGCACGCCCAACCAGGCCGCCGTGCCTGTGTTGATTGCGGCGCTCGCATCGCCGGACCGAGCGGTGCAGCATGCGGCGCTGCGTGCCATTATGGAGCGTCAGCATCTGCTCGCTCTGCGCGAGGTGTTGCGCCGCCTGCACACGGGAGACGAGGGCTGGCGCGAGGCGCTGGCGGTCTGGCCGGGCCGCGCGGGCGGCGTGATCCGAGAGGCGCTCTTGGACCCGGATCCGCAGCTTGCCGCCAATGCCTGCCAGGCATGCCTGTGGATGCAGGCCTTTGACATGATACCGGTGCTGGCGGCCGCGCTCGACTCGCCGGCAGCCGCGCATGCCGCGGCCACGCTGTTGGAGCTGGCAGAAAAGTTGCATGAGGGGCTGCACGCTCCTGAGGATTTTCGCCGGCAGCGGCTGCTCGAGCAGGCGCGTCATCACGCCATCGGCCCGCTGGAAGACTCGGCTCGCCGCTATGGCCGCCACCGCCGTGCAGAGGCAGTCGAAGCACTGCTGCTCGTGGCAGACCGGAACGACCCGGCCCTGCGCGAAATGCTGTACGAATCGGCCGACGCGGCGCACAGCGTGTGCCTCGACCTGCTGGCTCGCAGCCAGCGCCCGGGGACGCTCCGCCTGCTGCTGAGCTTTCTGGAGGATCCGCGGCCGCCCCTGGCCGTGTTGCAGATCCTCGCGCAACGCGGGGATCGGCCGTTTGTCGAGACCCTGCTTTGCAAAGCGTGCCATGAGCTATCTGCAACGGCTCACGGCAACTTGGAGCGCCTGGAGCAGCCGGCCTGGCAGCGCACTGCCGCCGAGTGGCTGCCAACCTTGGATATCGAGCTACAGCTTGCCGCCGTTCGCCTGGCTGCTTGCAGCGCACGCAAGAATGCCGCCCTGGCGCTGCTGACTGCCGCGGCCAGGCGGGGCGCTGCGGTGACGCGTCAAGCCGCGATCGAGGCGTTGCAACCGTATGCCGGCGAGGAGGTCGACGCGCTCATCTACCAGGCCACCCTGGATCCCGACCCCCGCGTGCAGGCGGCCGCCTGCCGGCAGTTGCGCCCTCGCAACATTCCGCAGGCCAGGGAACGCCTGGTCGCGCTCGCCGACAGCCCCGCCCCGGAGGTGCGGGCCGCCGTGAGAGAGCAGCTCTCCGAGTACACCGCCGCGGCCATGCTGGCCGCCTGGGAAGACCTGGACGAGGCAAACCGCACCGCCACGGCACGGCTGGTCTTCAAGCTGGATCCGCAAACCACGCACGTGCTGCGAACAGAGCTGCGCTCCCCCGCCAGAAAGCGGCGACTCCGCGCCCTGGAAGCTGCCCATGCATTGGACCTCTCTGCCCAACTCGAAGACGAACTCTTGGACCTGCTGGCCGACGAAGATCCGCACGTCCGCGCCGCGGCCGCCCAAATGCTCGGAGCTTCCAGCTCGCTCGCTGCACAGGCGGCCCTGCGCGAGGCCCAGCGAGACAGTCATCCCGCCGTTCGCCAGGCGGTCGCCGCAGCCTTGAACGCGTGGCAGGCCCAGGCCATCGCCCTTCCGGGGAGCGCTGCCCCACCCCCCTTGAGAGTGAAGCCGTGAACGACCTCGCCGCTCGCTGCCTGCTGCTGGCCGTGGATCTCGACCGGCTGTTCCAGCTTACGCGCGGGCTCCAGTCTCGCCCCGAGGAGACAAGAGAGAAGCTTCTCTGGCTAGGCGGGTTTGCGGCCGCCGTGATCTTGTTGTTGTGGGGTGCGTCGCGTTGGGCGCGCCGCTTGGAGGGAGATCGGACCTATACAAATGCAGGCCGGCTGTTTTACGAGTTGTGCCGTGCTCATGGGCTGGACGCCTACTCGCGCCGCCTGCTGCGGCGCCTGGCGTCTCACGCACGGCTGAGCCAGCCGGCGCTGGTGTTCGTCGAGCCTCAATGGTTCGATCCGGCAGCGCTCCCGCCTTCTTTGGCTGCGGAGCAGGCGCGGTTAGAGCAGCTTCGCGCGCGGCTGTTTGCGCCGGGGGGCGGCAAGCGAAAGAAGGCCGGAGAGCCGTAGCGCGGCGGCTGCCGCCGGTGCGCAAGGTGCGTGGGGAAATCGTACGGAAGGGCCGGCCTTCGCAAGATCGCTAGGAGTTTCCGGAACTGCCAAGCTGGCTGAGCACCTGCAACACACCGTTGAGGTGCGCTAGCCGTGGGCCAAAGCGGTCGACAAACTCGTTGAGCATGAAGTCCCCGTCGGCAAGTACGTCTGCGTTGTCGTTGACTTCTGTCGTGAGTGCGTGCAGGAACTCGGTCTGCACGCGGCTGAGCGTCTCGGCCGCCTGGCGGCACTTCTGCGCAAGTTGAGGGTTGGCGGCCTTCCACTGGCCCAACTCGTGCATCCGCTGTTTTTGGGCCGCACCGAGCTGCTGGACAACCTCCTCGAGCAGCTCGTTCTGGCGGTCCAGCGCCGTCAAGATCTCTCGCAGCAAGCGGACTTGCTCATCCTGAACGTTCATCCCTCCGCCCTGGGCGGTTGTCGAGCTGGCAGAGATGGCAACCTGGGTAAACAGGGGCGGGATGGGTGCTCGTTCGCTCATAGTTTGGCCCTCGAAGTCGTAGGTGCATTATAGCCACGAGTGCGCAGGCTCGTCGAGTACGTGCGCGCACGTGCCGCCCGCAGCACTGGCACAACTGCTAAAGTCAGGCCGAGTTTGGCCCGATGCAAGGCAGCGGACCCAGGTTCTTGAAGAACGGCCCTAGCGAACGGCTGCGTAATCTGGAGAAGAAGCAACGTTGGCATCGCGCGCAACGGTTCCCTCGGCCCCGCCCGCTCCCTTGGCACTGGCCTTCTTGACGGTCGTCGACTGCCAGCCGCACGGCTTGTTGGGCGGATTGCTGCTCCTAAATCGCTCTGCACGGCCCCTGGAATTCCACTGCACGGCCCCGGTCAGGCCCAACCGCGTGCAAGAGCTGCTCTACGGCCCCACGCTCCGGCCATTCTTGTACGGCGAGCTGATTGCACGCACGCTCATCGAAAAGGCCGGCACCGCCCTGGCCGTGGTGCTGGTCGATCTGCCCGAGTTGCTGGCCGCCCGCGAGCATGTCTCTACACCCGTGGCTCTGGTGACCCCACCGCAGGCGAGCGCGCCGTTGGCCGATGTGCCGCCCGCCAGCGAGTCGCAGGCCAGCGGCTCACAGGCGAGCGCGCACCATACCGGCGGCTCGCAGCCAGATGTTGGCACGAGCCTGGCACTGCCCGGCAGCGGGCCGATGATGTTGCAGGTGTTGGTGATGGGCCGCAATCGGTTGAGCGTGCCGGTTGCCGACTGCCAGCGCGTGCACGATGCACTGGCCGAAGTGGCCGATTATCTCGACCTAGCCGAGCCGTTCGACCGTATCCGCAGCGCCATCGAAGAGGCCCAGCGCGTCAGCCGGGCTGCTTGAAAGGCGGTGCATGATGCCACAGCGGCCGCTGCCCTCCGAAGCCGTTCCATGCACCATGAGGACGTGGCACGAAGCTGCCTTCCAGGCCGCCGTTGCCGCCTGGCAGAGGCCGTTCTTGCAGCACGATGGCAGCGGGGGCGTATTCACACTGGGGGCGATTGCGCCGCCCCCCCCTGTCGTCCACGCCTGCTTGGCCGATGTGGTACACGCTGCGCCGCAGGAGAGCAGCGGGGCATTTGCGGTGCTGGCGGCGCCGCCCACGCTGCGCGTGCCAATCCCCCTCCCCAGCGTGCGGTGCAAGGCATACAGATTTGCCATCCATCAGGCGGAGGCGCCTAGCCCGTCTGCATGCGGCGAGGCGCCGTGCACCTCCCAATCGGCCCGGGCTGCCATAGCAGAGGGCCCGCCTCTCCCCACGTGCAAGCAAACCGCAAAGGCCAGCTCGAACTCGCCGCCCGCCCTGCCGGCGCGCTACACACGCGTGCGTCCCCCTGGAGACCTGGTCAAGCTCGAAGACCGCCTCTATTGCCTGCTCCAACCGCCGCTCGAGGTGGTGGCAGGCGTGGGGGCACTTGAGTTTCCCTGTCGAGCGTTTCCCTATCAGCTCGAAGGCGTGGCGTTCTTGTATCCGCGCGCAGCGGCCGTGCTGGCAGACGAGATGGGGCTGGGCAAAACGGTGCAGGCCATCACAGCCTTGCGGCTGCTGATCCATGCCGGCGAGGTGCGGCAGGCGCTGGTGGTCTGTCCCAAGCCGCTGGTCGCCAACTGGCTCCGCGAGCTGGCCCGCTGGGCGCCCGAACTGCCCGCCGTGGCCATCGAGGGAGATGCGGCTCGCCGCGCCTGGCAATGGCGCCAGCAGGAAATACCCGTGCGCATCGCCAATTACGAACTCTTGCAGCGAGACGGTCCACAGGCCGTGGCAGAAGGCGCAGCCTTCGATCTGGTCGTGCTCGATGAGGCCCAGCGCATCAAGAACCGCCACAGCCTCACGTCGCAGGTCGTGCGGTCCCTGCCCAGAACCCGAAGCTGGGCACTCACCGGCACGCCCGTGGAAAACTCGGCCGAAGACCTGGTTGGCATCTTCGAGTTTGTGATGCCTGGCTATCTCTCGCCCGAGATGAAGCTGCGCCGGATGGGCCGCCTCGCCGGAGAGTACGTGCTGCGGCGCACCAAGGAACAGGTGCTCTCGGATCTGCCTCCCCGGCTCGAACGCGAGGCACACGTCGAGCTGGGTCCGGCGCAGCGAGAAGCGTACCGCCTGGCAGAAGAGAAGGGCGTGCTCAGGCTCGCCGGGCTGGGCACAGAATGTACCATCCGCCACGTATTCGAGCTGGTATTGCGGCTCAAGCAAATCTGCAACTTCGATCCGGCCACGGGAGAGAGTGCCAAACTCGAGCGATTGCAGGCAGACCTGGAAGAGGTGGCCGCCAGCGGCCAGAAGGCACTGGTGTTCAGCCAATACGTCGAGACTTTGGAGATCTTGCGCGTCCGGCTTGCGGCATTCAGACCCCTTGTGTACCACGGCCGCGTGCCGCAGCACGAGCGCGAAGGCGTGCTGGCGAGGTTCCGCGAGCATCCCGGCGCCCAACTGCTGTTGCTTAGTTACGGCGCCGGCGGCGTGGGACTGAACCTCCAATGCGCCGGCTATGTCTTTTTGTTCGACCGCTGGTGGAACCCTGCCGTCGAAGACCAGGCCATCAACCGCGCGCACCGCATTGGGGCGGCCGGCCCCGTGACCGTCACCCGCTTTCTCACGCTCGATACCATCGAAGAGCGTATCGATCAGGTCCTACAACAAAAACGCGAATTGTTCGAGACCATCCTCGGCAGCTCAGAGCCGCGCCGCCTGGGACTCTCGCCCCAGGAACTATTCGGCCTGTTCCGCATCGCTCCGAACCTGCACATTCCGACAACGATCCATTGAGCCGATCGATCACGAAGGCGCAACACTTGCCTCCTCATCGATCGAACGGCCCCCCGGAATGCACAGCTCGGCCGTCCATGCGGGCATACGCCCTAAGCGATTAGCAAGCGCGGCAGGCACCCCTTCGGTACGTGGCTGCCTTGGACAACCAGGACCCTCCAAGCTATTCGCCTAGCGGCCCCAGGAGCGAACAAGCGACGCTCAATAGCGCCAGCGGCGAGATGCGGGCGTACTCGAGAATCATCTTGACGCCGCACTCCTCAGCAGCGGCACGTGCCGACCTGTGACGTGCGCGCGTGTTTGTGTACAACGCCTGGTCCTTAGGGCGCGTTCGTGTCAACTCGATCGTAAGAGTTTGCCCGCCTTACGCGGCTTTGCGCGTTTTCGCGTTATTTAGCGTGTAGCAGCTTTGCCGTTCGTGCCGATGACGAAGATGATGAGGCGTTGTCCGCATTCGCTCCGCGCCGCCGCGCATATGTGCGCTGCGAGAGTGCCGCACCCGGTCCGCCGAGCAATGGCCGCCGCGCCCGTTGACCCGCGGACGTGACGATCCAGCAGCATGTGAATCGTGTCGGCCTGCCGCCGCACGCATCGCCCCGTAGGTGCAAGTCGCCCACCAATTGCGAACGGCCAACCGGCAAACGACAAAAGCGAGTTCGCTCGTGCGACCCTATGTGCTGTACCTGATGGCAGTTGCCGCCTTGCCAGTGGGCTGCCGTAGCGCCACGCGCATACGCGACCCCGAGTACGCACGCGTGTGCCAGGCAATGTACCAGGCGTGGCACCACCCGGAGCCGGCCAAGGCAGCCGTGAATCCCGTGGCAGACGCACTGGCCGGCCCGCAGCCCGTCGAGGCGTACATCCGCTTGGCACTCATGCAGAACCCAGACGTCCATGCGGCCAGAAAGCGCGCAGAAGCCGCAGCCATGCGCGTGCCACAGGCAGCCAGCCTTGCCGACCCGATGCTCGGCGTCAATTCGTGGCCCATCTTCCCCGCCGTGCCGCAAACCGCCGCCGGCCGCATGACGGTCGAGGTGATGGTCTCCCAGGAGCTGCCCTGGTTTGGCAAGCTGCGGGCACAGGCAGCGGCGGCCGAACAGGAGGTCGTGGCCGCCCGCGCACAGCTCGCCGCAGTGGAGCGCAAGACCATCGAGGCCGTCAAGCTGGCGTACTACGAGCTGTACTACGCCCAACAGGCCATTCGCGTGACGCAGGCCGACCGTGCCGCGCTGGCTGACTTGCTCGAGGTGGCCAACGTCTTGTTTCAAACCAACAGGACTAGCCAGCAAGACGTGCTGCGGCTGCAAGCCGAGCTGGCCAACGTCGACAGCGAGCTGGTCCGCCTGAGCCAGATGCAGGCGGCCGCAGCGGCCGATTTGGCGCAGGTGCTGCATGTCTCCCCCGATACGCCGTTGGCGGCGGTCGACTCGCTTGCCCCCGAAGACCTGCCGCGCGACCTCGAGCGGTTGTACGAGCAAGCCGTCTCCGCTCGCCCGGAACTGCACGCCCTGTGGGCCGAGATCGCACGCGACCGGCAAATGCTCCAGCGCCGCCGCCTCGACTATTACCCCGACGCGAACATCGCCTTCGGCTGGACGGAAATGACCACCAATAGGGCGCTCGCCCCCACCTCCGATGGAATCGACATGCTCACCTTCGGACTGCGCGTCAACCTGCCCGTGTATCGACAACGGCTGAATGCCGCCGTGCGCGAGGCCGAAGCCGCTGTCGTCGCCTCAGCCCGCCAGTACGACGCCCTCAAAGACGAAACCCAGCGCGACGTCAAACGGCTGTTCACACAGGCCGCCAGCCAGCAGGAGCTGGAACGCCTGCTGCGAGAACAAATCATCAAGAGCACGGAGCAGGCCTTCGAGGTGGCGATGCGCGAGTACCAGGTGGGAGAGGTCGAGTTCGCCGATCTGATCGCCGTATGGCGCGAGCTGTTGCGCTATCACCTGGCGCAAGCACAGCTTGAGGCGCAGCTTCGCCAGACGCTTGCGCGGCTCGAGCGGGTGATCGGCGGCTGGCCGGCTGCTGCGGTCGAAGAGGCTGATACCGAGGAGGTTCGCGGGCGATGAACCAGAGCAACCGAGCCGACGGGCAGATCTGGGCGGTGCTTGTGCTGGTTTGGTGCACTGCTGTGCTGGGGTGCGCTCCGGGTTATCGCTGCTACCGCGGCTGCCATGTCGATTGCCGGTATTGCCCGCCCCCGCCGCTGCCCTACAGTTTATACGATGAGTGCGTCTGCCATTCGTGCCCTGCTCGGCCCTACCTTGAAGAACCCGGTGCCGTGCCAGGGCTTGCAGGCAAGGCCGGCTCGAACGAGCCGAGCGAGCCATAACGCGTCTGCAACGCGCAGCCTTCCTCGCGCGACCTGCCGGCTGGGGTGCCAGGAGGCGTGCGCTGTAGCCGCACTCGCCAGCGTGCGGGCATGATTAGGCAGCGCACTCACCTGAGGTCGCCTTGCGCGACCTGGCGAGCGTGTTTCCAACTTCCGGCGTTCTGGCGAGCGTCGGCTACGGAGCAACCCGGGCGTTCTAGCGAACCGCGGCTGGTGTTGCACGTGCGACAGTGCGGACCTTGGTTCAACAAAGCCTCCAATTGGCACAGGTCCGCCTCCCGGAGCCAGCGTTTGCCGCCAGACCATACTGCTTCCCTGGCGATGGCGATCGTTGGTCTGCCAAAGGCGAAACCGTCGACCAACGCTCTACTGAGATGCATCAAGACGGCATACCGCTTGAGCCCGCGAAAGGCCCCACGCAACCAGCCATCCCGCCTCGATCCGGCAATCTTGCTCTGCGGCGCGATCCATGCGAGGATGCACGTTGCGCTTCATGGGAGTTAGACACTTTCCTAACAGCGAGGCGTGACTGCCTTTTGCCAAGATCGATAAAGCCCCACTCTTGCCCGTTGGCTCTGTTACTCCCATGATCGCTCGTTCCCCCCCAGGCTACCATGGCCGGTACCTGCGCATCGACCTTGCCGAGGGCCGAGCGTGTGCCCTGCCCCTGCCAGAAGAAGTGCTGCGCAGCTACCTGGGCGGGTGCGGGTTGGGTGCGTGGCTGCTGCTCGCCGCAGACCGCGCCGCGTGCGATGCACTTTCGCCCGAGGCGCCGCTGTGCTTTGTGTTCAGCCCGCTGGTGGGCAGCCCGCTCACCACCTCGGCCAAGTTTGCCGTGGTGTGCAAGAGCCCGCTCACAGACCGCATCAACGACTCGTTGGCCAGCAGCCACTTTGCCCTTGCCGGCAAGCGCACGGGGTACGATGCAATCGTGCTCGTCGGTCAGGCACCCCGCCCCGTGGTTGTGATTATCGATGAGTCCGAAGTACGCCTCGAGCCGGCCGAAGACCTGTGGGGCCTCGCGTGCACGCAAGCCGAGCAGGCCTTGCGAGCACGACTCGGCCCCGAGTTCGCCACCGCCGTGATTGGAACTGCCGGCGAACGGCTCGTTCGCTACGCCACCATCTCTCACGACGGCCGCCACGCCGGCCGAGGCGGCAGCGGCGCCGTGCTGGGTGCCAAACGGGTCAAGGCCGTGGCCGTCCGCGGCAATCGGCGCTGCACGTGGGCACATCCCGAGGCGCTTGTCGAATACAGTAAAGAACTCTCGCGCCGTTCGTTCGGTCCCGCCACGGCCAAGTACCGAGAGCTGGGCACGGCCGCTAACCTGCTGGCCTTCAATCGATTGCACGCGCTGCCCACCCGGAACTTCCAGCAGGGCAGCTTCGCCAACGCAGAGCAACTTGCCCCAGAACAGCTTTCCGCGGCCCGCTCGCGCGCCCGCAAGAGCTGCGCCGCATGTACCATCGGCTGCGAGCATCTGTACGCACTCGACCCCGACCGCAGCCAAGAAGGCAACGCAATCCAGGTGGGCGATGCCGGCTGCGCGGGCCAGGGGAGCCCGCCAAATGTGCGCGTCGAATACGAAAGCCTGTTCGCCCTAGGCTCGCTCTGCGGCGTCTCGGACGCCCAGGCTGTGCTTGCTGCAATCAAGCGATGCGACGAGCAGGGGCTCGATACCATCAGTGCCGGCGCGACCATCGCCTTTGCCATGGAATGTGCCGAACGCGGCCTCGTCGATGTACCCTGGCTGCGCTTCGGCCGCCCAACCGCTCTGGCCAGGGCACTGGACGACATATGCAACCGCCGCGGCCTGGGGAATCTTCTGGCCGAAGGAACCCGCCGCGCCGCAAACGCCATCGGAGGCGACGCCCCGTCTATTGCCCCGCACGTGAAGGGATTGGAGCTGCCCGGCTACGAGCCTCGAGCCCTGCAAACCATGGCCCTTGGCCTCGCCGTAAATGCCCGCGGCGCCGACCATAACCGCAGCGGTGCCTATGAAGCTGACTTTTCCGGCAAGGTCGATCGGCGTAACCCCGGCCTGCAAGCCGCCCAGCTCGTGGTAGAAAGCGAGAACCGAGCGGCACTGATCGACTCGCTCATCCTCTGCAAGTTCCTCCGCGGCACACTCGCGGATTTCTACGCCGAGTGCAGCCACATGCTGCACCTCGTCACCGGTTGGGACGTCTCGCCGCCTGAGCTGCACCAAACGGCCCGCCGGATTGTGGACGCCCGAAAGCTATTCAACCAGCGCGCCGGTTGGCAGCCGCAAGAAGATACGCTCCCGCCGCGTCTGCTCGAGCAGCCCCTGCCCGAAGACGAGCGCGCCTGCCTCACGCGCGAGAAGCTCGCCGAGCTGGTGCGCGCCTACTACCAAGCCCGTGGCTGGACCGAGCAAGGCATGCTGCCAACAGGCCACGCCGCCTGTGGAGATCCATGACGTGCGCCGTGCGACCCGCCGTGAAGCTGCCGCTCGCGCCCAGAGAAGGAAGCAGCCCCTCGTCGCCGGCCAAGTGCGTAGACGGTTGCTCTACGGAGCCGTAGCGTAAGCGTACGGCAGCACAAGCGTCCCCTCGTAGCACCAGCGTCCTCGCGTGTGCAGACCTGCCAGACGTGTTTGCCCCGCCCGAGCAAGCGAGGACGCTTGCTCTACGGAGCCGTAGCGTAAGCGTACGGCAGCACAAGCGTCCTCGCTTGTGCAGGCCGCGGCTTGTTTCGCTCGCCTCGTCGTAGGGGCAGCGCATTCATACGAGCGGCGGGGTTTACCCCCGCCGGGCGTCCACGACTCATTGGCCCGCCCCATGCGCGCCCCGCCGGCATAAAGCCGGCGGCTCGTGGCGGCTCGTGCGCAGTGCATACGAGCGGCGGGGTTTACCCCCGCCGGGCCTCCACATCACCTGGTTTGCTTTCGTGTTCGCAGGGCCAGCGCATTGAGCCCGTAGCACCAGCGTCCTCGCCTGTGCAGACCTGCCAGACGTGTTTCCCCTGCCCGAGCAAGCGAGGACGCTTGCTCTACGGAGCCGTAGCGTAAGCGTACGGCAGCACAAGCGTCCTCGCTTGTGCAGGCTGGGGCTT
>FWWM01014007.1_pt1 | contig 12761 bp, 12 predicted proteins | sample 2228351 | NCBI WGS metagenome assembly FWWM01 (sample SAMEA103939774, study PRJEB20133) | metagenome | reverse complement strand
GGGCGTTTTGCCATCAGCACCCTTCGCTCATCCCGAACTTCTGTCAACTCAGCAACAGAAAGCGCCACTTTCGTCACCTGCCTTTCAAGCGCCGCTGCGCATCTTCTTGGCGGCATCTAAGACGGCTTCAATGATGCGGGGGTAAACGCCGCAGCGGCAGATGTTGCCTGAAAGCGCCACGCGCACTTCTTCTGGCGTGGGGGCTTTGTTCTGGTTCAGCAAGCCCACCGCTGCCATGATAAAACCAGGGGTGCAGAAGCCACATTGGAGGGCATCGTGTTCCACAAAGGCTTCTTGGACGGGATGCAATTTGCCGTCTTTCGCCAAACCTTCCACCGTCACGATATCGTGTCCCTCAGCGTCCACTGCCAGCATCATGCAGGAGTAAACGGGTTTGCCGTCCAGCAGCACGGTGCAAGCGCCGCATTCACCTCGGTCACAAACTTTCTTGGCACCTGTCAAGTTGAGATGATTGCGGAGGGCATCCAGAAGGGTGACGCGGGGGTCTATCTGCAACTGGTAGGGTTTACCGTTCACTCGCAAAGTCACGGTCACGGTTTGAGATTTGGGGAGGCGCACCAATTTTTGCGGCGCTGCTTCCGCGTCTTCCGGCTTACAGCCTGTCAGCAGTTCCGTCAATGCAGCCCCAGCCCCTGCTGTTTTCAAAAAAGTGCGCCGCGAAACGCCTTTGCGCTCCTTCTCGCCCTTCGCCATCCTGCTCACTCCTTTCGCCGAGTGCAAGTAGCGCTTTAATTGTAGCGCTTCTGCTCCGCAATAGGCAAAGTTTTAGGCGGTGAGCAGCAATGGCGCGGGTGTGGCGTGATGGCTCCGTCGTGAGAGTAGAGACCAGTCACTATTTCGCTGCTGTCCAAACGGAAGGCTATGTCACAGGAGTGATGGCAGGCAGTTTCGTGGACAAGCGCACGGGGAGCATTGATGTGGGGTTTGGGCTTGTCATCGTTGACTTTTTGCTGGAACCTGGCGCCGATGATGAAGCGACGCCACCCGAACTGCGCTATTCGTGGGGCGACAAAATTCACGGCAATATCCCGAAGCGCTATGTGGAACTACCGCAAATTTGCACGCAAGCGAAAAAGTTGCCCGTCACAATTGTTGAGGGCAAAGGGTTCGTTGCAGTCCATCAATGGTTCAAGTGGAGCATCGCGCGCCCACCTTACAAACCCGGCTCTCATTGGGAGCAGTGGCTGATTTTCCCCGATGGTGTTCGGTGGTTTCTCGCTTACGATAAGGTGACCAGTGCCAACACGGTGAACCAATTGCTGCTACGCATGGACATGCCAGGGCACATCCGCCATCAGCGCGGCGACACCTTTCGGCAAGTTTACCTGAGTTATCACGGGTTCATCCCATCCGAAGCGTTCGTTGACGATTTTGCCCCGAACGAACGCTACTTCTATCGGCGGGAAAACGGAAAGGTGCCCCCTTGCTTCATTCGCGCCTATCAGTTGCGCAACGGGGTGTGGTTAGCAGGGATGGCATTGCAGACGGAAGTTGTCTACGAAGCGTGGTGCCACCAGCGCGGGTATGTGTGCCTCATTCAGGAAATCGGTGGGTGGCGCGTGGAGGAAGGGGCATCGCTCGGAGCAGTCCACCTCGTCGGCTATTTTGACGACATCGCTGAAATGGAACGAGTATTTGACCAACACAGAGGTGCCTCTGCCGTTTCGGTAACGCAAAATGAATGGCGACTGCGATGAACCCCGATAGCCCAAACCTGACGCAAAGGGGGGTGCCTATGGGCAAGGTGTTGGTGCTTTACGATAGTGCAACGGGCAATACGCGCAAGATGGCGGAACTGGTAGCGAAGGGAGCGCAAAAAGTGCCCGGCACGGAAGTGCGGCTCAAGTCAGTGGATGAAGCAACGCCAGAAGACTTGCTTTGGTGCGACGGTGTAGCCGTCGGCTCACCCACCAACATGGGCACTCTCTCATGGAAGATGAAACGCTTCTGGGACGAAACGGTCGCCGACCTGTGGGGCAAAGTGGATGGGAAGATCGGCTGCGCTTTTTCCTCTTCCGGTGGCTGGGGCGGTGGTGCTGAACTAACTTGCATGGCGCTCTTGACTGTGTTGATGAACTTTGGCTTCTTGGTCTTTGGCGTCCCAGACTATGTGGGCAAACAGTTTACCCTTCACTACGGCGCCGTCCTCGCTGGCGAGCCGCGTTCCGAAGCGGAAAAGGCAGCATGCGAGCGCTTGGGCGAGCGATTGGCGCAATGGGTTGCTGTGTTCGTTGACGGACGCAGAGATTTGCACCCCGTTTTGACCCGCCAAGAGGAGGACGAAGATGACCAAGAGTAGCAATGCCGTTGTGCGCTTGGGTGTTGAAGTCGCGTTGCAAAGAGCAGACTTGAAGCAACGGCGTTGGGGCATGTTGACCAATGCTCTCGCAACAACTTGCGATTTGACACCTTCGGTGGATGCGTTGCGCAACGCTGTCTTCACCATTGCTACCTTATTCGTGCCCGAACACGGGTTCTATGGTGCTGCGGGAGCAGGGGAGAAAATCGCCAGCAGTTTTGATGAGAAGCGTGGCATCCCCATCTTCAGTCTCTACGGCGAAACTTTAAAGCCACCGCCTGAGTGGCTAAGCGACTTGGACGGGTTGCTGGTGGATTTGCCCGATGTGGGCTGTCGGTTTTACACCTACGCGTGGACGATGAGTTACTTGTTGGAGGCAGCAGCGGAGGTAGGGCTTCCCGTCGTCATCCTTGACCGTCCTAACCCCATCAACGGCGTGCAAGTGGAGGGAAAGTGCCAGCGGGAAATTGTCGGTTCGTTGGTGGGGCGGTTTCCCATCCCCATTCGGCATGGTATGACTATTGGCGAATTAGCCTTGTGGTTGAAGCAGCACTATTTCCCTGCAGTGCAGGTAGAAGTCGTCCTTTGCAACGGATGGCAGCGGACGATGTGGTGGGATGAAACGGGGCTCCCTTGGGTTTCGCCATCGCCTGCAATGGCAACCCTTGACACAGCAACAGTTTACTGTGGCACCTGCTTAGTGGAAGGAACGAACTTGTCCGAAGGGCGCGGCACTGCCCATCCTTTTGAGTGGATTGGGGCACCTTTTGCCGATGAAGATGCCGTTGCAGAGCGGTTAAATCGCTTGGCGTTGCCCGGCGTCAAGTTTCGCCCTATCCGTTTCGTGCCCACCGCTTCTAAACACGCTGGCGAAGTTTGTCGGGGTGTTCAAGTTCATGTGACTGACCGCTCTACCTTCCAACCCGTTCGGACAGGCTTGTGCCTTGTTGCCGCCTTCAAAGCCCTCTATCCGCACCAGTTTGTGTGGCGGGAGAGCACTTTTGACCGCTTGGTGGGCACCGCTGCATTGCGAGAACAGATGGATGCTACTGACGACCCTATCGCTGTTGCGTTGGAGTGGGATGTGATGCCTGACGAAGACTTCCTTCGTCAGCGAACTGCGTGCTTGCTCTATGAGTGAGTTTTTTTGTCAAGGAGGGTGTGTTGTGCACCCAATTTTGCTCAAAGTCGGACCGCTGACTTTGCGCAGTTACGGGGTCATGGTAGCGTTGGGTGTGGCACTGGGCGCTATTTGGGCACGGCGGGAGTTTGACCGCAAACGCCTGCCCGAAGACCTCTTTTACGACTTGCTGATTGCCACTGTTGCTTTAGGTGTCGTTGGAGCACGCTTGCTTTATGTGCTACTCAACTGGGGTGATTACCGCACCAACTTGCTTGCCACCGTGATGATTTGGGCGGATGGCGGACTGTCTTTTCACGGTGCCATCGTTGGTGGTATCTTGGGTGGATGGTGGCTTTGTCGGCGCTACCGTGTGCCCTTCTGGCGGGTGGCAGACGCTGCGGCACCGGGGTTAGCCTTGGGGCACGCGATTGGACGCATCGGTTGCTTCCTCAACGGATGCTGCTACGGCATTCCCACTGACATGCCTTGGGGTGTGCGGTTCCATAACCTTGCTTTAGGGATTGACACTTTGCCCAGTCACCCTACCCAACTTTACGAAGCCGCTGGGTTGCTGTTGTTGTTTGGACTTCTCGCACGCTACCGTTATCGTCCCGCTTACGAAGGCGCCGTGTTCATGTGGTGGCTCATTTTCTACTCCGTCCTGCGGTTCGTGGTGGAGTTCTGGCGGGCGGGCGTGACGGCACAATTGGTCAACGGGCTCACCCAAGCACAATGGCTTTCCCTTGCGCTTTTCGCCCTTGCGCTCGCTTACCATCGTTGGCAGCGAGGGAAAAAGTAGCGAGAGCGTCACTGGCTTGATCGGTGGCAAAATTCGTGGCGGCAAAAAGTTTGTGAAGGAGGTGGCGTCGCATGGCGTTGCGCCCGTTTGAGGTCGGCATCATGTTAGGCGTGCACAGTGACCCGCGCGTGAGTGTGGAGAAGTGCAAAAAGGTGGGTGTAACCAACGCTCAACTCGGCGTGCCCCCCGATGAATGGCTCACTTTGGACGGAGCAAAAGAAGTCAAGCGTCTGTTTGACGAAGCAGGGGTGACCATCACCACCGTCTTTTGTGGCTTCGTTGGCGAGCGCTATGATGACATTGAAACGGTGCGCCGCACCGTTGGCTATGTGCCTGAAGAAACCCGAGAGGAACGCGTGCGCAAAACGCTGCAGATTGCTGAGTGGGCTTACGCAATGGGTGTCAAGCGCATCGCTGCTCACTTCGGTTTCATCCCTGAAGACCCGACAGACCCGCGCTATCCCCTTTGCGTTGAGACGATGCAACGCATTTGCGACTACTTGCTGCCTAAGGGCATGACTTTCGGGTTGGAGACGGGGCAAGAGACGGCTGACACTTTGCTGCGATTTATCCGCGATGTGGGTCGCAAGAACCTAAACATCAACTTTGACCCCGCCAACATGATTCTCTACGGCACAGGCGACCCCATTGAGGCGCTGAAGAAAGTGGGCAAATTCGTCGTCAGCGTCCACTGCAAAGACGGTAAGTGGCCAACGGAGCCAGGAAAGTTGGGCACGGAAGTGCCACTGGGTGAAGGCGATGTGGGCATTGACCGCTTCATTGCAACCCTCAAACGCATCGGCTTCAAAGGGCAACTGACCATTGAGCGGGAGGTGCCCGACCCGCCTCAAACGGACGACATGATCAAGGCGAAAGCGTTGTTGGAGTCGCTGGTGAAAAAACAGCGCAAAACTGCTCCTCGCCGACGATAGCAACTGCAACAGTTTCTTGCAGCAGTGGTGTCTGCATTCGTTAGCCCCTTCAGGGCGAAGGTGTGCCCTTGACAGTTCTCACAACGGTTGCTGCATCGGGAATGTCTTTCACTTGCTGGAAAGCGGTGCGAAAGACCGCAATGGGACCTAAGTAACCGTTGAAGAAGCCCTTTCGCAACCCTCTCCCGAGATAGCCGAAGGCAGCATTGATGTCTTCAGGCTTAACAGGCACGGATGCCTCGCCTGCGAGTTTGCCGTTAAAGAAGATGCGCCCCATGCTGTTACCCAAAGTTACCGTCACTCGCACCCATCGGCGTTGAGGGAGCGCTGTTGCGGCTTCAACAGCAAATCTTTCCTTACCTTTGCGCACGATAAGCACTGCTTTGCCTTTTGCGCTGCGCGGTGTGAACATCAACACTCCTTCGGACGATGCGAATGCGAAAACGAATTGCTCATCGCCCCCACCGTTCCACCACAAGCGCATATCAAAGGTGATAGCCGCTGCGTCAACGATGTGCCCTTCCACGACGGCGTATTGGTCCTTCCCGTTGAGCCGCAACGCAGGAACTCCTTGGTGGACAACGAAGGTAGGCCCTCCGCGCAAAATTCCATCGTTGTCAGCGAAGGCATCTTTGAGCAGCCAACGCCTTGGTTGGGTGAAGTCCCAATGGGCGTAAAGGTAGCGGTTATCTCGCAGTTCCCTTTGCAAGATGTCAGCGTTGTTGTAGCCATAGATGAGCCCGTAGGCGATGGTTGGTTTGGGGTAATTGGCAAGGTGCACCTCCAAATCCTCGCCAGCAACCACACACCCAGTCAGTTCCGTCTTGGGTTGCATGTGGATTTCGCCGAAACCTTTGATGAGCACATCACCGCTGATAGTGCCCCTACCCAACACATGGGCATACTCAAGGATGCGAGCGTTCCCTTTCACCACTACCTCGCCAGCAACCATTGCGCAACCGCGCACGCGAGCGTTTTCCAACACTTTCGCCCTATCCCTCACGACAGCGAAATCGGAGACAATGGCGTTATCACCCACAAAAGCGTTGTCGCGAACGATGGCGAAATCCTCAATGCGTGCACTGCCTTCCACAACGGCGCTACCCAACACTCTTGCGTTCGGTCCAACATAAGCGGTGGGAGCAACTTTTGCCGTCTTCGCCACGAACCCCCCACCGTTGGGATGGTAGTCGCCTTCTACCAAAGGCAAATCAGGCAACGGGGGTTTGCGTTCAGGGAAACAGCCTCGGAAAGAAACCTCGTAAAGGTGGCGGCGTTTCATGTTGTAGCCAGGGCGAAACTCTTGCGGCTTGTAAATCGTAGGCGTTGCCGCAATGGCAAGGGCTAACCGATGCTCCGTCGGCTTCAGGCGCATGCGAATGATTCCTTCGCACCCACGCAACATTGGACTGTAGCGTGGCTCCCCGTTCTCGTCTATCGCTACCAGCGTTACCCGCCAATCTGAGCCTTCTGCTTCGTCCACAATACCAGAGAAACGCACCACAACTTCTTCCGCCTTTGGGTCTCTTATCAGGTCAACGATGTTGATGCCGAATTGTCGTGGGGCATGACTGTAGATGGGCTTGAACCATCCGGGACGATCGGGAACGGGTTGCAAAACGGTGCGGAACCGACCAGCGGCAGGGTTGAACTTTTGGTGACGCAAGAGGGCGCGTCGGTAGAAGTATTGGTGGACGAAATCCCACGCAACCATGTGAGCCGCCACTTCCCCCATGATGTCGCCAAAATCGCGCACCCCATTGCCTTCAAACATGCCTTCTTCCACAGCCACGCGGAAGATGGTTTGGAGCGGGTCTTCAACAGACTCGTCCCGCTCATTTTTGCGGTTCTTTTCCCAGATGCGGTAGCAAAAACCGGGACCGAAGAAGGGGTGCTCAGTGAGGTATTGTAGGAAGACCCAAGAGCCGTAGTTCATGCGGGTGGAGTTCAACTCGTAATGAGCACGGTCAACATACACCTCCAACGCAGCGGGGTAAGCCGGGTGCCACTGGTGGGCGCTCCAATTTGCATGGCACTCCCAGAACCAGCCGACGAGTGGGTTATTGCGGAAACCACCCAAGTGAAACTGGATGTTGTGCGAAAACTCGTGGGGAATGACACTGGAACCTTCCCCCATTGCTCCAGGGTGCAACACGATGTCCTTTGCCCCGAATGCCCACCCTTCTTTGTGCTTGGGCAAACCCGTGCCCGTGATGTAAACAGGGATTTTGTAACGCTGCTTCGCTTTCGCGTAAGGCATCGTTACGCCTAATTCGTTTTCGTAAAAATCCCACAATCGCTCAAAGTATCGTTTGTTGCGTTCCAAAAACCCGGGTTCCTCAAACAGCGCCCGCCCGCTGCCCGTTTTCTCGTTGCCGTAGAAGAAAATGAAGTGAGGCGTCGCTTCGTGGTTAAAAACGCCCTTGTCTCGCTCGGGGTGGTAGGCATACTCGTCCCAGCAAATCTCGTATTCCTCCGTCGGCTTGCGTGGGATGCGGGCTTGCCGTTCGGCTTCCTTACGGCGAGCGTAGGCTTGGTCGTCTTTGCTAAAAATGCGCAGCGGGTAACTGCGCATCTTGAAGTCATCGTGAATGAGCACGAGGACGGCTTCCGAGAAGCGGGCATCCTCGTTGACAATCTTCACGAACGAACCAACGATTTGGCGAGGCAGGGATTCTTTGAGTTCTGGCGGGGCTTGTTGGTCAGCGTCTATGTTGTCAAGACGCCAGAGCCGAAAGTCGTTGGCAATTTGTCGGACGGTGGCGACATAGCGCAAGTCAGGCGTGCTCAATTCTTTGAGGGGAACGGTTCGTAACCTTCCGTCGTTGTCCCGCAAAATCACCAACCCATGAACTTCGTTGACAAAAAGGGCTTCAAGCGTTCGTCCATCCCGAAACTGCCACTCCCTCGGTTTCTTTGTCACGATAATCGTTTCGGCAGTTGGTTGTTCTCGCTGCCTGCGGGTTTCTTTCGCCTCTCGTTCCCTCTTTAGTTTCGCATAGCGTTCCTCCAAACCTTCAGGCCATCTGAACTTGGGGGCTTTAGCGAAGTCAAATCCCTTCAAATGAGCGGGATCGGAGCGAGCAATGGGTGGAATCCACCGCCATTCGTTGTCCCGAAACACTTCTCGCAAAAGGGTTGCGAGGCGTGGGTCGTAAATTTCCAGTTGCTCGCGGGTAGCGACGAAGTTGTGGATGGGCATCAAAAAGCGGTTGGCGTGGAACCAAATCTGCACCCCTTCTGCCCAGTATTCGTGATGGTTAGTAGCAGCGTAGGTGCCTCGCCACAACCCTTCCTTCATTGCTTGCTCGTAGGCAGCCTTTAGCCGTGCGTCAAAAGTGGGGTCAACTTCGGCAAGGGCGATTTCGTGAATAGTGTGGGCGAACTCGTGGATGAGGATGTTTTCACCAAAGTAAGGGTCGCCAGGATAGCACAGCAAGTTCTCCTCACCGCAACTGACAGCGGGGCGAACTTTTGTCGCCCCTAAACCTCGCGCCCTTCGGTCCCAATAATCCTTCGGTGTCAAGTCGCGATGCTCAGGCACATCAGTGGTCAACTCCGTCGCCGCTATCACGACGACGCGGATTTTGTTGTTGATGAGAGCCTCTCGCAAATCCTCACGCCCTGCCAACATGTTGTTGACAATGTAGGCGGCTTCTTTTAAGGCGTAGTCGGAGACCTTCTCCGAACCGAGGACGGGAATTCCGTTGGCGCTCACGAACTTTTTGTAAAACGGGTCCAACTTCCAAGCCGCCATAAGGTCTGGTGGCGGCGCAGTAACTTGCAGCGGCGATTCGCTCCTTTCGCGTTGGGCGCTGGGCAGCACTAACCCGAACGCTGTCAGAAGGCAGAGAGCGCACAAAACTTTGACCAAACCGTCAACCATGTGTCATCACCTACTTCGGCGCAAAGGCTTTTAGCATTTTCGCCGTTTGAATTTAACGCGAAAAGGGTGGCGCTGGTGCTTGCTTCTCATTGCAAGCCTTACAGCCAAAGGCGGCATAATTAGGGTGGCGCAGGCAGGGGAACGAAGATGGAGCAACAGGGAAGAGAAGCACAACAACGCTGCGAGCCGTTAGAGACAGAAATCCGCATCCTGCCTGACGGGGCGGTTGTCATCGTGGATTTGGATGAGGGGATGTTGGAGGTTGCTTTGGCGTTGAACCCGCAGGACAAACGGTTGCGGCAGCGGGCTCGTTTGCTGCGCTTAAGGAGGGCGCGTTCCCATGCGGCGAAACCAAATTGCTGAGGAACTGGAAACTTTGGTGCGGGCGCGCTACCCCCTCATCTATGTCGTGACTTGGGAGGAACCCCGCCTGGATGCCATCTTGGCTTCCATCGCTGCCAAGCGAGGCAAAAAGTTTTTTGTCTGGTCCATCTCGCGCGGTTTGTTCCCCTTTGGCACCCCTTTGCAAAGCAAGCGCATTGACGAAGCCACTCGCGACCCCATCGTCGCGTTGGACCGAGTGGTGGAGTTCATGGAACCTGCCCTTTTCTGCTTCAAAGACTTCCACCCGTTCATGACCGACCCTGTGATTGTCCGCAAGTTGCGCGAGTTGGCGCAATACCTGAAGAGCACTTACACGACCGTCGTGCTCTCGTCGCCTACCCAGCGCATCCCGATGGAGTTAGAAAAAGACATCGCAGTTGTGGAGTTCGGGTTGCCCGATGCGACGGAGTTGCGGGAACTGCTGGAACGCACCATAGAGGAGGTGAACCGCAGCACCCCCATCAAAATCCAACTGAGCGAGGAGGAGAAGGAGCGGATTGTCCATGCAGCGATGGGCTTGACTTTGAGTGAGGCAGAAAATGTGTTCGCTAAAACTCTTATCAAGCGTGGCGGGTTGGGCTCCGACCACCTGGATGTCATCATCGCCGAGAAGGAGCAAATCGTCCGCAAGTCGGGACTGTTGGACTACTACCACAGCACCGAACAGTTCAGCGATATCGGCGGTTTGGATTTGCTCAAGGATTGGTTGCGGAAGCGCCAGTTAGCCTTTACTGAACGGGCACGGGGATATGGGTTGCCTGCGCCCAAAGGGGTTTTGCTCTTGGGCGTTCAAGGGTGTGGCAAAAGTTTGTGCGCCAAAGCCGTTGCCTCCCTGTGGAAAGTCCCCCTGCTGCGGCTGGACATGAGCCGCATCTTCTCGTCCCTTGTCGGCGCTTCGGAAGAGAACCTGCGCAATGCCTTGCGGGTCGCTGAATCCGTTGCCCCTTGCATCCTGTGGGTGGACGAGTTGGAAAAGTCTTTTGCTGGTGCGCAGAGTTCCGCTTTTTCCGATGCGGGCACTACCGCCCGCGTGCTGGGCTACTTCCTCACCTGGTTGCAAGAGAAAACCCAGCCGTGCTTTGTGATTGCCACCGCCAACAGCATTGAACAGTTGCCCCCAGAACTGCTGCGGAAGGGGCGCCTTGATGAAATCTTCTTCGTGGATTTGCCCACCAAGCGGGAGCGGATGGAGATTTTCGCCATCCACCTGCGTAAGCGCAAACGCAACCCCTCCCAATTTGACCTGGAAGCGTTGGCGGAGGCAACAGCGGGTTTCAGCGGCGCTGAGATTGAGCAAGCGGTCATCTCCGCCCTTTACGATGCCTTCAGTGAAGGGCGTGAGGTAACTACGGAGGACATCTTGAAAGCGGTGCGAGAAACGGTGCCGCTGTCAGTGACGATGAAGGAGCAAATTGATGCCCTAAGAGAGTGGGCAGTAGGACGAGCCCGTCCCGCCTCCAGCGAGGAACGGGAAGAAGTGCCCGCAATGCCTGTGCGCCGTCTGGAACTGTGAGCGGGAGGTGATGACCATGTCAGTAGTGTTCGTCATTGTGCCGTCGTTGGCTGTTGGCGGTTGGGCGGTCTTAGCCGCTGCCATTGCGGCGGCTTGTTCGGCAATGGGTTACCAAATCTTGCGGGGCAGTCAAGCCCTCCAGCAACAGGCAACAGCAGCCTCTGAGAGTGTTTCGCTCACAATGGACGCCCAAGCCCTTACGGAAGCATTGGAGCGGGAAGAAACCATCGTCGTCACGCAAGGCGATATCCGCATCACCTTCCACAAAGACCCACGAGGGCGCGTGACGATGCATGTGGATGGCAAAGGCAAAACGGAAGCAGAACTGAAAGCCATCGGGCAGGAGGTCATGAACCGCATCCTGCAGCAATACGCTTACCAACGGGTCATGGATGAATTGGAGAAGCGCGGTTTCACGGTTGTCAAGGAGGAAGTGGACGAGAACCAAGTCATTCGCATTCGGGTGCGACGCCCTGCATAAGTCCGCATGCCTGCACCTTCACGAACAGGGGGAACAAGGCATGAGCCGATTTGAGCGTTTGGAGTTTGACTTGGGGACGCCCCGCAAGGAAACGCAACAGCCGCCCCCCGTTTACGATGACGCCTACTACTTGGCGGAAGGCGATAAGTGCTTTTACCGCGCTGATTACGAGAAAGCGCTGCTTCATTACTCGCGGGCGTTGCGCTTCAACAACAATTGCGAACCCGCGTGGGTGGGGCAAGTGAAAGCGCTGATAGAGTTGGGCGAGTTGGAGGAAGCGCTCGTTTGGTGCGACCGAGGGTTGGAGCGGTTCAAAAACTCACCCACCTTGTTAGCGTGCAAAGGGCGCATCCTCGCCCGCATGGGTGACCATCAACGCGGGATGGCTTATGTGGATGCGGCACTGCAGGAGAAGGGAGGGAACTTGCCCCTCGTTTGGTTGGCACGAGCAGAAATTCTGCTCGCCGAAAAGTCCCCGACTGCCCGCTTCTGCTTGGAAAAAGCCAACGAGTTGGCGCCCAAGAGTTGGGAAGTGATGCTGGAAGCAGCAATGGTTTGCTTGCACCACCAAGAGACGCCCCTGGCGCTCCACTACGCGCAACGCGCTGTAGAACTTAACCGCAACCATCCTTTCCTCTGGTGTGTGCTGGGCGATGCTTACCGAGAAAGCGGCGATTGGACGGAAGCGGAACGCTGTTACCGCTACGCTTTAGCGTTGGAACATCGCTTCGCCCCTGCCCAAGAGCGGTTGCGGAAAGTTGCGCAACGAGGGTTCCTCGCGTGGCTGAGAAGACTGTGGCGCCGTTGAAGGGGGAATGGCTACATGCCAATGCACGAGTTGGACATTGAAATTGACCCGCAAGGACGGGTGAAAGTCCATGTCAAGGGCGCAAAGGGCAAGAAGTGCTTGGAGTATGTGGAACTCTTCCAGCAGATTTTGCAGGGCAAGGTTGTGGAGCAGCAACTGACTGGCGAATACTACGAGCAAACTGTTGAAGTGACGGAGCAAGAACGCACCCAAGCGAAAGTGCGCCGCCGATCGTAGACAAAGCGGGCGACATCGTTGAATCACGCCAACGGGTTTGACAAATTTGCTGCGCACCAACATGAAGATGGGTTCGGGTGACCGCTGATGAAATGCCCACAGTGCGGTTTTCGGAACTTGCCGAACGCAGAACAATGCGGGGCGTGTGGGACGCTTTTGAAAGCCTCCCCTCCTGACAGTCCGAGTTCCTTCTACCCGCCGCGCGCATGGAGCCGTCCGTTTCGGCAGCGGCATCTTGAAGCCGAGGCATCACGACCCCGTTGGTGGCGTTGGTTTCC
>FWWM01014006.1_pt1 | contig 12761 bp, 9 predicted proteins | sample 2228351 | NCBI WGS metagenome assembly FWWM01 (sample SAMEA103939774, study PRJEB20133) | metagenome | reverse complement strand
CGGTCCGCAGATCTTCCTCAGCCGCGCGCACCCCGAATTCATGAAGAAGCTGTTCGCGCAGGAAGTGCCCGAAATCTACGACGGCATCATCGAGATCAAGGCCGCCGCCCGCGATCCCGGCAGCCGCGCCAAGATCGCCGTCATCTCCTACGACAGCTCGATCGACCCGGTGGGTGCCTGCGTCGGCATGCGCGGCAGCCGCGTTCAGGCCGTGGTGAACGAGCTCCAGGGCGAGAAGATCGACATCATCCCGTGGAACGAGGATCAGGCGACCTTCCTGGTCAACGCGCTCCAGCCCGCCGAGGTCTCGAAGGTCGTGATCGACGAGGAGGCCGGCAAGATCGAGGTCGTCGTCCCCGACGACCAGCTTTCGCTGGCCATCGGTCGGCGGGGCCAGAACGTGCGGCTGGCGAGCCAGCTCACCGGCCTCGACATCGACATCCTGACCGAGGAGGAAGAGAGCCGGCGCCGTCAGGCCGAGTTCGCCGAACGCACCAAGCTGTTCATGGACACGCTCGACCTTGACGAGTTCTTCGCCCAGCTTCTGGTCTCGGAGGGCTTCACCACGCTCGAGGAGGTGGCCAGGGCCGGCGCCCGAACGGACTCGCGCTGTTCGAGGTATTGGAATATCTGGCACACCACCGGCGCGCAGGTACCGCCGCCGGACCGCCCGCCCTCGACCATGGCCACGACGGCGTAGCGCGGCGCCGCATAGGGACCAAAGGCGGCAAACCAGGTGATGTACTCGACCACCCGCCCGGCTTCCTTCACCTCGGCTGTACCGGTCTTGCCGCCCACCTGAAAGCGTTTGAGGCGCGGTGTGCGGCGGTCGCGCTCGTGGAAGGCGGCAAACCCCGTGCCCTCCGGTTCCAGCGTGTCCGCCAGCATGGCCTCGCGCAGGATTTGCAGATGTTCGGGACGCACGCCCAGTTCGCCCCGTAACCGGGGCGGGAAGAACGTGGACGCGGGGACCTCCGGGCCCGGTTCCGGGGGCTCCACCCGCAGCACCAGGCGCGGCCAAAACACCTGGCCGCCGTTGGCGATGGCGGCGGTGAGCACGGCCATTTGCAGCGGGGTGACGGTGATTTCCTGCCCGATGCACACGTTGGCCAGGTTGCCTTCCGTCCACTGCCAGCGCACTTCGCGCGGGTAGGGGAAAAAGCCTCGGACCTCCTGGCGCAAGGGCAGGCCGATGCGTTCGCCCAGGAAGAAGCGCTTGCCCATCTCCAACAGGCGCTCGCGGCCGGCGCGCAACCCATGGTGGATGAAGTAAGCGTTGCTGGAACGCAGCAGGGCGCGGCGAAAGTCGTAGTCGCCCGGCGGCGCGGTGTCCCGGATTTTGCGGCGGCCCACAAAAATGGCGCCCCGGCCCGGGTTGGCCGGGTCCGGCTGAACGGTGAACACCGCATCGGGGTCCAGCCCCGCCTCCAGACAGGCCAGGGCGGTGACCATTTTGAAGATCGAGCCGGGGGGATAGGCGCCCTGCGTGGCGCGGTTGAGCATGGGGCGCAGTTGCGGGTGGTTGAGCCGTTCCCGCCAGTCCTGCTCGGAGATGCCGTCGAGGAATTCATTCGGGTCGTAGTCCGGGGCGGAGACCATCGCCAGCACGTCGCCGTTGGTCACGTCCAACACCACCACGGCGCCGCGCACCCCGGGGCCGGCCTCGAACCGGAGGCCGGCCGACTGCAGCGCCCGCCCGGCCGCCTGTTGAAGCTCAAGGTCCAGGGTCAATACCACGTTGTGCCCCGCTTCCGGGAGCACCCAGAGACTTTCCTCCTCGCGATAGCTCAGACTGTTAACCACGATGTGCCGGACGCCGGGCCGGCCCAGCAGGACTTCGTTGAAACCGTACTCTATGCCCAGTGCCCCTTCGTAACTGGGAAGGCTGTAATGGAACCCCTCTTCCTCCTCGCCGCGGGCCAGGTCATCCCGGGTCAGGTAACCCAGCACGTGGGCGGCCAGCGGGCCGTGGGGATAATGCCGCACCGGGCGCACTTCCAGGTCCACTCCTGGCAGGCCCGGGGTCTGCTCGAGAAAGCGCGCCACCTGGGCGGGGGTGAGGTTTTCCCAGATGGGCAGCGGCCGGTAGGGCCACTGGTGATAATGGCGCCGGTAGTCCCGCTCGGTGATGCCCAGTGGCAGCTCCAGCAGGGCCCCCACGCGGGCGAAGGTGTTGCTGATGACGTGGAAACGGGCCGCATGGCTCAGCGCCCGGATTTCGGTCCCTGTGAAGCGCGCCCGCCCGGGCGTGGCCCGGAGCCGTTCCAGCCGCGGCGCCCAGAAATCCGCCGGCAGTCCGGCTGCTTCCGTGGGCGGCGGACGCCCGGCCAGCAGTTCCGCCCGCAAGCGGCGGTATTCCTCGCGGAACAGCGGACGCAGCTCCTCGATGTACAGGTTGAGCTGGTAGGCGGGGCGGTTCTCGGCCAGCACGCGGCCCTCGCGGTCAAAATTTTTCCCCGCACCGCCGGCTCGCGCACCGTGCGGAAGGTCTGGTTGCGCGCCTTCTCCTGGTAGTGACGGGCATTGACCACTTGGAGATACCAGAGTCCGCCCAGCAGCACCAGCAACCCGGTGAACACCACCCCGGCCAGCACCCGCAAGGGGCGCTCACCGCGTCGGAGTTGATCCATCACCAGCATGGCTCAGTACCGTCCGCGTTTGATTTCCCGGTCCGGACGAAACACGGGGGTTGCCACCACCGGGTGAATAAAAAATCGCTCCTGCCGCGCGAAGATTCGGAACAAGACCGGGGTAACCACACCGCCGGTGACGGTGAGCACCACCAGTTGCCAGAGTGTGTGCCAGCCCAGGGGGGGGCGCGCGCCCTTGGTCATGACCACCAGTAAAGTCAGCACCGGCACCGCCAGACTCACGGCACCGCCCAGCACCAGTTGGGCATAGTCCAGTTCGCGCAGGAGCACCTCGCGCTGCCGCCACACCCCCCAACCCGCCAGATACAACGGCAGCAGACTGGAACCGAGGGGATTGGCGGAGAGCGCGTCCTGCCACAGTCCGCCGCAAAAGGCCAGCGCCGCCACCGCGGCCAGGTCCAACCGCAGGGCGGCCACCACCACCAGCGGCGGCAGCAGGCTGATCGGTCCCCCCAGCCAGCGGCGGGGCAGCTCCCACGCTGCCTGGACAAACACCGCCAGGAAGGCCATCAGCAGCAGGAGCAGGAGGCGAACCGCGTTCATGGCAACAGGAGCACGATCACCTCGCGCAACCGGCCGGTGTCCACGGCCAGTTTCACGCGCGCCTCGGAATACAATCCGTAGCCGACGCTGCGGGTGTCGGCCACGGTGCCCACGAAGATGCCCGGCGGGAACACACCGCCCAGCCCGCTGGTGAAGACCGTCTGCCCCGGGCGCACGGCCAGGTTGCGCGGCAGATGGGTCAGTTCCACTAGCCGGTGGTCCAGCACGCCCGCGGCCAGGTTTCCCAGGATGCCGGTTTCGCCCGTTTCCCGCACCACCACCGAGACGCGGCAGCGCGGGTCGCCCAGCAGCACCACCTCGGCCGTGGCGGGACCCACCCGGTCCACGCGGCCCACCAATCCCTCGGGGGTGACCACCGGCAGACCGGGGCGCAACCCGTCGCGGCTGCCGGCGTCCACATGCAGGCTGCGCCACCAGGCGACCGGATCGCGCGCGAGCACGGCACAGACCCGCGCCCGCCAAGGGCTGGCGCGCGTCCAGCCAAGCAGCTCCCGCAGGCGCCGGTTTTCCTCCTCCACCGCGCGGACGCGATCCAGTTGGAGACGCAGCTCCTGGTTTTCGCGGCGGACCTGCTCGAGCTCGCGCGCCAACGCGCCGCGCGGGGCCACGGCGCGCGCGGCCTCGCCGGCAAGCTGCTGGGCGCTGCCCACCAGGCCGAACAGCGGCAGAAACAGCGTGCCCAGGACCACCTTGACGCGATCCGCCAGCCGGTCGGGCAGGTTCAACAGAACCAGCGCCAGCAGGAACACCACGCCTAAGGCGACCCACTGCGGTCGTTTTAACATCCGTTACCCCGTTTCTCGGTCCGGGGCGAACGGCCCGGCGCTGCCGGGTCAGGTGGCGGAAGAGGTGACGCGCTTGAGGAACTGCAACTCGTTGAGCACGCGGCCGGTCCCCTCGGCCACGGCCGTGAGGGGGTCGTCCGCGATGTGCACGGGAAGGTAGGTTTCCTCGGCCACCAGCCGGTCAATGCCCCGCAGGAGCGCCCCGCCGCCGGCCAGCACGATGCCCCGGTCCACCAGGTCGGCGGCCAGTTCGGGCGGACAGCGCTCGAGGGTGATGCGGATGGCCTCCAAGATGCTGGAAAGCGGTTCCTTGAGGGCCTCGCGAATCTCCTCGGAGCGGATGTTGATGGTCTTGGGCAGGCCGGTGCTCAGGTCCCGGCCCTTGACGTCCATCGTCAATTCCTGCTCGAGGGGATACGCGGAGCCGATGCGAATTTTGATCTCTTCCGCGGTCCGTTCGCCAATCATCAGGTTGTGCGCCCGCTTCATGTGCGCGATGATGGTCTCGTCAAACTCATCGCCGCCCACCCGCAGGCTGCGGCTGAACACGATGCCGGCCAGGGAAATGATGGCCATCTCACACGTGCCGCCGCCAATGTCCACGATCATGTTGCCCGCCGGTTCATGGACGGGCAGGCCCACGCCGATGGCGGAGGCCATGGGTTGCTCGATCAAATACACCTCGCGAGCCCCGGCATGCGTTACCGAATCCTTCACGGCACGTCGTTCGACCTCGGTAATGCCGGAAGGCACGGCCACCACCACCCGCGGGGCGATCAGCTTGCGGTGATGCACCCGCTGGATGAAATGCCGCAGCATCGCGCCGGTTACATCGAAATCGGCAATCACCCCATCCTTCATGGGCCGGATGGCGATGATGTTGCCCGGGGTGCGGCCCAGCATGCGCTTGGCCTCCTCCCCCACGGCCAGGACCAGGTTGGTGCCGGCCTGAATGGCCACCACCGAGGGTTCGCGCAGGACAATGCCGCGATCCTTGACGTACACCAAGGAGTTCGCTGTGCCCAAGTCTATTCCAATATCGTTGGAAAACAGGCTCTTAAGTTGCTCGAACATGAAGCGTGCCTGGCACGTGGGCACCTTAAGAATGCCTTTACCGCCCGGTCAAGGAGATTCCCGGCAGCGCCCACACCGGGGCGGAGCTCAGCGCCCGGGGTCTGTTGGGCGGACGTTCCAGACGGTTGCCCTGCAGAAAAATTGGCCCCCGCGTCGGTCTCCTGAAAAACCACCGCTGGCGACGGGAAGAGTACGCTGGCGCCTGAAGCAGGAGGCCGGCGTTTGCCCGGCGGTGGCGCGGCGGGAGGCTGTTCAATCGAATCGTCCGATCACTTCCCAACGCGTGGCGTTGACCGGCAGGGCGATCAGTTGCCGCGCAGCATCAATCGCGGCGGCGCGGCCGTTGACCTCCGCGGACTTCAACGGGCGCCCATTCGGATGCCGCAGGCGCAGGCGGATGGCACGGGGTTTCTCGGTGGGGCGCCACTGTACCGCGGCTCGAATCTGCCCGGCGGTGACGTGCGAGGTCAGCTCGAGGTCCAGACGGCCAAACCACGTGGCTGCCCGCTCCACCCGGACGCGGCGACCCTCCGTCATCCAGGCACGTGGCACGCCCAGCCCCAACTCCAGGGCGTCGTCCCGCTCCAGGATGAGCATCTGCCGCACCCACTGGATGAACTTGGATTCGTCCGGCGTTTTGTACAGGGGGCCATCTCCCCGGCCGGGATACGGAATCCATTCCGCAAAGCAGCGCGTGTCCGGGTAAAAGCTGGCCGCTGCGGTGTTGTAAAAGGCGCGCAGGAAGTGCGGCACCTGATCGCGCCGCAGGTACACCAGGGCCAGGTCCAGGAGCGTGGGCTGCAAGGTGAACCCGCCGCGATGAAAGAACTCCTCGCGGGGCCGCGCCACGCCATATCCGCTTTCGGCGCTCAGGAAAAGATTATCCTCCAGGTCCTGGATGATCCAATCCACGGCCGGCTGCCGCTCGTCCCAGACCTCGCCGTTGACCAGATGGAGCGGGCCATAGAGGACTTCGCGAATCCAGCCTTCGCGTCGGTGGCTGAGCGCGTGGGCCCGGGACGGCACGTACGGCGCCCAGGTACCATCCCGCAAGCGCACCACCGGAGCCGTGGCCACCGCCTCGGCGAGACTGGCGCGCAGGTCCCCGGCCAATGCGCTCGTCTCGCGCTCGAGCCGTGCGGCTTCGGCCCGCAGTCGGCGCGCCCACGCCGGGTCCAGACCCGGCCGCGCCGCCAGGTGCGCCACGCTGGCGGCGGCGTGTTTCAGCCCCAAGTGATAGTACGCGGCGGTGGCGTACCAGTAGTGGTACTCCTCCACGTCCTCCAGGTCGCCCGCGGGGGGCAGGCCGTACTCCAGTGGGCGGGCGCCGTCGGGAAGTAGAAAGCGCGTGGCCTGGCGCTCGCGGATGATCCAGTCCGCGCCGGCGATCAGGCGCGGGACCACCCGCGCCAGCCAGGCGTCGTCGCGCGTCCAGAGGTAATGCTCGCTCACCGCCCAGAGGCCCCAGCCGTGGTGCATGTTGTAGCCCTGGGCCGTGTACGGGTCCGGCTCGCCGGGATGCGCCGCGTAGAGCACGCCGACGGCGGTGCGGAAATTGCCGGGCAATCCTTTCACGCCCTGACAAGCGAGAAAGGGCTCGAGCAGGGCGCGGGCGGCCCGGTGCTCGCCGCGCATGTCCAGGGCGCGCGCCACCATGGCCGTTTCATTGAGGTAGTTCTTGTAGTGCACCGTGGCGGCGCCGTGCTGGTGAAAGCCGGTTTCCGGGTCCGGATCCGTCGAGATGAGCACATGCCACAGGTGAGCGCGGAAAAAATCGTTCAGCCAGGTTTCGGGGGTCTCCAGCGTCATGCCGCGGTGGACGCGCTCCCGCCAGAATTCCGTGACCTCCGCGTGCAGCGTGGGAAACGACAGCCCGTGCAGGGCCCGCAATTCCGCCTCGTCCAGCAACTCCACGTAAGGCAGGAAGAAATCCACCGCGTGCCCCTCCCCGGGTTGAAGGGTGAGGTGATAGCGGACAGCCGCGTGCGCCCGTTCCTCGTTGGCGTCAGCCGGCAGTCGCACGGCCAGGTCCAGCTCCCCGCGGCCGTGGAGTTGCCAGTGCCCGCGCTGCGGGACCAGGCCGGGGCGGGAGACCTGATCCGACGGCCGCGACAGCAGCAGGGTACCTTCGGCACCGAGGCGAAGCGGCCAGATGGGACGGATTTCCAGCCAGAGACGGGCGATGCGGGGCGTCGCCGAGGTGTTGGTTACGGCGAACCGCGTCGCCAGCACCAGCGGCTCGGTCCCGGTAACGGCCTCGAATGCGTGCGCCGGCGCCAGAAGCGGCGCGGCGAGGGACGTCTGCCGCCAGTCCAAGCCGCCGTCGCTCCACTCGTGCCGCACCACGGGCAACCACCCTTCCTCCAGAGAGCGGCGCACGGACGGGCGCTGGCGGTTCGGGGCGGCCTCCCCGTCGTCGGTGGTGAAAACGAACTGCACCTGCTCCCACCGCCGCCAGGGGCTGGCCTCCGCGTCGGCGCCCGGGGCGCGCAAACTGTCGGCGCGCAACACCAACCGCCCGTCCGGCTCGAGCACGAACTCCTGCCGGCAATTGGGCATGCCCAGCAGACAGTACCGGGGCGGTTTGGCGGGCAGCGCGGCCAAGGCCTGCTCGAAGGTCTGTTCGGGGCGGCGCGCCACCTGCTCGACCACCGTTCCCTCCACCCACACCTCGCCAGAGGGGCCGGGCCAGTTGGCCCGGGTCAGATTCCGCGACGCATCGGCCACGAACACCTCCAGATCCCGCACCCACAGTCCCCCCTCGCGCAACACGTCATCCACAAACACGCTGAAACTGCGCCCGTCGCCGCCCCGAAAAATCACGTAGCCCCGGTCCGGGCTCTGTCGGTCGGGCGTGTCGGCGTACTCGACCTCCACGCGCGCCGCACCGCCACTTGCCGGGGTGACCGATAACACCCGGCCATTGCGGGCCTCGAAGCGCGGCGCCGCCCGTCGCGCGCGGGGGGCGGACGCACCCCACTCGAACCGGAGCGCGGCCCGGCGCAACACGGCCCCAGACTGCACCACCAGGCGTTGCAGACGCGCGGCGGACTCCGCCCGGAGTCGCACTTTATAGGTGAGCCGGTGCACCGCGCCGGTTTGCCGGATGCCTGGCGCTTCTTCGGGCATCAACGGCGCGCAGCGAAACACGCGCGTGCTCCCGGCGCCGAGCCAGACCCCCTGGGCGCGGGTCCATTGGCCGTTGAACGGGTCATCCAACTTCATCCAGCCGCCCCGGCCGGTATCCGGCCAGTGATGCCGCCACCATTCCACCGTGAAGTTTTTCTCCGGCGCCGCTGCGAAGACCAGTTCCACTGTTCCCACAGGCCGTGGTTGCTGCCATTCCACCACCAGGGCGTCTCCGGGGGCGATAGGAAACTCCGCAGTGCTGTCCGGTTCAAGCAAGCCCGGCGGAAGGGGAACGGGAGCGGTGGCTGCGCCGGGTCGGTCCCGCTCCAGGTGCAGCAGACCGTAGCTGGCCAGGTTGGCCGGTGGCAGACGCGTGGCGTCGGAAGCAGGCGGTGACGCCCCTGAAACAGGCAGGAGTAGAAGGGTTGTAAATCCCGCACAGGCCGCGAACCAAGCCAGACAGGGAATGCGCATGCCGGGAATTGTAGGGAAGTGCCGGGGCACGGCCAAGAACCGCCCCGACGACCGGCTGCGCGTGCTGATCCGAGCACACCGGCCCGGGCGCAACCCGCCTCGAGCGAAGGCCGGTACGCCCCCGCATTAGTCGCCGCCCCCAAGCCGGACGGGACCCCACCTGGAAATGCCAAAGTTGGAAGTCGGGCGGGAGCCTCCCCCGGCCCGGTGGGTGAGAAATCTGGTAACTGGCAAACCGCCGAAAGGTGGACTAGTCTCGGGCGCGATGGCGGCTCCGATGAATGCAATTCTGGCTTTGGAAGACGGCTCGGTCTGGCATGGCGTGGCGTTTGGAGCCCGCGTCACGGCCTGCGGAGAGGTGTGTTTCAACACCTCGATGACCGGGTACCAGGAGATTCTCACCGACCCCTCATACAAGGGGCAGATTGTGACCATGACCTACCCCCACATCGGCAACTACGGGGTAAATCCGTTGGACGTCGAGTCCTGGCAACCGCACGTGGCCGGGTTCGTGGTGCGCGAGCTCTCGCCGGTGGTGAGCAACTGGCGAGCTCATCAGGACTTGGCAACCTACCTCGAAGCGCACGGTATCCCCGGCATCGCCGGGGTGGACACCCGGGCCCTCACCAAGAAACTGCGGGTGCGCGGCGTGCTCAACGGCCTGATTTCCACCGAGGGGCTCTCCGAGGAGGAAGCCGTGGCCCGTGCGCGCGCCTGGCCGGGATTGGTGGGCGTGGATTACGTGCGCGAAGTGACGCACCCTCGGGCCTTCGACTGGGACACCGACGACCGCCAGAGCGGCCAGTTCCGTCTGGCATACGGATCGGGACCGGAGGGACAACGGCCCGCGCCTCCCGCATCGCTCCCGCCGGCGGACATCCCCATCGTGGCCTACGACTTCGGCGTAAAGTACAACATCCTGCGCCGGCTCCGGCAGCACGGATTCCGGGTGCGGGTAGTGCCGGCGCATACCCCGACCGAGGAAGCGCTGCGCACAAAACCGGCGGGCGTCTTCCTGTCCAACGGGCCGGGCGATCCCGCGGCCCTGTCCTACGCCGTGGCTGCCGTGGCCGAGTTGATTCGCAAAGGCCTGCCGATTTTCGGCATCTGCCTGGGCCATCAAATTCTGGGCCTGGCCCTGGGCGGCCGCACCTTCAAGTTGAAGTTCGGCCACCGGGGCGCCAACCAGCCGGTGAAGGACTTCGAGACCGGCCGGGTGGAGATCACCTCCCAGAATCACGGCTTTGCCGTGGACGCAGATTCCCTGCCTCCGGAGGTCAGCGTCAACCGCATCAACCTCAACGACCAAACGGTCGAGGGCTTCCGGCACAAGTCCCGCCCGTTGTTTTGCGTGCAGTACCATCCGGAAGCCTCGCCCGGTCCGCACGACTCGACTCCCCTGTTTGCGGAATTCCGTCGCTTGATCGAATCCCGCGGCTGAGAGTCGTTCCGGGCTCGGCCATTTTGCCCGCCCAGCCTGGCGCTGCGTACGCCTGGTTAAAAAAGCGAAACGGGGGCCACGCCCGTCAAAGGCGTTGCCCCCGCTGGGGAGAGTCAAAAACCCCTGCGGTTCAATACCGCTCGCGGCGTCCGCCGAAGTCCCGACGGGGGCCGCGGCCGTAACCGCCGCCGGCGGGGCGTTCTTCCTTGGGACGGGCGATGTTGACCGTGATCGGCCGGCCGTCGAGCTGGGCGCCATTCATGGCCTCGATGGCCTTCTGGGCCTCCTCGGCGGTGCTCATGGTCACAAAGCCGAACCCGCGCGGGCGGCCGCTGGCGCGGTCCACCATGAGGTTGGCTTCCACGACCACGCCATGCGCGGCGAAGGCATCGTGCAGGTCGTTTTCCGTGGTGTTGTAGGACAGATTGCCCACAAACAGTTTGTTGTTCATGCGATGATTTGCCGTTGGGGACCGACCAAACTATCCAGACTGTTCCCGACCGTCGGGTTTCAAATCATCACTGAACCGAGTTCAACTGAAGATTCACCATGCCGTGGAGGGACGAGTGCCCAACCGCAGACGCTATAGTAACCGCGCAGGCTTCCGACGCAACAATTATTTTCGGTGTCTTTCCCGACGGTCCGGGCTGGCGGAATCCCTGCCCGGCGTTCCGATTTGCCTTTTGACAGCCGGACCGGCTTTCCAACACAATTATCCAACATTTCAATGGGCGGCTTCAATGGCTTGAGCAAAACGCCCGGCACCACCGGACCGCGCCGGGTGGGAAACGCCGGCTGTTGGGACTCCGATCCCGGCAGCAGCCGGGGCGGGCGTTCACGTATCCATCGGACCGCCGAGCAGACCGAAGCATGAATCCTGGTGACGCAGCCGCCACACGCCCGCGTCGTTCCTCCTCCCGCCGCTCGGACCGTTCGCATCGGCTGGCGCGCTGGCCGTTGCTGCGCTTGCTGGCCACCAGTCCGGCCTTTCGCCTCGTGGTCCTCCTGGGGCTGCTGGTGGCCGTGGCCGTTCCCCTGCTCCTGCTCAAGCTCTGGACCATCACGCCACCCCACATCAAGCCGCCCATGCGCATTAGTCTGCTGGACCGCATCCAGGCGTGGTCCCTCAAGCGCAACGCCCGGGCGGCCGAGGCCCGGGGGGATTATGAAAACGCCCGCGCCACCTGGCGGGCCGCCCTGGTGAACAACCCGGCGGACGTGATCGGCCTGCGCGAGGCCCTCCGGGTCATTCCCCGCACTGCCCAGCCCGCCGAAGCCTCCACGCTGGGCCTGAGTTGGGGAACCTGGCTGTTGCAATTGGGTGAGACCAACGTGACCGACCTGGAACTGGTCGTCTCCGTATGGAACACCTGCGAACTGTACGACCGCAGCGCCCTGCTCCTCGCCAGCCTCCCTGAGCTCCGCTCGACCGAGTTGAACCGCTTGCGGGCGGTCGCTTATTTCCGCAGCGGTCGCATCGCCGCCTTCGAGGAACTGCTCCGGTCCGACGCCGACCTGAAACGAGCAGTGGATGCCGCCCTGGAACCCCGCGACACCAACCCGCCCCAGCCCGATTCGCTTCCTGCTTCCGGCCGCGTCGCCCGCCAAGCAGGTCCGCTTCACCTCCTCGGGCCGCGAGGCGACGTTCTTTGCCCTGCGCGTGGCCCGCGCCTACCGCAAGCGCGACAAGGTCCTCAAGTTCGAGGGCGGCTGGCACGGCACCCACGACTACGGGGCGATCAGCGTGTCCACCCGCTCGCCGAAGGCGTTCCCGGCCCCCACCTTCGACTCGGCCGGCATCCCCCACGCCGTCGGCGAGACCGTGCTGGTGGCCCCCTACAACGACCTGGCCACCACCGAGGCCATCATCGCCAGCCACCACCAGGATCTGGCCGCCGTCATCGTCGAGCCCTACCAGCGCGTCATCGTGCCGGCGCCCGGGTTCCTCGAGGGGCTGCGGGCGGTGACCCGGCGCTACGGCGTGCCGCTCATCTTCGACGAGATCGTCACCGGCTTCCGGCTGGCCTACGGCGGCGCCCAGGAGTACTACGGCGTGGTCCCCGACCTGGTGGCCCTCGGCAAGGTGCTGGCCGGCGGCTTCCCGCTCGCCGCCGTCGGCGGCCGCGCCGAGATCATGAAGCACTTCGATCCCGCGCTGGAAGGCACGCCGGACTTCGTCTGGCAGGCCGGGACGCTCAATGGCAACCCGATTGCAGCCACGGCCGGGCTCGCCACGCTGGCCGAGCTGCGCAAGCCGGGGACGTACGAGCGCCTGCACAGGTTGGGCAGCCGCCTGCGCGACGGCCTGGCCGCCGCCGCGCGCCGTCACGGCCTCGCCGCCCAGGTCTCCGGCGAGCCCCCGGTCTTCGACATCCTGTTCACCGACCGGCCGATCGTGGACTACCGCTCGACGCTCACCGCCGACCCGGCGAAGATCCGGGCGTTCAACCATGAGTGTCTCAAGCGCGGCGTGGTCAAGGCGGGCAACAAGATCTACGTCTCGACCGCTCACACCGAGGCCGACGTCGAGGAAACCCTGGCCGTGTTCGACCAGGCGCTGGCGGCCGTGGCGGCCGGTGCCCGGGGTTGACGAGAGACTTGACTCGGCCGCCCGGCGGGAGTAGACAGTGGCTACGGCGGGCC
>FWWM01014004.1_pt1 | contig 12762 bp, 10 predicted proteins | sample 2228351 | NCBI WGS metagenome assembly FWWM01 (sample SAMEA103939774, study PRJEB20133) | metagenome | reverse complement strand
GCCGCCTCCCGGGCCGCCTTGCGAGGCGCGGCCCCGGCCATGGCTTCGGCCTCCTCCATCACTGCCTGGGTGCAATACGCCACGCTGTTGATCATGCGAAACCGTGACTTGCGGCCGCGCCATCTCTCGAACGCGGCGTCAATACCGCGGAGAACTGCTTCCAGCGGGATGCCGGCGCTTTTCCAGCTTTCGATCAGCGCCCAGTCCAGCGGCGACAGCAGAAACAGCCCGGTGCCCCGCGCTTGCTGAAAGCGCTCTTCGATCTCCGTGAAGTAGTTGAAGTAGTTAAGCTCCCAGCGCTCTGCGTCGTCCGTCACCGCCGGCAATTCCGTTCCCAGATCAGTTGCAACCCCTCCAGCGTAAGGTCTTCGTCAACTTCCCGGAGATACCGGGAGCCCCGCGCGATCATCCGCGCCTGCCCGCCGGTGGCGACCGTCTTGGTCTCCGGCCCCAGCTCATTAACCAACCGTTCGAGGAGGCCGTCAATCATGGCGATCGAGCCGTAGTATAGCCCCGACTGAATGCTGCCCACCGTGTTGGTGCCGATGAGCTTTCGCGGCTCGCGGAGGTCCACCATCGGCAGACGGGCAGTTTTGGTGAAGAGCGCCGAGATCGAGATGCTGATGCCCGCACAGATAATGCCGCCAAGATAGACGGCGTCGGCGGAGACGGCGTCAAAGGTGATCGCCGTACCCAGATCCACGATCACACACGGGCCTCCGTATTTGTGATATGCCGCGGCGCCGTTGACGATCCGGTCGGCGCCGACTTCGCTCGGATTGTCGTAGGCGATCTTCAGGCCGGTGTCCGTTTCCGGCGTCACAAACATCGCCTCGTGTCCGAAATAATCACGGGCCATATCAGCCAGCGTCGGGTCGAGCGGCGGCACTACGCTGGAAACGATCACACCGTCAATCAACGAGAAATCCAGAGCGGCCAGCGAGAACAGGTTCCGCAGCAGGATGCCCCATTCGTCGTCGGTCTGCTCGTGAACCGTCCGCAGCCGCCAGCGGTTGGCCAGCGCCCCGTCCCGGAAGACCCCGATCGTAATATTCGTATTGCCCGCGTCAATGGCAAGGAGCATATGCTCTTAGTCTAGAGAGTCGGGAGGAATCATGCGCATCCAAGCTCTGACGACCGTTCTGATGGCCGCCTCCGCCCAGTGGCTCCCCGCTGGGATTTCACCGGCGCTGTTCCGCCACCACTACATCGCACGGGAGATGCCCGGCCGCAATGTGGGCATGGGCTGCCCGTCGCTGGCGGATTTCGACCGCGACGGGGATCTCGATTTTGCCGTCTCCAACCGCGGAGACAACATCCTGTACTGGTTTGAGTACCGCCGCCCGGACGATTGGAAACGGCATGTCGCTGGCCATGTGCCCTCCGGGCAACTCGGCAGCGTCGCGTTCGACGTGGATCGTGACGGCCTGACGGACGTCGTCATCGGCGGCCACTGGTATCGCAACCCCGGCAATCCCCGCCAGGCGGAATTCATCCGCTACGCCTATGACCCCCTCATCCGCCGGGAAATTCACGACATGGCGATCGCTGACGTGGACGGCGACGGCGCCCGTGATCTTGTGGTGATCGGCGACAGGGAAGGTTGCTTCTGGTACTCGATCCCGAACGATCCGGCCGGCGCCCCCGCGTGGCCGCGCACGCTGATCACGATGGACGTGCGCGACGACAACGACGACATCCACTCGGGATTCGCCCCGGCAGGGCTCGCCGATCTGGACGGCGACGGGGATACGGATGTCGTCTTTGCCGACCGGTGGTACGAGAACGAGCAGCGGGGGAGCCGTTGGATCCGGCACCGATTCCTTTTCGGGAGGATCGGTCCCTGGGGCCTGTCGTCGCGCAGCTGGGTCACCGATGTAGATGGAGACGGCGATCCCGACATCATCATCACCGACAGTGACGGCCAGAATTCCGGGGCGGCCTGGCTGGAGAATGACGGAGGGCGCCCGCCCTCATTTCGCGCCCGGTACTTCGCCAACCGTGCCCCGGGCACGCGGGGATCGTTTCACTCGCTCCAACTCGCGGACCTGGATGGCGATGGCGATCTGGACGTTGTCGTCGTCGAACAAGAAGACCCGAGCATCCTGCCGCTCGGCGCCGGGCCGCGCTGGTTCGTCTGGGAACGGACAGCAGACAAACCGGTTCGGTTCGAGGAGCGCGTCATCTTCGACGGCAAACTTGGCGGCCACGATGTGCTGGCCGGTGACGTCGACGGCGACGGCGATATCGACCTCGTCTCAAAGATCTGGCGGGTGTGGCCGGACAATGGCAACGGCGGCAAGGTTCACGCGGATTTCTTCGAGAACCTGACCCGGTAGCCGGTCCGAAGGCGAGCTCCGCCAACGTGATCCTCGCCGGGTGGAGGGGTTCCCCGCCCGAAGCTCCGGCCGGGAGCGCAGCCTGCGCTGGCAGCCGGCGTCCTGACTACTCAGTCGCCCTGCCCGCCTTCTCCCGGCGGCGCCGCGCCCAGCCCTCCTTGTTGACTTGGCGCTCGCGCCCCAGCGCCAAGGCGTCGGCCGGCACGGAGTCGGTGATAACCGAGCCCGCGCCAATATAGCTGCCGGCCCCGATCTCCACCGGAGCCACCAGGGTTGCGTTGCTGCCGATGAAGGCCCCGTCGCCAATCCGTGTTTCGTACTTGCCGAAGCCGTCATAGTTGCAAGTGATCGTCCCGGCGCCAATGTTGGCGCGCGCGCCGATGATCGAGTCCCCGAGGTAGGCCAGGTGCAACGCCTTCGAGCCTTCGCCGAGGCGCGTCTTCTTGGCCTCCACGAAGTTGCCGATGGCCGCGCCCTCTTTGACCTGCGTCCCGAAGCGCAGCCGTGCATAGGGTCCAATCCGGGCGCCCGAACCCACCTCCGAGTCGTGGATCGTCGTGAACGGCTGGATCTCGACACGGTCGGCAAGGCGCGAATCCGAAATCAGTGAAGCCGCCCCGATCCGGCTCTCTTCTCCGACCTCGGTCCGGCCCAAAAGCTGGGCAAACGGACCGATGATCGTGTCGGGTCCGACACGCACGTCCGGATCCACAATCACCGTTTCCGGCTTCTCGATCGTGACCCCGTCAAGCATCAGCTCCCGGACCTTGCGCTCCCGCAGGATCCGATCCACGGCGGCCAGCTCCATCCGTGTGTTAACGCCTAGCACCTCCGTGGCATCCTCCAGCCGGAAGGCGTCGACCCGGTAACCCGCCCGGCGGAAAATCGCCACAATGTCGGTGAGGTAGTGCTCGCCCGCCGGATTGCCGGCTCCGATTTCATCGAGATGCTTCCACAGCAGGTCGTTCCGGAAGCAATAGATGCCGCTGTTAATCTCGCGGATTTTAAGTTGCTCCGGCGTGGCGGCCTTTTGCTCGACGATCGCCTTGATCTGGCCGTCTTGGTCAGTGAGGACCCGCCCGTAACCGGTCGGGTCGTCCAGCCGCACAGTAATCACTGTAGATGACGCCGCCGAGGCGGCCTGCCGCGCCGCCAGCTCGCGGAGCGTCCGCGCCGACAACAGCGGGCAGTCACCGTAAAGGACTAGCAGGAGGCCGCCCGCCCCCCGAAGCACTTCCTGCGCGGCCATCACCGCGTGCCCGGTGCCCCGCTGCTCGGACTGGAGGACGAAACGCACCCCATGCCCCTCTACGAGCGCCCGCACCTCTTCAGCCTGATACCCGACCACCACCGTGATCCGGTCAGCCGGGGCGACTTGCAAAGCAGTCCGCACCACGTGCTCGATCAGCGCCCGGCCCCCAGCCCGGTGCAGGACCTTCGCTGTTTTCGACTTCATGCGGGTGCCGAGTCCCGCGGCGAGAATCAGGATATTCAGTTCTGTGCTCATCGGATTCCTTCCCAGCCGCTTGATGTGCGCGGGCTGATGGTTTTAGGGGCGGCGCGATCTGCGGCTCTTCTCCGCCAGACGCCGCCGGCCTTCTTCGGCCAGCCTCACCGCGAGGGCCGCCGTCGCCTGGGGATCGTGCCGGATTTTGTCCGACTCGGCCAGCAGATTGGCGGCCACCACTCGCAGGCCCGCACCCTCCAGCCGTCCGACATCATTTTCGACCGGATACGCCATCTGAGCGGCATAGCGGCGCTGCCGTGCGCCTGTAATCGCCTGAGTATTGACTACGGCGACGTCCAGCAGCCGGCGGCGCGCATGACGGTGGATCGCCTCCACATGGTCAAATGCGCTGAAGTTCATTGTCTCACCCGGCTGCCACATCAGATTCACAAAGTAAGCCTTCAAGGCTGCCGAACGTTGGATGGCGGCCGACACGCCGCCGACCAGAAGATTGGGTATGACACTGGTGAACAGCGAGCCCGGCCCCAGGCAGATGAGGTCGGCCGCTCTGATGGCTTCCAGCGTCTCTTTCAACGGACGGCAATGCCGGGGATTCAGCAAAACCCGCTCGATCCGGGCCGTGCTCCGGCTGATGCGCGACTCCCCGCACACGATCGTGCCGTTGGCCAGTTCGGCTTCCAGCACCACGTTAGCGGCGGTGGAAGGATAGATGTGCCCGGCGATGGCCAAAACCTCGGCTGAGAGCTTGACCGCCCGCGGGAAATCGCCGGTCACGTGGGTCATCGCCGCCAAAAACAGGTTCCCGAAGCTGTGCCCCTTGAGGCCGCGACCTGAGGGAAAACGATACTGGAACAATTTCGACAGCAGCGCCTCGTCCTCCGACAAGGCGACCATGCAATTGCGGATGTCCCCCGGCGGCAGGATGTCGAAATCCCGCCGCAACCGCCCGGAGCTACCGCCGTCGTCGGTCACCGTGACCACGGCAGTAATGTCCACCGGGGGCCCAAGCCGCTTGCCCGTCTGGTAATGCGGCGAGTAGGCGTAGTCCTTCAGGCCCCGAAGCAGCGTGGCCAGTCCCGTTCCGCCGCCAATGGCAACGATCCTCAGGGGGTTGTCCACCGACAAGACTTCTGCTCTAGGAGGTGGCGCCGGGCTTTTCCGGGTTGAGGATCTCATGGATTTGCGGCTTGGCGGCGAACGGCTCGAAGTCGGGATCGCGGCGGGCAGCGATGCGATTGGACGGATTCAGTTCGATCGCGCGCCGCAAGTGCAGGCTGGCGTTGTCCATGTCTCCTTGCAACCCGTAGCAGATGGCCAGCGCATAGTGGATGTGATCGCCGTTGCGCATTTGCTTCAACGCCTCGTGCAGGTGCTGGACCGCCGGCTTCAGATCTCGCCGGTTGATGAGGCTCACCGCGTAGTTGTAATGGTCTTCCGGGCTCGGCAAGTTCACCTCCGGTCGGCTGAGGCGACGCTCGCAAACGGCAATGCGGACCCTCGCCGCATGCGCTACCTCCCGGCTCGGCCCGTCCAGAGCCGCCTCGAACATCTCCTTTGCCTTAGCGAAATCGCCGGCGTGAAACAGCGTCATCGCCTGTTCATAGGCGGTAATCTGCTTCCCTTTCGATGGCGCCGCCGCCACCTCGCCCTTCTCTGCGGCTTTTCGCTTGGGCCCGGAGGCAGTCCCTTTCTTGGCCGCGGCTTCCTTACCCGTAACTTTCCGGCTGCGCGAGACAGAACCGCTCATTTGTTCCTCTTCCTCCCGTTGGCGCGCTTCAACTCCGTAGGAGCTGACTCCATCCTGCCGCGCCCAGGTAGAAGTCCTTAAGTACCAGATCCGCTGGAAGCTTGCAACCGGCCCCTTCCCGGCCTGTCCGCCGGGCCTCGGGAGCGCCTTCGGTACAATCACTGTAAATGATGCTTTGCGGCAGTGCAAGCGGCCAGGGTACCCGCCGCTTCGTGGCGCGCTTCCCGCAACTCAACGCGAATGCCTTTTACAGGCCCGCTGGCCGGCTGACTGTCTCCAGCCTCGGCATCGGCACCTACCTGGGGCCCGAGGATGAGCAAACCGATCGGGCCTACGTCGCCGCATTACGGGCAGCCTTCGCCGGCGGCATCAACTTTGTCGACACCTCGCTGAACTACCGGAACCAGCGCTCTGAGCGGAACGTCGGCGCGGCGCTTAAAGCTGCGGTCCGCAGCGGAGAAATCCGGCGGGACGAAATCGTCCTCTGCACAAAGGCCGGCTTTCTGGTGCCGGGCGCCATTCCCACCAACCGGCTGGAACGAAGCGACATCGTGGCAGGGATGCACTCGCTCGCCCCCTCGTTTCTTAAAGATCAGCTCGAGCGGAGCCGCCGCAACCTCGGTGTCGAAACCGTCGACGTATTCTACCTGCACAACCCGGAAACGCAGTTGATAGAACTGAACGAATTGACTGTCTACGGCCGCATCGGCGCGGCCTTCCAAACCCTGGAAGAGCTCGCGGGCGAAGGGAAAATCTCCTTCTACGGCGTAGCGACGTGGCATGCCTTTCGCGGGAAGCCTGGCTCCGGCAAAGGGCTTTCGCTCAGGCGGCTGATCGATCTGGCTCGCTCGAGCAAGGGAAAACGCCATCGCTTTCGCTTCGTTCAGATGCCCTTCAACCTCGCGATGGCCGAACCCTTCACCCTCCGCCACCACGATGGCCGGCCGGAGAGTCGCACGGTGCTGGAAATGGCCGCCGAAGAGGGCATCACCGTCGTGGCCAGCGCCACCCTGATGCAAGCCCGTCTGGCTCGCGATCTCCCTTCGCAGTTTGCGGCGCTCGTGCCCGAGGCGGCCACGGACGCCCAGCGCGCCATTCAGTTCACCCGCTCGACGCCGGGCATTACCGTTGCCCTGGTTGGGATGGGCAAACCCGCGCACGTCGCCGAGAACCTCGGCGTCGCCCGCTTCCCACCACTTGAACGGGCGCGCTACTTGGCCTTCTATCGCTAGCCGGCTCATGTTCCTCCCCGAACCCGCTGCTTTCGAAGCCGGTCCGGACCCGGAGCGCTGGGAACCAATGCTCGCGATGTTGCCGGACCGCCAAGCAGTCTTCCTGCTCTGGCCTTGTGAAGGCGCCCCGTACCTGGCGCGAACCAGCCGCCTGCGCCGCCGCCTCGGGCGCTTGCTGGGACGCCGGGAAGGATTCCCGGGCCGGCTGAACTTACGCCAGGTTGTCTCCCGGATCGATTACTGGTTCACCGGCTCGCGTCTGGAGTCACTCCTGTATCTTTGGGAGCTCGCCCGGCGCCATTATCCGGACGACTACGCCCGCTTGCTGAAACTCCGGCCGCCACCCTATCTCAAGCTGATACTCAGTCACCGGTTCCCGCGAACTCAGGTCACCACGCGCCTCACCGCCGCCCGGGCCCTATTTGTTGGCCCGTTTAGAACCCGCGCCGCCGCCGAGCGCTTTGAAAGCGAGTTCCTCGATCTTTTTCAGATCCGCCGGTGCCAGGAGGACTTTGACCCGTCGCCGGCGCACCCGGGCTGCATTTACGGTGAAATGGGGCGCTGCCTTCGTCCTTGCCAGCAAGTGGTCACCGTCGAGGAATATCGTAGCGAGGTGCAGCGCGTGGAGGAGTTCCTCGCCACCGATGGCCGGTCTCTTCTTGTCTCGGTTGCCGCCGCCCGGGACCGGCTCAGCGAGGAGCTGAACTTCGAGGACGCTGCCCGCCAGCACAGCCGTTTGGAGCGTATCCAGCAGGTCCTGAAATGGCGTGACGAGCTCGCCCGGGACATCGGTCGCCTCTCGGGGGTGGCCGTGACGCCGTCCTCTGAGCCAGGGGAAGTGCAGCTCTGGTTCCTATCCGCCGGTGTCTGGCTGCCGCCCCAACGCTTCCCGCTTGGCGTGGCGGCCGGCCGTCCGGTGTCTCTCGATCGGCGCTTGCGCGAGGTCGTCGCCGGGCTGGAGCCGCCGAGCGTCACCCTCACCGAGCGGCAAGAGCATCTGGCTATTCTCGCCCGGTGGTTCTACTCAAGCTGGCGGGACGGCGAGTGGCTGGCGTTTGACGACTTCGGGTCGGTTCCCTATCGCAAGCTCGTTCACGCCATCCACCGTGTCGCCCGCGCCCGCTGAGATCCCCTCACGGCTCTGGCGGGGACTTTTCGGCGTCGAATCCCACGTACTGGACCTCTTCCTCAAGTTCCAGCCCGAAGCGCTCCCACACCAGCGCCTTCAGCTCGGCAATCAGCGCGCACAAATCCGCCGCGGTTCCCGCCCCAGCGTTGAAGATCAGATTCGCGTGATAGTCGGCCACCTGGATGTCCCCCCGCCGGCGGCCCTTGGCGCCTGCCTGCTCCAGGAAATAGCCCGCCGGCACTTTGCCCTCCCGGATCACCTCCTGCGGCACTAGCCGGGCCACCTCCTCCGGCAGTTCAGCGAGCGACAAGTTCTTGAAGATGCTACCGGCGCACTTCATCTCGGGCGGGTACTTCCGATCCCGCACCTTGCGGATCTCCTCCGCGGTGCGCAGCAACTCAGCCGGCTCGGATGGCTCCAATTCAAGTTCAGCCGAGAAAATGATCCAATCCTTGTGCCGCTTGAAGATGCTGTCACGGTATGAGAACTCACACCCGGCGCGATCCAGCGTGGCCGCGCGCTCGCCGTCAAAAAAGTGCACCCGGCGCACCACGTCCGACATCGAGCGCCCATAGGCCCCGGCGTTGCCATAAACGGCTGCGCCGACCGACCCCGGGATGCCGGTCATGGTTTCCAGGCCCTTCAAGCCGCACCGGATCGTGAAGTCCACCAGTGCCTGAAGCTCAGCGCCCGCTTCGGCGTCTACCCGGCAGCCGTCGGCCCGAAGCTCGCTGGCCGTGTAACGCAGCACAACGCCGTCAAATCCGCGGTCCGACACAATGAGGTTCGTGCCGCCGGCAATGATTGCGACGCGCGCTCCGGCTTCCCGAGCCGCGCGCGCCGCGGCGACAAACGCGTGCCGGTCGGCGGTCGCCGCCAGCACCGCTGCCGGGCCTCCAATGCCGAACCGCGTGTACCGAGCCAGCGGCACGTTCTGCGAAACTGTTAGATTCGGGATTGCGGCCAGACGCTCAGCCGTCTGCTGGGCAGCGGTCATCCAGAGCAATTATACGAGGAGGGTCGGTGTGCCATCACCTTTTGCGGGCTTCGCGCCGGCGGCGCTGGAATTCTTTCGCAAACTCGACAAGAACAACAACCGCGACTGGTTCCAGGCGCACAAGCATATCTTCCAAGAGCAGGTACGTGCGCCGATGGTGGAACTGGTCGAGACCATCAATCGGGAGTTGCTGGAGTTCGCCCCGGAGCACGTGACCGAGGCGAAAAAGGCCATCTACCGTATCTACCGGGATACTCGCTTTAGCAAGGACAAAACCCCTTACAAGACGCACATTGCCGCCAACTTCCCGCGCCGCGGCCTGGAAAAGCATGCCTGCGGCGGCTATTACTTCAGCGTGGGCCTGGAGGGCGTCGAAGTGGCCGGCGGCGTCTATATGCCCGGGCCGGAGCAACTGCTTGCCATTCGCAAGTACCTGGCCGTGCATCACGAAGAATGCCGCCGGTTGATGAGCGCCAAACCCCTGCGTCTCGCGATGGGCGATCTGCTGGGCGATGAGCTGACGCGTGCCCCTAAGGGTTTTCCCCCGGACCACCCTGCCGCGGACCTTCTCCGGAAGAAGCAGTTGTACTTTTACGTCGTCCTGGATTCCCGCTTGGCCACAACGCCGAGACTGCCGGCGGAAGTGCTCAAGCGCTTCCGCCTAATGTCCCCGTTCATCGATTTCATCAACGCTCCCTTGCTGAACGAGAAGCGCCGGTCGGCGCCCGCTTTCGCGTTCGTCTCGCCAGCGCCTTCTTCCCGGCGTCGAGGACGCGGATGATCGTCTCGGTGTCAAACACGCTACCGCCCCAGGTCCCGCCGCACACATCCTGAAGCGCTGCCCACAGTCGCGTCTCGGCGGGCAACTCCGGATCCGGCGCCAGGTCCGGCCGCGGCGGCCGAGTGGCAAGGATCCGGGTTCCCTCCTCCGCGCCGACGATCTTGCCGTCGGCCCCGACCAGGTTCACCGAGCCTTCCAGGCGGTTTCGGTCAATGATGATCTCGATCAAGTCACCTTCCCGCACCTTGCCGATCGGCCCTCCGGCCAGCGCCTCCGGCGAGATGTGTCCTATGCAAGCGCCTGCCGAAACGCCGCTGAAGCGCGCGTCGGTCAGCAGAGCGATGTGCTTGCCGAAGGAAAGGTGCCTCAGCGCGATAGTCAATTGGAAGGCTTCCTCCATTCCCGAACCCATCGGCCCCCGGCAGATCAGCACGATGATATCCCCTTCTTTTATCCGCTCCGGCCCGGTGCTTTTCAGGGCTGCAATCGCGTCCTTCTCGCGCAGGAAGACCCGCGCCGGCCCGACCTTTCGGAACACACCGTCGGCATCCACAACCGATGGGTCGATGGCCGTGCTCTTGATCACCGATCCCTCCGGGGTCAGGTTCCCCCGGGGAAAGCAGACCGTTGGAGTCAGGCCGCGGCGCACGGCCGTCTCCGGATCCATGATGACGTCGTCCGGGTCAATTCCATCGCGATCCTTCAGCACCCGCCGGAGCGCCGATCTCCTCTCGGACCGCTCCCACCATTCCAGCATCCGCCCCAAGGTTTCGCCGGAAACGGTGAGCGCGTCCAGTTCCAGCAGCCCGGCCCGGCGAAGGTGCAACATGACCTCTGGCACGCCGCCCGCCAGGAAGACCTGCACCGTGGCGTAGCCCTGCGGTCCGTTGGGGATGACATCGACAATGCGTGGGATCGCCCGGGTAATCTCGGTCCAGTCGTCCACCGTGGGGCGGCGTAAACCCGCCGCGTGAGCGATCGCCGCCAGATGGAGGATGAGGTTCGTTGAGCCGCCGAAGGCCGCGTGGGTCACCATCGCGTTGTGAATTGACTTCTGGCTGAGAATGTCTTTGATTGTCAGCCCCCGTCGCTCCAGCGCCAGCACGGCTCGGGCTGACCGCCGGGCCATGTCCAGCCAGATGGGGTGGCCGGACGGCGAGAGCGCCGCGTGGGTCAGGCACATCCCCAGCGCCTCGGCAACCACTTGTGAAGTGGCCGCCGTGCCGAGAAACTGGCACCCGCCGCCGGGCGTGGCGCAGGCGCGGCAGGCCATCTCCGCCACGTAATCCAGCGTGACTTCGCCGTGCGCAAATCGCGCGCCCAGGCTCTGCGTTTTCCCGGCGTCCTCGCCGTCTTCCGGCAGCAGCGTGACCCCGCCCGGCATCAGTACACACGGCAAATCTCGTGTCGAGGCCAGCGCCATCATCATCGCCGGCAGCCCTTTGTCGCAGGTGGCCGCCCCCAACACGGCGTTCCGCGTGGGCAGCGAACGGATCAGCCGCCGGAAGACCGCCGCTGCGTCATTCCGGTAGGGCAGGCTGTCGTACATCCCCGGCGTGCCCTGGGTCCTGCCGTCGCACGGATCGGTGCAATAGCCCGCGAACGGCACTGCGTCGAGCGCCGCCAGCTCCTGCGCCGCCTCCTCGACCAGCAGCCCGACCTCCCAGTGGCCGGTGTGATAGCCGAGAGCGATCGGACGGCCGTCGGCGGCGCGGATTCCCCCATGGGTGCTGAGCAGCAACACCTCCTTTCCCCCGAGCTTCTTGGGATCCCACCCCATGGCAGCGTCCATCCCCCAGCCGAACAGATCGCCCGACGGCCGGTGGAGCAGCATCTCCGGCGTCACCGGCAGAACGCCCTCCGGACCGCGTGCCCTGGTCCGCACGTCGTACAGCGCCGGATTCCCGGAATCGACGATCCGTTCGAAAGAAAGTTGATCCATGATTGAATCTCCTCGACAAAGTGTATAGAATCTGGCCATGCCGTTCACTCGCCGGAGGTTCCTGGGTGGGTTGTCCGTCGTGTCGTACAACCGGGTCATGGGCGCCAATGACCGCGTCGGCGTTGGCTTCATCGGCTACGGCCTGATCGGCGCCCAGCATGTCTATGACTTCAAGAACCAGAAGGACGCCGACCTCGTCGCCGTCTCCGACGTCTACCAGCCGCGGATGGAAGAAGGCATCGCCGCTTGCGGCGGCCGGGCGAAAGGCTATCCTGACTTCCGAAAGTTGCTGGAGGATAGCGACATTCAGGCTGTCGTCGTCTCCACGCCCGACCACTGGCACGCCCTGATGACCATAATGGCCTGCGCCGCCGGCAAGGATGTCTACGTCGAAAAGCCGATGACCCTGTTCGTCCGCGAAGGCCGCTGGATGATCAACGCCGCCCGCCGCTGGAAGCGCGTCGTCCAGGTCGGCACCCAGCAGCGCAGCGGCCTCCACTACCAAAAAGCGATGCAGCTTATTCGCGATGGCTATATCGGTAAGGTGCACAGCGTACGGATGGGTTCGTTTCGCAATGTCATGCCCGGATTCGGCCGCCCTCAGGGAGCCGTACCGCCTGGACTCAACTATGACCTCTGGCTAGGCCCGGCGCCGGAACGGCCTTACACACCGCACCGCTCGCTTTATCACTTCCGCTGGTTCTGGGATTATTCCGGGGGGCAGATGACGAATCTCGGAGCCCACCACCTCGACATTGTCCAGTGGTACCTCGGCGTCAAAGGGCCGCTGGCGGACTCTTCCAGCGGCGGTCGCTTCGCCCTGGAAGACGATGGCGAAACCACCGACACCCAAGACGCGTTGTTCGAGTATCCAGGATTTACCGCCATTTACTCCCACCGGGAGGCCAGCTACGGAAGCGGCCAGGGGGGCGGTCTCGAGTTTTACGGCACGAAGGGCAGCCTCCGGATCGGGCGGGGAGGCTTCAGCGTCACACCGGACCGCAAGCGGCCCCCGGAGAACGCCATCCCAAGGTTCCGGGGTGGCCCGGCCGGCGCGCCCCAGCGGCGCGACGTCCCCGAGGAGCTCTGGACGCAGCCGCTCGAGGAGAAGGGCTCATCAGCTCAGC
>FWWM01014001.1_pt1 | contig 12764 bp, 9 predicted proteins | sample 2228351 | NCBI WGS metagenome assembly FWWM01 (sample SAMEA103939774, study PRJEB20133) | metagenome | reverse complement strand
GAAGGCCGCCGCCCCGAAACCCCATTCCTTCCTGGTTGTCCGAACTTATGTCCGAACCTCAGCAAACCCAACTTGACAGAATCCCCGCCTTCTGTCATACTTATCCCCACTATGGAACACATCTTCCACCAACTTTTCGGTGAAAATCTTATCCTGATGGGCGTCGCCGGCACACTGCTGACCGGCTTCGCCACCGGTGTCGGCGCGCTGCCGGTGCTTTTCACCCGACAGGTCCCGGAGCGGTTTCTGGACGCCCTGCTGGGCTTCGCCGCAGGCGTCATGCTGGCCGCTACCGCGTTCAGTCTGATCCTGCCGGCCATTGAATGGGGTGGAATCCTGCCTGCCGGGGTCGGCATCCTGATCGGTGCCCTCTTTCTGGCCGTCCTGGACCACCGCCTTCCCCACACTCACTTCATTAAGGGAGCAGAGGGCCCCGCTTCTCGTCTTCGCCGGGTCTGGCTGCTCATCATCGCCATCACCCTGCATAACTTCCCCGAAGGGCTGGCCGTGGGTGTGGGTTTCGGATCGGGCAACCTTCCGGAGGCCATCGCCCTGATGGTCGCCATCGGGCTCCAGAACATGCCGGAAGGGCTGGCGGTCGCCCTCCCCCTGGTGCGGGAACGGTGGTCGCGTGGCCGCGCGCTCCTCTACGCCCTCGGTTCGGGGATGGCCGAACCGCTGGCCGGCCTGCTGGGAGTCCTGGCCGTCACGGCCATGCACAGTCTCCTGCCCTGGGCGATGGGCTTCGCCGCGGGCGCCATGCTCTACGTCGTCTCCGACGAAATCATCCCCGAAACCCACCGCCGCGGCTTTGAGGTGGAAGGGACCTGGGGAGTCATCATTGGCTTCCTCTTAATGATGATTCTGGACAACGCGCTGGGATAAACGATGGCCTTTCTGCTGGACTGGCTTCTTGCCCTGACCCCCATCGCCGCCATCCTGGTCCTGATGGTCGGCCTGCGCTGGAGCGGGACGCGGGCCGGCCCCGTCGGCTGGGCGCTGGCCCTGATCATTGCTGCCCTGCGCTTCGGCGCCCGAACCGACGTCCTGCTCTGGGCCCAGGCGCGCGGCCTCTTCTTCACCCTCTTCGTCCTCTACATCATCTGGGCCGCCCTGCTCTTCTACCGGGTCACCGATGAGGCCGGGGCGGTGTCGGCCATCGGCATGGGCCTCCCCCGTCTGACGTCGGACCGGGCCCTCCAGGCCCTCATCCTCGGCTGGGCCTTCTGTTCCTTCCTGCAGGGCGTGGGCGGGTTCGGCGTGCCGGTTGCCGTCCTCTCCCCCCTGCTTCTCACCCTGGGCTTCCCGACCGTGGCCGCCGTCGTCATCCCCTCCGTCGGCCACGGCTGGTCGGTCACCTTTGGCTCCCTGGGCTCCTCGTTCTACGCACTGATGGCCGCATCGGGACGGCCGGGGGAGGAACTGGGCCCCCCGGCGGCCCTGCTCCTGGGACTGGCCTGCTTCCTCTGCGGCGCGGGCGTCCTCTGGGCCGCGGGCGGCCCCCGCACCCTGCGCCACGGACTGGTCCCCATGCTGCTCATCGGGATCGCCATGGCCGGGACCCAGTACCTGGTCGTCCGGGCGCGGATGTGGGCCATCGGCGGGATGTGCGGCTCCCTGGCGGGGATCGCTGTTGGCGTCCTCTGGGCCCGCCGTCACCGCCCGGATCCTTCCACCGTCTCTGACCCTCCGGGCCGTATGCCGCTGGTCTGGGCGCTGGTCCCCTACGGCATCCTCATCGCGATGATTTTCGCCGCCCAACTCCTGCCGCCGGTGGAGAACGTCCTGAATCAGGTTGTCCTGCGCGTGGCGGTCCCCGAACTGGTTACCGCGCGCGGCTGGCGGACACCCGCCGGTTTCACCACCGGCATCTCCATCTTCGGACATGCTGGCGCATTGCTGATCTACGCGTCCCTTATCACCCTCGCCCTCTATGCCTGGCAGCGGCGCTACAAACCGGGAGCCCTTCGTCGCATCGGGCGGGACGTCGTCCGGCGCGCCCTCCCCGCTACCATCGGCATCATCACAATGGTCGGGATGGCAGTGACGATGGAGCATGCCGGGATGACCCACTTGCTGGCCGAAGGGGTGAGTCGGGTCGCGGGGCGGGCGTTTCTCCTGGCCTCCCCGTTCATCGGCGCGCTGGGCGCCTTTATGACCGGCTCCAACACCAATTCCAACGTCGTCTTCGGCGCGTTCCAGCAGCAGGCGGCGACCCTGGCGGGGCTGAACCCCATCCTGGCCCTGGCCGCTCAGACGGCCGGCGCGGCCGTTGGGAGCACTTTCGCCCCAGCCAAAATCATCGTCGGATGCGCCACCGTGCGCGCCAGCGAGAGCCAGACGATGCGCAAAGTCGTCACCTACGGGACAGTCATCCTGGCGGTGCTGGCAATGGCAGTTGGTCTGTGGGGGATAACGGGCAAGTAGGCGAGTTTGCAAGTGGGCAAGTTTGCAAGTATGAGAGGGAACAAAAATGGCGAAAAAGCGCAAATATCCCGGGAAGCCCTCTGATTTCCAGCGGCGATCATCGCGCCTGGAATCCGAACTGGAGCAGGCCCTCTCCCTCCAGCGACGGGGAAAGACCAAAGAAGCACTGGAGATATTGAAGGCGCTGGACCGGCGCTATCCCGATCATCCCGAAGTGCTGTCGGCGCTGGTCAACACCTACGCGGACCTGAACAATTTCGTCAGCTACCTGCACACCATCCGCCGCCTGCACCGCCTGCGGCCGGAAGACCCCGAGGTGGCGATAGGGTTGGCCGGCGCGTACCTCGTCAACCAGTACTTTGGCCTGGCGTATCAGGCATTCCGGCAGTTCCTCCGGAAATGGCCGAATCACCGGGAAGCGGAAGAAGCCTCCCGGACAGCGACCCAACTGGAAGAGAGCCTACGAAAGGATGCAGAGGAACTGGGAATATCTCTTGAGGAAGCCGCGCACCTTAGAGCCCAGCACGACGATCTGATGCTGGCTGCCCGGGAAGGAAATCTCCGTCGGGCCCGGGAACTGGCCGAACAAATCCGGCGGCGGTATCCCCGTTTCGTCTCTCCGCTCAACAATCTGAGCCTGGCCTGCTGGGTGGGCGGAGACCGCTCCCAGGCCATTGCCATCGCCCAGCAGGTCCTGGAGATAGAACCCGAAAACGTCCATGCCCTGGGGAACCTGACCCATTTCCTCTTCCTCTCCGGTCAGGAAGAGGAGGCGCGCACCATCCTCCCCCGCCTCCTGGCGGCGCCGGTCCGCAAAACGGATGAATGGACGAAGAAACTGGAAACGCTCACGTTGCTGGGGGAAGAGGAAGAGGTGGTTGCCGTTGGCCACCAGGCCCTGGCATCGGAGGATCGGGAAATCCTGGACGCGATGTTTTATTGTTTCCTGGCCGCCGCTGAGGCCCGCCAGGGAGATATCCGTTCCGCCCAGAAGCACTGGCACAAAGCGCTGAGGTGGGATCCGGGAAACCCCATCGCAAAGGAGAATCTCCAGAACCTTCGGAAAAAGCCCGATGAGCGCTTTGCTCCCTGGGCCTTGCCGCTCAACGTCTGGATACTTCCTCAAACGCTGGAGGCACTGGTCAGGGAACTGGAGGCCTCTCTGCGCCGAAAGAGCGAAAAGCAAGCGGAAGCGGCTCTCCAGCGTTTCCTGGAAAAAGACCACCCCGAATTGTTGCGCCTGGCCCTGCCAATGCTGCTTCGGGGAGACCCGGCGGCCAAAGAATTTGTCCTGAACCTTGCCGATGTTTCCGGCCATCCGGCCTTGCTGGAAGCGCTGAAAGAGTACGCTTTCGGGCAAATAGACCCGTTATCCCTGCGGGCGCAAGCGGCAATGCTCCTTGCGCAACGGGGAGTAATCCCCCGGGGAATGACCCGGTTCTGGAGCGACGGGGAATGGCGACCCATCTTGCTCCTCGGCTTTCAGATAACCGGTGAGGCCACCTCCAAGCCCCCTTTAAAACCCGCCGCAGCGGAACATATGGAGCAGGCCCGTCGGTTCCTGCGGGCCTCCGACGGGGTCAACGCGGAGAAACATCTCCACGCGGCCTTAGCGATCCAGCCTCGTCACCCCAGCCTGCTGCACAATCTGGCCATGGCGCTGACATTACAGGGGAAAGAGGACGAAGCAATGGAGATCATCCATCGGGTGGCCGAGGAATTCCCCGACTACTTTATGGCCCAGGTCGCGATCGCCCGCCAGGCGATCCATCAAGGAGACCTGGAGAAGGCGCGCGCGATCCTGGATCACTGGATGACGACCAGAGAAGTCTTCCATTTCAGCGAGTTCAGCGCGCTCTGCCAGGCCCAGATTGAACTGGCTCTGGCGGAAGGCCATCGCGATGGGGCAATCTCCTGGCTGCAAATGTGGGAACAGGTGTACCCGGATGACATCAATCTGCCCGCTTTCCGGAGGCGGGTAAAACGGCCGGGACTTCTCGGGTGGGGAGCACGCCGGAGCGATTGACACCGTTCCACGACCTGCGACCCTGCGACTTTGTGTTGCTCCTTTGTGTCCTTTGTGGTTTTATGAGGAGATAACGGCCCAGGCCCGGCGCCTGGGGTTTGACCTGGTGGGGGTGACGCCTCCTGCCCCGCCTCCGCAGGCCGTCCGCGCCTACCGGGAATGGCTCGCCGCGGGCTACCACGGCGAGATGGCCTACATGGCCCGCCCCGACCGGGTGGCCCGGCGGGAGGACCCGGCGCTCATCCTGCCGGGGGTGCGTGCCGTCGTCTGCGTCGCCGTTAACTACTATCCGGGCGACCATCCGACCCTCGCCGACGGCCCGCGCGGCCGGGTCTCCCGCTACGCCTGGGGGACGGACTACCACGACTGGATGCTCCCCCGGCTGGAGGAACTGGCCGCCTTCATCCGGGAGTGGACGGACGGCACCGCCCGCCACCGCGCCTATACAGACACCGGCCCCGTCCTGGAACGGGCGCTGGCCGCCCAGGCCGGACTGGGCTTCATCGGCAAAAACACCTGCCTGATCCACCCCCGCTTCGGTTCCTGGCTCTTCCTGGGAGAAATTCTGGTGGACGTGGACCTGCCCTTCACCGGGCCGCCGATGCCGCCCCGCTGCGGGACCTGCACCCGATGCCTGGACGCCTGCCCGACGGGCGCGCTGGTGGCCCCGTACGTGCTGGACGCCCGCCGCTGCATCTCCTACCTGACGATTGAGTACAGGGGCGAAATCCCCCCCGACCTGCGGGATCGGATGGGGGATTGGGTCTACGGCTGCGACATCTGCCAGGAAGTCTGTCCGTGGGGGCGCTTCGCCCGCCCGACGGCCGTCCCCGAATTCCGCGCCGCCTCTCCGGACCGGGCCGTCCCGCTTCTGGCCGACCTGCTGGCGCTGGACGAGGCGGCCTTCCGGGCGCGGTTCGGGGGCACGCCCATCGCCCGCATCGGCCGGGCGCGCTTGCAACGGAACCTTCCGCAAATTTGCACCGCGGAGGCCGCAGAGCACGCAGAGGGATAACCTGTAAACCTCCTGTCGGAGGGTGGTAAGCGCCCCATCGCTTGTAAGGCGCTACGGAGCGAAGCGAAGTAGCGCTATTAGCCCTTTGTAGGGACAGGTTTAAACCTGTCTTACCCCGACGGTTTAGCGTCTGGAAAATGATATGCCCGGATTAGCCCACCGGACGTTTTCAGAATTGGACGCGGATTTACACGGGCGATCGCGGATTTTCTCCGCCACCCATCAAAAAATTTATAAAAATTATCCGCGTGAATCCGCGTTCATCCGCGTCCTGTGAGGTGGTCAGGTGCCCGGAATCATCTCTGCCGTCCACCCCAATAGCCTGGCCGCGCGCCTGGGCCTGCAGCCCGGCGACGAACTGCTGGCCATCAACGGCCGACCCGTCCGGGACATCATTGACGTTCAGTTCTACGGGGCCCGGGAACGGTTGACCCTGCACATCCGCCGCGGAGGCCAGGAGCAGACCCTGCGCGCCCGTCGCCGGTACGACGAACCCCTGGGCCTGGACTTCACCCGTCCCACCTTTGATACCGACATCCGCCGATGTACCAACCGCTGCGACTTCTGCTTCGTCTCCCAGATGCCGCGGGGACTGCGCCCGTCCCTCTACATCAAGGACGACGACTACCGCTACTCCTTCCTCTTTGGCAACTACATTACCCTGACCAACCTGACGGAGGAGGACTGGGCCCGGATTGAGGAACAGCACCTGAGCCCCCTCTACGTCTCCGTCCAGGCCACCGACCCGGACCTGCGGCGGCGGATACTGGGCAACCCCCGCGCGCCGGACGTGATGGCACAACTGCGCCGCCTGGCGGCGATGGGCATTGAGGTGCACACCCAACTGGTGCTGATCCCCGGCCTGAACGACGGCCCCCATCTGGATCGTTCGGTCGGCGACCTGGCGGAACTCTATCCGGCCGTCCGTTCCGTCAGCATCGTCCCGGTGGGGCTGACAAAGTACCACCGGGGCGGATGCCGCCCGTACACCGTGGAGGAGATGCGCCGGGTGTGGGAGCAGGTGACGGCCTGGCAGGAACGGTTGCGACCCGCCATGGGCGTGCGGTTTGTCTATTTGACCGACGAGTGGTATCTTCGGCTGGGAAAACCCGTCCCCCCGGCCGCCGCCTACGACGGGCTGGACCTGCGGGAGAACGGCGTCGGACTGGTGCGGGCGCTGCTGAACGGGTGGCGGCGGGTGGAGAAAGCCCTGGCCGCGCGGGGCGGCCTTTCCCAGACCTGGGTGACGGGAGAACTGATGGGCCCTGTCCTGGAGCGCCAGGCGGCAAAGTTCACCCGGCGGACGGGCATCCGGGCAGAGGTGGTCCCCGTCCCCAACCGCTTTTTCGGGGAGACGGTCACCGTCGCCGGGCTGCTCACCGGCCAGGATGTGGTCGCCACCCTGCGGGAGCGGGTGCTGGGCGACGTCGTTGTCCTGCCCAACGTGATGTTCCGCGGCCCCGACGGCCAATCGCTGGACGAGATGCGCCCGGACGACATCGCCCGTCTCCTCTCCCGCCCCGTGGTTCATGTATAGCAACGAATTACACGAATTCCGCCAATTTTAAATAATTCGTGGAATTCGTGTAATTCATTGCAAACACAGGAGGGAGCAAGATGAAGATTCGGGTTCTTTCCGCCGACGACGTCCGTCGGGCTCTGCCGATGCCGAAGGCAGTAGAAGTGATGAAACGGGCCTTCGCCCAACTCTCCGCGGGGCAGGCGGAAGTCCCCCTGCGGGTGCCGATCCATGTCCCCCGCCACAACGGCCTCACCCTCTTCATGCCCGCCTACCTGGCCGCCGACGACCAGATGGCGGTGAAAATCGTCTCCGTCTTCAACGACAACCCCGCTCGCGGCCTGCCGCTTATCCACGCGCTGGTGGTGGTCGTGGATGCGGAGACCGGGCAGCCTGCGGCGGTGATGGAAGGGGGCTATCTGACCGCGCTGCGGACGGGTGCTGCCTCCGGCGCGGCCAGCGACCTGCTGGCGCGGCTGGACGCGTCCACCGCCGCGGTCTTCGGCGCGGGGGTCCAGGGCCGCACCCAACTGGAGGCGGTCTGCGCGGTGCGGCACATCCGCCAGGCCTGGGTGTACGACGTGGACCCCGACCGGGCCCGCCGCTACGCCACCGAAATGAGCGCGCGCCTGGGCATCCCGGTCCACATCGCCGCCACCCCCGCCGAGGCGGCCCGCGCCGCAGACATTATCTGTACCGCCACCACCTCTTCGGTCCCCGTCTTCAGCGATGCCGACGTTCGGCCCGGCACCCACATCAACGCCGTCGGCGCCTACACCCCCGAAATGCGGGAAATCCCCACCGAAACCGTCCTGCGGGCGCGGGTCGTCATAGACCACCGGACCGCCAGCCTGGCCGAGGCGGGCGACCTGCTCATCCCCATCCGGGAGGGCCGGATGACCGAAGAGCACATCTGGGCCGAACTGGGGGAGATCGCCGCCGGTCAGAAGGCGGGACGGCTTTCCCACGACGAGGTGACTCTCTTCAAGTCGGTCGGGGTGGCAGTGCAGGACGTGGCGGCCGCGGCGGCCGTTCTGGATGCCGCCGAGCGCGAGAACCTGGGGGTTGAGGTCAACCTGTGAGGCGGGAAATCGGTGGCTACGGGCTGGTCCTGCTGGCCGCGGTCCTCTGGGCGACGTTGGGCCTCTTCTATAAGGGACTGGCCGCGTCGGGCCTGCCCCTGCTGACCATCGTCTTCTTCCGGGCAGGGGTCGCCGCGGCGGTCCTCTTCGCCGTGCTCCTCTGGCGGGAACGGCCTTCGCTGCGCCTCAACGGGCGGGACGGCCTCTTCTTCCTGGCCTTCGGCCTCGTCGGTGTAGCGGCCTTCTACATCATTTACATCCACGCCATTGAGTGGGCCGGGATGGGAGTGGCGGCCGTCCTGATGTACACTGCGCCAATATGGGTCTCCCTGTACGGCGCGCTCTTTCTGGGGGAACGGTTGACCATCCAGCGCGCGGGGATTCTGGCTCTGGCCTTCCTGGGTTGCGTGCTGGTCGGCCGGGCGTATGACCCTGGCGGGATGCGGTTGAACGGGCCGGGGGTTCTGGCCGGACTGGGCGCGGGGATCACCTACGGGGCGTACACCATCTTCAGCAAAGTCGCCCAGCGGCGCCACACCGCCTGGGCAACCCTGGCCTTCGGCCTGGGGTTCGGCACCCTGTTTCTGCTCCCACTGCAGTCGCCGTCCGTCCTCCTCCGCGCCCTGACCACCCCGGCTCTGCTCTTCTGGCTGGTCATGCTGGGCCTGATCCCCACCCTGGGCGGAGGGCTGGCCTTCAACCTGGGTCTGCGGCGGGTGCCCGCCAGCAGTGCCAGCGTCGTCGCCACCCTGGAGCCGGTGATCGCGGCCGCCCTGGGCTGGGCCGTCTGGGGAGAAGGGATGGAATGGCCGCAAATCCTCGGTGCGGCGCTGGTGCTGAGTGCCGTCATCCTGCTCCAACGGAATACGGAATACGTAAAACGTAAAACGTAAAGCGTAAAACGGAATGAGCGTCGCCCTTTACGTCCATATCCCCTTCTGCCGGAGTCGGTGCGCCTACTGCGCCTTCAACACCTACGCCGGGCTGGATTCCCTGATCCCCGCCTACGGAGAGGCGCTGAAGGCCGAGGCGCGGGGCGCGCCGGAGGTACGGGCCCGTACCCTCTATTTCGGCGGCGGGACGCCCTCCCTGCTCCCGGCGGACCTGCTGGCGCATCTGGTGGGGTTCCTGCGGGAACGCTTCGGGCTTCCCGACGGCGCGGAGGTCACCTTAGAGGCCAATCCCGGCACGGTGGACGAATCGTACCTCCGGGCGGCGCGAACGGCAGGAGTCAACCGGCTCAGCCTGGGAGTCCAATCGGTCCATGAAGACGAATTGCGCATGCTGGGCCGTCGCCATACCTGGGCAGAGGCAGTGGCAGCGGTGCGAGCGGCGCGGGCGGCCGGGATGGACGTCGTCAACCTGGACCTGATGTACGGCCTCCCCGGCCAGGCGCTGACTCGCTGGCAGGAGACGCTGGAAGCGGCGCTGACGCTGGATTCCGACCATTTCTCCCTTTACGCGCTCACGCTGGAGGAGGGGACACCACTGGCGGAGCGGGTCGCGCGCGGCGAACTCCCCCCGCTGGACGATGACACGGCTGCCGAGATGTACGAATGGGCCCAGGAGCGCCTGGAGCAGGCGGGATTTGTCCACTACGAAATCTCCAACTGGGCGCGAAAGGGGCCCGAAGAGCCCCCCTTTTGCCAGCACAACCTGGTCTACTGGCGCAATGAACCGTACCTGGGATTGGGGGCAGGGGCGGCGTCGTGGTGGGGCGGACGGCGGTGGACGAACGTCCGGCATCCGGAGGAATACATTCGGCGGCTGGCGGCGGGGGAATCGGCGGCCGAGGAGGTGGAGGAAATCCCGCGGCGCCTGGAGATGGGAGAGACAATGATGATGGGTCTGCGGCTGATAGAGGGGGTGGAGGACGCCCGCTTTCGGGCCCGGTTCGGGCGTGGCCTGGCGGAGGTCTTCGGGGCAGAACTGGCCCGCCTGGCGCAACAGGGGCTGCTGGAGTGGGATGGGGAACGGGCCCGCCTCACCCCGCGCGGGCGCTTGTTGGGGAATAGGGTTTTCGCAGAGTTTCTATAGACGCTATGGCCGCGATCGCATCCAGCATATCGCGTATCCGTTCCCTGGGGTCTCTCATAACGGCACCGCTTCCTGAAGCACCCGATCCCGAAATCGCCTCCGGATTCCACGCTCGGTAACCACGTCCACCGGATAGCCCAGCAATCGCTCCAGTTCGTACTGAAGACCCCCCAGATCAAAAAGACTCCGCCCCGGCTCCATATCTACCAGGAAATCCACATCGCTTTGCTCGTCGTCTTCCCCACGGGCCGCTGAGCCAAATATGCGAACATTGCGCGCCCTGTACCGGGCACAAATGCGCAGAATTTCATCCCGCTTCTCCCGTATCACCTGCTTCCTGCTCATTTCTGACCTGTCTCCCCGACGATGCTGGTGCAAGCACTCTGTATTTAGATACCCCTGAAATCCTGCTCCGGCAAATCTGGAAGATGTTCGGGGTTGCGCAGTAAATCCTTTCAAAAAAGCCGCAAGGTCGCGGGGTCTCTACGCCCCTGCGACCTTGCGGCTCTGGGCTCAGGTGGAGATGGCGGGAGTTGAACCCGCGTCCGGAGAAGTGAGTCAGGGACATCTACGAGCGTAGTCGGCACTTTCGTTCTCGCCCGGGGAGTCGCAGCCGACCGCGCTGCACCCGGGACCAGCCGATAGGGCTTGGGGGACCGTATCGGCGTCGGGCCCCCGCACACCGACTTTGTCACGCCCGGCCCTCACCCCGTCGGTGATGGGTTGAGGCGGACGGGGCCGCTCGCTGGGCGGCCCGGTCTTTCCCTACCGCTTACGCGGCGACGGGAATCGCAGCCCAAGTGTTGGCATTCTTGTGTTGCTCCGTTGTTCACGGGGTCAGAGCGCCCCGGCTCGCCGTCCGTGACCGACCCTCCCCGTCGAAACCCGTTCATCCCCAGGAATCGTGGGGCACGCCACAACGGACGCACCCAGGTACCCCCGGCAGGACTTGAACCTGCAACCTTTTGGTCCGCAACCAAATGCTCTATCCATTTGAGCTACGGGGGCCCAGGCGGGGAGGCAGGGATTCGAACCCTGGGTGGAGTTTTACCCCCACAACCGCTTAGCAGGCGGCCCCGATCGTCCTCTCCGGCACCTCCCCGTCTTTCAGCGGAGGGAGAGGGATTTGAACCCCCGGTGACCATACGGTCACAGCGGTTTTCAAGACCGCCGCCATCAGCCACTCGGCCATCCCTCCGTACGGTGCGGGGGACTCCCCCACCTGCAGCGTTTATTTTACCACACCTTGCCCTGTAAGGCAAATCCGCAGAGTTGCCGGGGGTATTTCAGTTCTATGGCAAGTTTGCTTCCTCCCAGCCCCGTCTGTTTACGGCGGGGCTGGGGAAACGGCCCTTTCCGCCCCGCCGTGAACTGGCGGGGCTTGGGAAAACGGCACATTCCGCAATCTACCATAAAACTGAAATGCACCCGAGTTGCCGGCTTGCGCAGTAATTCGCCCCGCAGTGGAGTGTGGGGTCTGTGTAGCGGCTTCGCCGCCCACACAAACCCCGCTTCTTTCAAAATCTCTGCGTGCGCCGCATGCTCTGCGGGAAGGATGTATCAGCCGGGAATGATGCGGGTGCCGGTCTCCCCCCGCAGCGCCCGGGCGATGTTCTCCGGACTGGTGATGATGGCCTCTTTTCCGCCGGCCTCCAGGAACCAGATAATCGCCTGAATCTTGGGCAACATGCTCCCCTTAGCAAAGTGGCCCTCGGCCATATACCGCTTCGCCTCGGAGACGGTCATCACATCAATGGGCCGCTGGTCGGGCTTGTTGAAGTTCAGGTAGACCTTTTCCACCGCGGTGGAGATGAGGAACAGTTCGGCGCCGATGGAACGGGCCAGCAGAGAGGCGGCATAGTCCTTGTCAATAACCGCGGCGACCCCCTTCAGGTTGCCCTCCTCGTCCTCAATGACCGGGATACCGCCGCCACCCACGGTGATAGTGACGATGCCGACGTCCAGCAGTTGCTTCACCGCGTCCAGTTCCACGATGCGCTGCGGCAGGGGGGAAGCGACCACCCGTCGCCAGCCGCGCCCGGCATCCTCCACGACGGTCCAGCCCTCCTCCTGCGCCCGCCGCCGGGCCTCCTCTTCGGTCATAAAGCCCCCGATCGGCTTGGTAGGATTCTGGAAGGAAGGGTCGTTACGGTCCACCACCACCTGGGTCACCACAGTAGCGGCCTGCTTCCTGATCCCCCGGCGCCGGAACTCGTTCTGCAGGTTCTGCTGAAGGGCATAGCCGATGGCCCCCTGAGTGTCCGCGCCGCAGACATCCAGCGGCACCTCATGCATCCCGGCCACCTTGTGAGCGATCTCGGAACGGCGCAGAATGAAGCCCACCTGCGGGCCGTTCCCGTGGCCAATGGCCACATCCCAGCCCTGCTCAATCATATCCGCGATGTAATAGCAGGTCTCCTTTGCCGCCTCGTACTGATCCTCCACCCGCACGCGGGTATTGTCCTTGATAAGAGAATTGCCACCAATCGCAACCACAGCCAGTTTTCGCATCGCTCTACCTCCGCATAGTTTCTGAGTACTATTCAGCCATCCCCGCCGGAGGGTGAACCCTTCGGGTAAGGGCGGCTTTCAAAGCCGCCCCTACAGCATAACCCTGCTTCGCAGGCTGTAAGGGCGACGCATACGTCGCCCCTCCCG
>FWWM01014000.1_pt1 | contig 12764 bp, 10 predicted proteins | sample 2228351 | NCBI WGS metagenome assembly FWWM01 (sample SAMEA103939774, study PRJEB20133) | metagenome | reverse complement strand
GCCTGCAGACCAGCAGCCATCAGGGAAGCCTCGCGGTGGATCCTGGGTTTGTGGAGTTCAAGGCCGATGGAAGTGGGAACTACCGTCTTTCCAGCACCAGTCCGGCCATCGACCGGGGCCTAGGTGAGGCAGCTCCCAGTCTGGACTTTGAGGCCGGTCCCCGCCTAAAGGGAGTTGCCGTTGACTTGGGGCCTTTTGAAGTGCGCTAAGAGGATGCGTTAATAGCGTTATCTGTTACGCTCTCATGAAGCGCTGCGTTCACAGTTTTTAGAAGTTAGCGGTAACGCAAGAGCTGGGCAAAAAACCTACCGGTACTAAGAAGGCGGTCTAAACTGGTAAGTTAGGATGGTTTATATAAAGCTTTTTAAAAATGGCCTTAAAGCACAGTCGAAGCGCCTTTTGAAAGCATGTTTTTTACATGAGGTGGAGCCCTTTTTGTCGGAGGCGCGGTGAGATTTTTATTTTTGACCCAATACTTTCCGCCGGAGATAGGAGCAGCCCAGGTAAGGTTGGCTTCGGTTATACGTGAACTGGTTCGGATTGGACACCAGGTTGAGGTAGTGACGGCTATGCCCAACTACCCAACGGGGCAGGTCTTTGATGGATATCGGGGCAAGATTTGGCTCGAGGAGTCCTGGGAGGGAGTTCGAGTGTACCGCACTTGGATATACCCATCTATGGGCACCGGGGTCAAGCGCTTGCTCAACTACTTTAGCTTTATGCTCAGCGCCCTCGGAGGGCTTTTGCGCCTTCAGAGGCCGGATTACATTTTTGTGGAATCACCCCCGCTCTTTCTCAGTATTACGGCTTACCTTGCAGCTAGTCGCTACCGCGTTCCCTTCATTTTCAATGTAGCTGACTTGTGGCCGGACTCTGTACGCCAATTGGGTTTGATGAAGGAGGGGCCTCTACTTCGCTTAGCTGAGAGCCTCGAGGCTTGGAGCTATGCCAAAGCGGGTTTTGTGACGGCTGTTACCGAAGGGATTTACAAGATTCTTTTGGAAGAAAAGGGAGTTCCCGAACGGAAGCTGCTTTATTTGCCCAATGGAGTTGATACCGAGGTTTTTCGCCCACTTACACCAGACCAAGCCTTGGCTGAGGAGCTTGGTTTGCAGGGTAAAAAAGTGATTTTGTATGCGGGGAATCACGGGTATGCGCATGGCCTCGAGGTCGCCTTGCAAGCCGCGCAGTACTTGAGCGATCCCCAGATTGTGCTGCTACTGATAGGCGATGGCTCGGAGAAGCCTCGGCTTATGCGGATGGCACAGGAGATGACTTTGTCAAATGTGCGTTTTTTGGACCCTCAGCCTCCGGGGTACATTACTCGGCTTTACTCGTTTGCCTTGGCAGGGCTTTCCACCTTACGTGACTCGCCTTTGTTCGAGATGACCCGTCCGGTCAAGATATTTGCGGGGATGAGCTGTGCCAAACCCATCCTTTACGTGGGACAAGGAGAGGGAGCCCGCTTAATTGAGGCAGCCCAGGCGGGCTTGGTTAGCAAGCCAGAGGATCCACAAGCTCTGGCTCGAAACATTATGGAGCTTGCGCGGAACCCTGAGTTGGCATCTCAGCTTGGCCTTAATGGCCGACGTTACGTGGAAGAGAACCTCAGCTGGTCTAGCCTTGTTCGAGGGTGGCTCGAGCAACTCGAGCAGAAAACCTTGGACAGCCCAAAACAAGGTTCTATGAATAAGGAGAGCGTATGAACCAGACCATGGATTACAAAGCCAGTCTTTTGCAGCGGATCGAGGATAAAACAGCTCGGGTAGGCGTAGTGGGTTTGGGATACGTGGGCCTGCCATTCGCCGTAGAGAAAGCCAAGGTGGGCTATGCTGTGGTGGGTATCGACCGTAGCGCCAAGCGAGTAGCCCAGGTTAATGCGGGCCAGAACTACATCAGTGATGTAAAAGATGAGGATCTGCGGGAGTTGGTGGGCCGGGGTTTGATTCGGGCAACAACCAGCTTCGACTGCGTTCCAGAGCTCGACGTAATTGTGATTGCGGTTCCAACCCCGCTTACTAAGAACCTCGCTCCCGACCTTCAATATGTGGAAGGGGTTACTGCCGAAATTGCCAAGTACCTCCGGCCAGGTCAGCTTATCAGCCTCGAGTCCACCACCTACCCTGGTACGACGGAAGAGGTCATGCTGCCGATTTTGCAAACCAGCGGCTTGAAGCTCAACCGAGATTTCTTCTTGGCCCATTCCCCCGAACGAGTAGACCCTGGCAATGCCCGTTATACCACCAAGAACACCAATAAGGTGGTAGGGGGTGTAGGGCCAGAGAGCCTCGAGGTGGCGGTGGCTTTTTATAGCAAGACCATAGAGCACGTGGTGCCCGTGTCCAGTGCCAAGGCGGCAGAACTGGTCAAGGTTTTCGAAAACACTTTTCGTGCAGTGAATATTGCTTTAGTCAACGAAATTACCTTGCTGTGCGACCGTATGGGCCTCAATGTGTGGGAGGTTCTGGACGCCGCCTTCACCAAACCCTTTGGGATTATGCCCTTTTATCCAGGCCCTGGAGTAGGAGGACACTGTATTCCTTTAGACCCCCACTACCTTGAATGGAAAGCCAAGGAATACAACTTTAACACCCACTTTATTAGCCTGGCGGGAGAGATCAACCGTAAGATGCCAGAGTTTACAGTGGAAAAGGCAATCCGAGTACTGAGCCAGATGGGCAAGCCGTTGAAGGGAGCCAAGGTGTTGTTGCTGGGAATGGCGTATAAAGCCAATTTAAGTGACTATCGCGAGAGTCCAGCAATTGAGGTCTACAAACTGCTGCAAAAAGGTGGTGCAGAGGTGGTTTTTCACGATGAATGGACGCCCCATGTAGAGGAGCACGGTGTAGTGGCCGATAGCGTTGAGCTAACCGATGAGTTGCTGGAAGCGGTAGATCTGGTTATTATCACCACCAATCACAAGAATGTGGATTATGAGCGAGTGGTTAGGCTATCTAAAGCTGTCTTAGACACACGCTACGCTACCCGGGGAATCCAAAGCCCCAATGTGGTGCTTTTATAGGGGGAGCCGTGAAAAATTTTGCTATGACCGGTGTGGCAGGTTACATTGCACCGCGCCACCTTAAGGCCATCAAGGATACGGGCAACACTTTAGTGGCCGCCCTCGACCCCTTTGATTCGGTGGGGATTATGGACTCTTACTTTCCCGAGGCAGAGTTTTTTACCCAGCCAGAGCTGTTTGAGCAATATCTTTACGACCTGAAGGGTACTGACAAGCAAGTAGATTACGTTTCTATTGCTACGCCAAACTATTTGCACGCTTCCCATATCCACATGGCTTTGCGTGCTGGGGCGGACGCTATCTGCGAGAAGCCCTTGGTGCTCAATCCTGAGGAGATTCTTCGTTTAAAGGACCTTGAGGCCGAGACCGAGCGGCGAGTCTGGACCATCTTGCAGCTGCGTACCCACGAGGCTTTGTTAAAACTTAAGCAACAGTTAGAAGGCCAGTCCCCCAAAGTGCGCACCGTGGATCTAACCTACGTTACCAGCCGGGGAACCTGGTATCACCGTAGTTGGAAAGGCAAGGTAGAGCAGTCCGGTGGCTTGGCTACTAATATCGGCGTCCACTTTTTCGACATGCTGGTTTGGCTTTTTGGCCGAGTGCAGCACCTCGAGGTACACCGGCGCGACGACACGGTAGTTGCAGGCTATTTGGAGCTTGAATGGGCGCGCGTTCGTTGGTTTCTTTCGATTGATGCGAATTATGTTCCGCTTTCTTTGCGTGAACAAGGTAGGCGTACCTTCCGCTCGATGCTTTTGGATGGTCAGGAGATCGAGTTCTCTGAAGGTTTTACCGAATTGCACACGCGAGTTTACGAGCGAACCCTAGCGGGACAAGGTTTCGGTCTTGATGATACCTACGAGGCGATTGCAGCGGTAGCCAAGATTCGTACACTGCCTGTGGTTGACAACCAGATGACCATGCACCCCTTTTTATTGAGGGAGGTAATCCGCTGAAAAATAGACCTTACCAGCGGGATGCCTTTGGGGCGGGAAGCTTTGCAGTCAGATACTAACTTTGAGGGACTATGGACTATTTCAAGCACGAAACAGCAATTGTTGATGAGGGGGCCAAAATCGGCAAAGGCACCAAAATATGGCATTTTTGCCATATTTGTGCCACCGCCGAGATAGGGGAAAACTGCACCCTGGGGCAGAACGTTTTTGTGGCAAATAACGTTAAGATTGGCAATGGAGTTAAGATTCAAAATAATGTATCGGTTTACGAGGGGGTTGAACTCGAGGACTACGTATTCTGTGGGCCTAGCATGGTTTTTACCAATGTACTCACTCCTCGCAGCGAGTTTCCCCGTAATACGGCAAAAGATTATGGCAGAATCCTAGTTAAGCGTGGAGCTAGTATTGGGGCCAATGCCACTATAGTCACTGGCGTTACCCTGCATGAGTACGCATTTGTGGCGGCAGGAGCAGTGGTTACCAAAGACGTTCCAGCTTATGCCATCGTGGCTGGGGTACCGGCGCGAATTATTGGCTGGATGAGCGCATATGGAGATAGGTTGGACTTTAGCCGCTCTGATACAGTCACTGATTCCATCGGTCATGTTTACCAGAAAGTGGGCCCCTACGAAGTGCGGAGGCTGGCATGAAAAACTTGACGCAGATACCCATTCTCGATTTGAGCGCCGAGGTAGACGAGCTATGGGATGAGCTGAACGCGGCTATTCATCGGGTGTTGCGCTCGAGTCAGTTCATTATGGGGCCTGAAGTGACCGAGCTTGAGCAACGAGTAGCACAGTACCTTGATGTGAAGCATGCGGTGGCTTTGAACTCCGGTACAGACGCTTTGATTATTGCCTTGCGGGCCTTGGGGGTTGGTTCTGGTGATGAGGTAATTACCAGTCCTTTTACCTTTTTTGCCACGGCAGAGGCCATTAGTCTAGTGGGTGCCCAACCGGTTTTCGTAGACATCGACCCGCAGACCTTCAATATCGATCCAAACCAGATTGAAGCTGCCCTTACTCCCCGCACCAAGGTGATTTTGCCCGTGCATTTGTACGGAAACCCAGCCCCGCTTGAGGCAATCCTTTCTATTGCACAGAAGTATGGTTTGCGGGTGCTTGAGGATTGCGCGCAATCGTTTGGAGCCCGCTATGTGGGCGAGCAGGGAGGCCAACCCCAACGCTTTACCGGTACCCTTGGCGATCTAGGGGCCTTTTCATTTTTCCCTTCAAAAAACCTGGGTGCATATGGTGATGGCGGAATGCTCGTTACCAACGACGATCGCTTGGCCGAGCAGGCCAGGATGCTGCGGGCCCATGGTTCGCGCAAGAAGTATCACAACGAAATGATAGGTTATAACTCTCGTCTAGACACCCTACAAGCCGCCATTTTGTTGGTTAAGTTGCCCCACCTCGAGCGCTATAACCAGGCTCGTAGAGCTATTGCTCAACGCTATAACGAGCAGCTTAAAGACCTCGAGGGCCTCCTAACCCCTCATCTCACCCCAGGGCATGTTTTTCACCAGTACACCGTGCGCATCCTTAATGGGCGGCGGGATGCTGTGCAGGCTCGGTTGGCCCAGCGAGGGGTGGGTACCATGGTTTACTATCCGGTGCCCCTACACCGCCTTCCTGTCTACAAACATCTGAACCTGCGCTTACCTGAGAGCGAGCGAGCTGCGGCAGAGGTGCTGTCGCTGCCCATTTGGCCCCAAATGAGCCATAGCACCCAGGATGCCGTGGTTGAGGCCTTGCGCGAGGCCTTGCCCTAGTGCTTGGGAGGAACGGCTTTGTGTGGAATTGCGGGCATTGTGTTGCATAAACCAGGTTCTTTGACCTGGGCAGTTACGGCTTTGAAGGGTTTGGAGCATCGGGGCCCGGATGACTACGGCTGGTTGGTGGCTGGTAGAGAACTGAGTAAAGGCCATGACTGGACAGAGAAAGAGGGCTCACTCCTGCTGGTTCATCGCCGGCTTTCGATTCTAGATCTCTCGGCCCTAGGAGCTCAGCCTATGTCCAGTCCGGATGGGCGCTATCACATAGTGTTCAACGGTGAGATTTACAATTACCTCGAGTTACGCCGGGAGCTCCTAGCTCTGGGTTATTCTTTCCGCTCTGGTTCCGATACTGAGGTGCTGTTAGCGGCCTGGTCCCAGTGGGGGGTGGGCTGCTTAAACCGCCTGGAGGGGATGTTTGCTTTTGCGCTTTATGATCAAAAGGCCCGAAGCGTTCACCTGGTGCGAGATTTTTTTGGTATTAAGCCGCTGTATTACTGCCACTTTGCAAAGGGCCTGGGCTTTGCCTCAGAGATACCGGTGTTGTTAGAGCTCGAGGGTGTAAGCCGCAAGGTGAATCCCCAGCGCCTGTACCGCTATTTACGCTTTGGCTTGACCGATGATGGAGGCGAGACACTCTTTGCCGATGTCAAGCAATTGCCGCCAGCCCACTACCTGCACATAGACCTGGATAACCCACAGCTTTCTCAGCCCATCCGCTACTGGCAGCCCCAGTTAGGGCCAATTTCTGTGGTTTCCTTTGCTGAAGCGACTGAGCAAGTACGCGAGCATTTTTTGCAGAATATTCGGCTACACCTGCGTTCGGATGTGCCCGTAGGGGCTGCGCTTTCGGGTGGAATCGATTCCTCAGCTATTGTGATGGCTATGCGTTATCTTGAGCCCGACCTCGAGCTACACACCTTTACCTACGTGGCTGATGGCGGTGTCTCGGAGGAGCCATGGGCCGAATTGGTGGGCCAGGCGGCCCGGGTGAGAGCCCATAAGGTCAGGCCCAGCGCAGCGGAGCTGGTAGCCGATTTGGATCACCTGATTAAGGTGCAAGGTGAGCCCTTTGGCTCTACCAGTATCTATGCACAGTACCGCGTGTTTCGTTTGGCACAAGAGGCCGGTATTAAGGTTATGTTGGATGGCCAGGGGGCCGACGAGGTCTTGGCGGGTTATGCAATCTATGGCGGAGCCCGTCTGGCTTCGTTGCTGAAGCAGGGCAACTGGAACCAGGCTTTGGCCTTCCTGCGGGCTAGCCAGCTCGAGCCAGCTCTCAAAGATACTTGGAAGAGCGCCCTTGGCTTTTTACTTCCCCCTGGCTGGGAACCACTGGCCCGACGTCTGATAGGACAGGAACTGGTACCGGCTTGGATGAAGGTGGACTGGTTTGTTGAGCGTGGGGTTCGCTTGGTCTCACCCCGCAGACCCCATGGTCGCGAGGTTTTGCGGGGAGAGCTCCTGCAGTCTTTAACCGAGACCAGTCTGCCTAAGCTTTTGCGCTATGAGGATCGTAACTCGATGGCGCATTCCATCGAGAGCCGGGTGCCCTTTCTTACCCCCAAGTTTGTCGAGTTACTGCTCAGTTTACCTGAAGCCTACATACTTTCACCCCAAGGCCAGACCAAAGCGGTGTTTCGCAAGGCTATGCAAGGTTTGGTGCCGCAAGCCATTTTGGAGCGTAAAGATAAGGTGGGGTTTGCTACTCCAGAGCAGAGCTGGATGAACCAACTAGCTCCCTGGGTTGAGCAGGTACTCGATACCGAAGCCTTGAGTAGTATTCAGCCACTCAAAAAAGAAGTGATCAGGACCGAATTTGCGTCTATTCTTTCAGGCAAAAGAACTTTTGACTCCAGGGTCTGGCGCTGGATTAATCTGGTGGCCTGGGTACGGTTGTTTGAGGTGCGCTTTGAATGATCGTGCATTGGAGATGAGCCGGCCTTTGCCCATCATAGTACACATGACTTCGGCCCACCCGCCGTATGACGTGCGAATTTTTCACCGGGAATGTGTGAGCCTGGTTCAGGCAGGTTATCCCGTAAAGCTGGTGGTGCCCCACAGCCACGACGAGGAGCGTGAAGGTGTTCGGATTTGTGCTGTTGCTAAGTCTAAGGGTCGCCTGGGGCGCATGCTGGGGTCTGTCTGGGCGGTTTTTCGACGAGCTTTGGCGGAAAAAGGCGATATATATCACTTTCACGATCCGGAACTGATCCCAGCAGGATTATTGCTCAGGCTTTTGGGAAAGCGGGTCGTTTACGATGTGCACGAAGATGTGCCCACCGATATTCAAAGCAAGGTTTGGATTCCCAAGCCCCTTCGCGGGCTAATTGCTGCAGGAATGCGCCTATTAGAGCGGCTTGCAGGAGTATTGTTGAGTGGAATTGTGGCGGTAACACCGCCTATTGCCGCCCGGTTTCCAGCACAAAAGACGATTTTGTTGCAAAACTTCCCTCATCCGCAGGAAGTGGCTTTTTTTCGGAATCGCTCTTACCAGGAACGGCCTTTTCGGGTGCTATATGCCGGTAGCATCACCCGAGTTCGTGGGTTAATGGAGATGGTGCAGGCTATGGAGTATTTGAAAAACCATTCACTGCAACTGGTTCTGATTGGAGAATTTGCCCCCTCTAATCTGCGGCTCGAGGTCGAACAGATACCCGGTTTTTCCCGGGTGGAGTATCTGGGCTATAAAAGCCGCCCCGAGACCCTGGAGGTGCTGGCGCAGAGCCGGATTGGCCTGGTTGTGCTGCACCCTATTCCTAGCTTTTTGGTCTCCCAACCGACCAAAATGTACGAATATATGATGGCGGGTATACCCTTTGTGGCCTCTGATTTTCCCCTATGGCGAGCTTCTTTGAATGGTGAGGAGTGCGGATTGTTCGTAAACCCACTGGATCCCCAAGCCATCGCCAAAGCCATTCGATGGTTACTCGACCACCCAGAGGAAGCAGAAGCTATGGGGCGGCGTGGGCGGCGGCTGGTTGAGGAGCGCTTGAACTGGGGTGTTGAGTTTACCAAGCTCACTGAGCTGTACCAGCGGTTGTGGCAACCAAAGATTCCGGGAAAGAGGGAGATTTAAATGTGTGGGATTGCCGGAGCTTTTTCACCCAACCGGCCAGAGGAAGACCTGCGGCGGGTGGTGGGCGAAGTGGTACAGAGCCAGTTTCGTCGGGGCCCCGACGTTCAGGCAGTGCTGGCTTTACCCCAGGCTTCGGCCTCCTTGGTTTTTGGGCATAACCGACTGAGCATCATCGACCTTTCTGAGCACTCCAATCAACCCCTATGGGACCATACCCAGCAGTTTTGTATTGTCTTCAACGGTGAAATTTACAACTACCTCGAGCTACGCCAAGAACTTTTGGGGCTAGGCCACCATTTTCGCACCCAGGGAGATACAGAGGTGATATTGGAAGCCTACAAGGCCTGGGGGAAGGCTGCCTGGGAACGTTTTATCGGTATGTTCGCCTTCGCTCTGTTGGATACCCAGGCCCAGCAGCTCTGGCTGGTGCGAGACCGCTTTGGGGTTAAGCCGCTATTTTACCTAATGCAAGACGGGGTGCTGGCCTTTGCCTCTTCAACGCCGGCCCTGGCCCGGCATTTTGGGCTGCAGCCGAACCTCGAGTACGTACACCGGGGCCTGCTTTACTACGTTTACGAGGACGACAGCGATATCACCCCTTACGCCGGTCTTCATGCGCTACCAGCTGGGCACCATGCCTGCATTGACCTTCACCAGCCTCGAGTCCAACCAGAGCGCTACTACGACCTGCCCACACGGGTTGCCCTAAGGGTGCAGGAACTGGCTGCACTGGAAGAAAAGGTTTTGCTAGAGCACCTCGAGGTAACCCTAAACAGTGCGGTTGCCCTACGACTGCGCTCCGATGTGCCACTTGCCGTCTCCCTCTCGGGAGGGCTGGACTCCTCGCTAGTAGCAGCCATGGCTGCACAGGCCCATGGGCATGTGGTGGGTTTCTGTTACGGCCACCCTCAGGCTGAGCGCTCCGAGGGGCCACTGGCCCAAGCTCTGGCCCAGAAGGCTGGCATCGAAGTGCACTTCGTTTGGCCTGAACTCTCGCCCGATGCTCTGATACAGGCTTTTGAAGAGACCCTCGAGGCTCAGGACGCACCGTTCCCCACTTTGAGTATTCTGGCACAGAACTTTGTCTACCAAAGAGCCCGTGCAGAGGGCTACAAGGTGCTGCTAGGGGGGCAGGGTGGAGATGAAGGATTTATGGGCTACCGTAAGTTTTTTCTTTTCCAGCTGCGCCACTTGTGGCATACCCGCCGCTACGGCGAGCTGGCCCACTTCGCTTTGGGCTTATTTCAGCTACTGGGTGCTGAACTCTATAAAATCGGCCTATTCTGGCAAAATCGAGAGCGTTACACCGGACAAAGCCACAGCCGCAATCTGCGTCTTCCAGGGAGGCCCCTTGAGTTGGGGGCCAGCGCGGAGCAGGCCCCTTGGGTGCGCCAGATGCTTGATGTGGTTCGCTATAGTTTACCCACCTTGTTACGTTACGAGGACCGCAACTCCATGTACCACAGCATTGAAAGTCGCCTACCTTTTTTAGATTACCGGGTGATTGAGTTTGGCTTGGCGTTGCCAGTAAGCCTCAAGTTGCGAAACGGCTATGGCAAATGGGCTTTACGCCAGATTGCCCGCGATAAAATCCCTGAATCTATACGTTTGGCCCGCTATAAGCGAGGCTTTGATGTGACCCAAGACTGGCTTTTGGCTGGCTTGGGAAAGCATTTGTGGTCGCAGCTAGTATCCAGTCAGGCCCTCCTAAAGGATTTGCTCGAGCCCGGTACTGATCTAGCCAAAACCTATACCCCCGAGCGTATGCAGCAGCAACCCCGTTTATTGGCCGAGGCCATTAGCCTGGTTTGGTTAGCCAGGAAACTATAAGGAGGCCAAATAACCCAAAGAGTCTAGGGGCTTAGGGTTAGTATGGAAAGGACAGGGGTATAGCAGGGTTGGAGTAATGCAAAAGCGGCTTTTCTACCTCGATTGGCTTCGTTTGCTTGCAGTATTCTTGGGGTTGGTTTTTCATGCTGGCCGCCCCTTCGATGCCTGGCCTTGGCTGGTTAAAGGGTCTTTTCTGGTTGGGCTTACTTTTTTCCAGGAGGCCCTTACCACTGTTCGCCTACCCCTTTTGTTTTTTGTATCTGGTGCAGCAACCGTTTTCGCCTTGGGCCGTCGCACGGCGCGAGGGTATGTCCTAGACCGCTTCAAAAGACTAGTGGTTCCCTTGGGGGTCGGTGTTTTGCTGATTACACCGCCGCAGATGTACATTTGGCGCATCTCGCTTAGCCCAAGCGACCCCCAGCACTTTAGCGGCACGTATGTTCAGTTTTTAACAGGGCTATGGCTGGGGAAAGAAGGCCACCTGACGACCCAGCACCTTTGGTTTCTCTTGTATTTGTTCATTTTCTCGCTTCTTGCTTTGCCCCTTTTTCTCTACTGGCGTAGCCCCAAAGGGCAGCTGGGGTTGGCCAGGCTCGAGGGTTGGCTGCATGAGTCGCCCGTGCGGTTTTGGTTGCTGCTGATGGCCTTTCTTGGGGTAGCGCTTTTGTTATCAATGCTGCGCCGACATCCAGGGTTGGTAGAGGACTTGCAAAACCTGCTTTTTTATTTTTTTCTCTTTGGACTGGGTTTTTTGCTTTATGCCCGACCTGGCCTGCTGACCTTGGTTTTTAGGCTAAGGCGTTCCTTTCTGGTGGTGGGTTTAATTGCTGTAATGCTCAAGGCCTATCTGTTCGGCGTTCTTTTTCCAAGAGGGGAGTTTAACCATAGCTTGGTTTTCCCTCTTTACCATTTTTACTGGATTCTCAGGGATTTGGGTGCCTTTGCCACTATCTTGGCTGGCTTGTCTTATGCACAGAAATACCTCAACAAACCCTCTTCATTTCTGGATCGAGCGCGCCACTGGGTCTATCCCTTTTATATCTGGCACCAGACGGTAATTGTGGTGCTGGGGTACTTCGTGGTGCAGTGGAACATACCAGCCATCGGGCAGTATGGACTACTTCTTTTGGGTTCGCTGGTGGTCACGGTTTTTTTGAGCGAGGCTGTACAGCATAGCGTGCTGAGCCGCTTTCTTTTCGGTGTTTACCGCAAAGACCTGGCTCGAGGCAAGGGTGCTACAAAACTCGAGGTTTCCTCTTAGTCCTTGATGTGCGTTTTGAACGTTATTTGTGTGCAAAGGGCCAAAGCGAATAGGCCCTCGAGGCCAAGCCCTGGCCTTTCTTTCGCAATAAACCAGACACCAAGACTGCCCTGGGCTGTTAATGCCTTCGTTATGGTTGCGTTATTTGCTTATGGTAGGGTTCCGTTTTCTGCCGGGTGCAAGGGGCAGAAAAAAGGTCGTATGGCCATTGGCGTTTTGGAGGCTGCTGCAGCTTCTTTCTAGCTTCGGTACGGAAAGCCCCTTGGCTGGGTCGTTAATCCAGTGGGTTATGCGCGTTTCGCTTGCTGTGCGAGGGGCATTAAAAGTGGCCGGGTCTGGCTATACTCAGACCTAGGATCAATCAAGGTCCGCATTCGCCAAAGGAGGTTCGATAATGAACTATCGTTGGTTTTTCTTACTGGCAGTAGCCCTTTTCCTCGCGGCCTGTGGGGGAGGGGGTGGACCGACCGTTAGCACCATTGAGGTGAGCCCTGCTACGGCCACGATTCAGGTGGGCCAGACCCAGAGCTTTACCGCGGTGGCCAAAGACGCCAGTGGGAACCCCATTTCCGGGGTGAGCTTTACCTGGGAGTCGAGCAATACCTCCGTAGCCACGGTGAACTCGAGCGGTGTGGCCACCGGGGTAGCTGCGGGCACTGCCCAGATCCGGGCCAAGGTGGGCAACGTGACCGGGACGGCCACCCTCACCGTTACCACCCCTCCTCCCACTGTAGACAGCATCGAGGTAACCCCTGCTACGGCCACGATTCAGGTGGGCCAGACCCAGAGCTTTACCGCGGTGGCCAAAGACGCCAGTGGGAACCCCATTTCCGGGGTGA
>FWWM01009883.1_pt1 | contig 12769 bp, 17 predicted proteins | sample 2228351 | NCBI WGS metagenome assembly FWWM01 (sample SAMEA103939774, study PRJEB20133) | metagenome | reverse complement strand
CCACCAGCAGGACGATTGCCCTGCTGCATCCATAGCCACCGGTACAGCCCGCCATGCCTTGTTTCGTGCGCCCCGGTTTTCCGGGGCGCAAAACCTTGGGGCCCGGGGAAAGTACCCCGGGCCCTGGGATTTCCCGGATTACTACTGCCGGGCCACCCTCTCCACGCCGTTCTGGGTCACTCTGAAGCCGGAGCCGCCCCCGTTGTGCTGCACCTGGGCGGAGTAGCCGGTGCTGTCCCCGCTGAAGCCCACCACACTCATCCTGGTGGTGTCGCAGGGCTTCACCATACCCTGGTCCAGTTGCGAGAGGGTGCTGGCGTAGGTGTTGTTCTCGATGAAGTAGGACTCCTGGGCGGTGGAGATGGCCTTCACGCAGGACTGCACCGCCGCTTCAAAGCCCCGGTTCCTGGCCCCGATCAGGTTGGGGATGAGGGCCGCAGCCAGAATGCCGATGATGGCGATCACGATCAGAAGCTCAATCAACGTAAACCCCTGGTTCCGCATCTTCACCTCCTTGCTGTCTTCTGGGGCGTCCCCTTTCGGGGTTGCTTTCCGCTTTCTAGGCCCCGCCCCGGGGCCCGCTATCATTATGCCCATCAGTGCCTGGTAGCCTCTCAAAATCCTCGGGTTTTCCCTCGCGCTCCCACCCCCTTTCAGACAGGAAGATTATACCGGGTTTTCCCGGCCCTGCAAACCCCATCAGTCGAACTGGAGCCCCTCCTCCTCCGCCACCCGGGCCTGCACTTCCTCCCAAAGGGCGGGGTTCCTGGGCACCTCAGCCTCTTCCCGGACCGGCGCGGCAGGCGGCTGCTGGGCCTCGGTCCTGTCCCCCCTGGCCGGTTCCCGGGTTTCCTCTGCTTCCGGCTGGGCCGCTTCTCCTGCCGGCGGCTTCAAGCTATGGACCTCGTCCGCCACCGAAGCGCGGGCCTCACCCGAGTCCGATGCTTTGGCAACCGCGGACCTTTCCTTGAGTTTCCGCAGGAGCGCGAGAAGCTCCCTCAGTATTTCCAGGAGGCGGCTCACCTCCTCTGAGGCCAGGGCCTGCTTGTTCAGCCGGATGCCCCGCACCTCCCGAAGGGCGGTCCTGGTTGCCATGGCCACGTACCGCTTCACCTCCGATCCCCTGGTGAACCCGGGAAGCTCCAGGAGAGGCTTCTCGGGAGCCGGGCCTTCTTCCTTCTTCTCCGTCCGGCGCGGGGGGGTAGAGGAGAGGAGCCTTCTCAGGAACCCGGGAAGGTTGCCCTCCGCCACACCCTCCAGCAAGTAGAGGCTTGCGCGGAAGCCGGTGGAAAGTTTCTTTGCCTCTTTCCAGAACCCCTGTTCCGGTCCATCCGGCACCGGCAGGGCCTCCACCGGACTGCTCTCCAGAAGCACGGACAGAAGTGCCTCCAGGTCCTCTGCCTTAAGCCCCCTCAGGAAGTCCAGGCCCTGACGGAAGGCGTCCTCCCCGCCCTGTCCGAAGGCCGCCCGCACCATGGCACTGGCCTCCTCCAGGGAGGGCAGGCCCATCCTCCAGTGGTGCCGGTTGGCCTGGTACGCGGCCAGGATCAGGCCGTAGCGGGCGTTCTGGTTCTCCGTGTGCAGGACCACCACGGTGACCGGAACCTCCGAGGGGTGCTTCTGGGTTTCCTCGGCGATCTCGCTCAGGGCTTTCAGGCGGTGCTGGCCGTCCAGAACCTTGTACTTCCCTTCCTCCCCGTAGGTGACCAGGAGGGGCTGAACCAGGCCCACGCTGCGGATGCTCTTCTTCAGCTCCTCCACGTGCTCCGGGTCGAGGGGCCGGATGGGCACCTCCGGGGGAACCAGTTGGGAGAGCTTGACCACCTTGAGGGTCTGCTTAAGGTCCTCCCCCAGCTCGTACCAGCGGGGGAAGAGTTTGCGGACATCGAACTCGAGCATCTCTCAACATCTTACCTTTCCGCTGGAGGCTCCTCTCCTTTCAGGGGAAAAACCTCCGGGTATCCCCCACTTTCCCCGGGCAGTGGGTGAGGGCCAGGGCGGAGGTGCCGAAGAACTGGAACCGAACCCGGCACCCTTTCTCCTTGAGGTGCCAGGCCAGTTCCCACAGGTTGGGCACGTTTTCCAGGCCGATATAGGGGTAGAAGATGTAGAAGGCCGCGTACTTGCCCTCCCAGGGAGCCTCCCGGTACCCCGACTCCGGGATTTCGATGCGGATCCTCTCGTCCCGGATGTAGTACCGGAGAGCCATGGCCCGCCCGGCTTCGTTCACCAGCACCGTCACCTCCCCCTGCTTGCGGACCACGGCTTCCAGGAGGGTTCTGCTCACCTGGTACCCCTCGTCCGCCACGTAGACCCGGATCCCTCCCTCGGACTGCCACCAGGCGAGCCCGGCCAGCCCGGAGGCGGTGAGCAGGACCAGGAAAACCTTTCGCCAGCGCACCCACCCCAGGGCCACGCCCACCGAGGCCGCCAGGGGTGGCAGGAAGGCACCCCAGTACCGGGGCGAGGCGGTGTTGACCCAGTACCCGGACACCCACCAGGAGAGGACCGCCAGGGTTGGGATGAGGAGCCAGAAGGCCTCCCTGACCTGCCCCCTTCGGGCGGCCACCAGGGCCGCGTAGGCCACCAGGGAGAGTAGGGCGAGCCCCATGGGGTATCCGGCCAGCTCTCCCAGGGCCGCGGTGTTGGAGATGGGATTGGGGCGCAGGTGGGCGTTGGTTCCCCCGGTGCTCACCGCCAGGATCACCGGCACCCAGGGCAGGTAAAGCAGGTAGGGCCAGGTTTCCCGGACCCGCCTGGCCGCCAGGGCGAATAGGGCAAACCACCCCGCGAAGAAGAGGGCCAGGTACTGGGTGTAGAGGGCAAGGAGCCCCAGGAACGAGGAAAGGAGGACGCTTCTCCGGAGTTCCACGTAGGCCATCAGCGCCAGGAGGCCCAGGAGGGGATACATGCGGGCCTCGGCCACCTTGGTGGCCCAGGCGGGGCTTCCCAGAAGGAGGAGCCCGGCCACCGGGTGCACCCGGAAGGCCAGGTACCCCACGCTTACCACCCCGATGAGGGAGGAGAGGCCCCGCATGAGCCCTTCGTTTCCAGGAGGTTCCTTACCCCCGGGGTCCATCCCCCCGAGGACCTCCGCCCAGGCCCTCGCCAGCAGGTAGTAGAGGGGCGGGTGCGGGTCCTCGTAGGCCCCCTTCAGGTAGTCCAGGAGGGGGCGGCGGAAGGTGCTCATGTGGGCGGTGTACACCTCGTCGAACCAGTAGGGTTTGCTGGGGGGCGGAAAGTAGAAAACCCCTGCCAGCAGGGTCACCGCCAGGGCGAAAAGGAACCGGGTCCTCAGCACGGGAACAGCCTACCCCCTTCCGGCCCTCCATCCCCTCAATCGGGCTTGATCCCCACACGCGCCTGCTTTTGCAGCATGATTGAGGTATATGGATCCCCGCTTCGCCGTCTACACCAGCACCCCCCAGGGGATGGCCGAGCTTCTCCACGGAGCCGATCTGGTGTACATCCATCTCCATCCCAGCCTTGACCTCTCCCAGGTGATCCCCGCCGCCATCCGCCTTCTTCACCGACGCGGGAACCTCCTCCTCCTGGGCCGCCTCACCCAGCTATGCCGGGCTTCCCGGTACCTCCCGGAGGCGCAAACAGTTGGGAAATAGCGCACACTTCTTCACCCCAGCGCTCACGTGCTCTCACTTCCCGCCACCTCACCCGAAGCGCTATGCTCCCCCACAGGAGGCCCCAGGTGAAGGCCAAGCCTAAGGCCACGCGCAAGCGTACCTCGCAGAAGAGGGCGAAAGCCTTCACCGGAGTCCACGCCCTCCAGTCCATCCCGGAACTCTACGCCGCCGAGCTTGCCGCCCTCAAGAGAAGAGGTCGGGCCTCTTCTCGTACAGCAACTCAAGAGCCAGCTCGTGAGCCGTTTCGGGCGTCAGGGTCGGAAAGCGACGCCGAACCGCCGCCTCGGTGAGGGCCAGGTGCCATCTTAGCTGAACCCTCCTGGCCTCCCCCTCCAGCTCCTTCAGCTTTTCCAGGAGTTCCGGGTGCCGGGAAAAGAAGCGCCTGGCCCGCTCGGGGTTTCGCAGCATCCGGCTCACGGTGCTCTCGTGGATCCCCAGATAGTCCGCGATCATCCGGCCATTCAACCCGCGGGCTTGCAGATTTTTAAGCCTTTCATACGCCTCCATTTGTCCTTATGTTGCCATAAAGCTCCGCTTCCCAGCGCGCCCGCCTGGGCTCCAGAAGCCTCTTCCACCCCTTGAGGAGGATCGCGAGGCCCTCGAGGGGTACCCGCTCCTCCCGCCGGGCGAGGAGGGCGAGGAGGTCCAGGTACACCCAGGCGGCCATGAGGCCCGGGTCCTCCAGGGACACCGCCAGGATGGAGAGGCTCCTCCGCTCCTCCCCGGGAAGGGGCAGGACCTCCAGCACCGCCATCACCGATTCCAGGGCCCTCTGCCGCTCCTCCCAGGCCGGGCGGCGCTTCAGGACCGCGAGGCCCTGGAAGGCCTCCTGGGCCAGGCGCTTCACCTCCCCCTCCCCCTGCACCGCCCTTCCCGCGGGCACCAGGCGGGAGGCCACCTGGTAGGGCAGGTAAACGGCCCCATCCGCCAGGAGCATGGCCTTCTTGTACTTGAGAAGGGCCAGGGCCGCCAGGGAAGCCTGGGCCAGCCCCCGGGACCCCTCGAGGAGAGGCAGGGGCAGGACGGGACGGGTGTAGTGGGTGAGGAGGCTCGCCAACTCCTCGTTGCTGGGTCCCCGGTTCCCCATGGCCCGTATCATGATACCCAGATGCCTGGACCCTCTCCTTCCAGAAAGGACCGGCCCATCCCTCCTGCCCTGGCCCTCGGGGCGGGGCTCGTCCTCTACCTTGCGGGCCTCCTCCTTCCCCTGGCCCTCCTGGGGGACTGGCACCGCCTCTTCCAGGCCGTCCTCACCCCGGAGGCCCGACCCTCCTCCTTCGCCCAGTGGCTCGGGACCCTGGCGGGGATCCTGCCCAAGAACCTGGGGATCCTCCTGGTGGCCGCCTACCTCATGCCCCTTCTTCCCCGGGTCTTCCCCTCGGCCCCGAGGACCCTGCCGGTCCTCTACGCCCTGGGCCTGGCCTTCGTCCTGGGCCTCATCTCCACCCCGAGCCGGATCCTCTTCGGCCCCTGGTACCTGCTCCTCACGGTGCCCGTGGCCCTCATGGAGTTTCTCGCCTACCTCCTGGCCGCCCTGCACGGCCAGGATCGGGCTTTCGGCCTCCCGGCAAGGCCCCGCTTCTTCCTTGCCGCCTTCCTCCTGATCCTGGCCGGGGGAGCCGCGGAGGCCTGGGTGATCACCACCTTCTGGAGGTCGTGATGGCGAAGAAGAAGAAGGACCCCGAGCTGGAAAACCTGCGCAGCAAGGCCTATGCCAGGGCCGCGGTCCTGGCCGCGAACGGCAGGCTCAAGGAGGGCCTGGCCCTGGGGGTTGTGGCCCACGCCCTGAAGAAACCGGACCTGGAGCACCTCCTTTCCCTGGAGGACTCCCGGCTGGCCGAGGAGGCCCTCCGCCTGCTCTCGGCCATGCCCGCCCGACCGCCTAGGAAGGCCCCGCCATGGGGCTGGTCCTTCATGGCGGAGATCCTGGAGGAGTACCGGTTGAAGGACCGGGTCCTCTCCCCGAAGCCCTCGGCCCTCTACCTGGCCCTGGTGCACCTGGCCCACTTCGCCCCCCTGTACCGGGCCCTCATGGCGCGGGCCGCCTGGGACCTGTGGAAGGACTACCAGCGCCCCCGCTTTGAGTCCCTGGCCCTGCTCCTTCACCGTAAGGCTCCGGCCCTGGAGAAAACCCCTCCCTTCCGAGGGAAAGCCCATTGAAGGCCCGTAGAATGTTGGCGGAGGTTTGCGCATGGGTTGGAAGAAAAGGCTTGTCTTCCTGCTGATCCTCGCCGGGCTCGCCCAGGCCCAGGGGTACAAGGACATTCCCCCGGGGCACTGGGCCGAGGAGGCCATCCGCTCCCTGACGGAAAAGGGTGTGATCATCGGCTTCCCAGACGGCACCTTCCGGGGGAACGAGGCCGTGACCCGCTACCAGGCGGCCATCCTGCTCTACCGCCTCCTTTCGGCCATGACCGCGGAGATCCAGAAGGCCCTGGCCGCCAGGCCCGAGGTTTCCCCGGAAGCCGTGCCCGACCCCAAGCTCCTTGAGATCCTGGTGCAGGCCATCTCCGGCCTTTCCAGCACCCTGGCGGACCTCACCCTGCGGGTGAGCGCCCTCGAGGCGGCCCGGGGGCAGGCTCCCTCCCTGCTGGACCCCGAGCTGGCTAACGCCCTGGCCGCCCTCAAGGGGGACGTGGCCTCCCTCAAGGACACGGTCCAGGCCGCCGACCGCAAGCTGGTGGAGTGGCAGGCCCTCCTGGAGGCCATGGCCGCCCGCATGGACGAGCTTCGCTCCCTCCTGGACCAGAGGGCCCGGGAAGGGGAGAAGGTGGCAGAGGACACCGCTTTGGCCCTGCGCATGACCACGGAACTCTACCGGGAGGTCAGCCAGGCCCGGGACGCCTACAGGGCCCTGGCCCAGGAGGTGGCCTCCCTGCGCCAGGAGCTTAAGGCCCTGGCCTCGAGGCCCCTGGTGGACGAGGAGGCCAGGAAGCAGGCCGCCGCCCTCAAGGAGGCCCAGGCCTCCCTGGCCCTGAGGCTGGATGCCCTGGAGGGCCGGGTCAAGACCCTGGAGGCCTCCCAGGTGGCCGTGGACTGGGCCGCCGCGGGCCTCCTCCTCCTGGGCTCCGGGGTTCCCGTGGACCTGGACCGCCTCTTTCCCAAGGCCCTGGACGGGCGCACCGACCGGCCCGACACCCTCTCCCGGGGCCAGGCCTCGGCCCGCCTGGTCCTCTCCCGGCCCGGCGGGGAACGGTACGGCCTGGAGCTGGGGGGCAGCGCGGGGTCCCTGGGGGTCCGTCCCAGCCTGGCCGCCAGCTACGAAAAGGAGGGCTTCTCCTTCCGCGCCGCCTACTCCGGCTACCTGGACTTCCGCTTCCACCCCTACCTCCTGGCGAACCAGGACCCCCTGGGCACCCTGGGGCGCGGGGGGGTTTTCCTCGAGGTGAGGTCGGGGGAGGCCTCCCTGGCCCTGGCCCACGGCCAGGCCCTTAGGGGCTCCGATCCCAACCCGGCCCTTCAGGGCACCTTCACCGCCCTCCGCCTGGGCTACGGCCCCCTGGGCCTGGTCTACGGGGAGGACGCCTCCCGCCGGGTCCTGGGAGCCGAGGCCGGGGCGGGCTTTGGGGGCTTCGGCCTCACCGCCGCCTGGGCGGGTTCCACGGGCGGGAGCCTGTCCTCCCTCTTCTCCCCCGCCGCCGCCGACTGGGCCTACCACGTGCGCTCCACCCTGGACCTGGGGAACCTGAAGGCCTCCCTGGCCTACTTCGCCGTGGACCCCGATTACCGGGACGGCCAGGCCGGGCTTTCCCAGGATGCCGACCGGGATGTCTACCCCGACACCCCCACGGCCTCCTACCCCTACGCCCCCGGGTACCGGGGCTTCGCCCTTTCCCTCGAGGGGTCCTACCTGGGCCTCGGGCTCGCCGCCCGCGGGCTCAGCCAGGCCGACTACAACGGGACCGCGGGCTCCTACGGCACCGCCTTCACCATAAGCCTCACCGTCCCCCTGGGGTCCCTGCGCCTCAGCCCCTTCTACGGGAGCGCCTGGGGTTCCGGGGACGGCTACCTGGACACCCGCACCCCCGCTCCCTACCTGGCCGGGGCCTACCGGCACCAGGACCCCTTGCGCGCCTACGCCAGCGCCTACGGCCTGCACCTCGGCCTGGGCGGGGGAGAGGACCGGTTCACCCTCGGCCTGACCGCCGCCTACCACCCCGTGGAGAAGGCCCTCGAGGGCTCCCTCCAGGCCCGCTACACCCTGGACGCCTCGCCCTTCTCCCTCACCGCCCTCTTCCTGGCGGACCACAACCGGGCGGCTGGCACCGAGGCGGGCAGCAGCACCTTCCTGGGCGGGGAGGCCCGGGCCGCCTTGGACCTCGGCCCCCTGAGCCTGAGCCTGAGGGGAGCCTACGGGGAGCGGAGCTACACCGGGGACGGCACCTCCCTCACCGCGCCCGCCGCTTCCCGGGAAGCCCGCTTCTCCCTGGAGGCCGCCTACGCCCTGGACGCCGCCACCCGCCTGCGGGCGGGCTACGGGTTCCTGGCGGCGGCCCGGGTTGCTCCTGAGGCCTTCTCCCGGGCCCTCTCCGACGCCGCCTTCCCCTCCCTGGCCTCGGACCTTCCTCCCTGGGCCGTCCTGCCCGGGGGGGCTTTCTTCCGCATCCAGGCGTACTACCTGGGCCTGAGCCTCGGTTCCGTGGAGGCCACCTACTACCTCCTGGACACCAGCCAGGGAGAGGGTAGGGCCTTCCGCCTCCGCTACAGCCTGCCCGCGAAATGAGCGACCGGGTTCGCCGCTTCGTCCTCCTCTTCGGCTTCCTCCTCGTCCTCACCTCCCTGGGGGCCGGGGCCTACCTCCTCCTGGGCCCCGCCCCGGTCCCCCCGGGGGAGGGGGCCCTCATCGCCCTGGGGGAGGCTTCCCCCGGGGGAGGGGAGATCACGGAGTTCTCCACCTACGGATGCCCCCACTGCCGCCGCTACGCCCTTTCGGTCTTTCCCCGCCTGTACCGCGACCTGGTGGAAACCGGGAAGGTCCGCTACCGCATCCGCCTCCTCACCGCCTACCCGGGCGACAGCCTGCTGAACCGGCTCTCCTACTGCGCCTACCGGAGGTCCGGGGAGGCTTTCCTGGAGTTCCGGCAGGGGGTGCTGGAGTTCTACTCCCGCCTGGACCCGGGAAACCGCTCCTCCGAGGACCTGGCTTCCATGCTCCTCGAGCTGGGCCTGGCGGACGGGGAGCTTCTGGACTGCGCCCACTCCCCCGAGGCCCTGGAGCAGGAGGCCCGGGACCAGGCCATGGCCCGTCGCCTGAGCATCTCCACCACCCCTACCCTGTTCGTGGGGCGCAAGCGGCTTCTGGGCTTCCGCAGCTACGAGGAGGTGGTCCGGGCGCTTCCCGGCGTGGTAAAATAGACCCATGCCCGCCAGAGAAGTGCAGTGGGATGACCTAGCGGTGATTCAGGAGCTATTCCGCAAGAGACTTGCTCAGAACGATCTTGCGAGGTTTTTCGGCATCGATAAGGGCTACATGAGCCGCCTTATGCGCGATCCCGAGCGCTTCCGCCGCTTCCTGGAGCGCCGCCGGCGCACGGGGGAGATGTACCTCCTGCGCCTGGCCCTCGAGAACGAGAAGGTGCTGGCCCGCCTTTTGGTCCCAAGCCGGAGGCGGACCCCCACCTCCCCCCTCCTCGAGGAAACCTCCTCCCAGAGCCCCCAGGCGGTTTTGGCTCCTGCCGTGGGTTGATCCAATCCAACCGGTAGAATGTTTCCGTACCCTAAGGGCCTCCGGGGCCCTTCAGCGGAGGTGTACATGAGGCTGAAAGCCCTTTTACTGCCCGTTCTGGTTCTGAGCGCCGGTTGTTCCCAGCTCGTGGAGACCTTCGACCCTCCCACCGTCCTTCAGGCCCGGGTGACGGCCCAGTCCACCCCGGTGACCGTGCAGGACGTGGGGGAGTACCCGGTGGGCCAGGTGACCCTCACCGCCCAGAACCTCAAGACCGATTCCCTTGAGGTGGAGCTGTCCCTGGTTTCGCCCCCCGCCGGGGTGGCCCTGGCTTCCTCCTCCCAGACGGCCACCGTTACCAGCCAGGGGGCCCGGGTGGACCTCAAGCTGGTTCTGAACCCCAGCCAGCTCTTCACGGGCACGGAGACCAGCAAAACCCTGGACCTCACCCTGCGGGTGGCCCCCATCGCCCCTGGCGGACCCCAGCCCGTCACCGCTTCCTTCAGCCTCACCGTACAGCGCCAGGGGGGTGGCGGCGGGGGAGGCGGTGCCACCCAGAACCCCAGCATCAGCCTGGCGATGAACCTGGACCGGCAGGTGGTTTACGCGGGCCAGACCCTCCAGGGCTCCGCGGTGGTGACCAGCCAGAACGGAGCCTCGGGCCTGGTGGTGGTGGAGGTGGTGCCCCAGGGCTGCACCCTGCCCCAGGGGTCGGTGCGCTACACCACCGCCAACTACGGGGATCTCCAGGCAAACGGCACCTTCGCCGTGTCCTTCGCCGTGGATGTTCCGGCGAATGCCCAGGCGGGCACCTGCACCCTGGTTGCCACCGCCCGGATGAGCGGCAACCTCCAGGCCACCGCCTCCGCCCGCTTCGACATCCTGGCAAACCCGGCCATCGAACTCAGCTTCGGCGCGCCTTCCCCGGTCTTCCAGGGGGACAGGGCCGCGTCCGTGCCCTTCACCCTGACCCCCAAGGGCGGCTGGACCGGCACCGTGGAGTTCCGCCTGTGGGATACCACCGGCGGAAGCCCTGTGACCCTGACCCCCAGCACCACCCCCACCTATGTGATCTTCGTGGGCGACCAGTACTACGCCCCCAATGACCAGGGCAACGCCTACATCCCGGTGGACGGCGAGGTGCGGGGGTACGTGGTGGTGGTCCAGCCCACGGGCTGGCAGGCGGGTGAGTACACCTTCCTGGCCCGGGCCACCGGCCCCAACATCGTGCAGGCGGACTTCAAGATCACCGTGATCGGTCCCCAGCAGTAGGCACCGGAAAACAGGAAACCCCCGCCCGGTGGGGCGGGGGTTGTGGTCTACTTCCTAAGGCCGTCCCGGGCTCCCAGGACGGCCACGCCGACGACCACCCCGACCAGAAAGGCCGGGGCGGGCCCCCACTCCAACACTGCCCCCACCAGGAGGGCCGCGATACCGCTGAGTACAACAGCACTGATCATCTTATTCCTCCTTTCGCGGCTTCCATGTGCCACAAACCGGGCCGCCGCCACCCGGTCTGCGCCCCCCTGGCTTTCTCGGCCTTATGCCCCCGGGAGCAGGGGCTTTTACAGGGCCATTATACTCCCGTGGCTTTCTGCGCAAAGGAGAGGATCCTGCCGGGCCCTGGGAGGTCGAAGCCCCTCCCCCTCGAGGCGGGAGGGGGTGGGATCTATTCCCCCTCGGCCCAGTCCCCGGGCAGGAGCAGGCTCTTCATCCCCGTCCAGTAGGCCACCTTGTCCTTCGGGTAGCCCGCCTTGAGGTAGCCCCGGATGGCCCGCCAGCGCAGGCGCTTGGTCAGGCTCCTCCGCATCTTCCCGCCCTCCTCCCGGTACCCGGCCAGCTCGGCCAGCTCGTGGAGCAGGGTGACCACCACGGGGTGGGGGAGGGGCCTGCCCCCTGGAGCGCTACCCGGGGGACGGGCGCGACCTCCTGGCCTGGCTGGGGGAGGGGGTGAGCCCCACCCGGGACCTCCTGCGCCAGGCCCTGGGCCCTTTGGGGGAGCGCGAGGTGCGGGAGCTTCTCCAGGGCATCCGGGAGATGGACGGCTCCCTGCGGGAGGCCCTCAAGGGGTACGACCGCAGGGAGGCCTGGGCGGAGAAGCCCCCCACGGAGAAGCAGCTTGCGCTCCTCGAGGCCCTGGGCTACCGGGGGCCCGCCCCGAGGAGCGTCCTCGAGGCCTCGGAGCTGATCGAGAGCCTGCAAAGCCGGAAGGGCCGTCGGGCCTGATTTCCTCCCCTTCCAACGCTTCCTTTTCCCTTTGGTCTGAGAGCGCTGGCCTTCCCGGGATGGGAGAGGGGAGAACCCAGCAGAACAAGGGGGCCGGGCGGTTGCCCGGCCCCGCCACCGAATCCCCGCCTATGCGGCCTCTGTGCCCTGCAAGACAATCACAAGCACGAGGGGGCCCTTTGACAGATCCATTCCTGTAAGAACGTGCTGAACCGCTTTGGGCACGGCAGGCGCGGGGGGCGTCGCGGGCGTCGCGGCGTTCTGAAGCTCGGCGAGGTACCGCCTAACCGTGGGGTAGGTCACGGTGATGCCCCTGGCGCGCAGCTCCTGCGTCACCTGGTAGGCGTTCTGGGGCGAGAGATCGAACCCCGCGTTCTTCAGCTCCTTCAGGGCCTCAAGAACCACCTGCTTCCTGTAAAACCATGGAGGTTTACGCATCTTTTTCCTCCTTGTCCCCCGTTTTGTTCCGGGGGACACCTGTATTCTGACATAACACTCTTCTATTGTCAACACCCTGTACCCTTCATGCTCCCTCTCCCCTGTACCGTTCCCATGCGGTTTAATCAGTTATTGACACTTCGGAGGTTTTTGTTTTCTTGTGCCAATACAATCAACAAATCGCGAAATATTAATCCCGTTTTGCGCGAAAACCGAGGTTTTTGCTTATTGCCCTTATCCTCATTTTTTACGTTTTCGCTTATTCATAACCGGTTGATGATTTTCTTCGCAAATCGGATACTGATCTCAAACCCAAAACTTGCCGTTTTGCCGTCTTGTTTTTCCGTTCAATACTGTTCCCGGGGTGTCCGGCCTCTGTCAACCGCCTGACCTCTCGTGTTCAAGCGCCCTCTTGCGGTATATCCGGCCATGACATATAATGACATCGTGTCAGCCATCCGATTGAGCCGAGAACAGCGCAGGGAAAAGATAAAAGAGCTTTTCACCCGTGGCTTAAAAACACCGCAGGAAGTCTACCGCGCCCTCCAACAGATGGGGGCGGACATCTCGAGGCCCACCGTGTACGCGGACTTCCACGCCCTCGGCCTGCCCGTGGGAAGGCCCGGCAGGCGGAAGAGCCGCCCCCCCGAGAGCGAGAACAAGCCCATCGTGATCCAGGTCAAGCCGGGCACCCGGGTGGTCATCGTGGTGGAACCCGCGGAGGGGAACCTTGAGGGCTAGCCTCTGGCTGGAAGGGAACCGGATCTACACCCGCACCCCCTACGACCCCGCGCTTCCG
>FWWM01013996.1_pt1 | contig 12770 bp, 6 predicted proteins | sample 2228351 | NCBI WGS metagenome assembly FWWM01 (sample SAMEA103939774, study PRJEB20133) | metagenome | reverse complement strand
CTCAGGATAAATTTCAGCCGCCAAAAGAGGAAATTGTTATTGAAGAAGAAATAGAAGTTCCGTTTGTTCATCAACAGAATCAAACAGAAATTCAAGTGCCTCAGGAATTAATAAGCTCCCAAAGTAATTTTACACCTTCTTCAGGTGTTGAGAAACTTATTTTTGAACAGCTTGAGATAATGAAAAAACAGCTTGAGGTGTTAAATGGAACACGGTTAACTCAAACTGTTCAGCCACAACAAACAGTTAAAACAGATTCTGCTGAGAAAACTTCTAAACCTGAAATAAAAAAATCTGATGAAAAAGTTCAATTAAAAGAAGAGAAAAAAGTATTTGAACGATTCGGACCATATAAACCAATTGAAACCAAAAAGGGTGGTGCACTTACTGATAAGCAACAGAAATTTCTTGACAGTTTTATAGAGCAATACACCAGAAAAACGCCTTTATCAAAAAGAATGACGCAGGAACACAGAGCTCATTATTCAGATCCAAGAACTGTATCAGGATTTTTACCAATCTGGAAAGAAATGACTTATCAGATAATTGTTAAAGAATCCAAAGGTTCAAAACTGATTGATGTTGATGGCAATGAATATATTGATGTAATAATGGGATTTGGTCAGTATTTATTCGGTCACAATCCTGATTTTCTGAAAGAGGCAATTGAAGAGCAATTAAAGCTCGGAATAGAAATTGGTCCCCAGTCACCAATTGCCGGGCAGGTTGCAAAACTAATCTGTGAATTTACCGGTTTGGATAGAGCAGCATTTTGTGTTACAGGATCTGAAGCAGTGCTTGGAGCCATGAGAGCGGCAAGAACTGTAACAGGTAAAGATAAAATAGTTTTCTTTGCTGGAGATTACCACGGAATAATTGATGAAGTTTTAATTAAAACAACTGTAAACGGCGAGCAGATAAGAACGATGCCGATTGCTCCCGGAATTCCAAGAGAAAATGTTCAGAATACAATTGCACTTGAGTATGGTTCTGAAGAATCTCTCAAAATAATTGAAAAGCTTTTGCCAGAGCTTGCCGGAGTTATGGTTGAACCTGTTCAATCGAGAAGACCTGATTTACAACCCCGCGAATTTTTACATAAACTGAGAGAAATAACTCAGAAAGCAAATATCCCACTAATCTTCGACGAAGTTATTACCGGCTTCAGAGTTTCCAATGGCGGAGCCCAGGAATTTTTCGGAGTTCAGGCGGATATTGCCACTTATGGAAAAATTATCGGTGGAGGTTTCCCAATCGGAGTTATTGCCGGTAAAAAACTTTATATGGACGCTTTTGATGGTGGTTGCTGGCAATACGGAGATGATTCTATTCCCGAAGCAGGCGTTACATTCTTTGCAGGTACCTTTGCAAGACATCCTGTTTCACTTAAAGGTGCACTTACAGTTTTGAATTTCCTTAAAGAAAATGATAACAGCATTCAGAAATCATTAAATACAAAAGCTGCAAAGCTTACAGAAGAGCTTAATACATTTATGCTAAGCAGAAATGTTCCAATCAAATTTCTGAACTTCAGTTCGGTTCTTTATTACAGTTATCCGAAGGATCTGAGTTATTTCAGTTTACTGTTCTACTTATTACGACACAAAGGCATTCATATACTGGAAGGTTTCCCGTTCTTTCTTTCTTCAGCTCATAGTGATGAGGATATAAATAAAATATTAAATGCCTTCAAGGTAAGTATAATAGAACTTCAGGATGCCGGTTTCTTTCCTGCACCATTGGAAGGAAGTAATAGTTCATCTATCAGAAAAAAGGAAGAATATAGTTCCAATAAATTTCCATTAGCAGATGCACAAAAAGAAATCTGGGTTGCTTCTCAAATCAGCGAAGCAGCAAACTGTGCTTTCAATGAATCGAACAATATTGAATTGACAGGCAAACTGAACTTCGAATCATTCAAAAGAGCATTTGAAAAACTTATTCAGAGACATGATTCTTTGCGGTCAACTTTTACTCCCGATGGAAAGTATCAGGTTATCCACGATAATATTGATTTCAGATTTGACTTGCTGGATCTTAGTTCATTATCGGAAGATGATAAAATAAAAGAATTGAATCGTTTGATTCAGAATGAGCCCAAAATTCCTTTTGACCTTGTGAACGGACCATTAATCAGGGCAAGCATGATAAAACTTGGTGAAGAAAGACATAATTTATTGCTTACTGCTCATCATATAGTTTGCGATGGCTGGTCTTATGATGTAATGGTACGAGATCTAAGCAGATTATATACTGAAGAAGTTGAAGGAAAAATCAGTGAAGAAAAAGAGCCAATGCAAATGAAAGAATATGTTGAGCATCTTGAAAAATTCAAAAGTTCCGATGAATATAAATATCAGGAAAAATACTGGCTTGAAAAACTCAAAGGTGAAATTTCGGATTTGGAATTGCCCATTGATAAAAGCAGACCTCTAATCAGAACTTTCAATGGCGCAAGAGTTACTGGAAATATTGGTTCGGAACTCTTTTCAAGAGTAAAAGCTTACTGTGTTGAACAGAAAGTTACTTTATTCACAGCAATGCTTTCATTCTGGGGTATATTGCTGCATAAGCTTTCAAATCAGAACGATATTATCACAGGTATTCCTGCTGCTGGTCAACAGGTTGTTGGTGCAGACGATCTTGTAGGGCACTGTACTAATCTGCTTCCCATAAGATTTAATTTAGACCCTGAGAAAAAAGTTTCAGATTTCATCAAAGAGGTTAAATCTTTAGTACTTGATGCTTATGAAAATCAGCAGATAACTTATGTTGATATAATTTCAAAACTTAAAATCAAAAGAAGCTCGAATCGTTCTCCGTTACTTTCCACAATGTTTAATATAGATCCAGCAATAATGGGATTAAAATTTTCAGGTCTTGATTGTAAAATGAATGTTAATCCGAGAGTTGGTTTTCAGTTTGAATTAGGTTTTAATCTTGTAATTTATGAAAATCACTGCGATGTTGAATGTGATTATAATACTGACCTTTTCACTGAGGAGAGAATAAATTCTTTTATAAATTATTATAACAATATAATTTCACAAGTTACTGAGAATAGTGATTTACACCTTAAAGATATTTCAGCATTGAGCAGCGATGAGGTGGAAAATTTAATCAGGCTATTAAATGGAAATAACTGAGTAGATAAATGACAGTATATTCATTATTTAAAGAACAGGCAGATAAAAATCCAAAATCAATTGCTGTCAGCTTCAATAATAAAGTTCTGACATATTCTGCGTTGGTTGAGGAATCAGATAAAGTTGCAACTCTTTTGAAGTTAAGTGGAGTTAAAAAAGGTGACATTGTTGGTATCTGCTTAAATCGTTCTGCAGAAATGGTTTCAGCTCTGCTTGGTATTATAAAATGTGGTGCTGTTTATCTGCCTCTCGATCCATTTTTCCCTGAGAAAAGATTAGAGTTTATGCTCGGAGATTCAGGAGCGAAGTATTTAATTACAGAATCACTTCTGTTCCCGAGATTCAGTTATTACAGAGAAAAATTTATTGATATAAGCGAAATAAAAAATATCAGACAAGAAACGGATTTTCAGGATAACTCTGATGAAAATTCATTAGCGTATGTAATTTATACATCAGGTTCCACGGGTAATCCCAAAGGTGTGCAGATTTTACATTCCTCCCTTACAAATTTTCTTTTATCAATGCAGAAAACTCCCGGACTTAATGCAAATGATAATCTGCTGGCTCTTACAACTCTGTCTTTTGATATTTCCGGACTTGAAATTTTTCTTCCTCTTATTTGTGGTGCAAAAATTACAATTGCTTCAAGAGAAGATGCCAGAGATGGTAATGAACTCTTAAAGAAGATCAGAAAAGAAAAAGTAACAGTAGTTCAGGCAACTCCTTCTACCTGGAAAATGCTCGTTGATTCAGGTTGGAATGAAAAACTGAATATTAAAGCACTCTGTGGAGGAGAAGCATTATCAAAAGATCTTGCTGATAAACTGCTCGACAGAGTAAGCGAATTATGGAATATGTATGGTCCTACTGAAACGACAATCTGGTCATCCTGTGCAAAGCTAACAAAGGAAGATGTTATTCATATTGGTAAACCAATAGCCAACACACAATTTTATATTGTTGATAAAGATATGAAATTCTGTCCTCCCGGAGTTGCGGGAGAACTGCTAATCGGAGGTGCCGGATTATCAACAGGATATCTTAACCGTGATGAACTTAATTCGGAAAAATTTATTCCAAATCCGTTTGATAAGGAAAAGAAGTCTAAAGTTTACAGAACCGGTGATCTGGTTAAACTCAATTCAAAACTGCAGATTGAGTTTTTAGGCAGAATTGATAGTCAGGTTAAAATCAGGGGGTACAGAATAGAGCTTGAAGAAATTGAATCTGTAATAAAGCAGAATGAATTTGTTAAAGACTGTGCAGTCGTAGTTAAAGATATTAACAGTGACAAGAAAATAATAGCTTATGTAATTCCTGATACAAATTTTAATTCATATCCTGATTTCAGTAAAGATGTTATGCAGAGATGGCAACAGGAATGGGAGTTTCTTTATAAAGAAGCACAAAAAAACACTGTAGTTTCCGGTGATAATGATATTGACAGAAATGTTACAGCAGCACTAACTAATGATAAAAAATTGTTACAAGACGCTTATGATGAATGGTTATCTCACACATTAGAAACAATTAAATTATTAAAGCCTAAAAAAATACTGGAGATTGGTACTGGCGGGGGACAGATACTTAAAGAAATAGCCAAAGGATGCGAATACTTTGTAGCAACGGATTTTTCTGAAACATCAATAAAAGCATTTAAAGACTATATTGATAAGAACTCAGATAAATATCCTCCTCATAAACTATTCGTTCTGCCAGCAGAATCAGAGTTACCGATTGACGGTGAAAAATTTGATACAATAATCATCAATTCAGTTATTCAGTATTTTCCGGATGTTGATTATCTGCTTCGCGTAATAAAAAACTCGATTAAATATCTTAGTGAAAATGGTTGCATATATATTGGAGATGTTCAGGGTTTTTCATTACTAAAGAACTTTCATATAAATGATCAGATAAAACATATAAATGATAATACCACTGTTGGTAATCTCAAAGCAATTGTTAAAAACAGAGTTGATAATGAGCAGGAACTGGTGGTCGATCCATATTTCTTTTATTCGTTAATTGAAAAGATTAAAGAAATTGGACTCATTAAGGCAAAACCGAGAAGAGGAAAGATAAATAACGAAACAACCCTTTATCACTATGATGTTTTCATCTTTAAATCAGAAAATTCTGTCAATAAAAGTGTTTATGAAATTGAATGGAATCCTGATTCAATCAATCCTGAAAAGTTAGTTAAATCGTTAAACAATGATGAATTTAATCTCATCAGAATAAAAAACATATTCAACAAAAGATTAAATGAAAATTTAACAGTTGAAAAAAATATTGAAAGTGCCGGTTCAGAAATTAAAGTCAAAGATCTCATTGATAGAATTAAAACAGATTCTTATGGGGAGGAACCTTATGAACTATTGGAAGCTTTTGAATCGAAGAGTTTGAGAGCAGAGATACTGATTCCTCCTGATTCAGATTTAACATTCTTTGACTTAGTAATATACAGAAACAATATTGAAACAAACCATTTATACTTTTATGATTTGAAAAAGTATGAAAAAAAAGAACATTCTTTTAATGATCCAAAATCGAAGTTTATTAAAGAAAAGATTACCAGTGAATTAAAGATTTCACTCATTGAACAACTCCCTGATTATATGATTCCATCTTTTATTATACCGATTGATAAGTTTCCGCTTACACCAAATAATAAAACAGATAAAAAAGCTCTTACGGAATTGGCTATAGATGAAATACCGATGGTCAAAAATTTATCAAAACCTGAAACGGAAATTCAACAGACATTTGTAAAAATCTGGGAAGAGTTACTGGGATTTTCCGGTATTGGCATTGATGATAATTTCTTTGAGATAGGTGGGCATTCGATTCTTGCTGCACAAATGCTGGCAGAGTTTGAAAAAGCCACAGGAAAAAAGATTCCGCTAGCTGCAATGTTTACAGCTCAAACCATCAGACAACTTTCGGAAACTATTGAAAAAGAAAAAGTAAAACTAAAATGGGAACCTCTGGTTGAGATTAAGAAAGGCAATGATCAGTTGTCCCCACTATTCCTGATCCATGGTGCGGAAGGAAATGTTCTGTTGTATAGAGATCTGGCAAACAGACTTAACTCTGAAAGAACAGTTTATGGTATTCAGGCAAGAGGATTGAGCGGAGAAGAATATATTCATAAATCAATCCGTGAAATGGCGGAAGATTATGTTAAGATTATTAAATCAGTACAACCAGTTGGTCCTTACAACATTGGTGGTTATTGTATGGGCGGCACTGTCGCTTTTGAGATTGGACATCAACTTTTTAAATCGGATGAGAGGGTTGAAAATATTTTTCTGCTTGAAACTTATAATACATGCTTACGTGATCCGGCATCAATTGAAAATAACAGAATCAAAGAGAAAATTCAGAATGTAAAATTTCATTTCGATAACATCAGGAATATTAAGGGCAAGGAAAAAATTAACTTTATCCAGAGCAAAGCCAGAACTGCTATCAGAAGAACATCAGCAAGAATAAGCAAACTTAAAAATACTATTCTCGGAAATTCTGATGATAATATCACGGAACACATTATATTCACTCTGCGGGAATTTAATGATCGGGCACAGATTGAGTTTAGTCCTGAGGTATATAAAGGCAAGGTAGTTTTGCTCAGACCCAAAGTTAGTTTCTCAACAGAGCCCGATCCTCAGTTTGGTTGGGGCGATTTTGTTTATGGAGAGCTGAAAATCTATAACCTTGATGTAGCTCCGAGAGGAATGCTGACAGAACCTTTTGTAAGAGATACAGCAAAGCATATTGAAAGCGAACTGTCAGCAACATAAATATTGAATTAAAAAATGTATAAAATAAATCAGCTTGTAAAAGTAATGTCGTTTGACACTATCGAAGAGACGCTTGATCAGAATGGATGTCTGGACGGACTTCCTTTTATGCCTGAAATGCTTCAGCATTGCGGAAAGACTTTCAGGATTTCACTCAAAGTTGAAAAAACCTGTGTTGATACTCCTACAATGTATATGGCTGAATTACGGAATAACGATGTTTACTTTCTTGATGATTTAAGATGTTCAGGTGAATTTCACGATGGATGTCAGCGTGGTTGCAGAATTTTCTGGAAAGAAAGCTGGCTGGAAAAAGTTGACGAAGAAATTTCTGAAGATCATCCGATTTATGACTCTTACTTCGACAAACTAAAAGTTAAAAAATCAGATGAAGTATATTTCTGCCAGTCAACGGAATTACACAATGCAACAATTCCACTTTCAACCAAAGAAAAAATCTTTAAACTGTTCAAAGATGTGAAAATCGGTACATATAATTTTTTTGAAGCATTTAAACTCTTAATATTACCTTTAACTAGAAAATTTGTTAAAAAAATTAAAGATCAGCATCCTAAAGGCACACTTACCAAAACACCGCAGGAAGTCCTTAATCTTAGACCCGGGGAGCTGGTAGAAGTAAGACCATTTGAAGAGATAATTCAGACTTTAGATGTTCGTGGTAAAAATAAAGGGCTTTCATTTGAACCCGAAATGAAAATGTTTTGTGGCAGACAATTCAGGGTTCGCAACAGACTCGATAAAATGATTTTGGAGCGTAACGGTAAAATGATTGAAGTAAAAAACAGTGTTATACTTGATGGTGTTACCTGTCAATGCTTTTTTACATTCGGAGGTTGCCCCAGAAGGGAATTTCAATATTGGCGTGAAATATGGCTTAAAAGAGTTGAATGACTTTAGCATTTATTTACCTGCTTTAACTAACTAAAATTTCATCAATGTCAAACGCATCAATCTTAACAAAAAACAGAATTAACTTTTTACTTGGATTGATAATTTTCGTATGGGTCATTATCCAATTAACTGTCTCATTACCCGAATCAATTCTTGATGACTGGATGAGCTGGAGGCAGGCGGATACACAAAACATTGCGCGTAATTTTTATAAAAACGGAGAAAGCATATTTTACCCGCAGATCAATTGGGGCGGAAACGGTCCTGGTTATGTAGAAAATGAATTTCAGCTTTACACTTATCTAATTTCAAAAATATTTTACTTTACAGATGAACATACTCTGCCCGGCCAGATTCTTAGTCTGATTTTTATAATAGTTACTTCATTATTCCTCTTCAAAACAGTTATATACAGATTCAATGATGAACTTTCTGCTTTATTCGGTGTAGTTGTTTTCCTTATTTCAAATGGTCCTATCCATCTATCAACAGCCATAATGCCGGATTCATTATCTGTAATGTTTTATTCAATAGGTTTGTTTACTTTTATAAAGTTTATTGACTCAGATAAAATCTCGGACCTGATTCTTTCTGCTCTGTTTACCTCTTTAGCCGGACTAGTAAAGCCGCTTGCATTGCATCTTGGCATTATTCAGTTTTTTATCATTTTATTTGCTAAAAGAGAAAAGCTGAAAGATTTTAAAGTATGGGCTGGCTGGCTGTTCATTGTACTTATCGTTGGCTCCTATATGTTCTTCTCATATCATCTTTATCTGAAATATGGAAATACATTTGGCGTAATAGGCGGTGAAAAAAAATTCCCGACTATTCACGGATTAACTGTGTTAATTCACTATCCAAAACTATTTTATATGTCAGTGGTTTGGGGATTAGGAGTTACCGGATGGCTTTCCCTAGTTTATCTTATAATTAAGAAAAAATTTACTAAGGTAGAATGGAGTTTACTAATAGGAAATGTAATTGCTGTTTTTGTTGCTATGAGATATATGGTTAACCAGGGATTCAGTCCGCATTACTATATTTTTATGTGTTACTTCGGAGCTTATTTATCCGGTTATACTTTTAAAGTGCTGATTGAAAAATATAAAGCCGGCAAGAATTATAAGAAATTTATATTTATAACCTCGTCTCTGCTGTTAATAATATACTCAGCACATTTATATCACAGGACTCATCCGTTAAGGATACACTACCACCCGAATGTGAACGCAACCGGTTTTAAGTTAAAAGAAATTGCTGAGCCGGGAAGTTTAATAATAGTAAGAAGTATAGCCAATGAAAGAGAAAGAAGCACCTGGGGCAACAGAATGAATAATTTTGAAGATCCAAGAATATTTTATATAACTGATATGCACGGATGGTCGCTTCCGAGAGATTATAAGGGATATGAAAGGGTAGCGCAATTTGTTAAACTCGGAGCAAAATATTTTGTTGAGCCATATAAAAATCCTGTTGATTCACTCCTCGAAAATTATCTGCTTGAAAATTCAGTAGTTGTATATGTTGATAATAACGGAAGAATTTATAAGTTTAAATAACTCATTAAAATTCACCTGAAAATCTTGGATAAAATTTCAAAACAGACAGATGTCTTGCTTACAAACGGCTGGGACCGTATAGCTTATAATATACTGCGAGCATTAAGCAAAGAAAATCTTAGAGTAGCTTTTGGCAGTGACAATTATCTGGGGATGGGTTACTATTCAAAATATGCTTCAGAAAAATTTATTCATCATAACTATAAAAGGTCTGAAGAAAAATTTATAAATGATATTTTAAATGCGATAGAAGTATATAAACCCACCGTTTTTATTCCTACAGGAGAAGAGATTTTCGCTGTAAGCAGAAATTATGATTTACTAAGTAAAACGGGAATTAAAATACCTGTCTCTGATATAAGAACCCTTGAATCACTGAATAATAAAATTTTTAGTTTCAAAATAGCTGAATCAGCCGGCATCCCTGTACCACACACAATAATTCCTTCGGATATAACAGATATAGAAAATTTTATTAAGACTAATGGACTGCCTGTTATAATTAAACGCGGCTGGTCAAGGGCTTCTCAAGGTGTGTTTAAAGTTGATAAAATGAATATCGCGAACATCAATAAAATAATTCAGAGGGAAAATTTAGAATACGGTAAATTTATTGTTCAGAAATTTGTTGAAGGTAGCACTTATGGTGTTTCCTTACTTATGAATAACGGAAACCTGCGTGCTTTCTTTACTCATAAAAGATTGCGAGAAAAGTCTGTAAAAGGTGGACCTAGTACACTCAGAGTTGGTATCAGAAATGAATTATTGGAAAATTATGCTTTAAAACTTCTGAAGTCAATTAACTTTCACGGTGTAGCAATGGTTGAATTCAAGTATAATGAGAATACCGGTGATGCATGGTTTATTGAATGTAATCCGAGATTCTGGGGTTCTGTTGGATTAGCTATAAATTCCGGCGTAAACTTTCCATATCTTCTTTACAGGATGGCTGTTGAAGGGGATGTTGAGCCGGTACTTAGTTATAAAGCAGGTGTTTCAGCGAAATGGCTGCTCGGTGACATAGTGGTAAAAACTAAAAGCATTTTTTCACCTAATTCACTGAAACATAAAAAAATGGTTTCAAAAAAAGCAGATTACTTAGATGATTTCTATAAAGATGATCCCCTACCGTTTTTTGCCTGGATTTATCTTTTAGTAAGAAGAAAAATTGTAAAACTCAGGTAAAATAAATTGAAACTTTTCGCATTTGATTTTGATAAGACAATTACACTATCGGATACCTTACTTCCTTTATGTAAATATCTGAGTACTAAGTATAATTCAAAATTTTCTTTCAGATTAATACAGTTTTCCTATATTGTTTTTCGAATGAAACTTATCAGCAGTAAAAAATTTAAGGAATTCATTATCAGATTGTTACTGGCAGGAAAGTGCATAGATGAAATAGGAAATAAAGTCAGTGAATTTTTTATAGAAAATAAATTACAATTATTTAATCAGGAAGTTCTGAAAATCATAATGGAAGCTAAACAATCAGATAATAAAATTATAATTATTACTTCCAATCTGGATTTGTTTATAAATCCTGTAAAAAATGTGCTGGATATTGATGAAGTGTTTTCGACTAAAGTAAAGACAGTAAACAATAAAGCTGAAAATTCAATTGACGGAAATAATTGTTCCGGTATTGAAAAAGAAAAAATTCTAAAAAATTATGTTTCAAAATTTTTATTTGAGGAGGTAATTTCTTTTGGAGACTCATCAGGTGACTATGAAATGCTGAAAGTCTCTGACAAGAGTTTTTTGGTCAGATATAGTTTTAATTCAATTGCTGATAAGATAAGATGCATACTAAAGTATCTGAATGGTAAAATATGCAGCGAAGGATTTGAAGTCAGCATCACTGAATTCCACTCTAAAACATCAGGCTACTAATCACTCCCAGATTTTCAAAAGTATTAATGCAATTCCGGAGTCATCTATTAAATTTTAAAACATTAAAATAAACGCTCTTTACTTTCGCAGTTCTTAAAAATAAATATTTAATAATGAATATAGAATAATGGATATCGAATGATTAAGAGAAAAGATTAAGATTTTTTTATTGCTTTATCAATCTCTGATTTCTTACGCGATAATATTTTATAATCAGATGTTTAAAATTTTCAAGGGTGTTTTTTTACGGAATTTATTCCGTACTTTTTTTAAGAAACCCTTAAGTATAAATGGAAATGCTTTCAGGAAAAATTTTATTGAATCACTGATTATTCCATTTCTTAATGCTTTGAAAAGCCAGTAGTAACAGGGACCGCCTATAATAGCATGTCTTTCAAATTTTTTCTCATCACCACCAGCAAATACTCCGTCTCTTTCCTCAATAATAAGATAATTAAGACTTTTCAGTACTCTCTTTAAATTTCCCACACTATTCAGAGCGTGAGTACGATAACCAAACTGAAATGGTTTATAAATAATTATTGCAGGATTGATTGTACCGGCTCTCAGCATAAAATCAATATCATCAAGAAAATATTCCTTTTTGGCATAATGATGTCTGAACATTCCAACCTTAAAAAAATAATCTTTCCTGATTACAATCATACTTGAAGATGAGTAAACAGTTCTGTCCTTTGAAAAATAATCGTTATAAACTACATAGTTTATTGAAGTGGCTTTTTGATGTAAGAAAGTTTCAGGTATTTTATCTGAAAAATGAAATGGCTGACCTAAAACAAGAGGTGGAAAATTTTCCTGTTCAATTACTTTATTGTAAGTTTCGAGAGTCCAGGGAAACATTAAATCATCGCTATCAAAAAAACAGTAATATTCTCCGCGGGCAATATAAGCTCCTGCATTACGACTTTTTTCTGCACCGGAATTTTCTTTGTGAAGAACTCTTATTTTGTTTCCATAACTTTCCAGAACATCTTTTGTATTGTCAGTTGAGCCATCATTAACTATGATAATTTCGTAGTCTCTGAATGTCTGATCGAGTGCTGAATTAATTGTTTCAATCAGTAAATCTGATCTGTTATATGTAGGAATAATAATTGAGAAACGCATATAGAATGCTCAGAAATCAGGATTAATAAAGAGTTTAGAATAAATGTTAATTAGACTAATGGAATTATTACTTATGTTAAATTAAGAAAAATAAATAAATTTGCCACTAATTACACGAATTTTAATACTGTGTTAATCTGTGCAATCTGTGGTTAATGAATTAGTGTCAATTCGTGGCTAATCAAATTCACTCTGCCACAAAATAGTAAGCACAGAATTCGTTACAGGAATAGATATACTCTGCTCAAAAAGATATGTTGATGACTTACACCTGAAATCTTCTCTGAACCATTCCTTTGCCTTTATCAGATTTTCCTCTG
>FWWM01013992.1_pt1 | contig 12774 bp, 11 predicted proteins | sample 2228351 | NCBI WGS metagenome assembly FWWM01 (sample SAMEA103939774, study PRJEB20133) | metagenome | reverse complement strand
CAGGAAGCGAAGGCAAAGGCTCAATTTCAATTAATTCTGGCAAGTCTTTGACAAGAGTTTGACAGGCAAGCCTGTTTTTACCATTTATTTTCATTGCGCATGAACCACAAACACCGTGAGCACAAGATTTTCTAAAAGTAAGAGTGCCATCAATATTTTCTTTAATTTTTACTAATCCGTCCAAAACTCTTTCCATACTGTTTAATTTAATCCTAAATTCATCCCACCTTGTAGGTGGATTTTGGTCAGGTAAGTATCTCTTGATTCTGAAAGTATAGAACTTGCTCATTAGTATTTCCTCTCCTCCGGTTTAAATCTTGTAATTTTAACAGGCTTGTATTTAAACTGAATTCCTTTGTCAGACTGGAATGCAAAAGTATGCTTCAGCCAGTTTTCGTCATCTCTTTTTGGATAATCCTCTCTGCAATGGGCCCCTCTGCTTTCTGTCCTCTGTAAGGCACATGATGCAATAACTTCAGCCAAAGTAAACATATGTCCAAGCTCAATTGCATCAAGTAAATCAGTGTTAAATGTATTTGATTTATCAGATATGGCTACCTCTTTGTATCTGTCCTTTAAAACTTTCAATTCTTCAAGAAGCGTCTTTAATTCTTCTTCTTTTCTAAAGACTGAGCACTTATCCATCATAGCTGACTGTAAATCTTTTCTAACTGAACCAATACCTTCTTTTCCCTTTGAATTTTTAATACTCTCAATAGTTTCTACAATAGAGCTAATTCTGTCTTTCTTTACCTTTCCCTTATTAGCATTTTTTATGAAAGCACTTGCTGCTTTGCCTGCTCTTCTTCCAAAAACAACTGTGTCAAGCAATGAATTACATCCAAGTCTGTTTGCTCCATGAACAGAAACACATGCACACTCACCAGCTGCATAAAGCCCTTCAACTGCAGAGCCATCAACATCTCTTAAAACTCTTCCATCAACATCCGTTGGAATTCCACCCATTGCATAATGGGCAGTGGGAACTACAGGAATTGGAGACTCAGCTGGGTCTATTCCCATGTATATTTTGCAAAAAGTTGTAATTTCAGGAAGTCTTTCTTCAAGAATTTTCTTGTCAACATGCCTTAAATCAAGATAAACATAATCTTTCCCATCAATTCCCCTTCCCTCTCTTATTTCAGTAAGAATAGCACGGGAGACCATATCTCTTGGAGCAAGGTCCTTGATAGTCGGAGCATATCTTTCCATAAACCTTTCTCCCTTGCCGTTAATTAAGATTCCTCCTTCACCCCTTGCTCCCTCTGTAATCAGGATTCCAAGACCATAAAGTCCTGTTGGATGAAACTGGAAGAACTCCATGTCTTCAAGTGGAAGTCCCTGTCTAAAAAGCATACTCAGGCATTCTCCAGTACTTGCATAGGCATTTGATGTAACCTTGAAAATCTTTCCATATCCACCACTTGCAACAATAACTGCCTTTGCCTCAAATACATGCAAAGAACCATCCTTAATATTTAAAGCAATAACTCCCTGAACAGCATTGTTTTCAACAACTATGTCCAGTACCTGAAACTCTTGAAAGAATTTAACTCCTTTAAGTTGACATTGCTCATATAGAGCAAAAAGCACAGCGTGACCTGTTCTATCTGCAGAGTAGCAAGCTCTGCGAACAGGGGCTGCACCAAAATCTCTTGTATGTCCGCCAAATCTTCTTTGTGCTATTTTACCTTCAGGTGTTCGGGAAAAAGGAACTCCCATATGTTCAAGCTCAATAATTGTAGGAATAGCATCATAACACATGATTTCAATGGCATCTTGGTCCCCTAAAAAATCACTTCCCTTTACAGTATCATAGGTATGCCACTCAGGGCTGTCTGGTTCTTCATTACCCAATGCAGCACCAATGCCTCCTTGAGCTGCTGTTGAATGGGAACGGGTTGGATAAAGTTTACTCAGCACAGCTACTGAGCCTGAATCTTTACATTCAATGGCTGCTCTGCAGCCAGCAAGTCCTGAGCCAATAATAACAGTGTCAAAATAGTGTTTGTTAATCTCCATCACCATCTCTCCTCTTATTTGCAAAAATTATATTATTTTTGTATAATTACTCACAACATGTCAAGCAAAAGGGGGTAAAAAATGGGATATGTGCCAAGCCCAAGCTATAGTATAACGATAAGATTAGAGATTGAAAACAAAATAGGAATGTTTGCCAAAATTGCCTCTGCTATAAGCAGTGCGGGCGGAGATATGGGCTCAATTGATATTGTAAAGGTTGAAAGGGGAAAAATTATAAGAGATGTAACGGTAAATGCCAGAGATGAAGAACATGAAAAGAAAATTATTAAGGCACTAAAGAATATTGAAGGAGTAAAAATACTCAGAGTAATGGATAAAACATTTATGATGCACGAAGGAGGTAAAATCGGAATAGTTAATAAGGTTCCAATAAAAGGAAGAGAAGACCTATCAAGGGTTTACACTCCTGGTGTTGCAAGGGTTTGTCTTGATATCCGTAAAACTCCAGACCATGTTTATAGATACACAATAAAGGGCAATACAGTAGCTGTCATAACAGATGGAACAGCTGTTTTAGGACTTGGCAACATTGGACCAGATGCTGCAATGCCTGTCATGGAGGGAAAATGTATGTTGTTTAAGGAATTCGGCGGGGTTGATGCTTTCCCAATTGCCATAAGAACAACTGATATAGATGAACTGGTTGATATTATAAAGAAAATCTCTACTCCCTTTGGCGGAATAAATCTTGAAGACATAGGTGCTCCAAGATGCTTTGAAGTTGAAAAGAGATTAAGAGAAGAGCTTGACATTCCCGTAGTGCATGATGATCAACATGGAACAGCTATTGTTGTTCTTGCTGCACTAATTAATGTTGGAAGATTACTAAAACGAGACATTAAAGAATTTAAAATTGTAATTTCAGGAGCAGGAGCTGCAGGAACTGCTACTGCATATATGCTTTTGGAGTATGGAATAAAAGATATTATAGTATGTGATAGAGCAGGAATACTTTATGAAGGCAGAGAAGAAGAAATGGATGAATACAAAAAAGAACTTACCAAAAAAACAAATCCGAGGAAAGTCAAAGGTAAACTTACTGATGCCCTTGAAGGAGCTGATGTTTTCATCGGACTTTCTGCTCCAAACATTTTAAAACCCGAAGACATTGAAAAAATGGCAAAAGACAGAATTGTTTTTGCTCTTGCAAATCCTGACCCTGAAATTGCTCCTGAACTTGCAATGCCCCTTGTAAGAGTAATGGCAACAGGAAGGTCTGATTATCCCAATCAAATCAATAATGTACTGGCATTTCCGGGATTATTTAAAGGACTTCTTGATGTTCGTGCAAAAGGAGTTGACAAAGAGATATTTTTTGCTGCATCAAATGCAATTGCAAACACAATAAAAGATGAAGAACTCAATGAAGATTACATCATACCAAGCATTTTTAATAAAAAAGTTGCAATTGCTGTTGCTCATGCAGTTTCGGAAAAGGCTAAAAAACTTAAACTTGCAAGATAAATATTGACTTTTTTAAAAATTTTTTATAATATCATTAAAATCTCTAAAATTAGGAGGGGTAGTATGAAAACGCGGATTTTATTTCTTTTGAGTGTTTTAATTTGCTTTGCCCTTGTCATAGGGCTATCAGAAGTAGCTGATGCTCAGAAAAAGGTTTACATCAAATGGGGTGCAACTTCTGTTCGTTCAGGACTATATGCTAACACAGTTGCAATGGCTAAGGTTGTTAATAAAGCGTATCCCGGTGAAATTGAGGTAACAGTAGTTGAAACAGGTGGATTCATTGAAAATCTTTCAAGACTTCAAAGAAAAGCAATTCATATGGGACCCGCAGACGCAGCAGCAGGCTATGCAAACTATGCAGGAATTATTGACTATCAGAGAAAGGCTAATCCAAATTTAAGAGCTCTATGGGGTGGCTATATTACACCAATTCATATTGTTGTATCAGAAAAATCAGGAATAAAAGCAATCAATGAACTCAATGGAGTTTCCTTTGCCATGAATCCAGGAACCACTTCTGGAAGAGTGGTTGATTTATTTTTCAAAGCCTTAAATATAAAACCTGAATATAAAAACATGGGAATTGGAGCAAGTGTTGATGCAATGAAATCAGGAGTAGTAAAGGGTTGGTATAAAGCTGGATACAAAGATGCAGCTATTCTTGACCTTGAAGCTAATATGGACATTAGAATTCTTCCTGTATCAAAACAAATGATAGACCAGTTCAATAAAGTTTACCCGGGACAGGGACTTTACATGGAAATTCCTGCAGGACTATTTAAAAGCGTGAAAAAAACTCAGGGTAGCCTTGCCTATGTTGTTGCAGACTTTGTTGATAAAGATGTTCCGGAAGATGTAGTGTTTAAGATAGTAAAAGCTGTATGGGAAAACAGAAAAGAAATAGTTGGCTCCCTTGCAACCTTAAAGGAGGGCAAATTTGACGATATGATTGGCATGTTGCAATACATCAATGTTCCACTTCATCCAGGAGCAGTCAAATTTTATAGAGATGTATTAAAAGCAAAAATACCTGAAAGATTAATTCCACCAGAGATGAAGAAAAAATGAGGATTCATCAGGATTTTATTTGAAAGGATTTATTCATGGAAGAGAGAGAGTTATTGGATTCATTAAGAAAAATAATCAAAGATGAATTAAAGACTCTTGCTACTAAAGAAGATTTGAAGGCATTTGCTACCAAAGAGGACATCAAAGCCTTTGCCACAAAAGAGGACATTAAAAACTTCGCTACGAAAGATGACCTCAAAGCTTTCGCCACAAAGGAAGATCTGAAAGCCTTTGCTACTAAGGAAGACCTTAAGACTTTTGCTACAAAAGAAGATTTGAAAGCCTTCGCTACAAAGGAAGATCTGAAGACTTTTGCTACAAAAGAAGATTTGAAAGCTTTCGCCACAAAGGAAGATCTGAAAGCCTTTGCTACTAAGGAAGACCTCAAAGCTTTTGCTACAAAAGAAGATTTGAAAGCCTTCGCTACAAAAGAGGATTTTCTTGAGATGGAAAGCAGGCTATGCTCTGCTTTAGAAAACATCAGAGAAGCAGTGAGACTCTCTCTCTTTGAATTAGAACAAGAACTAAGAGAAATCAAAAGTAAATTTAGATTTTACGATTTTGACTTTCTTGCCAGACAAAATGATGCTCTTGCTAAAGTTTTAAAAGATCTGTATGAGGAAAAAAGAATAATTTCCGCTCAATTAAAAGAGCATGAAACAAGAATTGAAATAATTGAAACAAGTTTAATGGGAGGTAAAAAATGAAAAAAGTTTTTTTGATTTTTATAGTTTTGTTATTATTTGCTGCGCCATGTTTTGCTCAACCAACAGTTACAATTACACCTTCAAAAGGAGCTCCAACAACACCAATTAAAATTGAAGGAAAAGGATTTCAACCAAATGAAGAGATTGATATCATAATAACTCTTGATGAAGGCGAAAAAGTGGGACTTGGTACAGAAAAAGTAGATATCGTAGTGACCAATGAAAAAGGAGAATTCTCAGTTAATTCAGGGATTCCGGCAAATGCAAAGCCTGGAAGTTATAAAATAAATATTATCGGAAGCAAAGGCTCTAATGCTGAAGCAAAAATTGAAGTTACACCAAAAGAGAAAAAATAACAAAGGAGGTTCTCTCAAGGGATGCGTGAACTAACAGGTTTCTGGAAGGTAATTCTTGCAATTCTCGTCGGAGTTTGGGGCGGCTTTATACTATATACTGCTTTACTTTACGCCCTGCACCCGCTTCTGCAGGGCGGTATCTCATTATCCATTGGATTGGCAATAGTATTCCTTGTATATCCCTTTTCTAAGAGGCTTTTAAAGAAAAAAATTCCTAAAATAATTCAATATCTCCTCACAGGAACTCAAAACTCTCCTTCTTTGCTTGATCTTATTTTTTTAGCAATTAGCATTGTCCCTTGTGTTTACATAATGCTTAATTGGGAGGAGATTGTAAGAAATCCCGGCGTATTTGAAACATATCATTTAGTGCTAGGAGCGCTTTTGATTGTGTCTCTTCTTGAGGCAACAAGAAGAGCTCTTGGTTTTACGATACCTCTACTTGTTATTTTCTTTATAGGATATACGATATTAGGACCAAAAATTCCAGGAAGATTTGCCCATCCTGGATTTGACATAGTTGATATTCTGTATCAGCTGTATTTGATGACAGAGGGTATATGGGGACTATTAACTGATATGACAAGTAGAATCATTGCTCCATTCATCATATTCGGTCCAATTCTCTTTGCAACTGGAGTTGGAAGCACTGTCATGGAACTTTCTACATACTTTGGTGGAAAGATAAGAGGTGGACCTGGTCATGTTGCTGTCATTTCAAGCTCTCTATTTGGGATGCTTTCTGGCTCATCTGTTGCAAATGCAGCAACCACTGGCTCATTTACAATACCTTTAATGAAAAAATTTGGTTTCTCAAGAGAGTTTGCAGCCGCAGTTGAAGCAGCAGCCTCATCTGGTGGACAAATAATGCCTCCTATCATGGGTGCTGGTTGCTTTGTAATGGCTGAATTTTTGAACATTCCTTATACCTCTATAATGATTGCTGGTCTAATTCCAGCATTAATTTATTTTGTAGGTATTTCTGCTGGAATATGGATTGAAGCTGGTAGAACAGGAATGGGAAAGCTACCAAAGGAGCTTATGCCTGAACTAAAGCAAATTCTAAGACCAAGTAGAATTTTAGGATTTATTCTTCCAATAGGAACTCTTGGCGTACTTCTCTTCATGTTTTTCCCAGCCCAGATCTGTGCTGCATGGGCAATAGTTGTATCCATAGTTTTCTTTACTTTCTTTGGCGGTCCTTTCAGGGCATCAGAAGTCTGGGAAAGGATAAAGAAAATTTGGAAAGGTTTATTTGAGGGAGTTGTAAAAGCCCTTGCATGGCTTATGGTTATGATGGCATGTGTGCAGATTGCTGTAAGTCTTATTTCATTAACAGGTTTTGGAGTAAAGGTATCTGAGTTAATAATAGAAATCTCAGGATATAATGTCTATCTTGCTCTAATTGCTACAATGCTTACAGCCATAATACTTGGCATGGGGATGACTACAACAGCAGCCTATGTTATTGCAGCAGCTGTTTTAGTACCAGCCCTTCAACAAATGGGAATTAATCCATTGGCTGCCCATCTTTTCATTTTCTACTTCGCAATTAAGTCTGGACTAACTCCACCAGTTTGTATTACAGTTTTTACCACTTCTGCAATTGCAGGCAGTAACTGGATAAAAACTGCTCTTGACTCAATGAAACTTGGTATTGGTGGATACATAATGCCCTTTTTCTTCATATTCGTTTCAGCTTATCTAATGAAAGGTTCTCCAGAAGAGATATTATTTATTTTCGTCGGAGCATTTGTTGCAATGTTTGCAATTGAAGCTGCTGTCTTAGGATATTTCACAAAACCTAATACACCAGTAGAAAGACTTCTTTATCTTGTTGGCGGACTTGTCATGATGGCTCCTGGTTATTGGACTTTTATAGGATTAGGAATATTCCTATTAGGCTATCTTTTTGAAAGATTTAACATTCAAATTCCTGTAATTGGAAAAAGACCTGCCCAAATTGTAAGAAAATAAAAAGAATAACCTGACTGCCTTGTCGCAGTCAGGTTATTCTTTTTCTGTATTAATAACTCGCTTTGCCTTGCCTCTAAATCTTTCCAGTGTTTTCTTTTCAACCAGCTTTACTTTAACATCTATGTCAAGTTCTGATTTTATTCTATCTTCAATTTGCCTAATCAACTCATTTTGTTTTCTCATTTCATCAAAAAATAATTCTTCCGAAGCCTCAACAAGAACTGTAATCTCATCAACAAATCCTTTTTTTTCAATAACAATCTGATAGTGGGGTTCAATTTCCTGTATTTCATAAAGTATCTCCTCTATCTGCGAAGGAAACACTTTTACTCCCTTTACAATTATCAAATCATCAGTTCTGCCCTTGATTCTATCAATCCTTAAAAATGTTCTTCCACACTGGCATTCTCCCAGTATTACTCTCGTCAAATCCCTTGTTCTGTATCTTATAATTGGCATAGATTCCCTTGTAAGAGTTGTGATAACAAGCTCACCCTCCTGTCCATCAGGAACAGTTTCTAATGTTTCAGGGTCAACTATTTCAACCAGAAGGTGATCCTCATTCACATGAAGACCATTTTGATGTATACACTCTCCTGCAACTCCTGGACCATAAATCTCACTTAATCCGTATGTATCAATTGTTTTTATTCTAAGTTTTTCCTCTATTTCCTTTCTCATTCCCTCAGACCATGGCTCTGCACCGAAAATTCCCAATCTTAAAGAGAGAGATGAAGGATTAATCATCATATCTATTAGTGTTTCAGCAATTGCAATAGCATAGCTTGGAGTGCACGCAAGAACAGTGGTTTTATAATCTTGCATTATTTTGATCTGCTTTTTAGGATTTTCTGAAGAAATGGGCACAACTGATGCGCCAATTTTCTCTGCTCCATAATGCAATCCAAAGGCTCCTGTAAATAAACCGTAATTGTAAGCTATCTGAATAACATCATCCTTTGTTACTCCTCCTGCAACAAGATTTCTTGCTACAAGTTCTGTCCAAATTTTCAAATCATTTCTTGTATATCCTACAACAGTTGGAAGTCCTGTTGTACCACTTGATGCATGAAGCCTTACTACTTCTCTCAAAGGAACAGCAAGAAGTCCATACGGATAATTTTGCCTTAGGTCTTCCTTAGTTGTAAAAGGTAGTTTCTTCAGGTCTTCAAGAGATGCAATATCATCGGGATCTATTCCTAACTCATCAAATCTCTTTCTGTAAAATGGAACATATCTGTAAGCTCTATGAATAGTAGACTGAAGCCTTTCAAGCTGTAACTGTTTTAACTCCTCTCTATCAATACACTCCTTATCTTTGTCCCAAAACATACTACCCTCCTAAATAATTATCTCAGAGTCAAGGTCTCTGCCAAGATATGCTCTCTGAATATCTCTATTATAGAGTAAATCTTCAGCAGGACCTTCAAGAATTAATCTACCTGTCTCAAGGACATATCCCCTGTGAGCTATTCTAAGCGCAATTCTTGCATTCTGCTCTACAAGAAGAACAGTCAAGGAAAAATCTCTCTGCAGTTTTACAATATATGAAAAAATCTCTTTAACAATATTTGGTGCAAGTCCCATGCTGGGTTCATCAAGTAGTAAAATTTTTGGTTTTGACATGAGTGCTCTTGCTATAGCAAGCATCTGTTGTTCTCCGCCTGAAAGAGTACCTGCAAATTGCTTACGCCGGTCTTTTAGCTTTGGAAAGAGTTCATAGACCACTTCAATATCATCTTTTACAGCTTTGACATTCTTTATTGAGTATCTATGATAAGCACCTAAGATAATATTTTCCTCAACAGTCAATGTTTTAAAAATCAACCTTCCCTCTGGTACCTGAGCAATTCCCATACTTACAAGCTTCTCGGGTGGAAATCCATTAATAAACTTATCCTCAAAAATTATCTCCCCTAAGGTAGGTTTTATAAAACCTGAAATGGTGTTTAAAAGTGTTGTTTTACCAGCTCCGTTACTTCCAAGTAATACTACAAGTTCTCCCTTTTTGACATGTAAAGAGAGCTTTTTCAAAATGTGAAGTTTTCCATAGTGGACATCTAAATTTTTTATAATAAGCATTTATTCTTCTTCTCCTATGTAGGCTTTAATTACCTCATCGTTTTTCTGAATTTCCAATGGCTTTCCTTCTGCAATAACTCTACCGAAATTGAGTACTGTAATTTTATCACTTATTTTCATAATTAAATCCATGTCGTGTTCAATGATAAGCATTGTAATACCCCTTTCATCCCTCAATTTTGTAATAAGTTTACCAAGTTCTCTTGTTTCCCTCATATTAAGTCCAGCTGCAGGCTCATCAAGTAACAATAAGGAAGGTTCTGTGGCAAGTGCTCTTCCTATCTCAAGAATCCTTTGTTCACCAACAGGCAGGTTTTTTGCAAGAATATCTTTTCTGTCGTAAAGATTGATGTAATTTAGTATCTCTTTGCTTTTCTCCAAAATTTCTTTTTTGTCTTTTCTTACATCTGGAAAACTTAAAGCATATTTTATAAAGGATTTTTCTTTTTTGGGATAAAATCCAACCATAATATTTTCCAACACTGACATCTCTCCAAAAACATCAATATGCTGAAAAGTTCTTCCAATTCCCATTTTTGCTCTCTCGTAGGCTGGTTTTTTATTTATAAAAACAGAATTAAAGTAGATTTCTCCCTCATCTGGAGTCTCTATGCCTGAAATGATATTCACAAGAGTAGTCTTGCCTGCTCCATTGGGACCTATCAAAGAATGAATATCTCCCTCACTCACATTAATTGTTACCTCTGATAAACTTTTTATACCACCGAAGCTTTTATGTATGTTTCTTACTTGTAAAATCATGTCTTCTTTCTAAATAAATCTTCAAACAATGGAACTATCCCGTTTCTGAGAAAAAGAAGAGACCCAGTTAAAATAATGCCATAGACCAAAATGTCATACTCCTTGAATCCTCTAAGTGCTTCTGGCAGAAAAGTTATTATCAGAGCTCCTATAATCGCTCCCCATAGACTTCTCATTCCACCAATGATTACCATCATAAGGACTAAAATTGAATAATGTAGTGAAAAGGAACTTGGACTTAAGAATGTTACAAAATGTGCATAAATACAGCCAGCAAGAGAGGCAAAAATTGCACTTAAAACAAATACTTTAATTTTCAATTTTGACACATTTATCCCTATACACATGCTTGCTGTCTCACTGTCATGAATTGACTTTAAGGCTTTTCCTGCCATTGAATTTACAAGATTTATTGAAAAGATCATACATATACCCACTAAAATCCAAGAAAAATAAAAATACTCTATCGTAGTAGAGATTTTATAACCTAAAAAACTAAATTGAGGAATGTCTCCAAAGCCTGATGGTCCACCAGGTCCCCATTCATTCAAAATTACATATATTATTTCTCCAAATCCCAATGTAGCTACCGCAAGATAATGACCCTTTAATCTCAGGGCTGGAATAGCGAGTAAAATTGATATAAAAGCACCAATTATCATTGAAAACAACATACTTAAGATTACTGGCAAACCATAATTAAGACTTAAAATAGCAGATGTATATGCCCCAATTCCATAAAAACCTGCCTGTCCTAAAGAAATTTGTCCAGCATAACCCATAAGAACTGTAAGTCCAAGTGCTACCAATGAATTTATAGCTGAAAATATTGTTATAGACAGAATATAATTATCCTGAACAAAAACAGGAAAAATTGAAATTATAAAGGCAAAAATCAACAAGCTTATGTAGTCTCTCTTTGTCATTAGAGTTTTCTTAGTTTTATAACCTCTTTTTTGCCAAGTATTCCTGCTGGTTTAAAAAACAAAACCACAAGCAAAAGTAAAAGAGCAACAGCATCTTTAATTCCTGAATGAATATAACCTGCCGTAAATGATTCCAAAATTCCCAATAAAAAACCACCAAATACCGCACCTTGGGAACTGCCGAGGCCTCCAAGTATAGCAGCAGTGAAACCTTTCACGGTTAAAATTGCGCCTTTGTCATATTCCATTAGAGTTATAGGAGTAATAGAAATTCCAGCAACTGCGCCAATAATTGCACTAATCACAAAAGAAAGCATAACAATTTTTGATACATTTATGCCCATTAGTCTTGCTGCCCGAGTATCAAGTGAGCATGCTCTCATAGCTTTTCCAAGCAAGGTTTTATTAAAAAATATGCTAAGTAGAAAAAACAGAGCAAAAGTAATTCCTATGACCCACAAAATCTGTTGACTTATAACTGCCCCAAATATGTTGATTGGCTCTCCTTCAGTAAACGGAGGATAAGAGTAAGGATCTTTTCCAAATTTAAACATTAACAAGCCCTTGATAAGTATTGAAACAGCAATTGTGACCATTATCATTAACAGAAGATTAGCCTTCTTTATTAAAGGACGAATTGTTAACCTTTCCACTATAAATCCTAAAAAAGCAGCAACTGTTATAGTTAAGAGAAAAGAAACAAAAAATGGAAGCTGGAGATGTTCTGAGAAATACCACATCCCCAAGCCTCCCAAAACAACGAACTCTCCTTGTGCAAGATTAATAATTGATGTAGAGTTGTATACAATATTTAGACTTATTCCTACAAGAGCATATATAGCTCCTGCAGTAAGCCCAGAAAACAGAAATTGTAAAAAAACTGAAAGTTCTATTTCAGTATCTCCCAATCACTATTTTTTATAATTACCATCTCAAAGGAATCAACAGTAAGTCCACAGTGGTCTTTTGCGGACATGTTGAATATACCACCAATACCTGGCCAGTTTTTGATGTTATTCTCAATGTATTGCCTTATTTTAGCTCTATCTGGACCTACCTTTTTTGTTGCTTCAACTGCTAACATAAAGGCATCATGAGCGTGTCCACCAAAAGTTCCCGGTTCACCTTTGTATCTTGCCATGTAGTCTGTGACATATTTTTTGAGTATTGGCTTCTGAGGATGTTTATCAGGTAGTTTATCCCATACAACGATTCTTCCAAGTGGTGCAATAACGCCCTCGGCTGCCTTTCCAGCAAGTTCTATATTTTTCTTGCTTCCCCAACCATGACTTTGGAATAATGGAATGCCCATTTTAAGAGCTTGCCAGTTTTTAGTTACTATTACCTGCCCAGGACCAACTGACCAGTTAATAACTGCCTGAGCAC
>FWWM01013370.1_pt1 | contig 12777 bp, 13 predicted proteins | sample 2228351 | NCBI WGS metagenome assembly FWWM01 (sample SAMEA103939774, study PRJEB20133) | metagenome | reverse complement strand
GCATTTAGCGTTGGAGGTGGCAAATGGAAGAATGGCCAGAGGAGCTTTTCGTGGAGAAAGCCGATCTTTACCAGTTGCAGCTCGAGGAACGGCTCCAACGGGCCGAGGAAGAGGCGGACTTTTTGGTGAAGCTCTTTCAAACACACGGAATTCCTGTTGGCGCAAGAATTTTGGATCTGTGTTGCGGGATTGGCCGGCACAGCGTGGCCTTGGCCAAACGCGGTTATTGTGCGGTCGGGGTGGACTTCTCCCAAAAATTCCTGGAAAGAGCCAGAGAATTGGCGGAGGAAGCGAAGGTCCAAGAGCGCGTGGAGTTTGTGCTTCAAGATGTCCGAAAGATCGCGAGGCTTCCTTTACGTGATTTTGCCGCGGCCATCTGCCTTTACACCTCCTTTGGCTACTATGGCGAAGAGGAGGATCGGAAGCTTTTGGAATCGGTGCGAAAAATGCTACAACCTGGGGGCATCTTTGTTTTGGACGTCGCCTTTCGGGAGTGGCTGGTCCGGAACTTTCGGCCCCAGCAGGTGAGCATCCGTCCGGGTTATCTCCTGGTCGAGGAAGCGAATTTTGACTTGGAGGAATCGCGCACCCATTCACGCTGGCTCTTTTTCTTGCCAAAGGAAGGCCGCGGCTGGGTTTACGCTGGGGAAGCGAAAACGAGTGTGCGCGCCTACTCTTTGCACGAGCTCATCCGCATGTTTGAGGAAACCGGCTGGCGATATAGCGGAGCCTATGGAGGGTTGGACATGTCTCCCTTTGGCCTTGAGGCGCGGCGCCTTGTAGTGGTGGCGAAAAACCCGGGCTAGCGGGATAAACTTAAGATATGCCGAACTGGAAAGAGCTTCTTTCCCTAGATGAAGGCGGGATGCTTCAGGCCCTCCAGCAGTTTCCAGAGCAGGTGGAGCGCGCTTTGGGACTAGCTTGTCGTATCCCCAACGGCGTGCAGGGCTTCAAAAACGTCGTCGTCCTAGGAATGGGCGGCTCCGCCATCGCCGGCGATCTTCTGGCCAGTTTCTCCACCATCCCAGTGGTCACGGTGCGGGACTATGAGCTGCCTGCGTGGGTGGGCAGCGACACCCTTCTCATCGCCATTTCCTACTCCGGCGAGACGGAGGAGACGCTCGGCGCTTTTCGGGAGGGGCTAAGGCGCACGCGGCGCGCCCTGGCCCTCACCACCGGCGGGGCCCTGGCCGCCCTTTGCGAGGAAGAAGAAATCCCGTGGGTTCCGGTTCCTCCTGGCTTTCAGCCGCGCGCCGCCTTGGCCTTTCTCCTTTTTCCCCTCCTTGGGTGCTTCGCCCGCTTTGGCTACGTGCGGGGCAATCCCGCCAGAGTGGCAAGTTTTTTGCGCAAGCTCCGCGAGGCCTGCTTGCCTAAACAACACGAAAATGCCGCACAAAGCATGGCACAAGCCCTGGTCGGAAAAGTGCCGGTGATTTATGGAGCGAGGACCATAGCTCCCGTGGCCTACCGCTGGAAGACCCAGATCAACGAGAACGCCAAGCAACCCGCGTACTGGATGGAGCTCCCCGAGCTTTGCCACAACGAAATTGTGGGCTATGAGCTTGCCGGAAAAGTCTTCGCCCAAGGAATCGTGGTGTTCCTCCGCACCTCTTTTGACCATCCCCGGGTGGCCAAGCGCGTGGAGGTCTTGAAGGAGGTCCTATCCTCCCGCGGCCTTGCGTTTTTGGAGGTGTGGGGCGAGGGAGAGGATCTGCTTGCCCAGGCCTTTTGGCTCCTGTACTTTGGGGACTGGGTGAGCTTTTACTTGGCCCTCCTAAACGGGGTTGACCCCACGCCCGTGCGGCCCATCCAGGAGCTCAAGCGGAAGCTCAAGGAGCCCGAAGGGAGCGTCAAAGGCTTGCCGAAACGCTGAGGAGGGCAAAGATCGCCCCCAGGATCCAAAGGCGCACCACCACCTTTGGTTCCGGCCAATTTGGGCTTTTTAGGCGATGGGGCCAGGAAACGGGCACATCCTCCAAATGATGGTGGAATGGGCTCATTTTGAAGAGGCGCACCCCGGTGAGCTTGAAGCTCCCCACCTGCAGGATGTCAGAAAGGACCTCGAGGACGAACACGCCTCCGGCAAGGGGGAGGAAAAGGATCCCCCCGGAGCTCCAAGCCAGACCGAAGAGGAATCCTCCCAGGCCCATGGCGCCCACGTTTCCCAGGAAGACCCGGGCTGGATAAGCATTGGCCCAGAGGAAGCCAAGTCCGGCCCCAAGCCCCAAGAAAGCGAGGCTCCCAAGCTCGGGCTGGGCCACAAGCAGGGGGAAAAGCCCAAGGAGGCTGAGAAGGCAAAGGCCGGTGGCCAAGCCGTCCAGGCCATCGGCGAGGTTGACCCCGTTCACCGCCCCCAAAAACCCAAGGACAAGGAGGGGAACCCAAGCCCACGCGGGGAGGACCACACTTGTTTGGGTGAAGGGGAGACGGGCGATGTTGGGGGCGCGGAAGGAGAGGAAAACGAGAATCAGGGCGGCCAAAAACTGGGCGAGGAGGGTTTGGTGTGGAAAAAATCCGGTGGAACGCCGGCCGCGTTGGGAGCGGAGGTCATCGAAAAGCCCGATGGTGCTCCCAAGGAGCGTGGATGCCACCGCGAACGAGGTTGACCAGGGGAATTTTGCCCACGGGAAAAGGATTCCGGTGCCCAGGAGGATCAAAAAAATGGGGACGAGGCCGCCCATGGTGGGTGTGCCCGCCTTTTTTCCGTGGGTGGAGGGGCCTTCGGGGCGGATGTGCTGGCGGGCCCTAAGCCAGCGGGCCACGCGGGAGCTGGCCCACGCCGAAAGGGGCACGAAAACAAGGCCAAGGACGAGGGACAGCCTCAAAACCGCGGCTTCCACGGCCCCTCCGCTTGCGCCAGGGACTTCCGAATCTCCTGGGGATCCGCTCCAGCGAGGACCTGAGCCACAGCCCGGAAAAGATCGTAGGCGGAGACCAGGACAAAGCGCAGGTCGCGACTGGCCCGCTCCACCGCCTCCTCCCACTGCGGGCCGCGCCTTTTGGGATCAAGCTCCGGCTGGGAAAGGCAAAGGAGGAGCCCCCGCACCTCCCTCCGCTCTTCGTGGCGCAGCTTGTCGAGGAGCAAAAGCAAAGCCCGATGCTCCTCGGGGGCCACGGGAGAAAACGGGGAAAACGCTACCCGCACAAGAAAATTTTCCTCCGGGCTTTCCGCCAGGAAGGAAGCGGAATCCACAAGATCAACGAGGTTATAACCCAAGCGGGAAAATGCGGCCCGCGCCGCCGAAACCAGGGCCGCTTTGCCCCGGGGATAAAGCAAGGCCTTGAAAATCCCCAGTTCTTTTTGGGCGGAATAAATTTCCTCTTCGCGCCGCGCTAATCGCTCCTTTTCCTGCGCCAGTTCCTCCCAAAGTTTTCGAAGCTTTTCCTCCCCGGGAAGCTCGTAATTTCCTAACCATTCTGGCGCCGCCGTGGGAAGGGGCTGAGCCAAAAGGGCAGCGATCCCCGGGCGCAAAAGGTCCCAGGCCGTACGGCCCTCCGCGCCGGGGAAGGCCGGGAGAAAGAGGACACGGCCAAGCCCCACGGGAAGGTCCAAAGCCAGCGGATCGCCCACGCGATTTTGGGCAAGAACCTGGCCGAACGCGGAAAGGGGAGAGCCTAGGGCCGAGGCGAGGACAGCCTCATACCCGTGGGAGGAAAAACGCTCCAGGTACGGGGCGAGCGGGTGGAGGCTATCGAGGACCTGGACATCCACGCCGCGGCGGGACATGAAGCGAAGCCCCTGGGGGAGCGCCAAATGGTGCGGACCGGAGACGAGGGAGGCCCTCGGGAGGAAACTGTAGCTGTCCAACTTTCTTGGAGGATTTCCCTCGATCACCACCCCTTCATCGGCGGCGCGGATGCGCACGACCAGAATCCCCCCGCCCCGGAAAAGGAGGTCCTCCGCCTCCCGCTGCCGCAAAAAGAAAAGCTTCTCCAGCGCCCGGGAGAGGCCGAAGTCCCGGCCGGGGTGAAGGCGATAGCTCCCATCCGGGGCAAGCTCGGAATAGGGCTGCCAAAGAGAGGGAAGGGAGAGGGGGTCGATCAAAACCGCATCGAAGCTGGCGAGGGACTCGGCGCTGGGGAAATCCGCCACGGTGAGATCTGGGCCCTCCAGCTCCCAACCCAAAGCCAACACGCGCACAACCGCCATTGTACCCGATGGGCCCGAGCCTTAAGATCCCTTGTGCCCTGGGGAAAAGTGCCGACGGTCTGGGGGATTTTTTACGCGGAATGGGAGGGGAAAGAGATTGTAGGCCTCCGCTTTCCCAACGATCCCCCTCCTTCCGAACTTGGGGAAAGCGCGGCGATTCAAGGTTTGGCTGCGGAGCTGAACGAATATTTTTGCGGGGAAAGAGAAAGATTTACCGTGCCTTTTCGCCTGGAAGGCCCGCCTTTTTTCCGAAGGGTGTGGGCGGAGCTTTTGTTGATCCCCTACGGAGAAACGGTGACCTATGGGGAGCTAGCGAGGCGCGTGGGGAGGCCCCGCGCGGCCAGGGCCGTGGGGCAGGCCCTGGCCAAAAATCCCATCCCCATCCTTGTCCCCTGCCATAGGGTTGTGGGGAAAAGGGGGCTTGGCGGGTTCGGCCCAGGGCTGGGGTGGAAGGAGCGGCTCCTTTCCCTTGAGGCCAGTCACAAGGAGAAATTTTCCCCAAGGTAGATGGCGCGGGCCCGGGCGTCGGCGACGATTTCCGCGGGGGTTCCCGCAAGCACCGTTTTTCCGGCCTGAATGAGGTAAGCCCGGTCCACGATGCGCAGGGTGTCGCGCACGTTGTGGTCGCAAATGACGATCCCTATCCCACTTTGGGCAAGCCTTTGCACGAGGGCGGAAAGTTCGGCGATGGTGAGGGGGTCCACCCCCAAAAATGGCTCGTCGAGGAGCAAAAAAGTGGGGCGGCCAACAAGAGCTCGGGCCACCTCCACTTTCCTTCGCTCGCCGGCGGAAAGTTCTATAACGCGGCGCCGGAGGAGCTCCGCCAAGCCCAGCTCGGAAAGCACCTCCGTGACCTGGGAGGTCCAGCGCAGGCCCATCCCGGCCAAAGCCAGGCGGATGTTCCCCGCCACCGTGGTCCTGAGGAACACAGAGGGCTCCTGGGGGAGGTAATGTATGCCCAATCTGGCCCGGCGGTGAAAAGGGAGGGCGGTGATCCTCCGCCCGGAGAGAAAAACCTCTCCTCGGTTTGGCCGTAGAAAACCGGCAAGGAGGTAGAGGGTTGTGGTTTTTCCCGCCCCGTTTGGCCCCAAAAGCCCGGCGATCTCCCCTGCCCTGAAGAGGACGGAAAGCCCGTCCACAGCGCGGATGTGCCTAAACCGCTTCTCTAAATCCCTTCCCTCAAGGACGGCGGACAACCCTGACCCCCAGGAACTTCGCGCGCCCTTCCTCGGGAAAAAACTCGAGGTGGTCGGAAAAGATATTAAGCCCGTGCCCTTCAGCCTCCACCTCTTGGGCGGCAAGGAGGTTTTCCACGTATTTTCCGTAGGGAAAGCGCAGGATCCACGGAGAGGAGCGGACCTGTGCGGAAAAAAGCTCAAGGACGCCAGTGAGCTCCCAGCGCACTTCTTCCGCACTGATCTCCATTCCCTTTCCCTGGGCGAAAAAGCCCAAAAGCACTAGGCGATCGGCCCAGCGCGCTTCCCTTGCGGTGAAGGTGAAACCTTGGCCTTCCCCGGAAAGGCCCCCATCGAGGGACCAGCGGCGGCCGAGGGGATCGGCAAAAAGGCGCGGTGCCCGGACGGTAATGGTCGGCTTCCCCTCAAAAAAGAGGGTGATGGACACGCCTTCCCCTTCCCAGCCGTCCCGGGTGCGCACGAGCTTTTCCAGGCGAATTTCCCAGCGCGGGCGCCCCTCTGGGTCGTACACCAAAAGCCAGGGCGCGGTGAGGGTGGTTTGGGCGAAGGCGACGGCGCCAACAAGGACTAAGAGGACAAGCATGCCTTAAGGAAGGAGAGGAAAAGGGGATGTGGGCGGAGGGGGCGGGACCGAAACTCCGGATGGAACTGAACGGCCACGTACCACGGGTGGTTCCGCAGCTCCAAAGCCTCCACCAGCCTTCCGTCCGGGGAGAGGGCGGAGGGGATGAACCCGGCCTGGGCAAAGAGCTCGAGGTAGCGGGGGTTGAACTCGTAACGGTGGCGGTGGCGCTCATAGATTCGCGTGAGGTTATAAGCCGAGTAGATCTTGCTTCCCGGCATCAAATCCGCCGGGTATTCGCCCAAGCGCATCGTGCCGCCTTTTTCCCGCACCTTCGTTTGTTCGGGCAAAAGGTCGATTACCGGATCGGGCGTGTGGGGATCGAATTCCGTGGAGTTCGCGCTTTTTCGGCCCAAGACGGCGCGGGCAAAGGCGATGGCCGCCACTTGCATCCCCAGGCAGATCCCCAAAAACGGGATTTCCCGGCGGCGCGCATAATCGGCGGCCATGACCTTCCCTTCAATCCCCCTTTCCCCAAAGCCCCCGGGCACGATGATCCCTTGGACCCCGGCCAGGGCTCCCTCCCCTTCCTTCTCCACCCGCTCCGCCGGGATCCAGCGGATTTCCACGCGCGCCCCCAACGCCGCTCCGGCATGACGAAGGGCCTCCACAAGGGAAAGATAGGCATCGTGCAACTCCACGTACTTCCCGACAATGCCGACCTGCACAGGATTCTCCGAGTTTTGAAGGCGGCGAACAAAATCCCTCCAGGCGCGAAGATCGCTCTCCTTTTGCTCCAAATTCAGCCGGCGAAGGAGCTTCACATCCAGTCCTTCCTCGGCAAGGCAAAGGGGAACCTCATAGATGGAGGGGAGGTCGCGGTCCTCGATCACGTGGTCCACGGGGACATCGCAGAAAAGGGCGATCTTCCGGCGAAGGTGGTCCGGAAGGGGTGTGGGGCAGCGAGCCACGATGAAATCCGGTTGGATACCAGCTGCCCGCAGCTCCTTCACCGAGTGTTGGGTGGGTTTGGTCTTGAGCTCGCCGGTGGTGGAAAGGATGGGCACATAGGCGAGGTGGATCACGGCCACGTCCTCCCTTGGGAGCTCGTCCCGCATCTGGCGGATGGCCTCAAGATAGGGAAGTCCTTCGATATCCCCCACCGTTCCCCCGACCTCCACCACCACCAGCTCGCTTCCCGTGGCCTCCAAAGCTCCGCGGATCCTAGCTTTGATCTCCTCGGTTACGTGGGGAATGACCTGGACGGTGCGGCCGAGGTAATCGCCCCGCCGCTCCCGTTGGATCACGGACCAGTACACCTGGCCGGTGGTGAGGTAGTTGGGCCGCCCGAGGTCCTGGTCTAAGAAGCGCTCATAGTGGCCGATGTCGAGGTCCGTCTCCAAACCGTCTTTGGTGACGAAGACCTCGCCATGCTCGTAGGGGTTGATCGTCCCGGCATCCACGTTGAGATAGGGGTCGATTTTTTGGAGGGTGACAGCCACCCCGCGGGCCCGCAGAAGACAGCCCAAGGAGGCGGTAACCACCCCCTTTCCCAGGCCCGAAACCACCCCGCCCGTGACGAAAACGTACTTGGCCAACGGCTCCATTGTACGGATCTCCCGGTTCTTGCACCAAGTTGAGCTCTTCCCGTATACTTGCCAGCCGAAAAAGGAGCGAAAAGATGGCCATCTTTCGCAACGTATTGTTGGCCTTGTTTTTCTTGGACTGTTTTGCCCTGACGGCGCTGGTGCTTATGCACATGTCCGAGCACGCCACCCTGGGCGGGGCGTTCGGCGCGGGCATGTCCGCCACGGTCTTCGGCCGGGACGTCCGCAAGGACCCCAAGAAAATCGCCATCGGCGTCCTGGGCGGGGCCTTCTTTGTGCTGGGCGTTCTTTTGGTTGTCGTTTAAGGAGGGGACGTGCCGCTCCTCGAGGTCCAGGACCTGCGGACTTATTTCTACACCGAGGATGGAGTGGTCAAGGCGGTGGATGGGGTGGGTTTCCGCATTGAGCCCCAGCAGACTTTGGGGGTTGTGGGGGAGTCCGGGTGCGGAAAATCTGTGACCGCCCTTTCCATCATGGGGCTTGTTCCCATGCCTCCGGGAAAGATCGTGGGCGGCCACATCCTCCTCCACCGCGACGGGCGCAGTGTGGACCTCACCACCCTCCATCCCAAAGGCAAGGAATACCGCTCCATCCGGGGAAAAGAGATCGCCATGATCTTCCAGGAGCCCATGACCTCCCTGAACCCCGTCTTCACCGTGGGCTACCAGATCATGGAAGCGATCATGCTGCATCAAAAGGTCTCGAAAAAGGAGGCGCGGAAAAAAGCCATTGAGATGCTGCGGCAGGTGGGGATTCCCGAACCCGAGCAGCGGGTGGATGAGTATCCCCACCAGCTTTCCGGGGGGATGCGGCAGCGGGCGATGATCGCCATGGCCCTTTCCTGCAACCCCTCCCTCCTCATCGCCGACGAGCCCACCACCGCCCTCGACGTGACCATCCAAGCCCAGGTTTTGGATCTCATGCGCGATCTTCAGCGGCGGTTTAAGATGGCCATCATGTTCATCACCCACAACCTCGGAGTGGTGGCAGAGATGTGCCAAGAGGTGGTGGTGATGTATTTGGGCAAAGTGGTGGAGCACGCCATGGTGCGGCCGCTTTTCCACGAGCCAAAGCATCCCTATACCCAGGGGCTCCTCAATTCCATCCCCTCCTTGGCCACGAAGAAAAAGAGGCTTGAGCCGATCAAAGGGGTTGTGCCCGACCCATTGGACGCGCCTCCTGGTTGCCCATTCAACCCGCGCTGTCCGCACGTGATGGAGGTTTGTACGCGGGAGATGCCGCCGCTTAAGGAGGTGGCGCCCAATCACCACGCTGCCTGCTGGCTCTACGCATGAGGGGTGAGGAATGACAAGAAAAAGCGAGGTTGTCCTCCTCCGGGTCAATCGGCTGAAGAAGTATTTTCCCGTACGCCGCGGGGTCTTCCGCCGGATCGTGGGCTGGGTCAAGGCCGTGGACGAGGTGGACTTTTTCATCCGGCAAGGGGAGACCCTGGGGCTTGTGGGCGAATCCGGGTGCGGAAAGACCACGTGCGCCCGCACCATCCTCCGCCTCATTGAGCCCACCTCCGGCGAGGTTTGGTTCCGCTCCAAACACTTCGGCCGGGAAGTGGACGTCGTTCACGCCGACAAAAAGACGATGAAGCTTTTGCGCCGGGAAATGCAGATCATCTTCCAAGACCCCTATTCCTCCCTGAACCCCCGCATGACCGTGGGCGACATCATCGGTGAGCCGCTGGTCGTGCACGGTCTGGCCAAGGGGAAGGCTCTGCGGGAGCGGGTGGCCGAGCTCCTCGAGGCCGTGGGCCTGAAGCCGGAGCACATGCGCCGCTATCCCCACGAGTTTTCCGGCGGGCAGCGCCAGAGAATCGGGATCGCCCGGGCCTTGGCCCTCAACCCCCAACTCGTCGTGTGCGACGAGCCCGTCTCCGCCCTGGACGTCTCCATCCAAGCCCAGATCCTGAACCTCCTCGAGGACCTCCAGGATCAATTTGGGCTCACCTACCTTTTTGTGGCCCACGACCTTTCCGTGGTGAAACACATTTCTGACCGGGTGGCCGTGATGTACCTTGGAAAAATCGTGGAGCTTGCGGAAACGGAGGAACTTTTCCTGCGGCCGCGGCACCCTTATACCGAGGCCCTGCTTTCCGCCGTGCCCGTCCCCGATCCGGACTACCAGGCCGAGCGCATCATCCTCCAGGGGGACGTGCCAAGCCCGGTGAACCCGCCCAAAGGCTGCCGCTTCCATCCCCGCTGCATGTACGCTAAGGACGTGTGTGCCAATAAGACGCCGGAGCTCGTGGATCTCGGCGGGGAGCATTATGTCGCCTGCCACTTCGCTTCCCAGCTCACCCTCCGGGGCGTGAAGGTGGCGTGAAGGTCCTCCTCGGCACCGGAAATCCCGCCAAACTCGCGGAGATCCGGGAAATTTTGGGAGAGATCCCCGGGATCGAGTGGGTCTCCGCCGCGGACCTCAGCCTCCCTGAGCCCAAGGAAGAGGGAAAGACCCTGGAAGAAAACGCGATCATCAAGGCCGTGGCTTACGCCAAGCGTTCGGGGCTTCCAGCGCTGGCCGAGGATACGGGCTTGGAGGTGGAGGCTTTGGGCGGCGCTCCCGGAGTTCTTTCCTCGCGTTTTTCGGGGAAGGAAAAAGATTACGCAGCCAACAACGAGAAACTCCTTGCCCTTCTTTCAGGAAAGGAGAACCGGCGCGCCCGGTTTCGTACCGTGGCCTGCTTGGCCCTTCCCGACGGAAGGTTTTGGACCGCTGAGGGCGTCTTGGAGGGCACGATCGCCGAGAAGCCCAAGGGCACAGGCGGTTTTGGCTACGATCCCCTCTTCATTCCCCAAGGGGAAACCCGCACCCTAGCAGAGATGACTTCCGCCGAGAAAAACGCCATCTCTCACCGCAAAAAAGCCTTGGAGGGCCTCCGCCCCCTCCTTTTGGCCCTGGCCCGAAACCCTGAGCTTTTGGCCTAGGGCACCACCAAAAGGAGGAAGGAAACCTCGAGCTCTTCGGGGAAGCGGCAGTAGTTTTCCGTACAGGGCTGATAGTAAAGTTTTCCCCGCAAGACGCGAAGGCCAGGCTGAGCGCCCTCTTCCACTCTCAAGGGAACGAGAAAGATCACAAGCCCCGTGTAAACGGCGAGTTCTTCCTTGGCAAACGCCATCTTCTTCAGCGCGGGTTCAGGGTAGATTATGTCCCCGACGGATATTCCTGGGACAGGATCGAAAGAGAGCGTGGTTGGGATTAAGTAGGGCAAGGTGGGCACATGGGCCTGAATGGCCCATCCTTCCAGGATTTCCGCGGTCACCGCGATGAGGACCTCTGTGCCCGGCCGGGCGGCCAAAAGTGCGCTGGCCATGACCACCGGGGGCTGTTCCACCTGCCCCTGGACCAAAATGGAAATGCCCATCATGGCAAGAAGGAAAAGAGCGCGCTTCATCTCTCACCTCCGCTCAAGATCCTTTTTATTTCGGAGAGGAAAAACGAGGTGCCTCTAAACCCCGTGATTCTTCCAAGCTCCTTTCCATCCGGTCCGAGGAAAAGGAGGGTGGGGAGCTCCCGCACCTTGAACACGTCGCTGGCCCGCCGGCTCTCCGCGTTCGTCAGGTCGCTTAAGTCCACCTTCAGCCGCACCAGCGGCGCAAGGAGCTCGGTTACCCGTGGATCGCGGAGGGGACCTTCCTCAAGGAGATGACAGGGCTCGCACCAGTCGGCGGTGAAGAAAAGGACCACAGTGCCCGAGGCCTCCTCCAAGCGGGCAAAGGAAAAAGGCTCCCATGTCAGTCCTGGACCAGGTTCTATTTGTTCCCCTGGCTCTTCGGGCTCAATCCACCGAGGCCTCTGCACGGGAACGTCCTTGGGGACGGCGAAGACCTCGTCGGGGATCTCCACATCCGTTTCAAAACTCGTAATGCGAACCTTCTCCACTTCCCAGTGCCACTCTTCTTCCCCGACGTATTTGATGCGGAAGGGCATGGTGTATTGAAGGACGAGGAAGGTTTCCTGATCCACCCACCATTCCGAAGGCGGGGCTCCCGGCTCCCCCCGCCCGGTGAGCCGCCAAACCTTTCGGCCCCCAAGGAGTTCCTCAGATACCGCGGTTATCCGGGTGTCAGGGAGCAGCCCAAAGGCCGAAGCGAGGACGAGCATCGCCGTGATTTCTGGGCTTGCGGAATAATCCAAGGGCAGTTCCATTTTCTCCCAGCCTTCACCGTAATTGGTGTAGACCGCGCCCTGGGAAAAATCAATTATCTCCACCCAAAAAATTTGCCTTTCAAACCAGGGAGAAGGAGGGCTTCTTCGCTCCACGCGAAGAAATGGCTGGCGCCAAAACACTATCTCTTCCTCCCTAATCTTGGCGTGCTCCACGCTTTTCCTCACCACAAAGGACCTGAGCGCGCCGAACCTCTCTTGGATCTCGGAGATAATGCGCATCCCTTCCGAAGAGAGGCGGAAGACAGCGGCGATCTCTTCTTCGTGGGGCTTTTGGAAGAGATTCTGGGCCAAATTCACATTTGGCTCGAATTCCTCAACTCGCACCGTTTTTGTTACGGCCTTGCCGCTCAACTCCGCTTCAATGATGAAAAATGTCTTTTTGTCCACCCAAATTGTTGCCGTCCACACCTCATAAGGGCCCTCCAACACCCAAACTTCTTTGCCGTTTTTCATGCCTTCCTTAAGGGAAGAGGGCTTAAACGTGGAAACAAAAGCCAAGTCAAGGAGATGGAGGGGCAAAGGCTCCGGCTTTGTTTGGATCTCTTCTTTCTCCCAGTAATTTGGAGACAGGAGGAGCCAGCGCCGCAGGCTCTCATAGTCGTGGATTTCGAGAACCGGGAGATCTTCTGCAGCTTCCCGCTCAATGCGGGCAAACGGTTCAGAATACCAGATCTTCCATTGCTGGGAAACTGTGCGCTCCCAAAACTTAAGGGAAATTGTCAGGGTAGCGGTGAACGTTTCCAGCGCAGCATAGCGAGAAAGGAGCTCGGAAAGAAGGGTTTCGGGCTCGAGGGGCTGCGCAAATCCCAGGGAGGCCAGGACCAAAACCGCCGCAAATATGGCCCGCCACATGATCACCTCCTTTGTGCGGTATTGTAAATGGTAGAGGCGGCAAATGGAGACCAAGAAGTTGAGCATTAAATTCGCTGCTCTTTTGTTATCCTTGGCGGTGCATCGCCTGATCCACCCTGCGAAAGCGAGACCAAGCGTACCCTTTGGCTTCCAGGCGCTGGCGAATTCCGGCCAGAACTTCTTCCGGCATGGTAGGAAGTGCGGCTGAGGATCCATCCGTAGTTGCGGCTG
>FWWM01013987.1_pt1 | contig 12778 bp, 14 predicted proteins | sample 2228351 | NCBI WGS metagenome assembly FWWM01 (sample SAMEA103939774, study PRJEB20133) | metagenome | reverse complement strand
GCCCCTAAGTGCACCCCTCTCCTTGACAAGGAGGGGGGCTTGGGGAAAGGTCTTATCATGTAAAAAGAAATGTAGTCCACTGCAAAAAAATCGTATTTTAGATTTTCAATAAATTGACATTCTAAAGTGTCAAAATCACGAGACCCGGAATTTTTCACGTAGAGTTTTTCTTTTCTGTGTTTCTCCGTGGCGAATTTAATTTTTCAACCCTTTATTTGATTTTCAAGCTCAACACTTCTTTACCTTCCAATGTAGCCGTCAGCAAGTCGTTTTTTTCTACCTTGCCTACACCGGACGGAGTACCTGTAAAAATCAGATCTCCAATTTTTAAGGTAATAAATTGTGAAACATAGGAAACAATCTGATCAAAGTTAAATATCATCTGCGATGACTTGCCATCCTGCACCAATTGTTGATTTTTAAAAAGTTTAAAATGTATATTGGAGGGATCGGGCAGATCTGTGATGGGGACAAACATACCTACGGGAGCAGACCAATCAAAAGCTTTGGCTTTTTCCCAGGGAAGACCTTTTTTTTTCAATTCTTGCTGGACATCACGTGCAGTAAAATCAATACCAACGGTGATTGCATTATAATAGCGGTGAGCAAATTGTTGATTGATATATTTACCTGTACAGCAAATTTTTATGACAAGTTCAGCTTCGTAATGTATATCCCCAGAGAAGTCAGGAATAAAAAATGGCTGATTTTTAGGAATAAGGGCCGTTTCAGGTTTAAGAAAAAATACAGGTTCTTCGGGAATTTCGTTGTTTAACTCTTTAGCATGCTCAGAATAATTACGTCCGATGCAAATTATTTTCATCTACTTGACATTTTATTTTCCAACCAAATTTTTGTCAAAATTTTTTTTGTATATAAAGGGAAATCACTTTTTTGAATCCAGTCATAATATTGTGGTTCTTTTTTGAATACCTCAGATACCGGTTGACCTTTGTATTTACCAAAATTAAAGACAGGCACATTGTTTTCATTTAACACGATTCTTCCTGAGAAATCCACAAAATTGTTGTATTTTGAAAATTCCACCACATCATTATAAGAAGTCAATATATCGTTATATTTTTCGAGTTGAGAAAGAAACACTTCATAAGTAGCTTGCACATCGGCAAGGGCTGAATGTGCGTTTTCCAAATCTTTATTGCAATAGAAACGGTAGGCAGCTGATAGATTGCGTGTTTCCATTTTGTGATAGATGGTTTGAACATCAATGATATTTTTTTTGGAAAAATCAAAATCAATGTCGCATCTTAAGAATTCTTCGGCCAACAATGGCAAATCAAATCTTTGAATATTGAAACCACCCAAATCCGCATGATCTATAAAACGTAAAATTTTATGTGCCACTTGTTTGAAAGTGGGGCAATCTTTAACCATATCGTCAGTGATTCCATGAATTACAGAAGATTCGGGGGGAATGGGCATTTCAGGATTTATCAAATACTCCAAAGATTCGGTATGATAATCGGGGAAATGTTTTACCATAGCAATTTGTACGATACGGTCTTCGGTTATGTTGATACCTGTAGTTTCCAAATCAAAAAAGACGATTGGTTTTGGAAATTTGAATTGTTTATGAATCATAGAATATTTTTATTGTTTTGAAATTTTAAAAGTTTGTTCGATCATCTCTTCAAAATCGCTTTTTCCTTTGATGGTTAAAGGAAAGGTTTTTTCAGTATATCCGGGCACTTCGATGATAATTTCGTAATGACCCGGTTTGAGAATCATGATAAAAGAACCATTGCGTGGATTGGGAATATAAGTTCCTACTTCCTGCATAGTGCGGGTATTGACAGCCCTGATAAAGGCATCGGTAACAGGTTGGTCCGAACCCTCGGTAAAAATTTTTGATTTTACCACTGATTGACGTTCATCCTTATCTTTGAAAGTGAGACGGTAGATATCCCAGTCACCTTTGCTGTCGGGGCGCCACATGGCAACATAGGCATGACGTTGGTCTTCAGTGAATGAAATCACATAATTATTTTCAGGAGTATTGATTGGATAGCCCAAATTTTCGGCCGGAGTCCAAGTATTTGTTTCAGGATCCCAGGTAGATTTGAATAAATCCATACCACCTATACTGTTTCGTCCATTTGAAGCAAAGTATAACGTTTGACCATCATAAAACAGGTTGGGATAATCTTCATCATCCGGTGTATTGATATTTGGACCAAGATTCTGAGGTAAACCCCATTCGCCATTAGGAAGTTTGCGGCTCATCCAGATGTCGCGTCCTCCTAATCCACCTTTGCGGTCTGATGAAAAGAAAAGGGTGTTACCATCAGCCGAAATGGTGGCTGCTCCTTCAAAAGATGAAGTATTGACCGGTTCTCCCATAGGTTTGATTCTACTAAATTTTCCGTTCTTTTCTTGTGCGATATAAATATCTCCGACTTCTTTCAACCGGTCTACATAAATAAAAATGGTCTTGCCATCATATGAAAGCCCCACAATCTGTTCGTCATAAATACTATTGATGAGAGACGACATCATTTTGGCTGTTTGCCACTCGCCGTTTTCAACATGTGTTTCATAAACATCAGAAGGATAATATCCGTCTGTTTCTCGTGAGCCTTTTCCTTTACGACGGGATGTGAAAACCATGTAACTTTCATTAGGGGTAATATAAGGGTTATAATCGGCATATTCGGAATTGATCTTATCGCCTGCATTTTCAAACTCGACATCTACAGGATCATTGTATAATTTACGTGCAAAGGAAAGATATTGCAATTGCTTGTCTACCTCTTTCTGATATTTTCCTTTGCCAATGGCTTTATATTTCATGTAAGTATCTTCGGCTTTGTCAAATTCATAATTGTAATGATAAGCCAATGCAAGAAAATACCAGGCATCGGGGTCAGCTTTTTCTGCCCGGGTGGCTTTTTCGAAATATTGGATAGCCGGTTTTTTATCGCCATGTATTTGCAATACACAATAGCCTGCCCGGAAGTTGTATAATTCGTTGTCGGGATCTTCTTTAAGAAGCATTTGATATGCCTTTAAGGCATCTATGTAATTGTGAAATTTAAAATGTTCGGCGGCGTCTTCAGGATAAACACGTTTTTGGGCAACCAACTCAAATGTAAAAGAATACATTAATAAGCTTATAAATAAGCAGCTTTTCAAGCCCGTCTTTATCATTACAAATACTATTTTCATCTTACATTCACTACCATAAAGAATGATACCTCGAAAAACAAAAGTAATAAAATTATGTTAATCCATTGTGAATATGTAAAAATAAGAATGCTGTATACTGAGAGAATTTACAAACTTCCCCAATATTTTCTCAATATCCATTCCAATGCGCTGAGTATAAGGCAAATAATGAGAATCAAAGGCCAGAAATGCCAGGGTAATTGGCGATGTGTAACATAAGAAAATTCCGGTAATTGATTGTTTTGTAATAAAGAATCGATACATTGATCAAATTTTTCAATAGGAAAGAAAAGGCCGTTGTTGTTGGCCGCCATTTTATACAACAAATCAAAATCTGCACGTGTTTCGATTAACTCCACAGGTTGATTGTTGATCAAAAAAGAACCCGAGCTTGTATATCTTTTCCCTTGCCATTCTGTGTATGCAGTCCAAGAATATCTGCCCGGATTAAGTTGTCCGGCATTGAAAAAATATGATTGATTTCCACGGTTAAATTTAGTTTTAATCTTTTCACCACCGGGTTTTTCAATTTCTATCCATACTTCGGGATCGTTGATCAATTGAAGGTTGTCATTGTAAAATTCGGCTTCCAATAATACTACGTCATACATATCGTAGTAGGGACGAGTTTTTATTTTCAGCCGGTTTTTGCCGGGCGTGGAAGCAAGGTATTGTATCATTCCGTTCCACCATTGATAGATTTGCGTGTGATTGTTGGTGGCCAGATAGGAATAAATTTTCCACCGCCAAAAATTTTCACCCAAAATAAAGCCGGTTTTGGTTTCGTTGAGGGTGTAAAACCAAATCAAGGGAAAATTTGTTTTAACTCCGTTGATATTTTGATACATCATGACTGCATTGGGTTGATTGAATTTTACTTCGCAGAAAGTGAAGTTTAAAGGAGGAAAGTCACTTGCCATAGATTGAAATTCATCTGAGATTTTGAATAAATTGAAATCCTTGTTAAAATAGGCAGTTGCCTGATGTGTCCGGTTGTTTTTGGGAATTATGCCACATTGAGGTATTTGTTCTGTCAAATTTTGCAGGTTTGATCTTGTGCCTGCAATAAACAATCTGGCGGTATTGGTAGTAAGGAATCTTTTGACATTTGATGCTTGTAAGGGGGTTTTATATGAGGGAATCTGATAAAAAATTATCAAGTCATAAGGACCGGGCAACCTGGCCGGTTTGTAAGGCAAATCTATGTCGGCTTCGATATTTCCGCTTGCTTGCATGGCCGATAACATAAAACTTATGTCGGGGTGGGGAAATTCTGCAACAATCAACACTTTATGTTTGATGTCTATTACATCCACATAAAATGTAAATTCATTGTCGACAGTATTTTTTTCGTCAGGCAAAGGGACCCATTTTACTTTGTAGACATTTTGACCTTTTTTTGTCGGCTTGAGTTCAGCCGCTATCACTTTTCCGAATGAATTGTTATCGACGGAAATATTCTGAGAAAAAATGGCATTGCCTACTTCGTCTTCAATTTTCAAAACACTATTTTCTTGCGCGCACTGCTCGGCTTTTAATAAAATTTCAATCTTAAAATTATTGCCTAAAAAAACGGTGGAGTTATGTCGAACGTCTTCAATTTTGAGATTTTTCACCTGGTGGGTGTCACCAATCCCAATAGTATAAAGTATGTGGGAATTAAGATCTATATTGGCAGGATTGAATCCTTTATTGTAAATACCGTCGCTAATCAAAATAAAAGCAGCAGGAGGATGCTTGAAGTAAGCCGATGCGAGAGATTGCAACGGAGTGGAGAGGTCTGTGGAGTTATCGTCGAATGTAAGATCCCAGCCATTTCGCAAGTTTTCACCAAAACTTTGATAAATGATATTGAATTTGTCCGAAGTTTTTTCTTCGGTTATTTGTTTTAAACGTTTATAAAGTCCGGCAAGATCCGACGAGTCCTTTACAACTCTTAACGAGCGGCTGTTATCAGCCAGCAAAACAAGATCCGGCTTTTGAATATTTTTAGTTTTAGTATCGATCACAGGATCGATCAATAAAATCAGAAGTAAGAACAACCAAAGGAAGCGAATGAGACCTAAAATTTTTCGTTGTCGTGGAGAGAAGATATTGTGACGGTAATACAACCAAAAAGATACCCCTGCCGCTACTAAAGCAAAAAGGAGCATCCAATAAGCAGGATACTGAAACTGTATATTGAATAAAATTATTTTATTGGCAATCATTAAGTCATCATTGCGCCGCAAACGGGAATAACCTGCCCGGAAACATAAGTCGAAAGGTCGGAAGCCAGGAAGAGACATACATTGCCGACATCTTCGGGTGTGCCGGGTCTTTTTAAGGGAATATCGTTGATCCACTGTTTTTTGATGTCTTCGGGAAGGTTTGAGGTCATATCGGTTTCAATAAAACCGGGAGCAACGACGTTGCAACGGATGTTTCTTGGCCCTAACTCAATGGCTACCGACTTGCTGAAACCAATTAGACCTGCTTTAGAAGCAGCATAATTAGATTGACTGCCGTTACCTTCAACGCCCACCACAGACGAGATATTGATTATGCTGCCGCTTTTTTGCCGTATCATTTGTTGGGCACAGGGCTGCGTAAGATTAAACGCCGATTTTAGATTTACACGAATCACGTCATCCCAATCTTTTTCGCTCATTCTGATTAAAAATCCGTCACGGGTAATTCCGGCATTATTAACGAGAATGTCGATTCTGCCAAATTCTTTGACCACATCGTTGACAAGTTGTTTGGCACTTTGATAATCAGAAGCATCTGATTGATAGGCCAAAACTTTTACTTGATATTTTGAAGAAAGTTCACCGGCCAAATCGTTGGCTGCTTGAGAGGATGAAAGGTAAGTGAAAGCTACCGAACATCCATGACGGGCAAAAATTTCTACAATTCCTTTACCGATACCACGCGATCCGCCGGTTACGATGGCTACCTTATTTTCAAGAAGTTTCATACATCAACAGATTAAGCTTTGACCATAACTTCGGCAACAGTTTTACCTATCCGGGCCGGTGATTCAACCACATGAATGCCGCATTCACGCATGATGGCCATTTTGGCAGCTGCTGTATCTTCTTTCCCACCAACAATAGCACCGGCATGACCCATACGGCGTCCGGGAGGAGCTGTTTGTCCGGCTATGAAACCAATAACGGGCTTATTGCCATGTTGTTTTATCCAACGTGCGGCATCGGCTTCCATTGTACCACCGATTTCACCTATCATTACAATGGCGTCCGTGCCGGGGTCATTCATAAATAGTTCTACGGCTTCTTTGGTTGATGTGCCAATAATAGGATCCCCACCAATACCTATGGCTGTAGATATACCCAATCCGGCTTTAACAATCTGATCGGCTGCTTCATAGGTTAATGTGCCGGATTTCGAAACTATACCAATATTGCCTTTTTTGAAAACAAATCCGGGCATAATTCCCACTTTGGCTTCACCGGGAGTAATCACACCGGGGCAGTTTGGTCCTATTAATCGGCTTTTTTTATCTTTCAGGTAATCTTTAACCTGTATCATATCTTTGGTAGGAATGCCTTCGGTGATAGCCACTATAAGTTCGATGCCCGCTTCGGCTGCTTCCATGATGGCATCTGCAGCAAATGCCGGAGGTACGAAGATGATGGACACATTGGCGCCGGTTTCTTTTACGGCTTGTTCGACCGTGTTAAACACAGGACGGTCAAGATGTTTTTGGCCACCTTTGCCGGGAGTGACGCCACCCACTACATTGGTACCATATTCGATCATTTGCCCGGCATGAAATGTTCCTTCATTGCCGGTAAATCCTTGCACGATAACTCTTGAATTTTTATTGACTAATACGCTCATGGGATAAAATTTTGGTCAAAAATAAAACTTAATTATTTAAACTGCCAATTTAAATTGATTTTTCTTTTTTAAAAAACTTTCGATTGATAATAAATGTTGTCATTTTTAGTAGTTTGCAAAAGCCGTGTTAGTGAATCATTTTATCCCGGTTTGAAAGATATGTGTTAAATTTTTAAAAGTAATTTTCAACATTTTGATATGGTTATATTATCGGAGAAACATGATTATTTTTTAAACTTTTTATGAAATTTACGTCTAAATGCTGTTCGTAACAAAAAACATAGACCATTGACAAAAGAGGAGAGAGTAGAAAAATTTAATGAAATCTATAGCCAAAATGCCCAAAAAGTATATGGATTGGTAAAATCATTGATCATCGATCAAGAGGAAGTGTATGATGTATGTCAGGATATTTGGGTGAAGGTTTATTCGAAACTGGATACATTCCGCAATCAATCACGGGTTTCAACATGGATTTATCGCATTGCATACAATGAATCTATTGACCATTTGAGAAAAAATAAAAAATATGCTGAAAATATATCCTTGGAAACCGAATACGAAGATAGGATTATCTCTGCCGAAGAAAATTCAATACATCCGGAAAAATTGGAAACAGTATTTATGGAAGCGATCAAGACACTGCCAACATTGCAAAGGACGGTGTTTTATTTGAGATATTTTGAAGAGTTGCCATATAAAGAAATAACCGGTTTGTTGGATAAAAATGAGAGTACGGTAAAAAGCAGTTATTTTTTTGCCGTACAAAAAATAAAAGATTATATAACACAAAAATTTAAGTAGAATTTTAAACTTTCAAATCAATAACACGTCAAAAGTATATGAAAGCAGATATCCGAAAAATATTTCCGATTGACGAGACCGTAATGGAAAAAATAAGGCAAAATGCCATAGAACAAGGTGATAAAGTGATTTTTAGAAAGAAAGTTTTAAGAATTACTTATTCAATTACGGTTGCTGCGGCCATCATATTATTGGTTATTTTCTTACCATTTCTAAATAAATCATCCACTGACCACGAAGAAGTAGGAATGGAGGATTATTTGACCGAAAAGGTTCTATGGTTTGAATGGGAAGATTATTATGTGCAATATGCATCTGAAGAAAAAACGGATGAAGATTTTTTTATAGAAGACCCTTATTATGAAGAAATTATTAACCTACAAATTCAATACAGTTATGAAAACTATGATGAGACAAATTAAATGGAATTTTATTTTCTTATGGATTCTATCCTGTATGATTCCTGCTTGGATGATGGGACAAAATCCGTCGCAAAAAAATGAAAAATCCCAAAAAAGGGAAAAGTTTCAAGCCATGAAAGTGGCATATTTTACGGAAAAACTTCAACTGACAGAAGAAGAAGCGGCAAAATTTTGGCCGGTTTTCAATGCTTTTGAAGATGAAATGAGAGAGCTGCGAAAAGAACATCAACGCACATTTAAGCAAAGAAAAGAGGAAGACATTTTACAACTACCGCCCGCCGAGGCAGATGTTTTAATTAAGAAACATCTTGAATTGAAGCAAAGAGAATTGGATTTAGAAAAAAAGTATCTTGTGAAATTTATGGAAATACTTCCCAAGCAAAAGGTTGTGATGTTGTTGAAAGCACAAAAAGATTTCGGGAGATTTATTATGAGTCAATTGCGAAAAGGTGATGAAAGGCCACCCCATCCGATGGATTAAAGTAAAAAGGGCGTAAGCCCTTTTTTTATTGAGTTTTGTCAAGTATCAATCCTATTTCCATGGCAAAATGCAAAGGGTCTACCGGCATCATATGTTCAATTTTGTATGTATACGTGCCGGTTTCATGAAACTTCTTATTTGCTTCGATCAAATGTTCACTATCCCAAATATCATAACCCGGATCACCGATATAGTTTCCGCTTTCGTCTTTTATTTTGACCGTGTATTCTTTTTGAGTTTCTTTCCCGCTTGGGCTTTTTTCGGTGATTTTGACTTTTAGGTGATCAAATTGATAACCATTGGCAAATCTGAATGCCAGAAAGAAATGGTATGTTGGTGCAGTGTCGTTTACAGGTATTTCAAATGTTCTGATATCTTTTTTTAACCATTCTATATTGGGAGATAATTCGAGGTGTTTTTCATACACTCTGTTTTCCGACCGGCAGGCGATAAGTAATATTGAAATTAATGACAAAATGTATATTCTCATAAAAAATTAAATTTATTGTTTTTGCGAAAATAAAATTTTTAAAGCTTATTGCTATGATCAATCCTGGAGATTTTTCCACCATATTGGAATATCTTCTTAAAATTTTATTCAAAACTGTTGTTTTTTATGTTCACGGATTGTTTCAAATCTCCAAAACGGCAATAAGTGTTTTGTCTTCGATGTTAAATATTTAGTTTAAGTTTCAAGATTTTATTTGTTTTATGTAAAAAAACAGACGAAAATCAGGTCGTTTATGTATCTTTACACCAAAAAACATATGTTTCAAAAAGATTTGTTAAATGGGCATTACATTATCGTCACCGGAGGAGGAACCGGTTTGGGCAAATCCATGACCAAAGCGTTTATTGAGTATGGTGCCAATGTGTTGATTTGTAGCCGTAAAGCAGAAGTTTTGGAAAAAACCGCAGGAGAAATCGAAGAACAATATCCCGGTAAAATAATTTGGCATCCTTGTGATGTGAGAGATTATGGGCAAGTGGAGCAAACTTTAAAAAAAGCTGTGGATACCTGGGGAAAAGTGACGGGTTTGGTCAATGCTGCTGCCGGCAATTTCATCAGTCCGACTGAAAGGTTGAGTCCCAGAGCATTTGACGTAATCGTAGACATAGTTTTGCGTGGCACATACAACATGTCGCTGGCATTAGGCAAATATTGGATAGAAAACCAAATTAAAGGAAATATCATCAATATCATCACCACTTATAGTTGGACCGGAAGCGGGTTTGTGACACCCAGTGCATGTGCCAAAGCGGGTGTGTTGGGATTGACCCGTTCGTTGGCTGCCGAATGGGCGTCTTATGGCATACGTTGCAATGCCATAGCCCCCGGCCCGTTTCCTACCGAAGGAGCATTTAGTCGTTTGTTTCCCGAAAGTGTGCAGAAAATGTTTAAACCCGAAGAACGCATACCTATGGGGCGTTTTGGCAAGCACGAGGAATTGAATAATCTGGCTGTTTTTTTAATGTCCGAAAAAACCGAGTTTCTGACCGGAGATGCCATTACCATTGACGGAGGAGAATGGATCTATAATGCCGGAGAATTTAATTTTTTAAGTAAAGTGCCAAAGCATCTTTGGGATGAAATTGAAAAACAAGTCAGAAAATCGGCCAAAAGTTCATAAAGCTTGGATTGAAGCCATCGTCCTGGCGTTGACCGCCACTATGAATGGAATGCATGCCGACAAAGTTTTGCAGCATCTTTTTAAGACCAACAAAAAGTATGGCAAAAATGACAGGGCATTTATCGCCGATCATTTTTATGATTTGTTGAGAAACCTGCGTTGGGTGCAGACAATTCTATCTCACAACCATGTAGACGAAAATAACCCTGCCAGGATAGTCGGCGCATATTTCTTTCTCAAATATGGCATTCGTGACAATTCGTTTGATGAAAGTTTCGAAATTCCTTCAGGTATTGTGTTTACACCCGATCAATTGTTGTCATATACCAAATGGTTTTATGACTGTTTGGTTGAAGATTATGGTGAAATTCGTGCAAAAGCAATCATGCAGGAGATGAATCACCGGGCAAAGATTGTTTTGAGAATCAACACACTGGTTTGTGACATGCAAATGATGAGGGAATTATTGGAGAAAAATGGTTTGGATTATGATCATTGCGACGATGTTCCCGATGCTTTGATATTGAAAGAGCATGCCAATGTTTTTCAATGGCCCGAATTTAAAAAAGGGTGGTTTGAAGTGCAGGATTTGAATTCTCAAAGGGTGGGACTGATTGCCAATCCGGTTCCCGGTGATTTCGTGGTAGATGCATGTGCAGGTGCAGGAGGCAAAACACTTCATTTGGCCACACTGATGAAAAATAAAGGCATGATCGTGGCTATGGATGTCGAAAGAAAAAAATTGATCGAGCTCAAGAAACGTGCCGCCCGAAATCAAATACATAATCTGCAAATCAAATTAATAGAAGGTAAAAAAACGATTAAAAGATTGAAACATAAGTCGGATTTGGTGTTGTTGGATGTGCCCTGCACAGGTTCCGGTGTGATCAAAAGAAATCCTGATGCCAAGTGGAAGATTAATAAAGATTTACTCGAACAGATGGTCAATCTGCAAAGCGAAATTTTAGAATCATATCATATAATGACCAGGCCGGGAGGCAAGTTGGTCTATAGTACCTGCAGTATATTCAAAAAAGAAAACCGTGAACAAGTAGATAGATTTCTTGCCAAACATCCGGAATATCAATTAGAAAAAGATTATGTTTTTTTGCCGGATGAAACCGGATATGATGGATTTTATGTGGCCGTTTTAAAAAGAAAAGTGTAAATGGATACGATAGGTTCTCACGAAAAATACATGTTAAGATGCCTTGATTTGGCCCAAAAAGGACTGGGCATGACATATCCCAATCCGTTGGTCGGATGCATCATTGTTTATAAAGGTAAAATCATTGCAGAAGCATATCATCAGAGAGCCGGAGAATCTCACGCAGAGGTTTTGGCATTAAAACAAATTAAAGATCCGTCAATTTTAGACAAATCGACTTTGTATGTAAATCTCGAACCTTGTTCCCACTTTGGAAAAACCCCACCTTGTGCCCCTTTGATAGTCAACACAGGTATCAAAAGAGTCGTTATTGCCCACAGAGATCCAAATCCAAAAGTGAATGGAAATGGAGTGGAAATATTGAAAAATGCCGGAATTGAAGTTTTGGAGGGTATATGCGAAAAAGAAGCAAGGTTTGTCAACCGCCGTTTTCTGGTCAACCAAACCGTCGGCAGACCTTATATCATATTAAAATGGGCACAATCTGCAGATGGTTTTATAGACATTGACAGAACAAAAACAAAACTGAAAGGAAGTTATCCTATCAGTGGAAAATATTCGCCATTTTTAACTCACCGATGGAGGAGGGAAGAACAAGCGATTTATGCCGGTTTTAACACAATGCTCAACGATGATCCGCAATTGACTGTGAGAAAAGTCGGTGGGAATCAACCTGTAGCAATTATTGAAGACAGAGATTTGACACTACCCGGCGATTTGCGTTTATTTTCTCAAAATAGAAAAATCGTCATAGTCAATGAAAAAATTGACAAACAGCAGGACAATGTGCGTTTTCTCAAGGTAGAAAGTATACACGACGCAGAAGGAGTCATGCGTTCACTATACCGGTTGGGAATATGTTCGGTGATGATAGAAGGAGGCAGGAAAACACTCGAAAAGTTTTTGCGACAAAATTTATATGATGAAATCAGGGTGATTCAAAGCAAAAAAATTATAGGAGAGGGGCTGCCTGCGCCGGAAGTACATGTCGGTTACCAACATATCTATCAATTCATGGATGATGAAATAAAATTGTATTATCGCACATTCAATTAATTGACCCGTTATGATTTATTTATTTTTGACCATATTGACCAACGCAATTATCTTTTTGTTATTTAAATGGTTTGAAAAGTTTAATGTTCATTTGCTCGTGGCATTGATTATTAACTATGTGATTGCATCGTCCGTGGGATTTATGATAAATGGAGGAGTTCCTGAAAATTGGATGTTAAAACCA
>FWWM01013984.1_pt1 | contig 12782 bp, 7 predicted proteins | sample 2228351 | NCBI WGS metagenome assembly FWWM01 (sample SAMEA103939774, study PRJEB20133) | metagenome | reverse complement strand
ATTCCTGTAAATTAAAAGTTGTTTTAGTGGAATACTTGAAATTGTCAAGCTATTACTTTTCAGAAAAATTAACTATAAAAAACTTCTTGTCGTGTTTATTATAACTGTAGATACTATCAAAAATTAAGATATATTGTGTGATTGGGAAACATAGTCTAAATTAGTAAAGCTTGTATGATATCCTGTCTAATTTTAGAAGAAAAACTTTTTAAACAACTATAATTTAGAATTGATTCCGAAAATTTATTTTGCTTAAAAACCTCTAAAAGAAATAATCATACCCCGTTTCTCAGATTCAATGATATAAATAATAAATGTACCCAAATCCTTGTCTCCATTAAATTAATCGATGGTTATAACCATCTCAAAGTACTACCTACCCGGCTCTCTGGGAACACCGAGATAATCAAGAGTCCAACCCATCATTTTAGAAAAACCTGGTCCAAGTGTGTTTTCAGCATAATTTCTAATTACTCCGGGATTCGGCTCTGACAGTTTTATAAGTACAATAACCTCAGGGTCCCTAGCCGGACCATAACCGATAAAAGTGTGATCATAGATACCTTTCATAGTATTACAGTCATACCCACAAGGCATACCGTTATATGGTCTAGAAACTTGTGCAGTTCCTGTTTTCCCAGCTATAGTATAGCCGGGCACTCGTCCTTTACTAGAAGCAACTCCTAAATAACCTTGATCTATGGTATTGACCAAATATTCGGTGACTAACTTGGCTACATCCGGTTCGATCACTTGAATTTGGGCTCTTTGTGCTATGGATGAAGGAGCATCTAGGGATTTGGAATCAATCACCCTGTTATTGGAATCGACAATTTTATCTACCAAAAAAGGTTCAATAATTTTACCTTGATTAGCTAAAGGAGTATAACTACGAATAAGCTGTAAAGGAGACATAGTAAAACCCTGTCCAAATCCAAAAGTAGCATATGTAAAATCAGAAAAAATGTTTTCCTCAAAAGGTTTAACATTACCGTGAGTATCACCGGGTAAAGAAATCAAAGTTGGTTTACCTATCAAAAACAAATCTTCAAAATAATATTTAGTTCTTACATTGCCTATAGTTGATTGTATATCAGCTAAACAGGTGTTGATGGAATCACGAAGACAATCAGAAATTGACTGCTGCCCTCTATTTATATAGGCCATACCATCGGCATTTCTTATGTATAAAACATTTCCATTATTTTCTAAAAAAGGTTTACCTCGCTCGTCATAACCTAAAAACTTTTGATTAGGAGATATACCTCTTCTATTGCCTTTAGAATCAACTTGACCAGTAAAATATTCGTTTAAAGCAGCTGCAACAGTGATTGGTTTGATTACTGACCCTACTTCGTAATCCACACTAGTGGCAGTATTTCTAAAACCTTCAATACCCTTATAATATTCGTTAGGGTTAGCTTTAGGATAATTAGCCATAGCTAAAATAGCTCCGGGATTTCTTTTTAAATCCATTACAATGATAGTACCATCTCGTGGTCCACCTTGTTCATTTGTGTTAGCTTTAACTAAATCATCCAAAATTTCTTGGGCTTTTAGCTGTATGTTACGATCAATTGTTAAAAACAAGTCAGACCCGTGCACTACCTCGACATCTTGTTGGGACTTTATACCTATTTCACTTCCAAGTAGTTGTCTACCATTCAGCCCACCAAGCTCACTACAAAACTTTTGTTCAATACCATAAATACCCACAATATATCTACCATCCTCTGGTCTTCCTGTAATGGAGTTTACAGTATTTCTCTGCTCATTTTTTTCCACTAAAGTGTGACAACCTCTAATTTTAAGAGCCTCCTCTCTGGTTACCGGCTCCCTTTGTACATATCCTAAAACAGCTCCTAAAGACCCTAAAAATTGTTCTTCTGGATAAGACCTGACCTCCACTTGTTCAATACCTAGCCAACTATTAAACCCTTTGATATTTTTATACCCAAATAGTCTAAGATGCTCTACTGCATCTTTTTGATCCTTAGTAACAAATTTTCTAAGTATCCGATATTGAGACAAATTAGGCTTAGATAATTCTTCGTCAATTATTTCTTTAACTTGTTGATAAGGTAAATTCAAAGAACCAGATACAATGGATACTGCTTGCTCTCTTGTAATTATACCTTGATTTATATGAGCATTAAGACTACGAGGTTCAATAAACACATTAAACAAAACTCGTGAACTAGTAACCTCTATTGGTCTGTTGTTAGCCTTGATATCTCTTATAAAAATACTGCCTCTAGTTGATGGGGTGATATTGAGTAAAAGATTTACACCCTCCCTAGTAACAATATTATTGTTGGCTATAACTTGCAAATTGATAAGGCTCAAAATCAAAATTCCAAAAATTCCAAAAAATAAAATTTTAACCACAGACTCTCGTCCAAAACCAGAAAAAGCTTGCCCAACACCTGCAAATAAAGTAGAAAAAATAAAAATAGGTAATTTAAAAATACTTTTTGTTAGATTAAAAACAAAGCTAGTTAGACTAAACCTAACTTTTGATGGCTTCTTGGATATAGATACTTTATATTTCGGCTCTGGTTTTGGGTTAACTGTTTTTTGCCCTTTTTCAGTTTGAATATTTCTAAAATTCTTAAATTTATCAAACAACCAAATTAGCCAGTCTTTACTTGTTGATTGACCGCCAATTTTTTGTTTATTTGAGACCTGAGAAGTTTTTTGAGAACCAAAAATAGACTCAAAGGAAGATCTTTTCTTTACAGGTTTAGCTAATCTTTTGAAGTCTTTGGTGGTTTTAATTTTCATAAACTGCTAAGTTATATTTTTGTTAAAAATCTTTAACATGCTAACATCTATTTTTTTTAAAAATTAGTCAAATACTCAAAATTATTAATACCAATCCGTTTAATAAAAAACCATCTTAATTTGACCAAAAGTAAATTTCCATTAAACTGTCATTGTTATGAACTTTGTTACTTTTGATATCGAAACTTATCATCCAGACAGACTAGATGAGATGGATACTAGTAAATTTAGAGTTTCCGTAGTTGGGGCTTATTTTAGCTGGTTGGATGAATACATTGCCTTTTTGGAAGACGATGTTTCTGAATTTTTGAGACTACTGAAGGAGGCTGACTTAGTTGTTGGTTACAATCACATTTGGTTTGATCTCCCAGTATTACAAAAATATGCTAATTTTGACTTACAAACTCTTCCTAACTACGATATTTTATTGGAAATTGAGAAACGAATTGGCTACAAAGTCAAGCTTAATGATATTTGTAAAGCTAATTTAGGAGAGTCCAAAACTGATTCTTTTGAACAATTTAAAAACTACTATTGGGACAAAAACTGGCTACCTTTGATTGACTACTGCATGCATGATGTCCGTTTAACCAACCAAATTTTTGAACAAATCCGACAGACAGGTAAGCTGAAATATCCAGATATGCACGAAATTAAAGAAATCGAAATGGGCAAACCAGGGCCTTATAAAAGGCAGTCCAATCAAACAGAGGCTGAAGGTATTTTTTAAGTAAAGATAATACAAAAATGTCTAAAAAAGTAGCAATTATAGGGGCAGGCTTGGCAGGTTTATCTGCGGCAATTCGCTTGGCTCACAAAGGACACAAAGTAATTATATTCGAAAAAAACGACCTTGTCGGCGGCAAAGCAGGAATATGGCAAAAAGATGGTTTTGTATTTGATACTGGGCCCAGTTTACTGACAATGAAATTTGTTTTGGATGATCTGTTTGAAGAAACTGATCAAAAACTTGAGGATCACCTTGATCTCATTCAAATACCAATTTTGTGTAAATATTTTTATAGCAATCACCAGCCTATCATAGCATACAGTGATGCTCAAAAATTTGCCAAAGAAATTGAGTCCAAAACTACTGATAATGCTGGGCAAGTGTTAGATTTTTTGAAATACTGCAAAACTTTAAACGACATCTCAGCTAATTTTTTTGTCTATAACGAATTTAGTTTTTGGCAGATCTTTGATCTTAGATTTTGGCAAAGTTTCTTAAAAATCAACACTATTAGACCTTGGAAAACTATGGCTGATATTATAGAAACGTATTTTCAAGATCCAACCACTAGAAATATTTTTTATCGCTATGCTACCTACAATGGTTCTTCTCCTTTTTTGGCACCTAGTGTCTTTAATACTATAGCCAACGTTGAACACAATTTGCCTATTTTTTTACCCAAAAATGGAATTTATGAGCTACCTCGAGTTTTGGGCGAAATTGCTAAAAATCAAGGAGTAGAAATCAGATTAAATACAGCCGTAAACAAAATTGTAACAAAACAAAAGCAGGTCACAAGTTTAGAGTTTAACAATACCCAAGAAACTTTTGATGCAATAATCTATGCAGGTGACTATTGGCAACTTGACCAGATTTTATCTCAACATAAAGTTCAAAAACCAAAGCCTAAAGAGCTTTCTACTTCAGCCATTTTGTTTTATTGGGGAATTAAAGGTCAGTGTGAGGAAATAGATTTACATAACATTATCTTTAGTGATGATTATAAAAGCGAATTTGAACAGTTAACTCAAGCAAGAATGCCAGAGGACCCAACAATCTATATCAACAATACTAGTAAATATCTAGCAAACACAGCTCCCATATGTTGCCAAAACTGGTTTGTGATGCTCAATACCCCACCAGATTTTGGTCAAAATTGGCAAGAAATCGTTACTAGATTAAAACCCCAAGTAATTAACAAAATTAAGCAAGTAATCGGTTTTGATGTAAGCAACCGAATTGTTGTAGAAAAAATCGTCACCCCTACAGATCTAGCCAAAAATACCAACTGCTATGCAGGTAGTCTATACGGCAAAAACCAAAACTCAATAATGAACTTATTGAGACCTAGATCAGGTTCACTAGGTTATAAAAACTTATTTTTGGCAGGTGGCACAGTTTATCCCGGAGGAGGTATGCCTTTGGCTATTCTTAGTGGTAAGTTTGCTGCAAACCGTGTTCATTATAGTTGATTTTTAAAAGAATTTCCAAAATACCAACAAATCGATATTACCAAACAGCTTTTTAATTTAAAGTTGACAAGTCAAAATTTTATATCTAATCAGTCAGGTCTATTTTAGACATTTCTATGTTTAACAAAAACTTAACTCAAACTTTCAACATCTTTATTTTACTGGTTCTATTTTTCACTTCTAACTTAGTTTTTCACAATCTTACTCTTCAAATTGAGGTAAGAAAAGAAACTGCTGGTGTATCGGCTTTAAGTGAACAAAAGCGATTTGCCAGATTGCTAGACGAGCAGTTAACTAGTAACAACGGTTTTTTACAGTTACCCGAAAGCAAAAACCTAACGGATAGACTAGAAAAAATCCTTCAAAACCCTGTTGTAGACTTTACCCAACCTGTTTATCAGTATAGGCTCTTAGAGGTAACACCACCATATACACCCACAGATCCGGAATTTAACTCTCAATGGCAATTACAAGACGAATTTCCCGGAATCAGAATGCCTACCGCTTGGTCACTCTTTGGTCAAACTAAAAGTTTAAATAGCTGTGAAAACGGAGCTTGTGGAGGCTCTTCAGAAATTAAAGTGGCCATCATTGATACTGGAGTTAAAACTGATGTGAGTGATTTCGCTAATGCCAATTTTGCTCCTCAATCCGAGTGGAGAAGTTATTACTGGGCAAGTGATACTAGAGTATGTAGTCAAAATGGAGACAATTATTTAGGTGATTGGCCCAATAACCAACCGGGGGTAATTTGTGTTGGTTTAGGCAAGCAAGGAGATCAAAATGGTCACGGCACAACCGTGGCTAGTGTTATAGCTATGCAACATAATAATCTGGGGGGGGCTGGAGTTGCTCCAAAAATTACAATTTTACCTATAGAGTTAAGAGATTGTGAAAGAGATAACAATAACAATTGTGTAGACGGAACAAGTAGTGCACTGAACACTTTTGTTATCGAAAAAGCAATTGATTATGCTAGAGAAAGTGGAGCTAGAGTTATCAATCTTTCTTTAGGAAGTTATGAATTTGACCCCTATTTAGACCAAGCTATTAATAGGTTCAACCAGCAAGGTGGTATTGTAGTAGCGGCTGCAGGGAATGATGCTACAAATGGTAATAATAGATTTTATCCAGCATACTCCCCAAACACAATTGCCGTAGGTGCAATTACAAGGAACGGCACTAGAGCCCCATATTCCACCTATCACGATAGAATAGATGTCGTAGCCCCAATTGACGGAACAAATCAAGATGGTTCAGATTATATGCTTGTGCAAAAGGAAGATGGAGATTTTGCGAGAGTTGCTGGTACTTCTTTTGCGGCACCTCAAGTAACTGCAGTGGTGGCTATGATGCTTAGTATTAATCCAGACATTACCTTTGCTGATATTAAAGAAAACTTTTTGCCACAAGGTTGGATGACCGTGGATATTGGTCCTATAGGTAAAGATAACGAAACTGGTTATGGCAGACTTGATGCTACTTTAGCTATAGCCAAGGCGGCTGACCCAGAAACCCCCATTTCGTGTTTTTTGGATGTGCGGTTTGATCATCCATTTAATCGGACTATATGTAATTTGAAAAAAGTTAAAATAATTAGTGGTTATCCTGACAAAACTTACAGACCAAGTAACAATGTAACTCGTGGAGAGATGGCCAAATTTATCAAAAACGGAGCTAACATACCCACAAATACAAGCTGTGACTCTTTCCCTGATGTGCAACCAGGTGCACCATTCTATGAAGAAATAACTTCCTTGAAATGTGCTAATATTGTTCAAGGATACCCTGTAGGTAATGGTATAAGACACTATAGACTCAGCAATAATGTAACTCGTGGAGAAATGGCAGCATTTATTTTCAGAGCTTTTAGTATAGAAGATAAAACCGCAGACCCTTCTTGTGAACCCTTCCCTGATGTGCAACCAGGTACACCATTTTATACAGAAATAACTTCTCTAAAATGTGCTGGTATCATTCGAGGTTATCCAGTCAACGAGGATGGTAGTATAAGACATTATAAGCCTAGTAATAATGTAACTCGTGGAGAAATGTCAGTATTTATTGATAATGCTAGAAAATATAATAATCCAAATTAAATGAAGTAAACCGATTCGCTAATAAGTCTAATAAGTCATTTAAAATATATCTCTACTCTACTCAATAACTAGATATATCAACTTTTTAAATAAAACTTATAAAAAAGCTCAAACTATAACTATAGAAAAACTTTCCTCTCTAACCCGCACCGGAACTAAACTTCTACTTGAACTTCACTCATAGACATAGCTTTATGAATCAACTCTTCTCCATTTTTTTGAACTTCCTCCACAGTCTTATTGTATTTAAGATTAGCTAGTTTTTTACGAACTGTTGGTGTGAAAAAATCAGCAACCAGCGTCTCATATTCTGGATTATTCTCAATCGCTTGCTCTAAAGCTCTGTGAACTCCCATAATTACCGCTAACATAGCTTGAGTTTTTTCAAAAGTACAATAAGTATCAGTAGCATCAAAACCGTTTTGTTGTAGATAATCTTCTCTAATAGATCTTGAAGTTTCTAGTACCAAACGATCTGTATTATCCAAACCATCCATACCCACAAGTTTTACCATTTCTAGCAACTCGTCTTCTCTGCTAAGTAACTTTTTAGCTAACTTTCTATCTTCTACAAACTGTCTACCCATATCGCTCTCCGACACTAGCTCGTTGAATTGATCTTCATACAAGCTGTAACTAGTTTGCCAATTGATAGCTGGATAATGTCTTTTAGAAGCTAGTTTTTCGTCCAAAGCTAAAAACACTTGAGTGCTTTTAAGACTAGCTTGGGTTACTGGTTCAGAAAAATCACCACCAGCAGGAGACACCGTACCAATAGCCGTTACCGAACCCTCTACACCGTTAAGTGTTTGCACCACACCCGCTCTTTCATAAAAAGCAGCTATTCTGGAAGACAGATAAGCTGGATAACCTTCTTCTGAAGGCATTTCACCCATTCTAGAAGAAATTTCTCTCATAGCCTCAGCCCAACGACTGGTAGAATCAGCCATCAACACCACATCATAACCCATATCGCGGAAATATTCAGCAATGGTCATTCCAGTATAGATACTTGCTTCACGAGCAGCAATTGGCATATTCGAAGTATTAGCTATCAAAACTGTTCTCTCCATTAAAGGTCTGCCGGTTCGAGGATCCTCCAGTTTTGGGAAAAGTTTAACCATTTCGGTCATCTCGTTACCTCTTTCTCCACAACCTACATAAACCACAATCTGAGCATTACTCCACTTAGCAAATTGTTGTTGAGTAAAAGTCTTACCAGCCCCAAAAGGTCCGGGAGTAGACACTGTTCCCCCAAGCATTATTGGAAAGAAGGAATCGGCTACTCTTTGACCTGTTTGAAAAATCTTTTTAGGAGACAACTTTGTCCGTATTGGACGAGCAACCTTGACTGGCCACTTGTGCATCATTCTGATTTCGTGCTTATTACCTTGATCATCTTCTACTTCAGCGACTATATCCTCAACAGTAAAAGCTCCAGAATTAATTTTAGTAATTTTACCTTGAATACCAACAGGAATCAAAATTTTGTGTTCTAACAACTCTGTTTCCATCACTTTACCAATTTGAGTTCCCGGAGAGACTATATCACCAATTTTAGCCGTAGCTTCAAAATCCCACTTTTTGTTTCTATCCAAAGATGGAATGTGAATCCCTGCACCAATAAAAATCGGGGTAATTTTGTCTATGGCTTCCAGAGGTCTTTGAATTCCATCAAAAATAGTTCCAAGCATGCCGGGACCCAACTCTACACTAAGCAACTCGCCTCTCAATTCCACAGGTTCACCTACCTGCAAACCAGCAGTCTCTTCATAAACTTGAATTTTACACTCATCTCCAAGAATTTTGATAATTTCGCCAAGTAGTTTTTTGTGTCCGACATAAACAGTTTCGAGTAATTGAGGAGATTTTTCTGCTGACTCAATTTGAGCTGTAACCAAAGGACCTGAAATTTGGGTGATTTTGAGCATAAAAAGATATACCTATCAATAAATTGATAAGTCAAGTTAGAAAAATAAAATCGGTAAATTGTCAACAGCTTGGATAAATGTTTGTAATTTTTTTACTAACTCATACAATGTTAAAAATAAAAGAATTTAGATTATTACTATTTAAGTTAAAGCTAAATATTTCTTTTTTTAAGTTCTAACCAAATTTAGAAACTATTCTCTAAATATACAATTAAAAAATCACAAACTTGACCAAAAAATTTGTAAATAAAAAAATGCTATTAACTATTAGAACTTGTCTAAACAACTGCATTTGCGATAGCAAACAAGTGCCGAGCTATAGCCCATCTTAAATTATCATTTTCATTTGTTTTTCCTTCATATTCTCTTAAATAACGATAAATTTCTTCAACTTCTTTACCTTGAATAAGTTCAAGTGCGTGAGTGTGATAAGGATACATAGAAATATAATTTTTCCCATCAATACTAAAAAACAAACCATAGTGATCGTGTCTTAATCTATTTCCTGTTTGATTGCAAGATTCTACATTGTATGGAACTACCGCTGCATCTATATTGTAAACGACTTTGGCTACTAGAGCCATAGCTAATGACCACTCAAAACAATTCGCCTTACCTTCTATAGCCCTTTTTAAAAAATCACCCTGTATAACACTTTTGGGTAAACCAACTAAGATTAATTCAGGTTTTATCTGACGAGCAACAGTTATTTCTCCACAGTAATTAATAAAATCTTCAAATTCTCTTGCAATTGAACTATCTTCTTCAAAGAGAATATCCTTAAGATAAGGTGCTTTGATTTCAAGATAATGTTCTTCTTCAAAATTTTTGGTTCTTAAATTTAAGACTGGATCAGTTGCTACTCTCAATCTTAACAGTCTACTTATTAAAAGTAAATACATTCGCTCTAATCTAGAAAGTTTACCTCTTATTTCTATTCCTAAAAGATTCATAGCTTTTTCATCGAATTTTATATCTCCCGAGGTTTCTATTCTTGTAAATTGTTCAATTCTTTTTTTGTCTATTTTGATAGACATAACAAAAAATAATCACTTTTAAGAAGTAAGTTATAAAATCATATCACACTTTTCAAATTTTGGCAAATAATATTTTGATTATTTCTGTTTTAACCCAAATCCCTTTGATGTTTTCCATAAAAAAATTTGACAAAAAAATAGTTTGAGAAGTAAAACCAACGTTGTTTTTTATTAACTTTATAAATCTATAATTTTATGCCTATAAAAGTTGCTATCAACGGTTTTGGAAGGATTGGCAGAAATGTGTTTCGTGCGGCTTTTGATGATTCTAATATTGAAGTTGTGGCGGTAAACGACCTGACAGATGCCAAGACTTTAGCTCACTTGCTCAAATACGACTCTATTACTGGCAATTTCCAAGCTCAAGTGGATGTTGATGGAGATTATTTGGTGATAAATAATAATAGACGAGTCAAAGTTCTCTCTCAAAGAGATTACACCCAATTAAATTGGGCTGAATTTGGTGTTGAGGTTGTGGTTGAATCTACTGGACTTAAGTTTTTTACCGATCAAAGAGAAGCCGAATGGCACCTTAAAAATGGAGCTCAAAAAGTAATTATTTCCGCTCCTGCTAAACAACCCGATGTAACTCTAGTTTTGGGAGTAAATGAAAATGACTACGATAAAAATCAGCACCACATCATCTCTAACGCTTCTTGCACTACCAATTGTTTAGCTCCAGTTGCTAAAGTTTTGCACGAAAAATTTGAAATTATTAAAGGGTCAATGACCACTGTGCATTCTTACACTAACGACCAGAATATCTTGGATTTACCTCATTCTGATCTTCGCCGTGCTAGAGCTGCCGCTTTGAGTATGATCCCAACTACTACAGGGGCAGCTAAAGCAATTGGGTTGGTTTTGCCAGAACTGAAAGGTAAGTTGGATGGAATGGCAATTAGAGTCCCTACTCCAAACGTGTCTTTGGTAGATTTAGTAGTACAAGTTAACAAGCCTACCAGTGTTGAGGAAGTCAATCAAGTGTTGCAAAATGCCGCAGAAAACGAGTTAAAAGGAATTATGGACTTTTCGATGGAACCCCTAGTGTCGATAGATTATCGAGGTAATCCTCATTCTAGCATTGTGGATGGCTTGTCGACGATGGTAATTGGGGAAAACTTAGTTAAAGTATTAGCTTGGTACGACAACGAATGGGGTTATTCTAACCGGGTTGTGGACTTGATTCAAAAGATAATGTAAATTTTTAGATTTTATCAAAATAAACAATCTTAACATCTGTATCTTACAAAACTTTTGTTAATTATTAGAGTTAGACCTTAGTTTTTTAGGTTCGTTTTAGGTTTGACTTTATATATTCCAAAACATCTTCCAAGTAAAATGATCTACCGTTCCACTTAAGAAGTTTGCCTGCAAATTTAAGATCGGCTTCTTTAGCAATCAACTGACCCAGTTGACCAGTAGCATTTCCTTCAATGAGGTGTACATTTAGATTGTTAGCGAAAAATTCTTTTAGTTTATCTGTTTTTAGAGGCCAGAGATAAGTGAAATGTAGGTAATTGATTTTATAACCCAAAGATTGTCCAATAGCATCTAGTACCGCATTTTTACTACTTCCCCAACCAACAAAAGAAATATCTGCATTGCTTGGTTGTCCAAAAATTTCTGGCTCTGGCAAAGCTTGCCTGATAGTTTCGATTTTTTTAACTCTTTTCCAAATCATATCACCAACTCCTTCAGTTTCGTCCAAACTACCATCTTCATGGTGCTCATCTCCATTAGCAAAGTAAATAGTTTTGGATTTTCCCGGTAACCATCTTTTAGATACCCCACTATCTGTAATCTCGTAACGATCACTAGGTTTTACTGTTTCTAGCTCTTCGGTAGCTACTAAACCTCTTTTAATTGGTATTTTGTTTTGTTGAAATTCGGATACAGTGGTTTTGGACTCGGCTATAGTTTTTTCGGTAAGTAAAATGGTTGGACACTGAAAAGTTTCCGCTAAGTTAAAAGCATGCTGGATATTTTCAAAAGCAGAAGAGGGGTCACTACAAGCCATCACTACCCTAGCAAACTCTCCATGTGAAGAATAAATAGCTAAATTTAAATCACCTTGTCCTGTCCAAGTGGGTAAACCAGTTGCCGGTCCTGGTCTTTGTGCAATTACGACCACCATCGGAGTTTCAATCATTCCAGCTAGCGACACTGTCTCGGTCATGAGATCGTAGCCACCCCCAGAAGTAGCTGTAAAGGCTCTGGCACCTACATGCATTGAACCCAAAGCCATCTGAGCTGCAGTAATTTCATCTTCAGCTTGTTTAACCACTATCCCCGTATCAAAAGCAGTTTTGGCTAGATAGCTCAAAATCGAGCTCGCCGGACTCATTGGGTAAGCATAATAAGCTCTCACTCCACAATGAATCGCTCCTAAACAAAGGGCTGTATTGCCATCAATAAGCAGATTTTGCTTACCATCCTCTGGATTTGGATGAATCTCGTTTAAGTCAGATAAGTTAATATTTGGAAGAGTTTGTATAAAATCATAACCGCTTTGTAGACATCTTAAATTGATTTCTAGTAATTGTGGTTTTTTACCAAATTGCTTAGCCACTTGATCTTTAAGTACAGTCAAATCAAAACCCAAAACTCTCCATAAAGTTCCAAGCACAACCACATTAACCATCAAATTACTTCCACCGTTATCTTTGGCAATAGTGGTAGCTGGTAAATGAATAATCTCAATTTGTTTTTCCTGTGCTTCTTTTTCCATG
>FWWM01013983.1_pt1 | contig 12783 bp, 11 predicted proteins | sample 2228351 | NCBI WGS metagenome assembly FWWM01 (sample SAMEA103939774, study PRJEB20133) | metagenome | reverse complement strand
CTGCTGACCTGGGAACTGTGGCTGGCGCGGCCGGTGGTGGCGGACAAGCCCCTACCTTGGCAGAAAGCGCAGCAGGCGCTGACGCCAGGACGGGTCATAAGCGTGCACGATCCGCCTGCGGCACATGAAACATGGATGTACCAGCCCGACCCTGTTCCTGGACAACTATGGTCGTATCAATCAGAAGCGCCCCGCGCCCCATCGCCTCATAGCCAGCTTGAGCCCAGACCATGTCAGAGGCCTGCTCTTTTCTGGCCCAGCCTGGGATGCGTTGGGGCTCCTGTTCGGGTCGCATAGTGCCATGTAGAGCAAGCCGGCAAGCTCGGATATCCGACAGCCAGCCCAGCGAAGGCCGTAAGAGAGGTATCAAAGCCTACAGCTTCTCACGAGGCGGTCGTAACCGCCTCTCGGAATGCCTTAGCGATCCGGCTCTCACCTAGTAAGTCAAAGCGCTTCTCGTATACCTTGGAGCTATTCAAGCGCATCATAAAGGCCTCCAGTTCCTGGTAATCTGAGGCCCGAAGCCCAGGATACCGTTGTCGGTTATACTCCAGGAAGGGGAGCAATTTCCCGTTTAGCTGGTGCAGGTCCCAGCCCATTTCCTCCATTAGATAGCAGCGATGCTGCTCAAACAGGATGGACCCCGGCACCGGGGTAAACAGCATGGGCACCACGGAGCCGACGCGATGCGAAGCATATAACGCTGTATTGACTACTGCCTGCAGGTCTTCGCCTGGCAAGCCGAATAACACAAAGGCGTTCAGCTCCTGTGCACCGACCCGAAAGCCGCATTCCTGAGCGATGGCAACAGCCCGGTCAAACTTCTCAATGGTCGCCTGGCGGCGATTCCAGCCCCGGCTGATCTCGTTGTCAATCGTCTCCAAGGCCAGATAGATCTTCTGAAAGCCAGCCCGGCGCATGCGGGTCAGCAATTCAGGCTCAATCAGGCGCGGCTCAATCCCTTCGGGGGCATAGATGGTCAGCTTGAGCCCACGTCGTTCAATGGCGTCAAGACGCGCCAGAAAGTCCTCCCGGTTGAACAAGAGGTTGTCCTCATAGAAGGCGATCTCCCGAATACCGTAGTCTAACTGCTTCTGCGCGATCTCCTCGGCCACATCGTCTGGGTCACGGTAGCGCACCGCCCGTCGGCCCTTGTTCAGCTTGAGTTGGGCACAATAGGCGCAGTTGAATGGACAGCCGCGACTGCCGGTGATAATCGCGTATATGGGTTTCGCCTCATAAACCGGGTCGCGATAGAGCGAAAGGTCCGTCCAGGCATTTGCGGCCTGGTCGCAGATCTCACCCGGGACGATAATGACTTCGTCCGCCTCTCCGCTCAACCGGTCTTCCGCATGTTCAGGATAGAGTGTGGGATAGACACCGCCCACAAGGATGCGAGGGCGGGGCGGGGCGAAGACCTCCTGTACCAGCCGGATGACATCGCGAGTGCTTGTCCACCAGTAGGTCATGATGGACGTGATCCAGACCTCTTCCGGGCGAAACAGTTCGCCATTTGCGTGCCGCAGGAGCTCGCTACGCAGTTTTTCCAAAGGCCAGCCGAATTCCCACATCTGGCGTGTGATGTTGTCGCGGCTCACGTATCCCCGCCGCCGAAAGGCAACCTTGCGTCCCTTATCCGTCGCCAGGCAATCCAGTAGCCGCAGGTCGGTATACCCTTGCTTCCGCAGCCAGGTGGCTATCTTGAGCAAGCCATGCGGCTGGCTCCAATGCGGCCAGTACTGGGTATCGTAGATGGGTGGGTTGATGAGCAGCGCTTTCCGGGCACCTATAAGCAGCCGGTCGGGATCATCCTGGATAATCATTGTTCTCCCACTCCCTCATCAGGATTGCTGAAGCCTGGCTTCAGCGGTCCAATGAGCATGTGCTTCGCTTCTGCCTCAGAGCTTGCCCTGACCCTGAACGTAGTGAAGGGGAAGGGGTTCCCGCTTGCGGAAGGGATCCCAGAGTCCCTGCTCCAGACTGGTACGCACCAGTCGCGCGGTCAACCCCTCGCCCAGGAAATTGAACGTGCGGCTGTGGAACTTGGCGTTCAGCAGGGCGGCCAGCCGGTGCAACTCCCAATAGTCTTCCAGGGATGCGCCCGCGAGCCGCGCCAACGGGTAGAGTTGCGCGTTAAACGTGGTCGGGTCAAGGTGGCCGTCACGCCCTATTAGCCAGCTCTCATACACCTTCCCCTCCGGCGTCCCCGGTGTATATTGATAGGGCACAAGATGAACCGAGCCCACAATTGAGGCCAGCCGCACAAGGTAGTCCGTTAGCGCCTCCAGGTCCTCCCCCGGTATGCCGATGAGCACTGCGGCACCCACCTCGTCTGTCCGTGGGCGGAAGCCTGCTTCATGCAGGGCACACACACAGCGGGCGTATTCATTGAGCGACGTGAGACGCTGAACCCCATTGGGGGTATGCACAACATCGTCGTGGAGGTAGATCTGCCGGAATCCGGCGCGGCGGAGGGCATGGGCTAAGGCATGATCAACCGCGCGTGGCGATAAACTCCCGGCCACCACAAAGCGCACCTGGCGTAAGTTCAGCGCCGCTATTGCCTGCAGGGCCTCAATGAACGGCTGATAATGTTCCGGCCCCAGCCAGTCATCAAACAGTGCGAAGGTGGTAACGCCCAGGCGGGCCTTCCTGGCCACCTCCTCCGAAACGGCCTGAGGGGAGCGTGCAATTTTATCCGCCCCCCATATGCCAGCCGGGTGAAGCAGATGGATGCCAGCGAAACGGGTGACCTGGTCCGGCTGATACAGGCTGAGGTCTGGGGGCAACCATTGCGCTTCAGCGAGGTCACCGGCCACAACGATGTCCGCAGCCGTATGAGTAGCGGCGTGTTCGGGATAGAAGGTGGGGTACGCTCCTCCGAGTATAACTGGCGCGTTGACGGTGGCTTTGAGGGCACGAATGACGTGGACCGCGCCACGCCACCAGGCGCTTAAACCACAGGAGACCAGGATAGCATCGGGCTGCCAGCCTTCCCCTTTCCAGTTCCGCACCCGTGCGGCCACTTTAGCGGGCGGCAGGCCAAAACGCCACACGTCTATTATTCGCTCTGCAATGGGGATTCTCTCCACCCGTTCTCTGGCCAGGCGCCCCCTGACGGGGATATGGAGGCAATCCACCAGACGGACGTCACACCCACAAGCGCGCAATGCCGCGCCGATCTGGAGCAGCCCTGTCGGCTGAGTCCAATGCGCCCAGGGGAGGCGAATGTCAACCGCATTGGAGTTGACCAACAAGACCCGAGAAGGCTTAGATATGAGGTCAATGAGTTTCGGTGAGATAAGGACCTGGCTCATTCTCCCTCCGCTTCAGCTTGAGGCTTTCGGATGAGAGGGAAGGCCCTGCCCCTGCCCCAGGTCAAAATCGGCGAAACATCGGCCCTCCAGGTAGTCCGGGAAAGTGTGTACCCCGGTTATCTGCACATAGCGACGGTCGGGAAACTTCTCCCAGCCGCGAGCTAACCCGATGCGCAAGAAGACAGTTGCCTGACGCAAGCGTTGCTCAAGGTCTGCCGCGATGTCCCCTGGCCTCTGCCCTTGTAGCCGTCTGTAATCGCAATAGTGACGAAAGCCCAGGTCTGTGACAGCCAGGCGGTAATCCTTATTTGATTGATCCACAAAGGAGATACGGTAGTCCCACTTGCCCCCTTCCTTAAGAGTATATTGAACGGAGGTGACACGTTTGGGCAGGATAGTCCCCAGCGAGCGAGTTCCCTCGCCGGCTTTCACATAGTATCCAGGCCCGGTGTGCACCTTCGCGCCGAAGATACTGGCCACATCGGGGTCCAGAATCCGCCGCAGGAAGGTGTGCGCTTGATCTTCCGAGAGCGGAGGTTGCTTGAGGGCTTTATAGCCAGGATCAATAAACCAGTCCTCGGTGTGAGGTGGCTCCGGGAGAGGTTTCAAAAAGTCTAACTCCACTTCTGCAAAGGGCCTTATGATCAGGCGACCGCCCTGAAACAGAAAGTCCTCTGTCAGGCCATGCCTGAACAGAAGCTTGGGCCGCACAGCAGTGAGGTCGCGCCAGTATCCTCCCACGCAGACCCAGGGCGGCAACATGCGCGTGAGATCGGTGACGAGCAGGGCTTTCTTCATGGCAGAGCACCTCCAGGACTCGCCGATCAGGATTCGGTGGGCTACATGAGGTGAATCACCTCCACGTCTGGCCACGCTTGAGCCAGTCGTTCGGCCAATAGACGACGGTGGCATTTGTCTGGGAGGTGCTCGCTACACAGCAGGCAGCAAGGCTTCTCTGAAAAAAAGGATGGATCGAGCTGTTGAACCATGGCCCGCTCGTCCATCAGGCGGCGGTAGCGTGCCTCAAACCTGGCCCAATCCCTGTCCTCGCGGTACTCCTTGAAGATCTCCTCGGAGGGCGCGAGGAAGTCAAAGTGATAGTATTCGCACCCTACCAACTCGCGCAGGAAATAGGCCAGGTCTTCCCGTTTGGCAAAGCCAGCCAATTGGCCGTCAGGATGCAGGCGAATATCAATGAGGCGACCAACACCGTGCTTAGCCAGCAGGCCGAAGAAGCGTTCAGCTGATTTCTGGGTGAAACCAATCGTGTACAGGCGCATAGTTCCTCCTCAGAACAGGGGCAGTTGCCGGGCATCAGGTGGATTGAGGTGGGCCTGTTCCAGTCGGCCATCCCCCCGAATATGCCAGACGGTGACACCGCGCTCTAATAGCGTCTGAGCGATGAGATTGTGGCGGTGGCACTGAAGCGGGTCTTCCTCGCTACATAGGAGGGCAACTCGTTGGCCGCTGGCGACCTGGATGAGTTGGTCAATCCCCTTTTGATACCAGGGCTTGTCCATGATCAGCCTGTACTGAACCTGTCCTTCCTCGTAGCAGGTGGGGTCGTCTGGCCGGCCACCCAGATGTTGACCGGCATAGATATATTGGATACCGGCTGCTGTGAGCACATATTGAAAGCTTTCCCGGTTAAACTGCGGGTTATAGCGACTGTAGGGCACGCTGCGCACATCTATCAACACCTCAATGTCATGTTGCTTGAGGAGCGCGACGATGCGCTCAGCCGGAACGTTGCTGTGCCCGATGGTGAAGATGGCCATGATATTCGCGCTCCATTAGCTCAACTCCGCCAGGCTCTCCTGAATCTCCCGCAGTTCTGCCTCCGTCAGCCCCCACAACTGCGCTGCCAGCCGGTCAATCTCCGCCTCAATCGCCTGCACAGCGGCCGTATCGCCAGCCGCTGCCGCTGCGTGTGCCTGCTGCGAGAGCGCGGCCAGTTGGCAGTGGACAGGGTCGCTCGAATTAAAGCGTGGCACCCGCACGCGCTGTAGTATGTGCGGGTCTGGATGTAGCACGATATAGTTCTGGACAACGAAACGACTAGGTGAGGAGTTTAGAGCAGCGCAGACAAAATGGGCCTCCGCAGCTTCCTGGCATGGTATTAGGATTAGCGTATGGTCAGGGACTACGCATCTCGGTCCGATACTGGGAACAGCAGCTTGCTCAGATACAGAAGCATCCAATTGATGCGCAACCTCTCGCCACACCACCTTGTACGGCGCGAAGGTGTACTTAGCAACATTACGCATAGTGTAGAATGGCGACCCCGGTGGATAATACTTACGATCTGGCCGGTTTGCTAGTACGTCTTTGAAATGAAGAAGGTATGCGTATGTCTTAGGGTACTTCATCTGCAGCACAGGCTCAGGAATTCCTTCTCTTTGTTTATTCCTATCCTGCACGACCAGGATTTGCAACGACGGGATCGCTTGCCAGCGTTGGACGTCTTGACCCCGTAACAAGGGGTAGAGTAGATCCGGCTCAATAGCGACCTGCACGTTTTCCACTTTGCGCCTCGAGCCGTCCGTAAAATTGGCGACAACTACCAGCCCATCAGGGCGGTGGGCAATTGTCTCAAGCCAGTAGACGCCATTAGCGCCACCGGTATTTACACCTTCATGGGCTTGGTAGTCTGATACGCCAAGCACCTTCTTCACAGCCTGAAGTGCGCGTGGCCGGCCGCTGATCCAGGGCGAAGTCGGATCGTTCTCATCTACCGGCTGTGCAACAAACTGGCGGTAGGTGACGATCTTATCCTGCATCACCTCCTCCAGGGTCACGTCCTCTGGGATGACGCTCCCCCCACCCGGCTTATACCAGTGGGAATATTGGACCGGGTAGGTCGTCGCCCGCCCCCGCTCCAAGACTATAATAGCTGTGCGGTTGCTGGCCCCCTCGAACGGTTTGAGATCGGACATATCGTCCACGGCCACCACACCTAATTGTGTGCCATCCCCCAGCCGAAAACGACGGAAGCCCTGGCCTGCCCCGGCTGTCTTGAAGACGCTTTGGGTGATAAGGAACCCCAAGCGTCCACCATCTCGCACGTACTTGTCTAAAGCCACGTAGGTCATCAGGATGGAAATGTCATCTTTGGCCTTGCCCAGAATGGCGTCAAACCCCTTGTGGGGAAATAGCTCGTGAGCGGCCCACAGGGGTGCGGTCTCTCGACGGTAGTCCTGCGGCAGGCTCTCCCAATTCACCCAGGGCGGATTGCCGGCAACGTAGTCAAAGCGGCCCTGAAAGAGCGGCGCGAAGGCGTTCTTGATGATGCGCGCCCAAATGCCGTTGATGCCCTGCCGCTCCAGCTCCAGGAGCTGCGCATAGAGGCCAGCCGCCACTTCAACTTCTGCCGCGTCTTTGGCCGGGTCCAGGGGGAAGGTATGCAGCAGGCGCGCCTTGAATTGCTCCGTCGTCAGGCCGCTTTGCACGCACTCCTCTAACAGGTCGGCCAGGGGGTCAATGTAGCGGGCATCCACCAGCGAGCGCGGCACCGTGAAAGGCCCTATGGCTGTCTTGAAACTGTAGCCATATTGGGTAAACAGATCGCCCCCCTGGCTGGGCGTGAGGATGGAGTCGGCCAGATAGACCGGGATGCTGATGTCGCCCTGGCGATAGGACAGCAGGTCGCCGAGGGCCAGCAGGTAGTTGGTGCGGGCGCTGATCACGGCGAGCGGGTTGAGGTCAAAGCCCACAATGTTGTTCAGGACCTGCTCCAGCACCTGGGCCGGGGGCAGCATCTTCTCGTCGGCGTAGCGCCGCACGCGCTTGATCGCCAGCACCAGGAAGGTGCCGGAGCCACAGGCCGGGTCCAGCAGGCGCTTCCTGGGGTCGCCCTCGTAGCCCAGTTGGTTGAGCAACCGCTCGGCCAGCCAGTCGGGGGTATAGTACTCGCCCAGCGCGTGGCGCAGATTGCGCGGCATCAGGTTCTGGTACAGCTTCTTGAGCAGGTCGCGCGTCTCCTCCGGGTCCACATCCAGCGTGACCAGGGAGTAATTGGCCAGGTCGCCGATCAGCCGGCGCAGCGCGGCATCTAGCGGGTCATCCCAGATGTCCAGATACCAACCGAAGAAGTCGCCTTCCAGGAAATTGCGAATGCCCAACTGGGCGAACAGGCCGCCCCGCTCCATCTCCACCAGGTAGCTGTGCAACTTGTCGCTGGCGTAGTTGGCGACCGCCGCCAGGCCCGTGCCCACCCTGGGCATCAGATAGTAATGGGCCACCTGCAACGCCAGCAGTTTGATGAACGTGGCGTAGTAGGTATGGATGGCGAAGAAGAGGTGCTCCAGGTTGGGCGCCCGGTCCCGAACCGCATACAGGCGGGCCAGCGCCCCGGCATCCAACTGGCCACTGGTTTCATCGTAGCCGGAGACCTCGTGGAACTGGCGCTGCCACTGGCGGAAGAGCGTATGGACCTTCGGGGTGCGGGTGGTTTGCAGGGCCTGATAAAGCGCTGGCACGACCTGCCGGGCCGTGTTGCTGTTCTCGCCGAAATCGCGCACCAGGTTTTCGGGCGTGAGGGCCAGTTCGGTGGAAAGCGACAGCAGGTAGCGCAGAAAGGTCTCGGTGCTATGGGCATCTACTGGCAGTGGGTCATCTACGCGCCAGTGGTCCTCGCGATAGCGGACGAAGATATAGTAGCTGCCGTCCAGCACCACCCCGGCCAGGCGCTCTTTCCGGTGGCGATCCAGCCGTTCCAGCCCTTCCATGTAGCGCTTCACCTGGTCAATCGCATGGCGGTTATGGGTGTGACGATTGCTTTGGCGCAGGGAGCCGGGCGGCTCGTACTCAATGACGAAGCGGTTATAGACGGCATCGGCGCGGCCATTGATCAGCGTGCGCTCCCGCTCCAGGTGCAGCGTGACGTCAAAGTTCCTGGAGAAGCGCTCCAGCAGCTTCTCAACCTCAGCTACCAGGTCGGCCTCGTTGCGCGCTTTTTGAGCAGCGTTACGTATGTCAGCCGCAATCTGAGGCGCGCGCTGGCGCACGTAGGCTTCCAGATCGGTGGGGGTGTAGTTCATCGCAATCGCAAAAACTCCTTATTGACATCTGTGCTTTGTTGATATATAATACAATTAATCCAGTAAACTGGAGGTGGATGGCCCGTGATGGGCCAGCGTGGGAAAGTCAGGCTGTGCCTGGCTTTTCCCATTTTTATTTCAAGAACACCTGCCCGTAGCCTTTGATACGGCCATCGAAGTAGCGCCGGTTGTACTTGCCCGCGATAAAGCGGCTGATCTCTTTACTGAAGACCTCACCAGGGTCCTCAATTCTCCCCTCGGCTATTAGAATCTCCTGCTTACAGGGATAAGCCAGCAGGTCGGCCACTTGTAATCCAGCAATGTTGGCCGACTTGGGCTTGAGTTTGATCTCGTTGCTGGTCAGCACCCTCTGAAAGAACTCTGCATCATGGAAGTAAGTCCCACCTTCGTACAACCGCCGGTAGACGGTCTTGAGCTGCCGGTCCTCTGTCCCCCCACGGCTTTCGGCCATGACGTCCCCCTGGGCATTAGAGCGATTCAGAAAACCGCAATAGCGCTCCAACAAGGCCGCCAGGCAATAGTGATAGGGGTGATAAGCGGCGCCACCGTAACGTTCGATGTGAGCCTTTTTGTCAATTACTACGGTGATGAGCAGGTAGTCCTGAACAGCCAGAAATTGCAGCAAGTCTTCATTAAAACGGCGTTCGTTTTCCGGGTCGCGCAGCCGCCAGAAAGGCCCTCGGCGGTTGATTAGGTCATTGCGATGCAGGATGACCGGTTCGTCAGGGCTATGGGGGAAATGAGCTTGCTTCAGAGCTTCCAACGCCGGTAAAACTGCGTGCGGTAAACCTCACCCTCTACGAAACAGCCGGTCAATCCCAGGTAACGCCGTGCAGGCTCTCCAATGTCTTTATAGGTGTGGTCGCCGGATTCGTCAATGTAGAGCCGATAGCGATTCATGGCGTCTACTTTCACACCTGCTCCTGTTGATAGGCCGGCCTGGGGAAGATCACCTTGACCGGCTGGCGATAGATAGCGTGGCTGACCAACAGTTCGCCCTGGTTCAGGCGCGTCACGGCTAAACGAATATCCTGATCCAGAAAGCGATAATCCGGCGCATTGACCTCCGCCGAGCCCGTGCGACCGATGATCTTGGTGGCGCTGTTGCCCGTGACACGGGGGTGAACTGCGCTCATGAACTGCTGAGCCGAGATCAGGATGACGCCCAGGCTGCGACCGCGCTCCGCCACGTCCAGCACTTGCTGGGTGATGGGGCTTTCCTTGCTGCCGCCAGGGGCATACTTGTTCAGCTCATCCACGAAGATAATCACCTTTTCCGGCACAGGGGCTGTCTCGGTGCGGTCCTCCACTGCTTCGGCCTTCACTGCGTAGATGGTGCGCAGAATATCGCCAAAGACCAGCGTCTGCTCATCGTCGGCCAGTTTGGCGATGTCCACAACATAGGTATAGCCGCCCTTGATGTTGACCAATTCATCGCTGAGCAGTTTCTCATTGTGCGTGCGGATGTCCACGAAGATACCTGTCTGTCGGGTCTGGACAATGCGGCGCAGGTGACGGCGGAACATGCCGATAGACGAGGTAGCAAACATGCCCCGCCAGCGCCCTCCGCCCTCCTGCTTCTTGCGCAGGAACTCCAAAAGCGCACTCCAACTCTGAACATCACGGAACTCGGCATCTCCACTGGTAATGCCGCTCATGATCTCCCCGTAGATGCCCTCAATCGTTCCGCTGGTATCGGTCACGTTGCTGAAGAGCAGGTCAAGTTTGTCGGCTGTGCCCTCAAGGTCATAGGCGTAGAGCGTGTGTATGCCCGGCACAGGCGAGTAGCAATTCGGCTGGCCCCGGTCGCTGCGCGGCAGGAGATAGCGCACCTGCTTGAAAGGCACAGGTTCCAGCCCCAGCGCCTCCCAGATTTCCTTCTGCTCCGGCGGCAACTCCGGCCCGCGCACGTCTATCTGGAGCAGGTCGGCCTGTTTGACATTGAGGATGATCACGGCGATGTTCTCTTTGTCTGGCACGGTCTGCAAAATGGACTGGAGCAGAAACATCGCGTAAGAGGTCTTGGTCGCCAGGCCGCTGATGCCGGAGATATTCACATGCGCCGATTCTGGGCCAAGCACATAGCGGCAGTCCAGATAGGCGATGGCGGCTGCGCCGTTGCTCATCTTGATCAGGCCCGCCGGGATAGCGTCTTGCTTGCGCTCCTTCAGCAGGACGTTCGTGCCAAGTGCCTGTTGAATATCTTCCGGTTCTGCGAAGTAGACCAGCCGCTCGCTGGGCACAGGCATGTAAATGTCATCCGTATTGCTGAGCACACTGGCTGAAGCTACAGTCGTCCCCTGACGATTGGTGTTGATCTGCTCGTCAAGTTGGCCGAAGTTGCTGGAGATATAGTTCGCCAGGTGGTTGGGCGCGTCGGTGCGATGCTCCAGCATCGTCACCAGCCCATAGGTGCGGCTGGGTGGCTTGCCAGGCTGGTTCACCTGTTCCACTGCCACAATGTCAAAGGGATTGACAATCACCTCATCGGGCAACCAGAAGGCAAACTTGTCCGAGGTGATGGCCGCCTGTTCGGTGGCCGAGGTGCGTCCGATCGGCTTCCGTTCTTTACCGGCTGATATATCAGGCTGCTCAACATCCCCGGAAGAGGGCAGTTGGGTTTCATCGCTCATAGTCTCACCCCCTCTCGCTCCCAAGATCAGACCGATGACCTGATAAGCTGATTCGGGAGCGGCCAGCGAATCATGCCCATCAACACGTCTTTAGAGTGGAACCCATTCTTGATCGTCTGCTCCGCCAGGAAGATCGGATACAGATGGCAGTGCCAGCGGCTGTCGCAGCCATAGGGCGTTACATTCCGCTCGCCGACCAGCGCCCGTGACAACAGGTCGGCCAGGTCCGAATCTACTGGCGTTTGATCGGGGCGGGGCAGCTCCACCTTGACCACGCCCATGAGCGGGTAGTCCACGTGCTTCTGTTCACGCAGGCGCACATACCAGAAGGCCACCTTGCCGCCGTGGGCGCTGAAGGCCACCGTGCGGCTGGCGAAAGGCAGGCCCGCCAGAATAGCTGTGATATTCTGGCGTTTCGGACGCGCTCCCCCAAAGCGGAACTCGGGGTCCTTGCGGAAGCTCTTGGCCACGCCGATCATAAAGGGCGTCTTAATGAATTCGTCTAACTTGACAGCGCCATCCAGGATCAGCCAGTTCTCTTCGTTGCGCAGGCCATCCGTCCGGCCAATCATCTCAATTTCCAGCCGATGCATCCGGTTGCGCGCGATCCCGCCGGCCCGTGTGCGCAGGTTCTCAACAGTGGCCTCGTCTGACGTGATGGGGTTCTTTTCAGTGGTATCAATGACCTCAAAGAAACCATCTGGAGTGTTAAGCCGTTTGAGTTGGTCCCACACGGTATCCGATACCCCCAGTTGACCGCGAGGTAAGAGCAACAGGATGCGTTGCCGTACCGCGAGCGGCCGCACGTTACCGTCGTCGTCTCGGCGCATGACAGCCGCTCCGATCTGGGCTAATTCAATGGGGAATGAGCGATTGCCCTCAATGCCGGTAGCCAGATAGTAGGTGCACAGGCTACCATCTATGAAGAAGCGATACAGATGCTTCTGTGTGCGGTAGAGGGGAGGGGTCGGGCGGTAGATGTTGCGGAGATCGGGGGTAGGGGTTTCCAGAAACTCGGTCACCTCCCGGCTCTCCGCATTGACGAGCATATCCTCAATCTCATCCCAATCTGGGCGGAGCAGATCCTCAACCGCGCCACCAGTTGCGGGCAATATGTCCAGGTTGCCTGCTAGCAGGGCAAGTGCTGGCTCAAGGAAGTTAAGCGACTTCATCGGTCTATCCCGGCGGCTGAGGCAAATAGCAATCAGGACATAGGTCCGGCGGCCACTCCCTGTCCTGCCTGGGACCGTGCTACAGTAAAGCGATTATACTACGCTTCGCTGTGAGCGCAATTTCATACGCCCGATTCCATCCTGAAAATTGTCATGAAACAAATGCCTGGCCACCTCAGGCCAGATTCTGCAGGCAGTGGTCAAATCAGGAGCGCCTCTTGGCCACATCCAGGAGCAGGCCGACGCCGGTCTCTCACGCTCCTTGCCGGTCATACAATGTATACAGGATGGGTGCAATCAGCGAGGTGCATAGGCTCTTCCCAGCCTGCTGCCAACACCTGTGCCCCAGAACGATAGCGCGCATTCAGCGTCGGCGGCCATGCGCAAACAGCCTCTTGATATGGCCATAGCTGAGGTGCTACTATTGGAGGCAGGCTTAAAAGATGTACCAAAAACGTAGGAGAACCGCCATACCCTTAGATATGGCGGTTCTCCCTGTATTTACTCCTCTATTTAGGCACCCTCGGCGGGACTCGAACCCACGACCCCTTGGTCCGCAACCAAGTGCTCTATCCACTGAGCTACGAGGGCACGATAATTG
>FWWM01013054.1_pt1 | contig 12789 bp, 11 predicted proteins | sample 2228351 | NCBI WGS metagenome assembly FWWM01 (sample SAMEA103939774, study PRJEB20133) | metagenome | reverse complement strand
CCCCTTGAAATCTGATAGAGACACGATATTCCCGTGGATATCGACGGCCGTAAAGTCCGGCGCTGGCTCACCAGGCCGGGGCAGAATCTTTTGATTCACGCCGCCGCGCCCGATCTTGTCGAGTCCTGCCTGGCCACTGATGTACCATGCTGCGATTAGGATCGCGATCGCAAGCCCGACCGAGAAGATGACACGAGTCCGGTCCAGTTTCCGGCTGGAAGGAGGCGAAGGCGACGGTGTCACGGAGCTGAGGCTGGTCTCGGTCATAATCCCATGCTTATTTCACGCCGCCATATGCATGCATGCCGCCAAAGAAGTAGTTGCCGTAATAGGTGAAGATCACCGCGGCAAATCCGATCAGCAGGATGATAGCGCTCCGCTGGCCCCGCCAGCCACGCAGCGTCCGTGTGTGGAGATAGACGCCGTACACCAACCAGGTGAAGAGCGCCGCGGTTTCCTTGGGGTCCCATGACCAGTAGGATCCCCATGCCCGGTATGCCCACACCGAGCCGAGGATGAGCACGAGCGCGAGCATCGGGAAGCCCAGCGTGACAGCACGATACCCGATGTCATCGAGCATTTCAGGGCTGGGGAGCCACGATACGCGCCGCCTGATTGCGATCAGGTACAAAACGGCTGCCGCAAATGAGACGGCGAAGGTTGCGTAGGACAAGATCGCCATGGAAACATGCGCAGTCATCAAGGGCTGGTTTTGCAGCGCAGGATTGAGCGCATCCACCTCGCGCATGCCCGCAGGCAATGACCAGACATAGAGCGCCATGCCAAATCCGATCGCCATGACGATGGCGCCAAGTTGCTTGACCTGATACATGCGCTCAAAGATGAGATAAATCAGCGTCACCGCGAACACGAAAGCCAGAGAGAACTCGTACATGTTGCTGTACGGTCCGCGACCGGCCGCGATCGTTCTCAGAAGGACGGAGCATCCCTGGAAAACGACGGCAAACCAGGCGAGCAGTGTGCCGAACCGGCCAGCCGCAAGTGAACCAGGCCCGAACTCGGTGGTCGTGGCAGTGACCGTTGTGCCCGCGGATGTCGCCATCGTCGCCCGGCGCACGCGAATTCTGCCAATCGCATAAACGAGGTAGCTCACGAGTGCAGCGCCGAGCGCGATTGACGCGGCTGCAAAGCTATAAAACGAGAGCTTGACGAGTGCTTCCATTGCTGAATGCTGCCTTCCTAAGCTGGCGCCGTCACTTCGGCAACGTAATCGGCCTGGCCACGTACTGTGGCGCGAACACCGAGGCGGGTTTCAAGATCCTGAACGATGCGAAAGAAATCTCGCTGACCGCTCCAATCGCGCTTGGCGAGAGGCGCGAGTGTAACGGTGGCCGCCCCACCAGGCAGTGGCCGGATGATAGCCCGAATCCGCCGGTGTGGGAAATAGAATGTCACTGCGAGGCCGCCGACAAGAAGAACCGCGGCTGTCCAAAAGATGGGAATGCCTGGATTACTGGCCACCTGCAATAACGTGAATCGTCGCTCACGGACAAATTGAACCGTGAGCCCGCCGAGTTCCACGACATCGCCCTGGCGGAGCACTGCGCTTGGGGGCATCTGCGACGGATCGGAAGCTGGGCCGAGCTGGCGCACCTGCACGAAGATCTCGCCGCTTTGGAGATCAATCGTGCCGGCTTCTGGAGCAGTGAAGCCCGGAGGGCTGGGCGCGATCACGTTGATTTGTGCGCCAGCCTGCGGGAGTGGCTGCCGGCCGGCGGGAGCGTTCGGGTTCGTGCGCGACGTGTAGAGGCCGACCGGGATTGCATCGTCAAACACGACGAGCCCTTGCGCATCGGAAACGCGCAGCGCGATCGCCTGGCCGAAGCTGGCCTGATAGAACACGACGCTGCCGTAGGTCATCGGGTGGTTGACGCGGATTGACTGGCGCTTGACCTCCTTACCATGCTTGTAAAGGATGAGATCGCTGCGATAATCCTGCGGCGTGCCGTCTTCTCGCCAGCTATCCACGAACCGCTCAAGCTTGACGCTCAGCCCGGTCCCGTGACCAACCTCCCGCGTCGAACCTTCGGGGATCACAAATTCGTTGTTGCGAAAGCCGTAGCGCGCTCCAACGATACCGCCAACCAGTACGAGGATGAGCGCTAAGTGGAATGGGAAGGTGCCGAGTTTCGCGTAACGATACCGGTCCGCATAGAGGTGGATATCTCCACTGTGCTCCTCGGTCAAGACACGGTACCGGCGCTGCTTCAACGTGGATCGAATGGTGTGCTCGAACTCTGGCACCGGCGTCGCCTTGGTGAGCGTTGCAGCATGCTCGGCGCCGTTGAGGAAGCCCTGCGTCGTTCTTACGGTCGGGTGGGCAATGGTGCGCCAGATGGCTGGCGCCCTATTGATGGTGCAGATGGCAATCGCCACTGACAGCAGTGCCAGCATGAGCGCGAATGGGAGGGAGTGGAAGACGTCCCAGGCGTACCAGCGGTCCACGACCGGGCGCGTAAACGGCAAGGCTTCGGCAATCGAGTTGGGAACTGAGCTACCGCGCAAGGTGCCAGCCAGCACCATGACGGCCAGGATGGCGATTTCCCAAACTGCGGCCCGGACTGAGCAGAAAAAGCGCCAGACCCGATCAACCGCCCATTCGAGCGGGGAACGCTGGGAAACACGCTCGCGGGCGGTGACCTCAGCCATCGTCTCTCCTCATCAACAGAGGTCGCTGCGTCAAAGCCCAGGCTCCAGAGGTTGCCAGGGAACCATGGTGGCTAATCTGGTGAACAGCGTCTCGTAAATTCCAAGCGCCATGATTGCGCCGGTGGCAAGCATGAACGCGCCGGTTAGGCTGGTGAGCAACGAGAGCCGTGGCGTCAACCTCCGGATAACCGCCGTTGACGACCCAAAGAGCGCCGCCGCGAGGAATGGCACCCCTAGTCCAGCAGAGTATACGGCCAGCAGGGCTGCGGCGTGCTCTGGATCCCCCTGGCCGGCGGCCATCGTCAAGATAGCGCCAAGGATCGGACCTACACAGGGCGACCAGCCGGCGCCGAAGGTCGCTCCCACGACAAATGATGAGGTCAACCGGCCGGCGGGAATCCGAGCCGGGAACCAGCGACGCTCCCGGCTCAGACCGGGCAGCCGGATCACGCCGATCTGGTGCAGCCCGAGCGCCATGAGGAGGGCACCGCCAAGCCTGACCAGCCAAAACCGGTACTCGGCCACAACCGTTCCGGTCGTTACGAGCGCTCCTGCCGCGCCGAAGGCGACGCCGAGCAAAACGAAAACGGTGGAAAATCCAAGAACGTATGCGACGGCGTTGGCCATGACCCTGGTCCGCGCCTGCACACCTCGAACGTCCAGCGATACGCCTGCCAGATGCGTCAGGTACAGTGGAACCAAGGGCAAGACGCACGGTGATGAGATGGAAAGCAGTCCGGCGGCGAACGCCGCCAAGAACGAAACGTTCGCATTCATGGCCGAAATCTACCCCTGGGGCGCGAACAGTGTCAATTCGAACCTGGCCTTCAGACACGGGCAGCGGTGCCGGACAGGTGGTAAGATTCGACATAATGTATTGAACTGGTGAGGTGAATGAGCACACCGTCGCGCGAGCGTCTTTATCGTACCGAAGCAATCATCCTCGGCAGAACCGACTACGGGGAGGCGGACAGGATCCTGACCGTTTTTACACCGAATCGGGGTAAATTGCGCCTGGTAGCGAAGGGGGTGCGCAGGCCGACGAGCAAGCTAGGTCCGCACTTGGAGTACTTCACACGCTCGATGCTGATGCTGGCGAAGGGGCGTGAGCTTGATGTCGTCACAGGTGCAGAGACGCTTGATCCCTATCTCGGGATTCGGGGAGACCTTGAGCGGGTGGCGCACGCATCGCACATGGCGGAGCTGGTTAACCGCTTGACCGAGGACCACCAGGAGAACACTCGCATCTTCGACGTGCTCGCCCGGTCGCTCCGCCTCTTGGCAGATGGCGTAGATCCCTTTGCCCTGGCGCGGTATTTCGAGCTGGCTGTGCTGACCGCCGCTGGGTTCCGCCCCGAGCTCTATCGTTGTGTCAAGTGCGAAAGGGTGCTCCAGCCCACGGTCAACGCCCTAAGCACATCGCTCGGAGGGATGCTGTGTCCCGATTGCCGGGTGGCCGACCCTGCGGCTCGCTCGTTATCGGTCAACGCTCAGAAGTATCTCCGAACGCTCGATCGCTCAGGCTTGGGAGATGCCCTCAAACTCCGGTTGGATGCATCGCTTCGAGCAGAGATTGAGGGGGCGCTGTCCGCCTATATCCGTGCAATCACCGAGCGCGAATTGGCAAGCTTGCGGGTCTGGCATGCCCTGCAAGCAGCCACCCCGGCGCGTGAGTGACCGGTGATTGCCGCGTTCGCTGCGGCAAGTCCTGCCAGAGCACGCCGTCCGGCGCACGCCCGGCGCCGGCGGAAAGGCCACGACGAGGCGCGGCTGGGTGCCGCTAAACATCCACGAAATACGTCTGGCAGGCCCGGTCAATGAGCTGCTGGGAGAGCACCGGCGGGATATTGTGGTATCGAGCGATGCCGATCAGTGTCCGCAGAATGTCCCGCGGGTGGACCGAGCGCAGCTCGCGCTTGGGTTTGACGTAATACTCCCGCAAGAGATAGACAAGACCGTTCTGATCGAAGGGAACGCCCAGGAGCTCGCACTGGCGGCGGAAGATTTCGCGATAGACCTCGATGGAGGGGTTGGTCACGTGGATCTTATTCTGGATGCGGCGAAGGAAGGCTTCGTCCACGAGGTCTTTGGGAGCGAGGTTCGTTGAGAAAACGACGAGTTGATCGAACGGCACCTCGATCTTCTTGCCAGTGTGGAGCGTCATAAAGTCGATGCGTTTTTCCAGCGGCACAATCCAGCGGTTGAGCAGTTGCCTGGGCTGCACCTGCTGCCGCCCGAAGTCGTCGATCAGGAGCATGCCGCCGTTGGCCTTGACCTGGAGTGGTGCCTCGTAGATACGGGCAAAGCGGTCATATACGAGGTCGAGTACTTCCAGCGTCAGCTCGCCACCAGTGATGATCGCTGGGCGTTTGCAGAGTACAAAGCGGCGATCCCAATCCGGGCGGCCATTGATCGGGATGGGCACATGGTTATGCAGGTCAAGCACTTTAATGATTTGCCCATCAATGGTGATGCAATAGGGGATCAGAACTGCGCCGCCGAGCAGGCTGATGATATGCTCGGCCAGAATCGTCTTACCATTACCGGGTGGCCCGAAGAGAAAGAGCGACCGGCCCGTGTTAACGGCCTGTCCCAAAGCATCAATGATGTGATCCTCAAGCACGAGATCGGCAAGGGCTTCGCGCACCTCCTTCGGCCCTACGCGCACTTCCGCGATCGCCTGGGCCTTGACGATCTGGCGGTAATGATCGAGGGTAATGGGAGCAGGACCAACGTAGGTGGTGCGCTCAAGCAGGCTGTGGACGCGGATCTGCCCTTTGGGGGTGATCGTGTATTGATAGGCAAGCTCGCCGAATCCGTTACTCCCAGCGACCTCGATCAGCTCTTCCTTTTTCAACATCATCAATGCCTTGTCGACGATGTTGTAGAAGGGAAGGCAGAGCTCATCGCTGATCGCCTGGGCCGTGATCTGGTTGTTGTAATAGATGAGCTTGAGTGCAAGGTCGGCGATGAGAGAGAGATCGAGGCCTGTCTGCTCGACCGACGTTGGCTCCCTGGCGACATTGGCCGCCGCAGGGCGTTGTTCTATGAGCCCGGTTGCCATCGATTGACCATGCTCCTCGCTTCGTGTGCTCCCGCCTGACCATGATGCAGCGGGCACGAACGACACAACCCGGATTCAACTGTCGGCGATCCGCGTTTGGGACAGGCTATCGCGACCGCGACACTTTGAGCCTAGCAGGCTGATTCACGGACAACCATAGCGCCAAGGTACCGAACCGTTGAAGACCTGTCCGTGCACCTGCCCGATTGCACGTTGTGGCCCATCGACACAGATCAACGTGATCCTTATGGATCACACAGTGGCTGAAGGTCGTGAGCCGGGGCGCCGTGACGAGAAAGCTCACAGGAGCCCGTTGCACTCCCGCTGCGTATCTTCCTTTCGCCGCGGCGCGCAGCGATTTCTGGCTCCGCTCGGGATGACACTGGAGTACGGCAGCCTGGGCCCGAGTTTCGCGCGTGCGACGCTCTAACTGGTCTCGCGGTCGCGGAAGCAGGGATCCAGTAGATCTGGGCGCCACTGGGCCGTGCGGCGGAGGGCCTGATGGCGCCGCCAGCGCTGGATGCGAGCGTGGTTGCCGGTGCGCAGGACGTCCGGGACGTGCAAACCGCGGTAAATGGCCGGACGCGTGTAATGGGGATATTCAACGAGCTCGGCGCTGTGCGATTCCTCCGCGACCGACGCTTCGGCGATGACGCCAGGAATGAGGCGGGCTACGGCATCAATGATCACCATCGCGGGGAGCTCGCCGCCCGTGAGCACATAGTCGCCGATCGAGACTAAGTCGGCCCGAAGGATCTCAGCTACCCGCTCGTCGATCCCCTCGTAGTGGCCGCAGATCAACGCCAGCCGCCTGGAAGACGCGAACTCACGCGCAACTTCCTGGGTAAACAGCCGGCCACTCGCAGAGAGGAGCACGATGGTGGTCGAGTCCAGATCCGGTCCAAGCACGGATTCGACTGCTGCGACGAGTGGAGGGGCCATGATCACCATGCCGGCGCCACCACCGTAGGGTGTGTCATCGACGGTCCGGTGGCGATCGGTGGCCCACTGCCGGAAATCGTGCAGGTTGATCTCTAAGAGGCCGTGGTCTCTGGCGCGCTGGAGAATGCTTTCAGTCAGAGGGCCAGCAAACATGCCGGGGAAAAGGGTGAACACATCTACACGCAAGGATGGTCGAGTAGGCTGGGGGGTGTGGTCAGCGAGGCTCATGAGAGTCTGGCGATGGTGGGCACTCGACCCGGCGAAGTGACCGGCGCGCCGGCACGCGTGGCGAGTTCCGCCAGAGGGCCGGATGCGCCGATGAGGCTCGTCAGTACGAGATCAGGTTGAATGCCCTCAACATTCGGCTGGTGTCCAAGGTGTGCCAGCCAAACAGCGCGCATGCCCGCTCGCTGAGCGCCCTGAACATCAAATCGCAGCGAATCTCCGACATGGACAGAGGATGCTGGCTCGGCCCCTAACAGCTCAAGCGTCTGCCAGAAGATCTCTGGGCGAGACTTGTAATAGCCCGAGGAAGCTGAAGTCGTAACGTGCACGATGTCATCACGGATGCCGAATCGTTCAAGGGCCCATTCGACGAACGGGTGATACACCGCGCTCGAAACAATGCCCAGGCGAAACCCCGCCGCTGCCAGCGCCTGCACTGTCTCAATGGCGCCGTCTGTGGGCGCAAGGTCCGACAGGGCAGCTTGCATCAGGCTGGCAAGGCCGAGCGAAATCGACTCTGAAGGCACTGATAACCCGAGGTCGGTCAGAACGGTGGCGACGCAGCGGTCGGCTGGCAATTCATGCCCATGAACGTGGATGGCCTTGCGCAGGCGGCGATAGGAAGCATCCGCGGCGGCAAGCAAATACGGATCTGGCGTTTCGCCTCGTTGCTCTGCAATCCAGCGGAGAAACGCTGACACGAGGTGACGGACCTCAAGGTCAAACCAAGTGTCGCATGTAGCCAGTGTGTTGTGGAAATCAAACGTGATTGCGTATGTGGGCACTCGGGGCGAATCCTCAATCTTCGTGGTGCCAACGTCCTGTGGTTGATTAAACCACAGGAACGGTCGCGGATGAGAACACCAATCGCGCGTGTTGCGGGGGCGCTGTGCCCGATACCAACGTCGTTACGTGAGAGCGCTTCAAAATGAGAGGAGCCGATGGAGCATCGCCAGCAAGCGCCCTAATCCGCAGGCATCGCGGTAACCCGAGTCTCCGCTGTCTCGGCAGGTCTTGCCGTTCTAGCACGAGCAACGGCCGCCATCCGCACGGGGTCCGCGACGGCACGAAGGAAGGCTTCGACAACCTTGGGATCGAACTGTGTGCCGCTGTTGCGCTGAATTTCGGCGACGGCCGCCTCAAACGAGAGGGCACGCCGGTAAGGGCGGTCCGATGTCATGGCATCGAATGAGTCTGCCACCGCGATGATACGGGCGCCGAGAGGAATCTGCTCACCCTTGAGGCCGTCGGGATAGCCCCGGCCATCCCATCGCTCGTGGTGGTGGCGAACGATCGCAGCGCTTCGCCTGTAGATCGCCAGCCGGCTGACCAGTTCCGCCCCGATCGAAGAATGCCGTTTGACCTCTTCGAATTCCTCGGGTGTCAATGGCCCCTGCTTGAGGAGCGCCGCATCGCGGATGCCGATTTTGCCCAGATCGTGGATGCGGGCTGCATCCAGAATCATCTTCCGGACATCGGTTGGCAAGTGAGGCATTTCGTCGAGAATCGCCTCGACGAGCGTCGTCACACGAATTGAGTGTTGCGACGTGTAGACATCGCGGACCTCGAGGGCATCCGCCAGGCCGGCCATAGTCGCTTGGGTTTCCTCTTGCACATTGCGCAGGGCGCGCTGTGCAAAGTGGGAGCCAAGCAAGGGGACGGCGAGGACCAGCAGGGCGAGCGGGTGTTGATCGGCAAGAACCGGGATGAGACTCCCCAATGACATCAGAGAGACAAAGAGCCAGGGACTGAAATTGCTGCGCCAAAGGCGATAGGGCGACTCGCCAAGCACCGGGGCAACGACGATTGCCAAACCCCAGGTATTCACCATGGAGTAGACAATTGCGGCGAGGAGCGACGCGGCGATATTCGTCACCGACCCGAGGGGAGTTTGTGAGGAGTCTGCGACGAGCCGGTACGCTGCGGCGGCTGATATCGTCGCCAGAGCAAGGACCTGAAGTGGCTTTGATCGGCTGATGCCATCGGTGATGACGGACGCCGCCATCATGGCCAGTCCTGCCAGCCATGGATCGAGGGATAGCGCGGCCGCAAGCCCAAGAACTGCGCCGAGCGTCAAGTAGAGTCCAAATGACGCCGCCGGCAACTCGACTTTGAAATACTCGACAGCAACTATGGCCAGAGCGAGAAATGCCGCAATAAACGCGGAGCGCCATGACCAGGCCAGGTCACCTGCGCGAGCCGCGGCAACCATGCTGATCACCGTGATTCCGGCAAAAACCCAGGCCCAGATGCGTGTTTTCACTGGAACCTCATTCACAGGCGCCTCACTCCTAATCAGCCCCGCGTTGATGTTTCGATGGTGCGCCCACTCTCGCTCGGGTGACGCGACCCTGCTGCCGCCTGGAAGCGAGTATAGACGCGGGTACTGAAAAGGAAAGAGGCAACAGCGCTCCTCCGGCGCGCTGATAGCAAAACCGAGACTTTGGTACCACCCTGAATCGCCGGCCAAACAAAACCCGGCCATTTGAGCGCGAACTCACCGGCCGGGTTCCGAGGGTACAGGCGGTGGTTAGGCAACTAACCCCAGCGATAATTCTGCCACTTCATGTGGATCCTCCCTCTCGCGATCCCCCAAAGGGAATCAATCCCCTCTCCAAACGCGGCCCCCAGGTCGGCCGTCCCGTTTGGATTCGCCGGTGGTAGGAGAGAAGTACTAGTACCTCTGACCTAGGCCCATCCTAGTACCAGAGTACTATCTTGTCAAGGGGGTAGCGCGGGCAATTTTGCGATTTGCTGGATAAGGATCGGAGTGTGGCCGGTGCCGTTGGGCCTGGAGCGCACTGCAGGTGTGCAACGCTGTCTAGGGCTGCTCGCTCAATTACATCCGCGTTGCCGCGGGACGTGGTGCTACACGATGAGATCTCTTGTCGTGCTTGTAACGACCACCGGAGGAAGGCGGATCGCAGCGGGGCACATACCCCCTGCCTTCCGAATCTGGACGACGATGGGGCGGCCATCGCTCAAGCGGAGCGAATGCAGACGCCCAGGGGAGTGCTCAAGAAGAACGGGTGAACTGGCCTAAGGCTTTGCGGAGCCGGCGGACACCCGGCCCGCGGCAACAAAGAGGCTGCTGTACGTCGCGTAGCGGCCTTGCCTTCCAGCGTGATCAAGGTAGGCAATGGCAGCTATCGCTCGCTCAGGAGGGAGCAGGCCCAAGGCCACCGCCCGGTCTGCCGTCTGCCGGGTGTAGCTGGCCACTTCGTCGTTATAGGCGCAGTCAATCTCCGTGACAACGTGGAGCTCGCGGTCAGTCAGACCGGCGTCAGCAAAGCGCCTCCAGAGCTCCAGGCCCATTCCCGGATGGCGAATGCCAGAGCAAAAGGCCGCGACCAGAGCTTTGCCTGCCTCCACATCCGCGTGGTCTATGCGCATGCCAACAAAATCGGGCTCGACCGCGACAATCCACCCGCCAGGGCGCGTCACGCGGCGCATTTCCCGCAGGACGGCGTCGGGGTCCGCGACATGGATCAAGACGCGAGAAATGTGTGCCGCGTCAAAACTCGCGTCAGGAAACGGAAGGGAGATGGCATCACCGCATTCGAGTCTAACGTGTGTCCCAAGCCCCAGCCGCTCGATCCGCCGTCGCGCTTCTTCTACCAGAGCGGGGGCATGATCAACGCCAACGACGAGCCCTGAAGCGCCAACCGCGCGAGCAAGCGCAGGCAAAAAGACACCGCTGCCACAACCCACATCCAAGACGCGCTGGCCTGGTGCCAGGCGGAGAAGGGATAGCGCAATCCCAGCAGCCTGCTGAACTCCGACCGTTGCGGCAGCGTCGTCGAGATACTTGGTCAGTGCGGCCGGGTCGATCGGCGTGTCCGGTTGCCAGGAAGCAGAATGTGCTGGCAGGGTATTGCCGAAGTCGCTGGGCTCTTTTGAATGTGGTGCGCCGTGATTCACCGTTCCCCTTCCTGATCGGCTGGCCACGCATCATCCAGAAGGTTGAGATGGTCATGACGAAAGCCGTCACATCGTTGAGCGGAAGCATACAATCACCCTGCCAGTTGCGTGAGGGTGAGTGAGGATTGTTGAGGAGATATGGGATTAGCGATTGATATTGCGGTCGCGAAGACGAACAAATATGCGACGCGAGAGAGCGGTGACACCGCCGAAGTTGTCGAGCGGCCGGGCGGTGGCCTTTCGATCGTCGTGGTGGATGGCCAGGGGAGTGGAGCGGCCGCCAAGTCATTGAGCTTGTCGTTGACGAGTAAAGCCGTGGCGCTCTTGAAGGAAGGCGTTCGGGATGGCGCCGTAGCACGGGCGGTTCACGATGGGCTGATTGCTTACCGCCACGGAAAAGTCTCCGCATCGCTTGATATCGTATCCATTGACTTGCGAACTCGGACCGTTGTTGTTACACGGAACGCCGAAACGCCGCTGCTGATTGGTCGCGGTGGCGATTACAAGTTACTTCCGCCGGTCTCCGGACCTATCGGACTGTATCATTTTACAAGGCCGATGGTGGTTCAGTTTGAGGCCGTTTTCACTGATGGCATACCAGCGGCCGGCCAGCGCTTTGGATTAGGGATGTTTGACATTCTCGATTTCGTGCATGGCACGATGGCAAATGGAGCGTCAGCCACTGAGCTAGCTGACGGCATTCTTCGCGAGGCGGTGCGACGCGACTGCCAGCGACCGAATGACGATATGACCGTTGCGGCATTGAGCTTGTGTCATCACGACGAGGAGCCGCTGGTGCGTCGCTTGCACATTCATATGCCTGTGCCGTAGGGAAGTAGGATGACACATTTCGCGCCTTCAACGTTGCTGGGGACACCGAGAGTTGTCGTTGTCGGACCGTGTGCTTCGGGAAAGACGACCCTCGTGCGCCTGCTGCGAGAGCGCGGCGTGGACGCCTATGTGTGCGGACAGGAACACAGCATCGTCCGCGATCTCTGGCGGCGCCAGCATCCCGACGTGGTCGTTGCGCTCGACGTTGACTTGGAAACGGTCAGGGCACGCCGGGGCGATGACTGGAGCGCGGCGATTTTTGAAGAACAGCGCCGGCGGCTGCAGGATGCGATGAACGCGGCTGATCTCGTCATTGATACCGCTCGCGTTGGTCCCGAAGACGCGGTGGATTTGGTGTTAGCGTTGCTGAGATCGAGGGGAGCCGCCGCAGACGTACAGCGCCGCTGATTGTCCTGACAACGCGAGCAGACTAGAATCGCTCCATGAAGATTGGTAGACGCAGTACGTTCCTCAGCGTTGTCATTGGTCTCGTCGTGGCGCTTGGCTCGCCGTTCGTTGGAGCGAGCGCTGAAGATCAAGCGACCGTCATTTTAGCGCAGGACGAGCCAATTTCCGCCACGCCACGGGGAGAGCAAACGCTTCGTCTGGCTGGTCCCCTCGATGGACCGGAAACGTTGGATCCCGCATTTGCGCGGGATCTCTCCACTGCGTTTATCGCTCGTCAGATCTTTCGCGGATTGACCAAATTTGACGCCACCTTGCGACCGGTTCCTGAGCTAGCGAGCCGGATTGAGATCAGCGCGGATGGCCTGGACTACACGTTCACCCTGCGAGAGAACGCCACGTTCCAGGACGGGCGGCAGATCACGGCGGACGATGTGGCGTTCTCGCTTCAGCGAGCCCTCGATCCGGCGACCGCCGGTGGCGATGCCTCATTGCTTGGCGGCCCGACATTTCTGTCTGATATCGAAGGCGCGGCGCAGTTGATCGCGGGGGAAGCCAAAACCCTCGCCGGAGTCACGGTGATTGATGCGTCGACCGTGCGAATCAGGCTCTCAGCGCCGCGCTCCACGTTCCTCATGAAGCTTGCCTCCGTGCCCGCGTCAATCGTTGATCGCAACGATGTTGAGCGTGGCGGGGATTGGTGGCGCACGCCGAACGGCAGTGGCCCGTTT
>FWWM01013976.1_pt1 | contig 12792 bp, 17 predicted proteins | sample 2228351 | NCBI WGS metagenome assembly FWWM01 (sample SAMEA103939774, study PRJEB20133) | metagenome | reverse complement strand
ACCTTCTTCGCCCTGGGCGAGGCGGGGCTTTTGAGGGCCGTGGTCTACTTCATCCTCTCCAGCGTGGTCATGTTCGGCCTGGGGCCGGCCTTCATCCGGGGTGGGGGGCTCCTCGAGGGCCTCCGCTTCACCCTGCGCCTGCCCCTCTTCTACGCCCTCTTCCTGGGCCTCCTCCTAAAGGGGCTTGGGGTAGGGCTCCCTTTCCGGCTGGACGAGGGGGTGCGCCTCATGGGCCAGGCGGCCATCCCCGTCCTCCTCCTCACCCTGGGGATGCAGATGGCCAGGACCCCCTTCCAGGTGGGGGCCTTTGAGCTCACCGCCAGCGGCCTCCGCCTCCTCCTGGCCCCCCTGGTGGCCTACGGGGTGGGGCTCCTTTTGGGGCTTCCCAAGCTGGAGCACCAGGTCCTGGTCCTCCAGTCCGCCACCCCCGTGGCGGTGAACGCCTTCCTCCTCACGCGGGAGTTTGGCCAGGACGCGGCCCGGGTGGCGCGGAGCGTGGTGGTCTCCACCTTCCTAGCCTTCCTGACCCTGCCCCTGGTCCTCTTCCTCATCGGGGTCCGGTAGAAGGGGGGTGCCCAGGTCCAGCTGGAAGAGGACCTCGCCCCCCCAAAGCCCCAGGAGGCGGTGGTACCCCTCGCCTAGGGGGAGGCGGAGCCGGTAAACCCCCGGCCCCTCCAGGAAAAGGGCCCGTTCCAGGAGGAGGGCCTCCCCGCGGTACCACTTGAGGTGGAGGTAGCCCGGCGAGGCAAGGCGCTCCACCCTCAAGGCGAGGCTCGCCTCCTCCCCCTCGGGCTGGAGCCGGGCCACCAGGAAGGGGCGAGAGGGGGGCGGGGGCTTCCCGGGGTCCAGGGGCAGGAAGGCGTAGCGGCACCCCGCAAGGAAGAGGAGGACGAGGAAAAGCCCCCTCACCGCCCCTCCGTGGCCAGGGCGAGGAGGGCCAGGGCGGCGGTCTCCGCCCGAAGGATCCTCCGGCCCAGGGTGACCGGCTTAAAGCCCCGAGCCTCCAAAAGGGCCACCTCCTCCTCGGCGAAACCCCCTTCCGGGCCCACGGCCAGGGCCACGGGCTTCCCGGGGTCCAGCACCTCCCCCACCCGGGCCCCCGCGCCGGGGTGGGCCAGGAGGCCCTGGACCACCTCCGGAACCTCCCCCAAGGGGATGGGGGGGAGGACCTCGGGCACCTTGAGCCGGCCCGACTGCTTGGCCGCCTCCACCGCGATGGCCCTGAGGCGCCTGAGCTTCTCCTCCCCCATGGCCTTGGGGACGCTGTGGCGGGTGACGAGGGGCTGGATGCGGGTGGCCCCGAGCTCCGTGGCCCCCCGCACCACCTCGGCCAGCTTATCCCCCTTGAGGAGGGCCATGTAGAGGACCACCTCCACCCCCACCTCCCGCTCCGGGGTGCGTTCCTCCAGGATGCGGTAGCGCACCGGGGGGCCCAGGTCCACCACCTCCGCCAGGGCCTCCCGGGTCTCGTCAAAGACCGTAAACCGGTCCCCCACCCGGGCCCTTAGGACCTCCACCAGGTGGCGGCCCTCCCGCAAGGGGAGGACCCCGGAAAGCCCCGGGCTATAGGCGCGGTGCGGCCGCATAGAGGACCCACTCCCCCGCTTCTTCCCGCTCCAAAATCCTAAGGCCCGCCCCCTCCAGGGCCCCTTCCACCCCTTCCGCCTTGGCCTTCAGGATGCCCGTGAGGAGGGCCACGCCTCCCGGTTTTAGGGCCTTCTTGTACCCCTCGGCCAAGGCCTGGTGGAGCTCGGCGTAGAGGTTGGCCAGGAGGAGGTCAAAGGGGCCATGGGGGAGGGCTTCCTCCAGGCTCCCCAGGAGGAAACGGGGCGTGACCCCGTTCCGGCGGGCGTTCTCCTCCGCCTGGGGGAGGACGGTGGGGTCAATGTCCACCCCCAGGGCCTCCATACCGAGAAGGGCGGCCCCGATGGCCAGGATCCCCGAGCCCGTGCCCAGGTCCAGGGCCTTGCCCCCCGGGCGGGCATGGCGGCCCAGGGCGGAAAGGGCCATGCGGGTGGTCTCGTGGTGGCCGGTGCCGAAGGCCATCCCGGGCTCGAGGACGATCCTCTTCCCAGACCCCTCCCAGGCGTGCCAAGGGGCGAGGACCACGAAGGGCCCCGCCTCCACCGGGCTTAGGTCGCGCTTCCAGGCGGAAAGCCAGTCCTCGTCGGGAAGCTCCTCCCACTCCCCCCCAAAGGGGAGGTCCAAGGGCGCGGGGAAGTAGGCCAGGACCTCCCCCGCCCGCTCCTCCAGCCCCCTGGCCCCCCGGTCAAAGAGCTCGGGGAGGAGGGGGTCCAGCTCGTCCAGGGTGCCCTTCAGGCGGTAGACCCACATCCCCCTTAGTATTCCACCCGGTAACGGCAACAGGCCCCGCCCTCCGCGATGCGCTCCTCCCGCACCAGGGGGAGGGCCAGGACCTCCTGGTAGGCCAGAAGCTCCCCCTGGCAGAGGGTCCCGTGGGCCTGGGAAAGGGCAAGCCTAGGACATCGCCTTTGGCAGAGGTAAAGAACCCCATCCCTTTCCTCCACCTCCGCCTCGTAGCCCCGAGCCCGTAAGAACTCCGCCAGGCGCTCAAGCTTTTCCTTCAGGGGAAGGCCCTCCAGCCCCAGGGCCTTAAGGTCCTCGAGGTAGCGCCCCTTCAGGAACTCCGCCGCCCCCTCCGCCCCCAGGATGCGCTCCAGCCCCGAAAGCATGTCCGCGCAGAGGGCCACGTAGGGGGTGGCCTCGTCCCGGGCCCGGTAGACCCGGTAAGGGCGGCCCCGGCCCCTGCACTTCCTGAGCTCGGAGAGGACGAGGCCCCTGGCCTCCAGGTCCTGGAGGTGCTTCTGCACCGCCACCCGGCTGATCCCTAGGGCCTCCGCCAGCTCCTTGGCCGTGAAGGGCTTGAGGCGAAGGAGCTCCAGGGCGCGCTCTTTGGTGCCTTCCAGGAGTAGGGCCATGCTAGGCCATGGGCAGGGGCAGGAAGGTCTGGACGCTTAGGGCGGCGGCGAGCTCCCGGGCCGCCTGCAAGAAGGCCTGGGCCTCCGGGCCTTCGGGGTCCTGGACCAGGATGGGCACCCCCCGGTCCCCGGACTCCCTCAAGGGGAGGGTGAGGGGGATGCCGCCGAGGAAGCGCACCTTGAGGGCCTCCGCCAGCCTGCGCCCGCCTCCTTCGCCGAAGATGGGGGTGGGCTTGCCGCAGTGGGGGCAGAGGAAGTGGCTCATGTTCTCCACCACCCCCAGGATGGGCACCTGGACCTTCTTGAACATGTCCGCGGCCCGCTCGGCGTCGATGAGGGCCACCTCCTGGGGGGTGGTGACGATCACCCCCCCCGAGACCCGGGTGAGCTGGGCCAGGGAGAGCTGCACGTCCCCCGTGCCGGGGGGCAGGTCCACCACCAAGTAGTCCAGCTCCCCCCAGTTCACCTCCTCCAGGAACTGCTTAAGGGTGCCGTGGAGGATGGGCCCCCGCCAGATCATGGCCTGGCCCGGGGGGACGATGTTGGCCATGGACAAGACGCGGATCCCGTGGGCCTCCAGGGGAAGGATGCGGCGGTTTTGGTCCACCTTGAGGCGCTGGCCCTCGAGGCCGAACATCTTGGCCTGGCTGGGGCCGTAAAGGTCCGCGTCCAGAAGACCCACCTTGGCCCCTTCCCGGGCTAGGGCCAGGGCCAGGTTGGCGGCCACGGTGCTCTTCCCCACCCCGCCCTTGCCCGAGGCCACGGCCACCACGTGCTTGACCCCGGGGATGGGGTACTGCTCCGGGGGGCGCACCCCGCCCCCGAAGCGCACCCGCACCGCCTCCGCACCCAGGGGCTTCAGGGCCCTTTGGATGTCCGCCTCAATCTGGCCCTTTAGGGGGCAGGCCGGGGTGGTGAGGTTGATGAGGAGGTCCACCCGTGCCCCCTCCACCCGCACCTCCCCCACCATGCCCAGGGAAACCAGGTCCTTGCCCAGCTCGGGGTCCAGCACGCCTCGTAGGGCCTCGAGGACCCGCTCTTCCGTCAGCGCCATACCGGGCCTAGGGTATACCAGGTGAAAGTTTTGGGCAAGGGGGAATCTCACAGTTTTCATCGGTTAGGATAGGGCGTGTACCCCGAGTGGCAAAAACGGCGTTTCTTTGAACTCCACCTGGCCTGGCTGGTCCAGGGGCCAAAGGGCTACGACCTCCTCTTCAAGGTGAACCCCTATAGCCTCTACCGCAGCCGGGAGGAGGCCCTGGAGGCCGCCAAGGCCCTGGTGGAAGGAAGCCTGGACCAGGACCCCAAGGTGGGGCAAAACCGGGCCCCCCTTCGCCTTGAGGAGGAGGACCGGACCCGCTTCCTCATCCTTCTGGAAAGCGGAAAAGCCCTCCTCCCCCTGGACCGCTACGCCCTCTACGGGGAGGTGGCGGAGGTGGAGGAGCGCCTCCTCTTCCGCGCCCCCTTCCAAGACCCCAAGTGCCCCATAAGGAGCCTGGAGGGCAGGAGGGTGCGCCTCCTCAAGACCCCCCTAAACGACCCCGAGGGGGAAAGCCAGGAGGTGGCCCGGGGGACCCTCCGCCTCCTCCCGGAGGGGCTGGAGGTGGGAGGCTTCCGCCTCCCCCTTCCCCCGGAAATCCCCATAGAGGGCCTGGCCTACGAGGAGGCCTTCTTTGACCTGGGTCCGGACCATTACTACCTGTACGCTTTGGGGGAAGGGGATGGCTAAGAAGGGCCTGACCCCGGAGGAAAAGGCGCGCCTGGAGGAGGAAGCGGTTCTGGAGGCCATAAAGGCCCTCCCCGAGCCCGACCGCACCCTGGCCGAGGCCCTCCACCGCCTGGTGCGCCTCGAGGCCCCTGGGCTTGCCCCCAGGCTCTGGTACGGAATGCCCGCCTACGCCTTAGGGGGGAAGGTGGTCCTCTTCTTCCAGCCCGCCTCCAAGTTCAAAACCCGCTACGCCACCTTGGGCTTCACCGACGCGGCCAGGCTGGACGAGGGGCTCCTTTTCCCCGTAGCCTTCGGCCTAAAAGGACTCAGCCCCAACGAAGAGGAAGCCCTCCGGGCCCTCCTTAAGAAAGCCCTGAGGAGCGGCTAAAGCCCTTCCAGAAGCTCCTCCGCCTCCTCGGCGTAGCGGTCCCAGGGGATGAGGACCACCCCCCCTTCCCCCCGGGCCGGGTAGTAGGGGAGGTCCAGGCAGAGGGGGGTGTGGAGGAAGGGGGCCTCCCGCACCCAGGCGGGCGGGGGCTTTAGGGGCCTGGGGCGGGGAAGGAGGCGGGGGAGGAGGAGGAAGAGCACCTTCCACATCAGTTCCTCCGCACCTTCTTGTTGAGGAAGTCCAGGAGGAGGTAGCGGCCGATGTTGCCCGGGTGGGTGAGGTAGGCCTTGCCCCGGGTGATCTGGGAAAGCTTCTTCACGAAGGCCAGAAGTTCGGGCTCCCGGGCCAGCATGAAGGTGTGGATGGGGATCCCCTCCCGCCGGGCCAAGGTGGCCTCCTTGAGGGTTTCCGCCAGGATCAGGGGGTCCAGGCCCCAGGCGTTTTTGTAGATCTCCCCGCTGGGCAGGGTGATGGCCGAGGGCTTGCCGTCGGTGATGAGGATGATCTGCTTCATCTCCCCGCCCATCTTGCGGAGCAGGGTGCGGGCGAGCTCGAGGCCGGCCTTGGTGTTGGTGTGGTAGGGCCCCACCTGGGCCAGGGGGAGGCGGGCCAAGGGGATCTCCTCCGCGGTGTCGTGGAAGAGGACAAAGCGCACCCGGTCCCCGGGGAACTGGGTGCGGATGAGGTGGGCCAGGGCCAGGGCCACCTTTTTGGCGGGGGTGAAGCGGTCCTCCCCGTAGAGGATCATGGAGTGGGAGCAGTCCAGGAGGACCACGGTGCTCATGGCCGCGGTGTACTCGGAAAGCTCAATGACCAGGTCCTCCTCCGAAAGGTTCTCAAAACCTTTGGGGAGAGCCCTCTTCAGGGTCTCGGTGACGTGGAGCTCCAGGGGGTCGCCCCACTCAAAGGGCTTGGTCTCCCCCACCCGCTCCACCCCCGGGGCGTGGTGGGGGGTGGGGTGGAGGCCGGGGGCGTTGCGGCCCAGGGCCCCCAGGAGCTCCCTCAAGCTCTTTAGGCCCAGGAAGTCTGAGGCCTTTTCCGTGAGCTCAAAGCGGGCCTCCCCCGCCTCCCCCCGGTACCCGCCCTGGGCGGGGCCCAGAGGGTCTTCCCCCGGCAGGCGCAGGTACCCAGCCTCCTGGAGCTTTTCAATCATCCGCCGGATGGCCTGGTGGAGCCGGGTCTCCTCCTTGCGGTCCGCGAAGCGGGCCTCCCGGAGCCAGTCCTCCGGCACCAGGTCGTTTTGCAGAAGGGCCTGGAGGAGGGCGTCGTAGAGGTCCTCGAGGGTGGGCCTGCGGTCGGGGTCCGGGTCGTAGCGCTGGAAAGGGTCCTGGAAGCCCGAGTCCAGGAGGAAGTCCTCCAGGAGGGAAAGGATCTCCTCCGCGCTGAGCTCGGAGGGGTCCCCTTCGTAGCGGCTATAGCGGACGGCCCTCATGGATTCTCCCCAAAACCCGCCCCATCCGACGGGCGTAGCTAGCCCGGGCCAAGGCCTCGTTGTAGGGGTAGACGGTACGGTTACGGTCGTCCAGGGCCAGGCGCACCCCCTCCTCGTCCAAAAGCCCCACCTCCCCCGCCAGGCGGAACACCCGCTTGGGCGAAGCCGCTTCTAACCCCTCTTCCTCCCGCAGGTAGGCCTGCAGGGCCTTCCAAAAAGCCTCAAAGGTGTACTCAAAGCGCTGGATGGCCGCATCCCGCTCCACAGGGGAAGGGTTCTCCCGCCCAGAAAGCTGGAGGAGGGTTTCCAAGGCGCGCCGGGCCACGGCCAACCGCTCTAGAACTCGCCCCATAGCACCCCCTCCTCCAGCACCCGGGCGCGGAAATCCGGGTCCACCTCGGAAAGGTCCACCAGGTCCACCCGGTGGACGATGGGGGCCTCCTCCAGGGCCTCCCGCAAGAGGGGGAGGAGGTGGGCCAGGGGCGTTGGCGAAAGCAGGGCCAGGTCCAGGTCCGACCCCCGCCAAAGCCGCCCCTTAGCCCCGGAGCCAAAGAGGTAAAGCCGCACCCCTAGGCCCTGAAGGTAGGGCCTTAAGGCCTCCAGCACCGCTTCCCGCTCCTGCTCCAGGCTAGTTGCCATAGCTCCTTTCCCGCTGGGCCGCCTGGTAGCTGGCCTCCCCCCGGGCGAGCTTCCTCCGCCCCACCAGGCCCTCGAGGACGAACTCCGCCGCGGAGAGGAGGTGGCCCCCCTCCTCCGTCCCCGCAAGGGCCGTTGCCGCCTCCAGAAGCCCCGGCACCTCGGAAAGGCGCCTCAGGGCCTCCTCGAGGTCCCCCTCGGGCACGGTGAGGAGGTTCCCCTCCTCAAAGTAGGCCAGGATGGGCTCCGCCCGCACCTTGTAGCGGGGAAGGACCAGGCCGAAGGCCTTCTGGACGATCTCCCGGGCCACCCGCTCCGCCCCCTGGAGCTCCCCCTCGTACTCCAGCTCCAGCTTCCCGGTGATGGCGGGGAGGGCCTGGTACAGGTCCAAAGGCCGGGCCACCGGGGGCACCCCCTGGAGGAGGGCCCGCCTCTCGGCGCTTGCCGCCACCACCTCCAGGAGGCTGATGGAAAGGCGCTGGGAAACCCCCGCGGTCTGGTCCACCCGCCGGTCCTCCCGGGCGGCGAAGGCCACGGCCTCCACGGAAAGCCGCACCCACTCGGGCACCTCCACCCCCTCGGGCAGGAAGGCCTCCTGGGCGCTGATCTTCATCCCCTCCTCCAGGGTCTTGGGGTAGTGGGTGCGGATCTCGCTCCCGATGCGGTCCTTGAGGGGGGTCACGATGCGGCCCCGGGCGGTATAGTCCTGGGGGTTGGCGGTGAAGACCAGCCACACGTCCAGAGGGAGCCTTAGGGGGAAGCCCCGGATCTGCACATCCCCCTCCTCCAGGATGTTGAAGAGGGCCACCTGGACCTTGGGGGCCAGGTCCGCAAGCTCGTTGACCGCGAAGATCCCCCGGTTGGCCCGGGGCAGGAGGCCGAAGTGGATGGCCTCGAGGTCGGAAAGGGCCGTCCCCCGCCGGGCGGCCTTGATGGGGTCCATGTCCCCGAGGAGGTCAGCCACGGTGGTGTCGGGGGTGGCGAGCTTCTCCACGTACCGCTCCTCCCGGGGGATCCAGACGATGGGGGCCTCGTCCCCCGCCTCCTCCAAAAGCCTCCTCCCCTCGGGGGAGATGGGGCTTAAGGGGTTATCCCGAAGCTCCGTGGGGAGAGCGGGGATCTCCTCATCCAGAAGGGCGGTGAGGCTTCTCAGGATGCGGCTTTTGGCCTGGCCCCGGGTGCCGAGGAGGATGAAGTTCTGCTTGGCCAAAATCGCCTGCACCAAGGCGGGGATGACCGTGTCCTCGTAGCCGTGGATGCCGGGGAAAAGCCTCTCCCCCCGGGCGAGCTTGGCCCGGAGGTTCTCCCTGGCCTCGTCCTTCACCGTCCGTCGGAGCTTTTCTATGGGGTAGGTGCGCCTGAGTTCGCCCAGGGTTTTGGCCTTCACCCCTCCAGTCTAGCGAAGGACCCCTTCGGGGTATGTGCCGGGGAGCACCAGACCCGCCTAACCCCTTTCTCATGGGCCAGGCGTAAGGTGGCCCTGGATGGAGATTCACGGAACTACGATCCTAGCCGTGCGCAAAGACGGCGTCACCGCCCTGGCGGGGGACGGCCAGGTCACCTTCGGCCAGACCGTCTTGAAGCGGGGTGCGGTGAAGGTGCGGCGCCTCGAGGTGGGGGGAGGGGTGCTGGTGGGCTTCGCCGGGGGCGTGGCCGACGCCCTGGCCCTTCTGGAGCGCTTTGAGGAAAAGCTCCAGGAGGCCAAGGGCAACCTCCTTAAAGGCGCCGTGGAAACCGCCAAGCTCTGGCGCACCGACCGCATCCTCCGCCACCTCCAGGCCATGATCGTGGCCGCGGACCGGGAGAACCTGGTCCTCCTTTCGGGCACGGGGGAGGTTATCACCCCGGAGGAACCCCTCCTCGCCGTGGGCTCCGGGGGGCCCTACGCCCTGGCCGCGGCCAAGGCCCTCCTGCGCCATAGCGCTCTCTCCGCCCGGGAGATTGCCGAGGAGGCCATCAAGATCGCCGCCGAGGTGGACCTCTACACCTCGGGCCAGGTCACCGTCCTCACCCTGGGGGAAGCATGAACCTCACGCCTGCGGAAATCGTCCGGGAGCTTTCCAAGCACATCGTGGGCCAGGAGGCGGCCAAGAAGGCGGTGGCCGTGGCCCTAAGAAACCGCTACCGCCGCAAGAAGCTCCCCCCGGAGATCGCCCGGGAGGTCACGCCCAAAAACATCCTCATGATCGGCCCCACCGGGGTGGGCAAGACGGAGATCGCCCGCCGCCTGGCCCGGCTGGCGGGGGCCCCTTTCGTGAAGGTGGAGGCCACCAAGTTCACCGAGGTGGGCTATGTGGGCCGGGACGTGGACTCCATCGTGCGGGATCTGGCCGAGGCCAGCTACCAGCTGGTGCTGGAGGAGATGAAGAAAAAGGTGGAGGAAAAGGCCCTCCGCCAGGCGGAGGAGGAGCTCGCCACCCTCCTCCGCGCCTCCCCCACCGAGGTGCGCTCGGGCCGGCTGGACGCCCTTTCCGTGGAGGTGCAGGTGGAGGAGGAGGTGGCCCTGCCCTTCATGGGGGTTTTGGGGGGCGAGGGGTTTGGGGGCATGGGGGAGATGCTGAAAGGCCTCCTCCCCAAGCGGCCCGTGCGGCGCCGGATGACGGTGAAAGAGGCGCGGGAGGTCCTCAAGAACCAGCACGCCGAGCGGCTCATAGACAAGGAAGAGCTCAAGGAGGAGGCCCGCCGCCGCGCCCAGGAGGACGGCATCGTCTTCATTGACGAGATCGACAAGGTGGCCCGCCGGGAAGGGAGCATCGGCCCCGACGTCTCCGGGGAAGGGGTACAGCGGGACCTCCTCCCCATCGTGGAGGGCACGGTGGTCTCCACCCGCATCGGCCCCATCTCCACGGAGCACGTCCTCTTCATCGCCGCGGGGGCCTTCCACGTGGCCAAGCCCTCGGACCTCATCCCCGAACTCCAGGGCCGCTTCCCCATCCGGGTGGAGCTTTCCCCTTTGGGGGCGGAGGAGTTCTACCGGATCCTGAAGGAGCCGGAAAACTCCCTTATCCGCCAGTACACCGAGCTCCTCAGGGCGGACGGCACGGAGCTCGTCTTCCACGATGAAGCCCTTTGGGCCATCGCCGAGGCCGCCCACCGGGCCAATCAGGAACTGGAGGACATCGGGGCGAGAAGGCTCGCCACCGTGCTGGAAAGGGTTCTGGAGGAGGTGAGCTTCCAGACGGACCTGGGCCGGGTGGAGATCACCCGGGCCTACGTGGAGCAAAGGTTGGAGGCGGTCTTCGCTTCCAAGGACCTTTCGCGGTACGTGCTCTAGAGGTGCGGTATGCGCTGGTTGATCCTGGCTTTCGGACTTTCGGCCCTTGGCGCCCTGGCCCAGCAGACCCCTCCCCCCCCGCCCCAGACGGTCCAGCAGGACCCTTTGCGCCTGGGGGTGCAGCTTTACGCCCTGGGCCGCTACGAGACCGCCCTGGAGCTTTTTGAGCGGGCCCTAAAGGAAAAACCAGGCGACCCCGATGCCCAGTACTGGCTGGTGCGGACCCAGCTCAAGCTGGGCCTCCTAAACCCCGCCCTGGAGAACGCCAAGACCCTGGTGGCCCGCAACCCCCGGTACATGGGGGGGTACATGGTCCTGTCGGAGGCCTACATGGCCTTCTACCGGGCGGCGGAGGACAAGGAGCGGGCCAAGGGGTACCTGGACCAGGCCCTTTCCGTCCTGAAGGACGCGGAAAAGATCAACCCCAAGTACGCCTCCCTTTACCTCCAGCGGGGCCTGGTCTACATCCTTCTGGGGCAAGGAGCCCAGGCGGAGGAAAGCCTGAAGAAGGCCCTGGCCCTGGAGGACACCCCCGAGGTGCGCAAGACCCTGGCGGAGCTTTACCTGGCCCTGGGCCGTCTGGACGAGGCCCTGGAGCAGTACGCCAAGGCCTTGGAGCAGAACCCCAAGGACAGCGACCTCCGGGTCCGCTACGCCTCGGCCCTCCTCCTCAAAAACCAGGCCGCGGAGGCGGTGCGGGTGCTGGAGGAGGGGCACCGGCTCAAGCCCCTGGACGCCGAGGGCTGGTACACCCTGGGCCGGGCCTACCTCCTCTTGGGGCGGAAGAAGGAGGCGGGCGTGGCCCTGGAAAACGCCGTGGCCCTGGCCCCCTTGCGTTTCCCCACCGCCTACGCCTACCTGGGCCAGATCTACCTGGAACTGGGGGACGCCCAGAAGGCCAGGAGCCGCTACACCGTGGCGGTGCGGCTGGAGCCCAAAAACCCCGAGTACCGCTTGGGCCTCTGCCTGGCCAGCGAGAAGCTGGGGGATAAGGCGGGGGCCCGGTACCAGTGCCAGGAGGCCTTGAAGCTTAAGCCGGGGTACAAGGAAGCGGAGGAGGTTCTAAAGCGCCTCTAGGAAACCCCTTTCCGCCCGGGGCCAGGCCCCGGGCGGGTTTCTTTTGGTGCCTTCCGCCCCCTTTTCCCGCTTAAGGGGCGCTAAACTGGGCCTAGCCGTGTGGCGCTACCAGAAGGGGCGGTTTTTCCAGGAGGATTTTCCCCTTCCCCAGGAGGCCACCCTGCTCCTATGCCTCAACGGGGAGCCCTGGACCGCCTTGAGCTACACCCCAGGGGAGGAGCTCCTTCTGGCCTTAGGCCACCTCTACCTGAGCGGGGTGGTGGGGGGCCTCGAGGGGCTCACCTGGCAGGTGGGGGACGGGGTGGTGAACCTGAACCTGCCCCAAAGGCCCAAGCGGGGCCTAGGGGTGCGGGACAGCGGGTGCGCCGCGGGGCTCCGCTTCGGCGAGGCCCCCCTCCACCCTCTGCCCCCCGTTTCCCTGGACCCAGGCCTTCCTCCCCGGCTCCTTTCCGAGCTCCGCCGGGAAGCCCGGGCCTACGCGGAAACCCGGGGCATCCACGGGGCGGCCCTCTTTGACCTCGAGGGCCACCTCCTTTACCTGAACGAGGACATCGGCCGCCACAACGCCGTGGACCGGCTCATGGGGTACATGCTCCTTGAGGGGATTAAGCCCCCCGTGCTCCTGGCGGTGACCGGCCGGGTGAGCCGGGAGATGGCGGCCAAGGCCATCGCCATGGGGGCCGTGCTCCTGGCCAGCCGCACCGGGGCCACCGCCCCCGCGGTGGACTTAGCCAAGCGGTACGGCCTGGCCTTGGCCGCCTACGTCAGGCCGGAAAGCTACCGCCTCTACGCCCCAGGCGGCCTCACAATCCCCATGCCCAACCCCACGGATTAGGCTTTTTCCTCTTTCTTCTCTTCCCCCTCGGAAAGGCCCTTCTTGAACTCCCTGGCCGACTGGCCAAGGCCCCGGGCAAGCTCGGGAAGCTTCTTGGCCCCAAAAAGGAGGAGGATGACGAGAAGGATGAGGATAATCTCCACAGGTCCTAGGCGCATGAGGGCATCATAGCACACCTTGACCCTCCCCAAGGCAAGTGATATGGTGGCCTTTGGGGCCAAGGCCCCGGGGCGTAGCGCAGGCCGGTAGCGCACCTGCTTTGGGAGCAGGGGGTCGCCCGTTCAAATCGGGCCGCCCCGACCAGGCGGGAGTAGCTCAGTTGGTAGAGCATCGGCCTTCCAAGCCGAGGGTCGCGGGTTCAAGTCCCGTCTCCCGCTCCAAACGCCGGGGTGGCGACACCCCGGCCAAGCTTTAGGGCCCGTAGCTCAGTGGACAGAGCAGCCGCCTTCTAAGCGGTAGGTCGGGGGTTCGAATCCCTCCGGGCCCGCCAATCCTGAAGGCAA
>FWWM01013364.1_pt1 | contig 12794 bp, 18 predicted proteins | sample 2228351 | NCBI WGS metagenome assembly FWWM01 (sample SAMEA103939774, study PRJEB20133) | metagenome | reverse complement strand
TTTTTTTTTTTTTGATTTATAATCGGGGTAAAAAGTTTGAAAGGAGGGGTTTATGAAAAAGTTTGTAAAACAAATTTTGATGTTTATTTCGGTTGGTATTGCTGGGATTTTAGCGATATCGGGATGCTCGCTTGATGTTGGTAAACTTTCTCAAGATGTTATCGAGAATGTGGATGAGATAATTTTTGATGACACGATTTACACTCCTTTAGAGGAGTTGGAGAGTATCTCGAAGATTTCTCCTTAGTATGTGGATTGGAGGGTAGCGAGAGCTTTTGCTGTGTTTGAGTTTGAACTATCGGCGAAGAGTGCCCACCCTGAGTGGGGTAGTGCTAAACTTTCCAAGTATCCCGTGGTGGTATATGATGGTTTAGGTAATCCGAAGTATTATGAATTTCCGGTAGTTTCGTTGGAAGGTAAGGCTATTGGTGCTGTTAGTGTTGTGGCTCAGAAGAAAGATGGTATGTCTGTTTCACATATTTTAGAGTATGGTAGGGATTACAGGAAGATATTTTCTAGGGGTAATGTTAAACTTGTTGCTTTGAATTATCCTAATAGTATTGGGTATACTTATGGAGTGAGTAGGGGGGCACCTGTTAGGGAAGTTAGGAGTTTAGATAGTGGGGAAGTGATAGAGGTACCTATTGAAGTTTCTTGGGTTGAGGCTTTGAGTAGGATGGATATAGAGGATTTGTATGTTTTGGGATGATAAGTATTTTTACATGCATGATAACGGTCATGATGGTAAAAATGGTAAAAATTTCCTAGAGAGGTATGCTACTTGGGAAGGTAATTCAGTAGATTACAATGTGCGAAGTATTTTAGGTGGTCTTGTTTCTCTTTTGAAATTAAAGAGGAAATGAACAATAATATTTGAGGGGTGATGTATGTGGAGGTTATTTAGCCTTTTTCTAATTTTAATTTTTGTGGTGATATCTGGTGTAATGTATGGGTGTATAAGTAGTAGTAGTACTATCTTACGGCAGTTTGGTTTTGACATTTTGGTATTGGATAAGGGTAGTAGAAGTGGTGTTAGCAATGTTAAGGTTTTGTTCAATATGAAAAGTAAGCATGATATACCTGCTTGGTATTGGAGTTCTATATTCGATCGCCTTATTCACCCTCCAGCGGTTCCTGGTAATCCGATATTTTATGTTAAAGATGAAGAATACACTATGATTGAGAGGTATACAGATACATATGGTTATACATATAGTGGTGAGTTTCAGCTAGATACAAGTTTGAAACATTATGATGAAGTTGCTAAATCTGTTATTTTTATTGTGGTAGAAGACCCTTCAGGGGTGTATAAGTCTGTAAGGGCTGATCTAGGTGAACTTGACACTATTAGTGATGAAGGAGCTGCCATAATTACGAGTAACGGTGTATACACGAATGAAGTTCCTGCTAGTAGGTTTTTCGTTATATACACTGAAAAGAGATAGATGATATCCCCTGGTAGGTTGCGCTACTGGGGGTTTTGGTTTTATGAAGTACATGTATGTTTTATCTATTTTAGTGTTTTTACTGTCTTTTTCATTTTTTTCTTTTTCTTACGAGGGCGAGCGGGGAGTATTTGTGGGTTTGAAGGGAGGGTATAGTTTTTTGTTGGTAGATAAGGCTGGGGAGAGTTTTAATTTAAAAACACAATATGGTGGGCGCTTTAGATTTTTAGGGGATGTAAGGATCTTTGATTGGATATGGTTTTCGATTGAACTTCCGGGATTTAGTGTGTATGACTACTCTGATGATGTTGGTGGATATGTGTATGTTCCTAGGCTTGAATTACCAACATCTTTAGGGGTAAGCGGGGTGGTGAGTTTAGGTGAATGTGAGATTATTTTTACTCCTAGATATCTTTTTTCTTATTGGGTTGATTTTTCTTATTACGCCTCTAGGGGTTTTATTCATGGGATTGGTGTAAGTGGAGAGGTTAGATTTAAAGTTTTTGAAGATGTTATGGTAGGTATCTATTTAGAGGGTGGTAGATTTTTTAAGGAAGATATGGAGTTTTTTGGGATATCTAGTGCTGGGATATTGGTGGGAATTTTGGGGTTATGAGGTATTTTGTTTTTGGTTTAGTTTTGATTTTTATCTTTTGTGTGGTGGGATGTTCTTTTCGGGTTGAGGATGGTGTGGGTAGAAAGTATGCTTTGATTTACGGGATAAGTGATTACGAAGAGATTAGAGACCTTGTTTTTCCTGTTAATGATGCTTTAGAGGTTAGAGATGCTTTGGTAAGGATGGGTTATAGTTGTATTCTTAGGACTAACAGTGAGGCTAAGAAAGAGAATATTTTTGACGATGTTAGATACCTTTCTAGAGAGGTTAGTGGGAGAGACACCGTGATAATATACTTTGCGGGTCATGGTGAGAGTAGAGACGGAGTTGAATACATTATCCCATGGGATGGGAGGACAAATTTTTCTAATTTTATAAGCACTGAGGAGTTGAATAAGTATATTTCTGAGGTTAGAAGTGATAAGGTTTTGTTGATTTTTGATTATTGTTTTAGTGGGAGTTTTGTGGCCAAGAATTTAGGTAGGTTTGTTATAACTGGTTGCGACAGGGGTGAATATGCTTTTGAAGATAACATTTTACGACATGGTGTTTTTACTTATTTTCTGCTGAAAGGATTAGAGAGTGAAAAATCTGACTTGGATGGTAATGGTATTTTGAGGTGTTTGCTGAAAAATTCTAAAATAGAAACCTCTGAAACTTCTTTCAGGAATATTTGATATTTGTTGAAAGACAGTGATATACTACTAAAAAATTACCACTAAATTTCCCAAAGAAGGTATAAAAAAAATGAACGTACCTATATTATCGCTAATATTAGACATAATTTTGGTAATCGTCACAATATATGGATTGATATGGGGGATCAGGAAAGGTTTTATCGGTATTTTTGTTTTAGTTGTAGGCATAGCATCGGCGATATTAATCTCAACTAACTTCACCTCTTCATTAGCTGAATTCTTTCTTTCCGTAGGTGTATCAAAAGACATAGTTTATCTTGTTTCCTTTGTGTTTATAATCTTAGTAGTCTTTCTAATATTCTACATAATATACATGATCCTTAAGAGATTTATAGAGATATTCAGAATAGGTTGGATAAACAAAACCTTAGGCGCTATTCTAGGAGCTATAACATTATTCATATCTATAGGAACAATATATTACATTCTATCCAAAACACCAGTAATAAATCTGGAGAAAACTATAGAAAAATCCTTGTTTTCAAAATACTCAGTCGAATATGCAAATAAGCTACTAAAACTTCAAAATAGGAAACTAACAATACCAAACTAATTTACGTAACCTTCGATATACAACTAATAAAAATAAAATTATCCATTTTTGTAGGAGTATTTTCGCCAATTTTTAAGAGTCAAGTAATTTATTCCTATTCAAGCTTGATAGATAATCTAAGTAATTCTTTTCCGCTTGCTTAGCAACCTATTTAGGGCAACTTCCACCCACCTTTAAGTTAATTAATAGGGGACTTCGCCCCCTAGAATACCCCTGTTTTTTGGTAAGTTAACTATAGGGGGCCATCCCCTATTTTAAGAAAGCACCTCGGCTACAGTGTCTTATAGAAGGAAAAATTCTTGTTAAATAGAAATTTCTGGCTAATTTATCAAAAAAAATTGAAAGATGATTTTAGGTACTACTAAAATTCATTTCGAAATATCTAGAAAGGAGACAGTAATGATAGAAGAAATAGAAAAAGCTATAAAAATATGTAAAGAAAATGGTCTTAAGTATTTCTTCTATAGGTCAGGTGATATAAAACTATCTTTTTCTTTTCTGGAACCAGAAGTAGCCTTTCAGTCTTCTCAGATTACTCACGAAACCCAACCTGAACCTTCATTAGAACATATTGAGCCTGAAGACTCGAACGAAATAATAGAAGTAAAATCTAACGGAGTTGGAAGAATAAGACTAGTAGACAAAGAGGGCAAAGAAATCGTATCAAAAGGTGCTGAAGTTAAAAAAGGCCAATTATTAGGATACCTTATAATTCTTGGTATAGAGCACGAAATAACCTCACCTGAGAATGGAATAATAGACTCAATAGAAATCCAAAATGACCAGGTGGTAGATTACGGAAAAGTATTGATGAAGATAAAAAAAGTTAAATGAAGAAAAATTTTTTAGCTCTGAAAGAGTACTTCACCTATCCATTAAGAATAAAGGAAGGTAAGATACTTATACTATCTGGGTTATTTTTTACATTTTCTACTCTTTTGGTTACCATAGAACCCCTTCTTACAAAAGGATATCTATTAATCGAAAACCTATTCATTCTAACAGTTTCCGTGATAGTGTTAGTAATTCTCATTTCATTTTCTAGAAACTTTTCAAGAATCGACAGAATACTCAGAAAGAATAATATAAACTTTTATCCTTTGGCTTCTTTTGGTTTTTTCAACGGTATAATCAAGAATATAAATACCTTAACCAAAAAGATAAAGCAATCAAAAGATGAGATTGAGAAATTTAAAACATTACTCAACAGTGTAAACGCATGTGGAATAATAGTCATTGATGAAGAAATGAATGTCTTACTTTATAACGAAAAAGTAAAGGAAATATTTCTCTTAGAAAGAAATTACAAAGGCAAAAAACTCCATGACCTTACATTGATTCCTAGGATCTCTGAACTTATACAAAAAATCCCTTCTCAATCCTTTACTACCATAACAACAGGTACAAATGAAAGAAAACATCTTTTACTTGAAACTACAAGCATAAATAAATTGAAGCTAGTACAAATAAAAGACGAAACCGAATTACAAAACCTAAAAAACCTCAACAATTCTATAATGGGAATAATTTCTCATGAAATCCGTACTCCCATGACAAATATAAAACTCTGTGTGGAAAACATAGTTAATCTCGGAAAGGTCACACCAGATATTTACCAAATTCTCTTATCAAACATAAAAAGACTTGAAAGCGTTTTATCAAACATAGTGTTTTTGTCGAGCTATCAACTTAATAGAGTTATAATAAATAAGATTCATTTTAACATGAAAGAACTAATAAACGAGGTAATAGAAAATCTAAAATACTCTTACTCTGATAAACATTTAAAAATTACATTCAGCTACGAAGGCTCAGAAGAAATAACCTCAGATAAAGACAAGTTATCACTAATTCTTTACAATCTAATCGATAATGCTTTGAAGTTTTCAAGAGAGTCTGGTGAAGTTAGAATAAATTTCTATTCTCTAGAAAGAAGCCATATAATCGAAGTAAAAGACAACGGAATAGGAATACCTGAAGACGAAGTAGATAAAATATTTGACAAATTCTATAGAGCACGAAATGTTAAAAATGAAAAAGGTTCAGGATTAGGATTAAGTGTAACAAAAGCTTTGGTTGAAATATTAAACGGAGAAATAAAAGTCGAATCGAAACTCAATGAAGGCACTACCTTTAAAGTTATACTTCAAAGGAAATATCTGACCTGACCGCAATTTTTGACGCTAAAACAGCTTATCAAAACAAGTCAAAATCTAAAAATTTCAAGTTGAATTAACAACATCTACAGTAGAATAATTATACCTAGCAATGCAAAAGCTTAAGTTCGTGTTAATACTAACATTGACCATATATAGTGTCTCACACGCCCAAATCAATATCCACAGATACTACCACATAGATAATATTCCAGTTATAGTAAAGTTCTTAGCAGACAACGAGGAAAAAACTACAGAAATAACCGATGACGTATTTAACATAATAAAAAGTACTTTAGAAGATTTCTCGCCAAACATTTCAGATAACTACATTAACTCACTTAACAAAAGGGCAAAAAGTAATTACACACGTATGAACCCAGACCTATCAATCTTAGTAAGTAAGTCGCTGTTCTACAATCGATTAACTTCAGGGCTTATAGACATAACATTAGGAAGGGTTTATGATCTCTGGGGATTTCCAAACAAAAACTATTACCTACCCAAGCTAGAAGAAATTTCAAACGAAATTAGAAATTCTGGTTTTAAATACTTAAACATATCAGGGAATTCAATATTTATAAGGAACAAAAACCTCAAATTCAACTTTTATCCCTTCTACATAGGACTAGCCTTGGAAAAAGCAAAAAATTACTTCACATCGCATGGGATAAAGAATTTTTTTATTTCCATAAACTACGACTTCTCAGTGATGTCATCTGATAAAGAAACATGGACTATTGGTATTCCAAATCCGCTATCAGAGTCTTCTAGTGAGTTTATTGAATTTCTAAAACTAAAAAACGGATCAGTTGCTATTTCGGGAGTTCACAGGAACAGATTCAGATCTGGTTTGAATATATACCATGAGATAATAAATCCAAAAACCGGCAAACCATTAGACACAGAGCTACTACTTGTAACAGTTGTTCATAATAATCCAATAGATGCAGTATTTCTCTCGAGAGCTATATTACTTTTAGGTGAGCATGGTGGGTTAAGACTTGCTGAAAAGAACAGTATAACTGCTATGTTTATAAAATTCGAGTCTGGTAACTATTCAATTCTAAAAACCAAATCTTGGGCCAAGAAGTTTGATAAACTCGAAAACAAAAAACCGGTAAAAAACAGTAAAACTCCAATCCACAATCGCAATTGAAAACATTCGCTACAGAAAACTTAAAACATATATCATACCAGTAAGAGTTAAAATACTAACAGTTGTAACTATGAGTATAGTTATACCTACTAATTTTGGTCTTAGATTAAAGTGAGTAGCCAATATACTACAATATAAAGCCGAAGGCATACCATATTGTAGCATCAACACCTTCAGAGCAACAGAAGAAAACCCTATAAAAAAACCTATTAATCCAGAGATTAACGGTGCTATAATTAGTTTAACTAAAATTGTGAGAACAATAAAAACCAAAGGAATCCTTGAGAATTTTACTTCTCCTAGAACTATCCCGAGTTGAACAAGCCCCATAGGTATAGCCGCAAAACCTAATGAGTATATCGGATCTCTGAGAAAAGTAGGAAGTTTTATGGAAAATAAATTTAGTGTAATCGATAATATCACAACGTATACAAGGGGTAAAGAAAAAACATTTTTCAAGGCAGTTTTTATTTCGTCGAAGTTATCTTTACCAATACTTACTCCTCTAGAAGCTAAATAAACACCGTAAGTTTGTGTCATGATCGAAGTTATCACTAAAATGAATGTTGCAATGCTTCCACCTTCACTACCCAAATAATATTCGCATACAGGTATACCTATGTTTCCAGTGTTCGGAACCAAAGAAAGTAAAATAAAAGCATATTTTGTCTTTTTAGACATCCTAAAAACCTTTGAAATAACCAAAGAAATAACATACATAGCTACAGCATAGATACCCAGATGAACAAGAAATAAATGGATGTCTTTTAATATGATCTCTCCATGTATATCGAAAGATCTGATTATCAGTGCTGGCGTTAAAAGATAAATAGCAATACTACTCAAAGTTGAAACAGAAACCTTTCTAAACCTAGAAAAAATGTAAGAAATAAATACTACAACAAAAACTGGGAATATGACGTTTATAAACATCTTACTTATAATAATCCTTCTCTTCTGAGAAGTTTTCACTAAGAATTATCTTCTTATCATCAATATCCACTCTGCTAACATAAAATTCCCTAAACGGTACCACATAACCGTTTACCTCAATAAAAAAATTCCCATTAAGTTCTAGGACCTCCTCAACTTTACCTAACTCTTCACCATTAAATTCGTATACTACACATTTTTTTAAATCACAGATATAAAACTCGTTCGGATTAGGCGCTGGTAAATTAGCTCTCTTCGTAAATATCTCTTTACCCTTATACAAATCTATCAAATCAGGCTGAACATTCTCAAGCATAAATATCAAGTAAGGATTTGCAAATTGTTTAAAAACTAAATCTATTTTCTTGTATCCTATCAATGTCTTTACGTAATAATCATTTATTCTAACAAAGTCTTCTAAAGAATCCATATAACACTCCACCTTTAGTAAGTTATTTATCTTGAATCTTCCAATGATCCTTCCTATATCTACAAAATCGAGTCCATTCATCACGATAATTATAAATCATAGACCAAAAAATTCTCACTCATCTTATGGAAATGCCCAGAGGTTTCTACTTAAGAATTTTTCTTAGCATCTATCTAGGGTAATTTCCCTCCCACCCACCCTTTAGTTACATACAGGGGGCTATGCCCCCTAGTAATACCCCCATTATTTTGGAAAAGTGCCTAAGGCACGAGGCTAGGCCTCTTTTTTAATAGAGTGTCCTAGACACTCCGTTTTTTAAGGAAAGTGTCTTAGACACCTTAGGCACAGCGCCCTAGGCACCCACATTTTTTTAGAAAAGTGCCTTAGGCACCCACCCTTTAGTTTAATTCTAGGGGGCGGAAGCCCCCTAAGAATACTCCCATTATTCAGTATCTGATGAGTTTTTATTCTTCTCTTAAAGCTAGGTAATTTTTGTTTGTTTTTTAGCAAAACCTATCTAGGGTACCTCCCACCCCCCAACTCTAAGTTGTTGTTCTAGAGGGCTTTGCCCTCTAAGAGTACTCCCTTTTTAAAATTAGGATAATATCCTTACCAGCCCTAAAAGATTTCACAGAGGGCTTTCGCTCCCTAAGTGTACCCCCGTTTTAAGAAAAGTGCCTTAGGTACTAAGCCTCTTCTCTTAATTCTAGGAATTTGGTTATCAAACTTTTGCTACTAGAATAACTAACTTTTATTGTTTTTAACCTTCATAGAACTAAGATATAAAGTAAAAGTTACTTTTTTATTTTTGCTATGGATTATTATAATAATAGTAGTAGGAGGAGGTAAATATGAGAAAGCTTATACTCTTAATTTTACTTATTTCTGTATTAGATATAAGTTCTCACGGTGAAATACCTATTGTCACAAAGTTCAATTCGTATTCCCATGTTTTTTCCAATTCACTGAAGACATTTAACGAAATATGGGTAAACATTTCTGGCGCAGGAAAGTACGGAGCAGACTTTACACTATCAGCTGATAAATTTGATACCAACGAAAATGTTACTTTTTCTTTAGAAAACGCGTCATTTTATGTGAAACTTTTCGATTTTATAAACATAGGTTATTGGTATGGTAATAAAAAATACGTAGGCTACTATGGTAACTATCAGGGCTACTTTTATTTTCCTTCTAAGGAAGTTCCTTTTAAGGGATGGCATACTATTAATGGTGCTGGTTTAACTTTAGATTTCTATTTATTCGGAGACCTATTCAAAACTGAATTTTACATCTACAAAGCAAAAAGTGACTATGACGGTATAGGAAGTGCAGACCTAAATCTAACTCTCAACTATGCGGGAATGTCACTTGAAGTATTAGGTGGAGTTTTCTCAAACAATTTCAGGTTCGGAGCTGTATATAGAACTTTCTTCAAAAGTATTAACGCACTACTCGTTTTCGGAATACCAAAAATTCCTATACAGACCTTTTCTATTACAGTTGATGATATATACATGCTAGCAGAAGAAAAGATATACTTATCTGCCCCAGATAATTGGTGGAGCATAGAACAAACACTATCAATCTTTACTCAACCTACATTCTACAACGGTATACTTTTAACAAACGTTACCGGAGATATAAGCACAAAATTTTCGCTAGTAAGCAAATTCCTATACAACATACTATTAGGAGGTGAATTGATAGGAAACTTTTACCAAAACACAGGACTTGTAACACAAATAAATATATCCGTTTGGATTTCTCCTGTTATAGGTTTTGAAGGTAACAGTGTTACTATAAGAATACAACCTTTTCTAAACCTACTTAATGTTTCAAATCAGCAAATTGGTATATGGGATTATCTGATATCTCTTAAGGGAGAAGTGAAGTTTTAAAATGTGTACTAACTTACGAAAATTATAACATGAGATTTGAATTTATAGTTGGTGTTGGATGCCTAGTTTTTAGTCTGCTTTTGGTATATTCATTCATTTTCTCAAGCGGAGGAATACTGGAAACATACACATTGCTAAACCAGATTTCAGAAGTAGATAAAAAAATAGAAAAATTAAACTCAGAAATAAAAACCAAAAAAGAGTTAATCCACAAGATAAAAAATGATCCAGATTTCAGAAAATCATTTATAAAAGGATTAGGTTTTTTCATCGAGGAAAACGAATATATATTCAAATTCAAAGAACCTAATAACCTAGATTTAAATTACCTTAACAACAAGATTAAGCTAGAGTTAACAAAATCTATATTCACTGGGATCATCATCCTAGTTGGATTTCTTCTCTCAATACAATCTTTCATCTTACTAATTCTAAAAAACTAGTTTTTACAATCTATTACTCAACTCAGCAAATACACATAGAATAAATCAACTTCAAAGTTTTCTTGGTTTACACACGTGAAAAAGATCAGTATAACTTCACTTATGATAAGAAACATTGTTTATTATACAAAGAGCACGATATATCTGTTCGAGTAACATTATCCTAAAAATATTATGACCAAAAGTCATGTCGGAAAAAGATATTTTATACTTAACTCGACTTTTTAGATTTTGACTAACTCCCTGATGTCCACCTATTACAAAACTTATATTTTGTCCACTATCTAGAAATCTTTTTACAAAATTTGAAAACTCCTCTGAAGTTAGCTTTTGACCTTCCACATCGCAAAGAATAGTAGACTCCAGTGAAATTAGTTTCATTATCCTCTCTTCTTCTTCTTGTAAGTTTTTAGGATATATACTCTTAGATTCTCGAACCTCAAGAACCTTTACCTCAGCAAACCTAGAAGACATATTTATAAACCTTTCAGAAGTTTCATACAGTTCCTTGTAATGTAACTTACCAACTGCAACTACTTGAATCTTAAACATATTACCTATAACTTATGATATACCATTTATCGTTCTTCTTCTCTAGTATATATTCTGTTTCTCTAGAAACTTGAACTTTTTCAAGACTATCTTTTTTCTGAACATCCCTTTTGACTTTCCATCTAACTGTTACAAGTGCTAAATTATCACCTCCAAACTTTATATCAGTTACTACAGGATCAGAAAGCGTTGATATTAAAGATTTAACCTCTCTATACCCACTTTCAGTTTTTATGTAATCTATGAGTTTAATAGTTTCAGCTTTTGCCTTCTTATCCAAGTAAGATAACATCTTATCAAAATTCATTTTTGTATAATAGCTTAGAGCCTTTAATACAACCCTAGATACATCCACATAATCCCTAGGATTTTCATTTTCACCAGCTTGCGAGATAGAGTGAAAACCAAAAATCAAAAGAATCACACCTAAAAGAATGTGTTTAACCCTGATGTGTATCATACCTTTTACCTCCTATTATATCATCCACAACTTTCTGTTCTTCTTTCAAAACCTCTCGATTATACTCATTGAATAACTTTTCTTTATACTTTTCTAAAACCTTAACATTAACATCTTTCTCAATATAATCTTTTAGAGCCTCAGTATATGGCCTCTCTTTTTTCTTAACATCTTCAAGTTGTAGTTTCTGTAATTTTTCATTAGAGACTATATAACTTTCCGCCAACTGTCGATACTCAAAAGAAGTGTCTCTTTTAGAAATCTCAGATACCACATCCAATTTAGATCGTTTTAACTCATTTAATCTGTTCACTTCACTCAAATATTCTGATGCTTTTTTTGAAAGTTCAATCTTAGAAATCTCCCTTTGACTATCTCTCAACTTTAAAACTTTTTCAAGTCTGAAGCTAAACTTTTTCATGAAATTACAATCGTAATTCTAATCGAAAACATAAGATTTTTTGAAATTATTTCACCATGTTAGCATCTTTTTTAACATGTTTTTCATTTTTTATCTAGATTATAAAATTTCGCTTTAGTCAATTCTAAAGCTTTCCTAAAAACATCATAAAGTAACACAGCAAAATTAAACGTATCTTCGTATGGAAAACAGCTATACATAGTATAAGATATATATCCATTTTTACATAAACAAATATCAGAATCAGGTTTCAAAACATGCTCTTTGACCCCACCATCAAGCATAACTTCCAGTATTTCCTCGTTTTCAGAAACTGATACTTGCTTTATATTTGTCTTCTCAAAGTAATATCTCTCATATGCTTTTCCTATTCTAACAGCTTTTATATCCGAAAAGTAAAACTTCGGAATATTTACGTTAGGGAAAACACTAGGTGGAATAAATTTTGTAGGATAAGCATCTATTAACTTTGAAAGGAAGAACGCAGACTCCATAAAAAGCTTTTCATCCGTCTCACCCCATTCTAGGTTTATAGATGATGATATAGCATGTATACCTAAAAGAGATGCTTCTCTGGCAGCAGAAAAAGTACCAGAATAATAGATATCTAAACCTAAATTCGGCCCGATATTCGGTCCAGATACTACTAAATCTATCTTTTCTTTTATCAGGCCAAGCACAGCTATTTTAACACAATCAACAGGCGTAGCATCCACTGAATACACATTTTCATTCACCTTAGTTACTTTAAAAGGTCTAAAAACCGTTATAGAATGGGAAGCACCACTCCTATTTGACGAAGGTAACAACGCAAAAACCTTATGCTTTTCAGACAAAATTTCAATAAGCTTTTTGGTAGCAAGGCTGTTAATTCCATCGTCGTTGACAAGTAGTATATTCATAAAAACAAAATCAATTCTAAAAAAATCTCTCGAATGCTTGCCAATTCGATAAGACTGCAACTCAGGAATTTCTACTTAAGAATTTTTCTTAGCATATCTATTTAGGGTAACTCCCGCCCACCCAC
>FWWM01013970.1_pt1 | contig 12795 bp, 10 predicted proteins | sample 2228351 | NCBI WGS metagenome assembly FWWM01 (sample SAMEA103939774, study PRJEB20133) | metagenome | reverse complement strand
GCTGCAGCGCAAGGGCGGCTATCCGCCCCCGCCGGGCGTGACCGACATCCCCGGGCTCGAAGTGGCCGGTCGAATCGTGGCCAAGGGGCCCGGCGCCGACCGGTTCGCTTCGGGCGAGACCGTCTGCGCGTTGGTGGCCGGCGGAGGCTACGCCGAATATTGCCTGGTCCCCGAGCCGCAGGCTCTGCCCCTCCCACCCGGTGTTCCGGTCGAGGTCGCGGGCGGTGTCCCCGAGACCTTCTTCACCGTCTGGACCAACGTGTTCGAGCGCGGACGGCTGCGCGCCGGTGAGACGTTCCTCGTCCACGGCGGTAGCTCGGGGATCGGCACGACCGCGATCCAGCTCGCCGCGGCGTTCGGCGCACGGGTGTTCACCACCGTCGGCAACGCCGAGAAAGCCGAGGCCTGCCGACAGCTGGGTGCGGCGGTGGTCGTCGATTACCACGAGCAGGATTTCGTCGAGGTCGTCCGCCGCGAGACCGGCGGACGCGGGGTCGATCTGATCCTCGACATGGTGGGCGGCGACTATGTCGCGCGCAACATGGAAGCGGCCGCGATCGAGGGCCGGATCGTGCAGATCGCCTGGTTGCGCGGCTCGACGATCACGGCCGACTTCAGCCGGCTCATGGTCAAGCGGCTCACCTGGACGGGCTCGACCCTGAGGCCGCGGACGGTCGAGGAGAAGGGGCGCATCGCCCGGGCACTGGAAACCCACGTCTGGCCCTTGTTCGCCGCCGGCCGCCTGCGCGTTCCGGTGTACCGCATCTTTCCGCTGGAGCGGGCGGCGGAAGCGCACGCGCTCATGGAGAGCAGCACGCACATCGGCAAGATCCTGTTGGCGACCGGCCGCTGAGGAGCCCGTCAGGGAGCGACCTGGACGAACGGGACCTCACCCGGTCGGCCCTCGGCGTGCAGGAAGATCGCCGGCCGCTCCGGCCGGCTGGAGATGGCGACCAGGCTCGAGCTCACGGTGCCGTACTCGCCGTCGGTGACGATGCACAGCGCGTGGCGCGGATCCTCCCCGCTGTGCGCGCGGCTGGCGAGCAGGAGCTGCCAGTCCGACCAGTCGGCGCGCTCAGGATCGGGGGGTGGAGCGGCCAGGAACAGAGGCCGATAGCGGCGGATCCGCGGGCAGCCGAGATCGTTGGGCTCGCGCGCGTGAGCCCCGGCGGCAGGCGATCGACACGGATCGCCCCGTCGCCCGCGTGGCGCAGGCAGAACACGCCGTCGCGATCGGCGATCACCAGGTTGAATGGCCGGTAGGCCCGCGGGTCGAGATCGACCAGAGCCTCGGCGGCGGCGGCTGCCTCGCGGTGATCGAGCGCTTCGAGGACCAGCTCGCCGCGGCTGCGCTTGCCGTCCGCCGGCCCGAGCGTGCCGGTGCGGTTGAGGACCGCGGCCACGACCCCGCTGTCGTTGACGCCGAGCCAACTACCCCCGGCGAGCTCGTCCAGGCCGGCGCGGACCTCGGCGCGATCGGGCCAGTGCCGGCCCGGTGGCCGCGCCGGTCGGCCGGCCAGCTCGTCGCGATTGGCGGCCAGCAGCAGCGGCCAATCGTGGTCGGGGCGATGCAACAGGACGAGAGTGCACAAGGCTCGACCGGTCTCGCGACGTTTCGACGGTGGCAGGGTGACGCTCGGCCACCTATATGAGGCGGCGACGAGGCGTACCAAGGGGCCCGCGACCGATGAGCAGCTTCAACGAGCGCGAGCGGACGGAAGAAGCGAAATTCAAGCACGAGCAGGAGCTCGCCTTCAAGATCCGCAACCGGCGCAACAAGCTGTTCGGTCTGTGGCTCGCCGAGCAGCATCTGGGCCTCACCGGGGACGCGGCGCTCGCCTACGCCAAGGACGTCGTCATGGCCGATTTCGACCTCCCCGGTGACGAAGACATCTTCACCAAGGTCAAAGCCGACCTGGAGAAGGCCGGCAAGACCTTGTCCGACCACTTGTTGAGAAAGCATCTCGACGAATGCGAGGCGATCGCCAAGAGCCAGGTGATGAGCGAGTGAGCCGGCCGAAGCCGGCTCCCGCACCCGCCGTCGCCACCGAACCCGCTCCGGCTCCTGCCGGTGTGAGCGGCCCACGACCCTCCGTCCAACCGCCCGGCGAGATCGGTGGGCCGACGGGACCGGAGCCCACTCGCTACGGCGACTGGGAAAAAGGCGGGCGGTGCATCGATTTCTGACCGGTCGACGGCACGCGACCGGCGAGACCCTCGCGGGCGGATGCCCGGGCCCCTCGGTGGGGGCTTCTCGACGCCGGTGGGCGCTCTAGCCTCGCCGTCTCGCCGACCTCCCCGAGGAGCATGCCGCGACGTGTCGCAAACGGAAACGGCGCCGGTGGGTGCCGCCCTACCTGTGAGCCGGGCCAAGCTCACGGGCCTGATCGTAGCCGTGACGATCCTCTGGGGCGTCAACTGGCCGGCGATGAAACTCGCCGTGATGGAGTTCGAGCCCTGGACGTTCCGCGTCGTGAGCGTGCTCGGGGCGGGCCTCACCCTGCTGGCGCTGGCCCGGCTCTCTGGCGAACCGATGCGCCTCGAGGGGCGGCTCGTCCTACCCCACGTCGTGATCTCCCTGGCCGGGGTGACGCTCTGGCACATGTTGACGGCCTTCGGCCTCCTCCACGTGGGTGGCGGCCGGGCGGCCATCATCGCCTTCACCATGCCGGTCTGGGCGACCTTGCTGTCGATCCTGTTCCTGGGTGAGCGGCCGAGCTGGTCCTCGGGCGTGGCGTTGGTGCTCGGGATGGTGGGGCTCGCGGTCCTGCTCGGGCCCGATCTCGGCCGGCTCGGTCGGGAACCGCTGGGTGCGCTGGCGATCCTGGCCGCCGCGCTCGTCTGGGCGATCCAGACCGTGGCCACCAAGGCCTACGACTGGCGGATCGGGACCATGGCCCTGTCGGCCTGGCAGCTCCTGGTGGGCGGGATCCCAATTCTGGTCTTCTGGCTCTGGCTCGGGGCGTGGCCGGATCCGGGGCGCGTGACGCCGACCGGCATCGTGGCGTTGCTCTACGTCGTGTTCGTGGCCCTGGTCTTCTGCTTCACGACCTTCTTGCGGATCGTTCGGCTGCTGCCGGCGATCGCCGCGTCGCTCAGCACGCTCGCCATTCCGGTGGTGGGCGTGGCGAGCTCGGCCTGGCTGTTGGGCGAGCCGGTCGGGGCGCGCGAGCTTCTGGCGCTCCTGCTCGTGCTCTCGGCGATCGCGCTCGTCTTGTTGCCGAAGGCTCTCGTGGCCCGCGCCGGTTGAGCCGAGGGTTCGGAAGGCGTTGGCCGCGGCTCGGCGTTCCTCTATAACCGACACGAGATCGCATCCATCGGACCGGGGATCGGACATGGCCGAAGTCGTCGTCAGCCGCCGCGAGGGCAGCGACCGCCAACGCGCGCTCGACGCCGCGATCGCCCAGATCGAGCGGGCGTTCGGCAAAGGCTCGTTGATGCGGCTCGGCCAGTCCAACGGACCGGTCGAGATCGAGGTGATCTCCACCGGTTCCTTGGGTCTGGACATCGCGTTGGGCGTGGGCGGGCTTCCTCGCGGCCGCATCGTCGAGATCTTCGGGCCCGAAAGCTCGGGCAAGACCACGCTCACGCTGCACGTCATCGCCGAGGCCCAGCGCACCGGGGGTACCTGTGCGTTCATCGACGCCGAGCACGCGCTCGACCCGAGCTACGCCCGCAAGCTCGGGGTCGACCTCGATTCGCTGCTGATCTCGCAGCCCGACACGGGCGAGCAGGCTCTGGAGATCGCCGACACCTTGGTGCGGTCGGGGGCGATCGACGTGATCGTCGTCGACAGCGTGGCGGCCCTCGTCCCCAAGGCCGAGCTCGAGGGCGAGATGGGGGAATCGCTGCCCGGTCTGCAGGCGCGGCTCATGAGCCAGGCCTTGCGCAAGCTCACCGCCTCGATCAGCCGGTCGAAGTGCCTGCTCATCTTCACCAACCAGATCCGCAACAAGATCGGCGTGATGTTCGGCAGCCCCGAGACCACGACCGGCGGCAACGCCCTCAAGTTCTATGCGAGCGTGCGCCTCGACGTGCGCCGGATCGGCGCCATCAAGGAGAAGGACGAGACCATCGGCAACCAGACCCGGGTCAAGGTGGTCAAGAACAAAGTGGCACCACCGTTCCGCGTCGTCGACTTCGATATCATGTACGGTGAGGGGATCTCCAAGACCGGCGAGCTCATCGATCTCGGCCTGCGGGTCGGGCTCGTCGAGAAGTCGGGATCCTGGTTCTCCTGGAACAATCAACGGATCGGCCAGGGCCGCGAGAACGCCAAGGCCTGGCTCAAGGAGCACCCCGAAGCCGCGGCCGAGCTCGAGCAGGCGATCCGCAGCCGCGCCGGTGTCGGCGTCGCCAGCATGGCCCTGCTCGAGGAGGATCGCCCGATCGACGAGTGAGGCGGGGCCGGCCGGGCGGCCGGCCAGCGGACTGCGGGACCAGGAGAAGCTCGCTTCGAGCCGACCCGTTCGGCGAGCGGACGGCGCCGAACGGAAGGGGCGCGGCCTCCGAGGTGGCCGTGCTCGGAACCCCGAGCAGGTAGGTGGTCGAGACGACCGATGGCGGATTTCGATCTCGTGGTCATCGGTGCCGGATCGGGCGGGGTCGCCTGCGCCCGACGGGCCGCCCATTACGGGGCGCGGGTCGCGATCGTCGAAGCGGACCGCGTGGGTGGCACCTGTGTCATCCGCGGTTGCGTACCCAAGAAGCTCATGCATCTGGGTGCGCATTTCCGCGACCTGTTCCGCGCGGCGAACGGCTACGGCTGGCGCACGGCGCCGCCGCGGCTCGACCTCGAAGCGCTGCTGCGGGCCCGCAACGCGGAGATCGACCGGCTCAACCGGGTCTATCTCGACATGCTCGCCAAGGCGGGCGTGCAACTCGTCGCCGGACGCGGGCGGCTCGCCGGGCGTGTGGACCGCGGGTTCCGCGTCAGGGTGGGTGGCCAGGAGCTGTCGGCCGAGCGGGTCCTCGTGGCGGTGGGGGCGAGGCCCTCGCTCCCCCCGATCCCGGGCATCGAGCACGCGGTCACGTCGGATTGGATGCTGGAGCGCATCTATCCTCTGCCGAACCGGCTGGTCGTGGTCGGTGCCGGCTACATCGGGGTGGAGCTCGCCAGCATCTTCGCTCGGCTGGGTAGCGAGGTGAGCCTCGTGTTCCGTGGCGACGCGCCGCTGCGCGGTTTCGATGGCGATCTGCGGCGCGAGCTGGCCGGTCAGATCGCCCGCTCGGGCGTGCGGCTGGTGCCCGGGGTTCGGCCGCAAGCCATCCGCGAGGCCGGCGAGGGTCGGGTCGTCGAGACGAGCGGCGGACCGATCGAGGCCGATCTCGTGCTGCTGGCCACGGGCCGCCGGCCGTTACCCAACACCCGCGACCTCGGCCTCGAGGAGCTGGGCGTGGCGTTGGCGGAGGACGGCACGATCCCCGTGAACGAGGCCTACGAGACCGCGGTGCCCGGCCTGTTCGCCGTGGGGGACTGCTCCGACCACGCCGGGCACGGCTCGCATGCGGGCCAGCACGATCTCACGCCCGTGGCCATCGCCGAGGGCCGGGCGGTGGCCGAACGCCTGTTCAACGCCAATCCCCGTAGGGTGATCTACGAGACCGTGCCCACCGCGGTGTTCAGCTTACCGCAGGCGGCGGCGGTCGGGCTCGGCGAGGAACAGGCGACCGCGGCCGGACACCGGGTGCGGATCTTCGAGACCCGCTTCCGGCCGATGATCGAGACCTTGGGCGGGGGTGAGGAGCGCGTGTTCATGAAGCTCGTGGTGGACGCCACGGACGACCGGGTCCTGGGCGTGCACATCGTGGGTGGCGAGGCGGCCGAGATCGTCCAGGGCTTCGCCGTGGCCTTGACCTGCGGGGCCACCAAGGCGCAATTCGACGCCACCGTCGCCTTGCACCCGACCGCTGCCGAGGAGCTCGTCACCATGTGGCGGCCGGTGCGCGGCTGATCCGTGACGGAGGTCGACGCCTCGGGCTGGAGACGGCTGATGAGTGGAAGTTGGACACCGGACAGCTGGCGGAGCAAGCCGGCTCGCCAGATGCCGGTCTACGAGGACGAGGCGGCGCTCGCCGCCGTCGAGCGGGAGCTCGCCACCTATCCGCCACTCGTGTTCGCCGGCGAGGCGCGGACCCTGCAGAGCAAGCTCGCCGAGGTGGCGGGGGGGCGTGCCTTTCTGCTCCAGGGCGGGGACTGCGCCGAGGCCTTCGCCGACTTCAACGCCAACAAGATCCGCGATTGGCTGCGTGTGTTCCTGCAGATGGCGGTGGTCCTCACCTTCGGCGCGGGCATGCCGGTGGTCAAGGTCGGGCGAATCGCCGGTCAGTTCGCCAAGCCGCGCTCCTCGCCGACCGAGCGCCGCGGTGAGGAGGAGCTCCCCGCCTACCGGGGCGACATCGTCAACGCGATGGACTTCGACGCCGAGGCCCGCCGACCCGATCCCACCCGGCAATTGCGGGCCTACACGCAGGCGGCCGCCACCCTCAACCTGCTGCGGGCGTTCACGGAGGGCGGCTACGCCTCGCTCACCCGCGTCCACACCTGGATGATCGACAACGTGGCGCGCTCGCCCTGGGGTCAGCGCTATCGCGATCTGGCCGATCGGATCAGCGAGACGCTCGACTTCATGCGGGCCTGCGGGATCTCGGACGCCACCACCCCGGAGATCGCCCGCACGACGCTCTACACCTCGCACGAGGCGCTCCTGCTCGGCTTCGAGCAGGCGATGACGCGGGTCGATTCCACCACCGGGCGGGTCTACGACACCTCCGCCCACTTCTTGTGGATCGGCGATCGCACCCGTCAGCTCGACGGAGCCCACGTCGAGTTCTGCCGCGGGATCGCCAACCCGTTGGGCGTGAAGGCTGGACCCACGATCACCGCGGACGAGCTGTTGCGGTTGTGCGACGTGCTCAACCCGCGCAACGAGCCCGGCCGCCTCACCGTGATCAGCCGAATGGGCGCCGACAAGATCGAGCGGCATCTCCCGCCACTCATCCGGGCGCTGCGGCGCGAGGGGCGCGAGGTCGTGTGGGCGTGCGATCCGATGCACGGCAACACGGTGACCAGCAACGGCTTCAAGACGCGGCCGTTCGACCGCATCCGCAGCGAGGTCGAGAGCTTCTTCGCCATCCACAAGGCCGAGGGTACCCACGCCGGCGGGATCCATCTGGAGATGACGGGCGACGACGTCACGGAGTGCTTGGGCGGCACGCAGGCGGTGACCGAGGCCTGCCTCGCCTCGCGCTACCACACCCAGTGCGACCCGCGGCTCAACGGCCAGCAGAGCTTGGAACTGGCGTTCATCATGGCCGAGGCGCTCAAGGAGGAGCGCCGCTCGCAGCGGGTGGCGGCAGCTTCGTGAGCCGGGCCGAACAGGGGTCCGCACCTGCGATGAGGAGCGAGGCGGATCCGGCGCGCGGCCTCGAGCGCGAGCCGCCGATCACCGCACTGCATCCAGCGGGAACCGAGATCGCCCGCCACGCCGATGCCTACTTCCTCAAGACCAAGGCGATCATCGAGCGGTACGGTGATTGCCGGGTCACCTACGCGATCTTCTTGCGCCGACCGGTCGTCGCCGCTCCCCGCTTGGCGCTCGAATGGCTGGCTCGGGCCGAGCGCGAGCGCGGCACGCATTTCGAGGTGGAGCTCCTCTTCCAGGAAGGGGATTGGGTCGGGGCCGGTGAGCCGCTCATGTACGTGAGCGGTCCGTTTCGCCATCTGGTCGATCTCGAGACCAATCTTCTACAGAAGATCGGGCCCGCTTGTGTCGCGGCGTTCAACGCCTATTCGATGTGCACCGATCTCCCCTATGTGGCTTTCTTGGCCATGGACGCGCGGCATTGTGCCGGGCTCGAGATGGCCGAGATGATGGCTTATGCCGCGAGCGTCGGCTCGCGCCGGGCGCAGAGCGAGAGCAACGCCATCGGTTTCATCGGCAGCTCGACCGACGCCACCGCTCACTTCTTCGGCCAGGAGCGTGGGCTCGGAACGATGCCGCACGCCTTGATCGGCTACGCCGGCTCGACCGTGCGGGCGGCCGAGATGTTCCACGCGACCTTTCCCGATGCCCCGCTCTACGTGCTCGTGGATTATTTCGGCCGCGAGGTCACCGACGCGCTCGAAGTCTGCCGGCGCTTTCCGGACCTCGCGGCCTCGGGTCGGCTCGGCGTGCGGCTGGACACGCATGGCGGCCGGTTCGTCGAGGGTCTGGACGTCGCCGCGTCCTATGCCGTGCTGGAGCGCCACGCGCCACAAGCGATCCGCACCTATCGGACGCCCGAGGAGCTCGCTTGGCTCACCGGAACCGGCGTGACGGCGGCGGCGATCTTCCACATGCGCGAGCAGCTGGATGCGGCCGGCTTCCCCAACGTCAAGATCGTCGCGAGCTCCGGCTTCTCGCCGCAGAAGTGCAAGCTCATGGCGAGTGTCCGAGCACCGATCGACATCATCGGCACGGGCTCTTATCTGCCCGAGCGGTGGAGCGAGACCTACGCCACGGCCGACGTCATCGCCTACGACGGGGTGCCGCGGGTCAAGGTCGGCCGCGAGTTCCTTTTCGAGCGGGCTCGGAGCACCGGCCGAGCCGGCCGTGCCCGCTGAGCGGGAGCTCACTCGGCGGACCAGCGGAAATCGGCCAGCCGGCCCGAGGCCACGCTGCCCGTGTCGTCGCTGTCGGCACCGACGCCGAGCTTCTCGACGAGCGGAGGCTCGGCGCCGAAGGCCGCGCGAAAGTCGGCGGCGACGTCGACGCGCTCGTCGAGCCACACCCCTACTGGTGCTCCCTGATCGCGCAGCACCCGCATCTTGGCGCCGGCCGGGAGGTAGGGATTGTCGAACCATCCCTCGATCCGGGCGTCGCCTCCCCAGACGTAGGTGAGCAGCGGCCCCGGCAGCTCGCGGCCGGCCAGCGCGGTGAGGACGGCACGCACACCCCGCTCGACCAGGCTCGCTCGAGCCGGATCCCAGGCGAACGCCACGTAGACCGCCAAGGAGCGATCGTCGCCACCCTTGCGGGTCAGATCGGTGGGCGGCACCGCGCGGTCCACGCGCCACCGCCAGCGCAGGACCGGCGTGCGGCGGGGATCGGCCGGAAAGTCCCGCCACAGCACGGAAACCGTGCCTCGGCTCTCGATCACCACCGTCCCGTCGTCCTCGATGCGGTAGGTGTTGCCGGGCTTGTCGCGAAAGGTCACCTCCTCCCAGCCGGCGAGGGCGGAAGGTCCGCCGACCGCGGCACGGGCGCGGGCCGCCACCAGGCCGGTCACGGCGGCACCCAGCAGGAGGCGGCGGGACGACGGGGTGGTCGGTTGCATTTCGCGTCTCGGTTCCGAGAATGGCCACGGGCAGCAGGGCAGGACCCGGCCGAGGGGAGGATAGGATGGACCAGCCGATCTGGCGACCCGATCCGGAGCGAGCGGCGCGAACACAGATCGTGCGGTTCGCCGCCGAGCACGGGTTCACCGGTCCGGACGCGGTCGCCGCGCTGTGGCGATGGTCGATCGATCACCCGGAACGGTTCTGGCAGGACGTGTGGACCCGCTTCGGCGTGGTGGCGAGCCGCGAGGCCGACGTCGTGCTGGAGCATCCGACGGCGATGCCGGGCGCGCGCTGGTTCACGGGGGCTCGGCTCAATTTCGCCCAGAACCTGCTGCGGCGGCGCGACGCCACACCGGCGATCCTGTTCGCCGGCGAGGATGGCCGACGCCGGGAGCTCAGCTGGGCGGAGCTGTGGGAGGCGGTGGAGCGCCTGGCCCACGGGCTGCGATCGGAGAACGTGGGTCTCGACGATCGGGTGGCGGGCTATCTACCCAACATGCCGGAGACCATCGTGGGTATGTTGGCCACGTCCGCGATCGGGGCGATCTGGTCGTCCTGCTCTCCGGAGTTCGGCGTGCGCGGGGTGCTCGACCGGTTCGGCCAGATCGAGCCCAAGATCCTGATCACCGTCGACGGCTATCTCTACGCGGGCAAGCGGATCGACATCCGCTCGAAGGTGGCGGAGATCGCTTCCCGGCTACCGAGCCTCGAGCGGGTGGTGGTCGTGCCGTTTCTCGACGAGCGGCCGGATCTCGCCGGCATTCCGAAGGCGGTGAGTTTGGCCGATTTCACAGCAGGTACGGCCGCTCCGCTCACCTTCGAGCAGCTTCCCTTCGACTACCCGCTCTACGTGCTCTACTCGTCCGGTACGACGGGCGTCCCCAAGGCCATCGTCCACGGGCAAGGCGGCACGCTGCTCCAGCACCTCAAGGAGCATCGGCTGCACACCGATCTGCGGCCAGGGGAGCGACTGTTCTACTACACGACCTGTGGCTGGATGATGTGGAACTGGCTGGCTTCGGGGCTGGCCAGCGAATGCACGCTCGTTCTCTACGAGGGCTCGCCGTTCCACCCCGGACCGCAGGTCCTCTGGGATCTGGCCGAGCGGGAACGGATCACGGTCTTCGGCACCAGCGCCAAATATCTCCAGGCTCTCGAGAAGTCGGGCTTCCGGCCGGGTCGGACACACCGTCTCGACTCCCTGAAAGCGATCCTCTCGACCGGCTCACCTCTGCTTCCGGAATCGTTCGATTACGTCTACGAGAGCATCAAGAAAGACGTCCATCTGGCCTCGATATCGGGCGGAACGGACATCGTCTCCTGCTTCGTGCTCGGCAATCCCGCCGGTCCCGTCTGGCGCGGCGAGATCCAGATGCGGGGGCTCGGGATGGCCGTGGACGTGTTCGACGACGACGGCCGACCCGTGCGGGGCCGAAGGGGCGAGCTCGTGTGCACCAAGCCGTTCCCTTCGATGCCGGTCGGTTTCTGGAACGATCCGGACGGCGCCCGCTACCGCAAGAGCTATTTCGCCCGCTTCCCCGGGGTGTGGCATCACGGGGACTGGGCCGAGATCACCGAGCACGACGGGATCGTCATCTACGGGCGGTCGGACGCGACGCTCAATCCCGGAGGTGTGCGGATCGGCACCGCCGAGATCTACCGGCAGGTCGAGCAGATCGACGAGGTGTTGGAGTCGGTCTGCGTCGGACAGGAATGGGAAGGTGACGTCCGGATCGTGCTGTTCGTGAAGCTGCGCGACGGCGTGGTCCTCGACGATGCGTTGCGGGAACGGATCCGCCGGCAGATCCGCGAGAACACCACACCTCGCCACGTCCCGGCGAAGATCGTCCAAGTCGCCGACATCCCGCGCACCATGAGCGGCAAGATCACCGAGCTCGCGGTCCGCGACGTGATCCACGGCCGGCCGGTGGCCAACGTCGAGGCTCTGGCCAACCCGCAGGCGCTCGAGCTGTTCCGCGATCTCCCCGAGCTGCGGAGCTGAGGCTTGGCCGCGGAGCCGCCGCGTCTGCGCGGACCCGCACCGAGTGTCAGCCTGCTTCGGGACACCGCCACCTACGCCGCTCCGGCGCTTGCGGCGCTGCTCGTCCTGGTCGGGCTCGGGGAGGGTGTGAGCTCGCTGGTCGCGGCCTCGGCGGCCGGCCTGGTCGTCGCGCATCTCGTCGCCCGGCGATGGATCGGGCAGATCGCCGCACTGGCCCGTTGGATGGTGGGGCTCGGGGGCGGTGAGGAGAGCCCACGGCCGGTGTCGCTTCCCGGCTCGGCCCTCGAATGGCTGATGTGGCCGGCTCTGGACCTGGCGCGTCGGGCCCGGCGCGCCGAACGGCAGGCCGCGGTGCAGGGACGGCGGCTGGCGACGATCCTGGAAGCGCTACCGGATGCCGTGTTGCTCGTGGACGCGCGCGGGACGATCGTCGAGGCCAACGCCGCAGCCCGCCAGAGCTTCCGGTTGGCGACGACCGGCCTACCGGTAGCGCGGGCGACCCGGGATCCGGCGGTCCTGGCCGCTCTGGGGGCGGCGCTCGGCACCGGCACGGCGAGCACCGTGGCCTTCAGCCCCGTCGACGATCATCTGCGCCGGTTCGTCGCGCGAATCCAGCCTCTCGAGAGCCTCGAAGGCGGGCGCGGGGCGATGATCTTGTTGCGCGAGCAGGGTGAGCAGCTGCTCCTGGAGCGCATCCGCTCGGATTTCGTCGCCAATGCCAGTCACGAGATCAAGACGCCGCTGGCGGCGATCATCGGCATCGTCGAGACGCTGCGGGGTCCGGCCCGCGAGGATCCGGCGGCCCGGGAGATGTTCCTCGCCACCATGGCGGAGGAGGCGGCCCGTATGCAGCGGCTGGTCGAGGATCTCTTGACCCTCTCGCGGGTCGAGCTGTCCGCCCGCCGCCCACCCTCGGAACGGGTGGCGATCGCCGGGATCCTGGAGGGAACCTTGGCCCGGATGCGGCCGATCGCCGCGGCGGCCGCGGTCCGGCTGGTGCTGGACGCACCCTCTTCGCTGCCCACGGTGGTGGGCGACGCCGACCAGCTGCACCAGCTTTTGGGCAACCTGATCGACAACGCCATCAAATATGGTGGTCCGAACAAGGAGGTCCGGATCGAGGTGCGGATCCTGGACGCCGCACCGGCCACGGCCGGAGCCGTGGCGGGGCGGCCGGCCGTGGAGATCGCGGTGATCGACCAGGGCGAAGGCATCGCTCCCGAGCACATCCCGCGGCTCACCGAGCGGTTCTACCGCGTCGACAAGGCGCGCTCGCGGCGGATCGGCGGCACCGGCCTGGGGCTCGCCATCGTCAAGCACATCGTCCGCCGCCATCAGGGCCACCTCGTGATCGAGAGCGTGCTCGGCAAGGGCTCCCGCTTCGCGGTCCTGCTTCCCTTGGCCCCGGCCGATCGTCACACTCCTGTCACGAACTCGTCATAGGAAGCGCACGGGCCGGGGTCACAAACGT
>FWWM01003391.1_pt1 | contig 12797 bp, 20 predicted proteins | sample 2228351 | NCBI WGS metagenome assembly FWWM01 (sample SAMEA103939774, study PRJEB20133) | metagenome | reverse complement strand
GGTTGGAAGAAGTCGCCGCTGTCGTGGCCATCAAGCCGCGGCCACCGACGGCGTGGGTGTACAACCTCGAAATCCAGGGCGAGCATGTTTATGAGGTTGGGTTATCGGGTGTACTGGTACACAATGTCTGTGAGGTCCTACATTTTCGAAGTTTTAATGAGGCTCAAATAGCGGCTATTCGATGGCTGAAGGAAATGGGATTTGATCCTCATAAAGCGAAACTGACAATCTCAAAATTCACAGGAGAAGTCAACGGGATGACGATGAAGGGGCCGAAGGGAAAAATTGGATTCCGGATCGAATGGGATGAGCGAACTGGTGCTCATATCAACGTTTTCGCTGGAAAGACAAAAGGGCCCCATTTTGCATTTCCTGGATATTTGAATGCCGTAAAAAGTATATTGCGTCAACTTTTCAAAGGAGCCAGAATACCTATTGGATAGGTGTGTCAATGAGTGATTGGGAATGCGCTTCTGAGGAAGACTTGTTGCAACGCTTATCGGATGAAATTCGCCAATCTAAAATCGTTATTCATCCAGATGATGCACTATTTTATGACCAAATTAAGGCTAAATATCCTACACATATTTTTGGGATAAAGTGGAACAAGTTACCGATCCATCGCTCTTTCGAGGTGAAACCTGGAATGTCCGAAGAGGAGCACCTAGTCTTTGCTCAGATCGCTCTTAAGCAATTTGCTGAGGATGCAAACATCTCAGATAACGAAATCATTTATGTACTTGGAGATGGAGTTTTAACTGTGGTACTTGAAATGCCCTTTAGCGTTTTACTGACCCATTATTCGTCAATTTTTAGATTGCCTCAGCATACATATGTAACTAAACGTGATTACAGTTGGTGTTTCCGCTGCTCTTTCGAAGGGCACGTAGATTATGGCAAAGCCGTTGAATAAACGGTCTCACTCAAGGCCAACAAAATCGGCTGCACGGCGAATCATCCGTTCTGGAGCGAGGACCGGCAGGAGTTTGTTGCGGCGGGGCAACTGCGGCGGGGTGAGCGAGTCCGCACGCGGTTGGAAGCGGTCGCCGCTGTCGTCGCCATCAAGCCCCGCCCCCTTACAGACTGGGTATACAACTTTGAGGTTCAAGGCGAGCATGTGTACGAGGTCGGACATGACGGCATTTTGGTGCACAAAGTCTGCGCACAGCAGATCGGTGCCTTACGCCGTTTGGCCAATCGAGTTCACTCCCTTCTGGACGACATCGCACAAAACCATCGTACTATAGTTGTCTTGCTACCACGTGACGGCAGGAGAATCGTTGCTGGCGGCAAACGGGATTTGATAGGAAGCCAAGTCGACTTGGTCAGGCGTTTAGGCCACACAGTTGCCCGAAGGGCTGGTTCTCACGCAGAACCAACCGCGTTAGGTAGAGTTAGGCAGATGGGACTCGACCCACACGTACTTGTTAGCACGAGAGCTTTCTGTGACAGGTGTCGTCGTTAGCTGCAAAAAGCTGGGGCGGAGATCATAGACGACTTCACTGCGGTCTGGCGGTAAGATCATATGCTTACGTTTGATGCAGATTCTTTACGGCGTAGAATTCGTTCCCTAGATAAGCTAAGGCGCTTCCTGTTTGCTCTAGCCTGTGCTGAGCGAGTCTTTGGACCATACCGCTATTACTCGCGACAGAGTCATCGAGGATGCCCGCACCTGCTGCGGTCGACGCTGAATAACTTGTGGGAGTTAGCGATAGAACGGCGAATTGGCAACAGAGAGCCGTTCTTGGATGAAGGAGAGAGGTTGATTCCATTGTCAGTCATGCAAGCAGATGAGGAAACGGAAGAGGCAGCCTTGTATAAGGAGCCTCATAAGCTGGATTTCATAGCTGACGATGGAGTGTGCGCTTTGTTATATGCATGCCGGTGTGAGCTACGCGGCGACATTGAATCAGCCTTATGGGCTGCGCAGAGAGATTATGAACTAGTTTGCTCTATTGCTATAAATCTGGATAAGCATGCAAAAAGAAAAATTAACCGCATTCTTGCCAAACGACCAGATCTATCCGAGTCTGATCTGCTTGTTCAGGTGGACTACGTTCAAGAAGAGTTGCAACAGCAAATGGCTGATCTGCAGGACTTAACTCGGCTTCAGGGAGGGGAGAACTATCCGCAGCTTGTCAAGCGGTTGCGAGTTCGAGCCCAACGCAGAGCAAGAGCCTTGCAAAGCCTCTTGAGGACTTTGACCGATTGAAGGATGCTGTGCTGCTCCAGCAACTAAAGCCGGGAAGTTTCCATGATACCTATAGTGGACCCCAAAAACTGGACCACTTGCTAAGCTACACGGGTGGTTCAGGAAAGGGTAAGCGATGGCCAGTAAACGGAAGATCCATACGGCGGCGTTCAAGGCCCAGGGGGCCTTGGCCGCCCTCATTGGGGACCGGATGGTCAACGAACTGGCCGGTCAGTTCAGCGTCCACCCGACGCTCATTCATACCTGGAAGAAGCGGCTGTTCGGCGGCGCCGACCGGGTCTTTGCCAACAGGGCCCCAGGCGCCAACCAGGCCGCTGAAACCCTGCAGGCGGAGTTGTACGAGCAGATCAGCCAGCTCAACATGGAGCTGGAGTGGGTGAAAAAAAGCTGCCGTCCTCGGCTGACGCGCTGCGGCCGCTGGAGTGGATTGAGGAGGAGCTGGACCCGGCAACGAATACCATCGAGTTGGACCTGCCCGAGCTGGGAGCGGAGGGGACGGCACGGGTGCTGCGGATCGGGCCGTGTCCGCCGATTGCGTCGGGGCCGGGCCGTGTCGTGACAGCCACGTTCCAGCATGAGCCGGACGGCGAATTGCTGACGGTCGTGGTGGGTGGCGACGAGATCGGCTGCACGGCGAATCATCCGTTCTAGAGCGAGGACCGGCAGGAGTTTGTTACGGCGGGGCAACTGCGGCGGGGTGAGCGAATCCGCACGCGGTTGGAAGCGGTCGCCGCTGTCGTGGCCATCAAGCCGCGGCCACCGACGGCGTGGGTGTACAACCTCGAAATCCAGGGCGAGCATGTTTATTAGGTTGGCTACAGTGGCATATTAGTCCACAATCAATGCATAGTTAACCGTGTTCTTAGGCCAGACGAAGACCCTGTCATTGGTCTGTTCGCGAAAAACCCACAAGCGAGAAAAGCGCTCTGGTATCATGTTCGCTATGGAAGCAAATCCGGGGTTGAAACCCAGTTCATCTCAACGACTAAGAGTCTAGCCAAAGCGTGAGACTGGGCGAAACAGAGCGGCGCACGAATTGTAATGATTGATCTGGATAAAGTTGCAGAGACGGGCGCTAGAATCTATGATCTTACGAAGAAATCGGTTGCAAATAAGTACCTCAGAGATAAGCCGGCAAGGGATTTGGCCAAAGGAATGCAGGTGGTTGTTATCAAAGGATCTATATCCAAGGAGGCAATTATTCGATTTGTAAAGTGAATACATGGAGAGTCGTCATGACACAAAAAATGTATGACAGGAATGACAGGAAAAGGAAAGATCGGGAAGCATTGGTCAAAGCGGTATATGAATTTATATACAAAATGAGAATGAGGGTTATTTTCGATGATAGAGTAACTAGAAAGATTATGCGTCTGGTCCACCGAGGGCTGCGCTATGCCCGCGAGGACCATGAATGGTGCCGGTTTATGCTTTATGCTCTGACTACGCTTCTGACAGATGGTTGGGTCAACTTGGAAAAATATCCAGGAGATCAAGTACAAGTAACCGAATTCTTGATTCGTGTTTATGATAAAAAAGTTCGATTGTTTGGAAAAGATTATTGGGACATGTTATGATTGGGTGAGTTGAAGCACAAGGAGCAGACTTTGTCGAGACGAGGCAACTGCGGCAAGGCGAACGCGTTCGCACGCGGCTGGCAGACGTCGCCGCTGTCGTCGCCATCAAGCCCCGCCCACCGACGGCGTGGGTGTACAACCTCGAAGTGCAGGGCGAGCATGTTTATGAGGTGGGACAAAGCGGGACGCTTGTTCACAATCATTGTGCTTGGCTAACTATTCTTCGCAATGGAAAAGTATGGAAGAGAATTGAAAACGTTCTCTACACCAGCGGCGGGGTTGGGGGCAAGCTAAACTGGGCACAGCGGCGAGCAACAGATACCGAAGCCAAGATTGTCCGGGAGTTCCAGGGGTTAGTCAAAGAAGGCGACCACTTGATCATCCGGGGCCAACTAGATCCCTGTAATCACTGCCAACGGCGAATGAAAGAGTTTGTGGCTGCCACAGGCGCTAAAGTATCCTATTTGTGGAAGGTTGGAAGAAAGCCGATGTCATGGGTTGCGGAACGCCTTGCTGATGGGAGAGTCAAAGTGGTTCGCAGCCAGGGCTCCAAAGTTATTCACGAGCGGATCTGGAGGATACTGATTCCGTAGGCTGATCCGATTCAGACTTCGGTCCAGCCACCATCGCCCCTTTCGGCAAACGAAGTCTCATCGGCAAAGATTCTCATTTGATATATGTTGTGGATTAACAAACCTGATGGCTCTGAGGAGGGCCCTGTATAATGGGACTGGCCGAGTTCTCCAAGAACTATCGAAAGCTAGTCCGGCGACTTTGGCCGCGCACCGTGCCGGGACGAGGTTGGTCGGAGCAGGATCTCAACAATGTTGAGCACAAGCTAGGTTTCCAATTGCCGACGGCTCTCCGCACCTTTTATAGCCACTATGGGCGCCTCGAAGCGATTAACAAAGCTTATCATGTGTTGCTGGATCCACAAGAACTGCGCGTTTGTGGCGAGTATCTAGTCTTCTACGAGATTCACCAGGAGACAGGCTACTGGGGACTGGCCGATTATCGGCATAGCAGCGATCCGGCCGTATATGCTTGCTACAATCATAATCGAAGGCGGCCGAAATGGCATCTCGATCATGATCACCTGTCGGATTTCCTCATAACCATGTTTTGCTGGCAAGCGGTGAATGGTGGAGCGCCATACGGGGGCTACGCATACATTGACAGATCTACTATAAAACAACTCAAAAGTGACTTCCCCAAAATGCCCTTGAAAGGACATAGACTGGGGTTTCAGGTGTTTGGGGATTCTGGCCCGATCCTTTGTCTCGTCGAGGGTGATCTTCCGGTAACGCTGGAGGTTGGAGCTGCAACGAAGCGAGACCTGCGAGATACAGCCGACCGGTATAACCTAGAATGGATCCATACCTGGCCGGAGTAAAGGGCGCGGAGTCGGGTGTTATTGTACCGCAGTTTCTTACCTTTGAACTTGTATCGCTGAGTTCGACTGGAGAAAAGATCCTGGAGCCGTCCTGGACGGACTGGAGGACTGGCCTTGGTCTGCCTGGATATTCAAGCGGACTGCTATCCAGTTCTTGCGCTCCCCTCGAACGCTTGGAGAGAGTTCAACGACTAGCCGTAGAAAGTGGCTATGTTAAGATCAAGGATCTCGCATGATCGTTGAGGACATTCGGAGGAGTCCGTCATGACGAATCGCTGTTTGCCCTTCAAGCTGATGTTTCCCATCCTCTGCCTGGCTCTCCTGGTCAGCACGGGGTGCCGACGCGGTTCCTCGTCTCAGCCAGCCGGTTCCGGCGCGTCGGCCAGTTCCGACGCACCCATTCTCACCAGCCTGGATGGCATCTGGAAAGCCACCGCCGCGGAACTAGGTGGTGCCCCTCACGCGCTCGAGGCATTGGGACCGTTGGCACACATGGAAATCTTGGGCAACACGATCCGGTACAAGGTTCAAGGCATGGACTTCGCGGAAGGGAAGATCCAGCTTGATCCAAGCCAGCAGCCCAAGACGATGGTCATCAGAACGACTATCCTTCAGGGTCGGACGCGCGGCAAAGTGGATGAGGCACATGCCATCTATGAGCTGTCCGGGAACACGCTCAAGCTGTGCTCCTTTGATCCCAAAGGCCAGCGGCCCACGGCTTTGCAGTCTCGCCCCGGTTCTGGGGACTTGCTGATTACCTACCAGCGCGTCCGCTGACGCGAACCGCAGCGACCTTCGGGCGGCCTTATTCGACCAGTGCCGCCAGACAATCCGTCACCCGTTGCACTTGCTTGACCGGATCGAGGAAGGCGTACCGTTGGGCAAATTGCCGCGCCGCTGCGGCGTAGCTTGGCGATCGGATGAGTTGATCCAGGCGGACGTGGAAGTCCTCCCGATCCGGAGCGGCGACCAGGCCGGCACCTAGTCGCGCTATGTCTCCGCCAGCATGCCTTGCTCCAGAAACAGCGGGAAGTGCAGGCTCGGCTTGCCGGCGAGCAGGATTTGGGCGGTCGCCCCGTGCGTGCCGTTGAGGATCGCCAGGTCGCACCCCTGGCCCGCCCGGGCCATGTCGACCGGCTGGTCGGCGAAGCGGACGGTCGGCGAGGCATACTGCTGCTGCAGCTGTCCTGCCAACTCCGGGGCGTAGACCAAAGTCGGGCAGTGCAGCGCGTTCAGGTGTGCCAGCAGGGCCGGCAGGGCTGGGAAGGGTTTCAGGTAGGCGATGATTCGCGGACCCTCTCCTTCCGGCCAGGCAGGGTCGGTGCCGGAGGCGTCATAGTAGGTGCCCCAGTACCGGGCTCCCGGGCGGGGCCGTAATGGTCCAGTTCGGGGAAAGTGGTTAGGAACGTCGCATCTATTTCGCCATAGAGTTGACCAAGACGATCAAGCAGCGAGGCGCCGAGGTTCCGCAGGACTTCGTTGGCCGTGTGCAGGACGCGCTCCTCGTCTTGCGGCAGGGACAGGTCCGGCGGCAGCGACGGCCGCAAGTCCGGCCAAGGCGAGACGTCCGGAGGGCAGGTGAAGCCGGTCCCCATCACCGCCCTCCGGACCGGTAAGCCGTGCAGGGCCAGCAGCGCCGTCGGGCTGTGGTCCATCACCACGAGGTATGGCGGGACGTGCACGACGAGGCGCCGCCAGGCCCAGGCCAGGCTGAGCAGTTCGCCGGCCCGCGCGAAGCCGACGTTGTGGAGGATATGTGCGAAGATTCGTGGCAGCCGGACCAGGTCCGGCACCGGGCCGGTCTTGCACGGCGCCTGGTAGAGGGGGGTAACGCGGTGGGGTCAAACAACGCGCTGGCCTGCGACAGGTCCCGCAGCGCTAGCCGGACATCGTGGCCGTGCTGGCGAAGCCCTTCGGCCTGGGGCCGCATCAGGTTGATATGGCCCAGGCCAGCGCCCAATTCCCAAGCGAAGAGAATGGTAGCCATGCAGCATTCCCTGAGTAAGCTTTCTCCGATGGGTCACGCTGGGGCTGGTGGTCCCATGTTCTGGCAGCATACCGGCTGCTCGGGAGCTGAGCCACCCTGGCAGAGTCCTCGTTCGGATTAACAACTCATGATTGAGCGCTGCTCGACTGCTGGGGACAAGAGAAAAGGCGGCAGCCGATGCGGCGTGCGACCTGGATGTCATGGGTCAGTCGGTTTGAGGGGTGGAGCGATCGGGATCCTCAGGCGGAAGGCAGTCACGCTCTTGGACGCTGGTAACTCCGTCTGGGCTTTTGGGCCGTCCAAACCAACAACAATCTGGTTACCAGATGCGCGCGACAAAGAGAGCATCGCCGCGGACACATCGAGGTAAGTTCGAGACCTGTTTCTCTCCGACATCGAATTCCCTGGAGTTCACCCGGTGTGACTGGTCTTGACCGATAGGAACGAAAACGCCTCCTGTCTTAGGTGTTGCAACCAGAAAAGGAGGCGGGAGCCATAACAGGCACCATGCTCACCACAGCGATCCGTCGGCGACTATCCACCTTCGCCGCCGGGGTCGTCAGGCCATTCACGGATTCTTGGCGGCGTGGCTTTATCACCGATATGCTGACCGGGCTGGTCGCCGGCGGCCACGTCCACCTGACCGAAGTGGCCCGGGCCCTGCATCGCGGTTCGGCGAACATCCACGTGCCCGAGAAGTGGCTCAGTCGGCACTTGGCCAGCGAGCACTGGAACGCTGGGTCCTTGGCCGCCGAGTTGCTGCACCGCTCGGCGGCGCTGGTGACCGAGGACACCCTGATCTCGGCCGACACGACCAACCTGGCCAAGTGCTATGCCCGTCACCTGGAGGGGTTGGGGCGAGTCCAGGACGGGTCTGATCCGGAAGGTCGCACCGCACCGGGGTACTGTATTTTCGAGGCGTTAGTGCGGGTTGGGAAGTGACAACTGTTCCAGCTGGTAGTCGAGCCGTTGAAGGTCTACGCCGGAGCTCCGACGGGCGAGAACGCCGAGATTCTCGGGCGCCTGCTGCGGGTCCATTAGGCGGAGCAGAAGAAGGGTACGTGGGTGCTCGACCGCGGCTTCGACCGCCGCGAGTTATTCGGCCCGTTGGTGAAGCATGACGTGGCCTTCGTGGTCCGGCAGCGGGGCGACCGCACGGTGCATACGGCCAACGGTCGCGACGTGTCGGTGGACACGCTGGTGGCCGGGCAGGTCTGTCCGCGGCCGCAACGATGGCCCAACGGCGGGGTGTCGGTGACCGTCGAGGTCTGGCTGCCGGAGGTGGGGCCGGACCCCTTCTTGCTGGTCGTCGGTTGGCGGGTGCCGGGCAGCGAGCGGTCGCTGGTCCTGCTGGTCAGTCCGGCAGCGCGGCGGCCCGGACGACCGGGACGATGGTATGTCCAGGCGTACCATCGCCGCTGGGATGTGGAAGACGCCACGCGAGGTTGGCAGCAGCAGTTCGCGGTCGAGGAGTTTTTTGGTCCGCTTGTGGATGGCGATCCGCCGGCTGTTGTGGCTGGTAGTCTGGGCCTTCTGGCGGCTGAATTTGTGGGGCGAGGACTCCTTCGAGCGACTCCGGACAGCATTGATGATGCACCCTTGGCGGCTGAGAAAGAAGGCAACCTACTTGTCCAACTGGATTGCAACCATGCTCCCAGAATTGCTTTACCCCAAACCAAACCTGTCACCCCACACTGGGTGAACTCCAGCGAATTCCACCTTGCCGTTACGAACTATTGTGATACGATACATTAGTGCGCTTACCACTCCGGGAGAGTGGAGAGAGTTGTTACGATTTGTGTTACGCTCGGGGAGCTAAAGAGTCCGGTATCGAGCCGATTGGACACACCAGTTACCGAGAAACACCGAGAGCCAGTGGCCTCGGCGTTTTGCGTTTCTGGCCTTTTTTACAGGGTTTTCGCTATCTCGCCGGCGGCCCCGCCGCTCTCTGGTTCGACCGAGAGCATTCGGGGTGCGAGTGCAACCCCCGGGTTTACGCTCGCACGCCGAAACTCTCTCGCCAAAACTCTCAGACTCTCGCGTAACCATCCCCCGAAAAGTTACCATCGCTCCTACACTCGCGGCTACGAACTCACTCGTGCGCGCCCAGCGCGAAGATCGTCCGCCAGCCCTTGCCATCATCGGTCGCCACGATCGGCTCGCCGTCGATGCGGAAGAACGCCCGCAGGTCCCTCGTCAGCCGCTCGCGTCGCTTCTGGTTCTGCCGACAGGCCGCCGGGCTGTCCCAGGTCAGCACGCCACCCTCCTTGGCGAAGGTCCGCAGCAGTTCCCACTGGGCGGTCGGCCGGCGGTTGCGGCCGTCGCTCACCTCCAGGGTCGGCGTAGGTGAGGACCTGGGTGAGCGAACCGATGGTCGCCCGCAGCGTGTGCCCGTCGAGGAAATGCAGCCGCAGTTCCGACCACCGCGTCCCGGCGGGCGTTGGGAAGAACGTGCCCGCCGTCACCGGTTCGGCCGCCGGGACGTGCTGCCGTGTGAACGCCTCCAGGGGCGCGTCGCCCGCCGGGGTGCGCCGCCAGGAACGCGGGACCTCGGCGGTGAGCGACTCTTCCAGCGGGAGAAAGGCACGTTGCCGCGATTCCAGCACCCGTAGGGTGTCGGGCCGCACGTGCCGCCGGGTCGGGGCCAGCAGCAGGAACGGCGTCGCGCAGGTCGAGGCCAGAGCACAGACGGCGTGCATCAGGCCGCGGGCCTCCAACGCGACTACCAGGTAGGCGGGGAACGCGAACCCGGCGGTGGGCCGGTGGCTGCCGATCAACTACACGCCGGCGGGCAGGTCGTCGGGCTGCGCCGGCGCGGGGTCGAAGGCGAACGCCCGAGCCAGGTCCTCACGCAGTAGCGGCCAGTCGATCTCGTAGACGAGCAGGTCCTCGCGGGCCAGGGCGATGTGATCGTCCGTCTCGTCGCAGATGCCGACGAAGTCGTCCGGCCCGTGCTCGACGACCTCATACGGGTACGATGGCTCGCCGCCGACCGGGCGTGGATAGGAGGGCGCCAGCCGCGGCCGCGGCTGGCGGTAGGGCGTGATGAAGTCCAGCTCGGCACCGGCCCCGCCCCAGAAGACGTGGACCTCGCGCAGCCGAACCTACTCCAGGCCGGCCACGTCGGCGCAGACCAGGCTTGGCTCGCCCCGGCGGAGCAGCGGGTCGAGGCTGTACTTCTCGTCGCCGGGGAAGAAGTGCGGGTCGCCGAAGACGTGGTGACCGAAGTGGGTGCGGTACAGGTCGCACTCGCGGACGGAGCGGGCGTTGATCCGTAACTCGCCGATCTCCGGCTGGTAGACGAGCACGTCGTACTTCAACGGCCGGTAGCAGACGCTGGCGGTGCGCGGCCCGTCGAGGCTCTCCTCCGCTTGTACGGCTCGCCGTGCCGCACGAGGAAGTGGCCTCGGAATCGGTGCATATGTAGGCTGTCATCATTCGATCCTAATCGGCGCAAAGACGAAACATCGGACGTTAAGGTACCCTTCAGCTTCAACGGACTTTTGGGCCTAGTAGCACGCTGCAAAGGTGCCCCACTAACGGTCGTGCAATGAACGTGAACGGGTTCATGTACTATCTGCTCGTTTTCGGCCTGCTGCCCCCGTTGATCACTTACGCCTCCGTCACGGCGGCATGGTGGTTTTCCTGGCGACATGGCGGCCATGCGTCGGCGATCTACATTCCATTTCTCGGGCCTATCTTGCTGACCAGCTGGATTGTCCTTGACGACCGGCCCTTGTTCTGGCTCATTCCTGCAGTTTGGATTGGCGATCTGGGCACCGTCGTCTTCTTGATCCATACCCCCGGGATGGTCCGAGAATTGTGGCATACGTCCTGGTTCACCCTGATGCTGAAATTACACGGGGAGAAAGGAATCGAAACCGCAACGCTCACCCTGCACGCGGGCGGCCACTACATACTCTGGAAACGATGGGCAAGACAGAAAGACGAACTGGGAATTGTGGAACTCAGCGAACCGGGCACCTTCATTCAACTCGGCAATAACTACGAGCTGACGGCCCATTTTGGCCTTCGGCGCCTGGTACACTTGGTTGAGGAAAAAGAGGGAGAGCAATCGTATCTGGTTAACGAGGAAACTTTGCAGGGGTATGAGGAGCATTCGCTGAGTGGATGGATGTTAAAATCGCGGCGATAGGTTCATCGATGTAACAGTGTCATGGGGACGCACCGCAGGATGCCCTTGAGCAGCGCGCCGAACTTGTTGCGGACCGCCGCGCCTCCCGTGCGGCCGTTCCGCTCGAGCAGCGCCTGCACGCGCTGCCATACGTCTACATCCACGATGGCGGCGTGTTCGCCGTCGTGGACCTCGTCCTTGTACTTGATCTTGCCGATGTAGGCGACGTTGTTGAGCAGCTTGTGCAGGCTGGTCTTGGTGAACGGCTTGCCGCCGCGCTCGCGGCCCTTGCGCGTCGTCCAGCGCTTGTTGACCCAGCCTCGGCGGTCGAGTTCCTCGATGACCGGGACCAGGCCTTGGTGCTCAAGGTACAGCTCGAAAATGGCCCGGACGCGGACAGCCTCGGCCTCGTTGACGATGAGCTTGAAACCACGCGGGTCGATGTCGTAGCCGAGAATCGGATGCCCGCCGGCCCATTTCCCCTTCCGGCGGGCGGCGGCGATCTTGTCGCGCGTCCGCTCCGAAATGATCTCGCGCTCGAACAGGGCGAAGGACAGCAGCACGTTCAGCACCAGCCGGCCCATTGAGGTCGCGGTGTTGAACTGCTGCGTGACCGACACGAAGGATACGTGGTACTTCTCGAACGTCTCCATCATTCTGGCGAAGTCGAGCAGGGACCGCCTGAGGCGGTCCACCTTGTAGACCACCACGCAGTCAATCCGGCCCGCCTCGATGTCGGCCAGGAGGCGCTGCAGCGCGGGCCGCTCCATGTTGCCGCCGGTGAAACCGCCGTCGTCGTAGTGGTCAGGCAGGCACGTCCAGCCCTCATGGGCTTGGCTCTTGATGTACGCCTCGCCCGACTCGCGTTGGGCGTCGAGCGAGTTAAACTCCTGGTCCAGGCCTTCGTCCGTGGACTTGCGGGTGTAGATGGCACAGCGAAGCGTCGGCGTGGCCGGCGGCGTGTGCCGCGTCTTGGTTCGGGTCATCGGGCACCTCCATTCTGGTTGAGCCGGAAGAAGAGATACCCGTTGCAGTGCGACCCGGTGATCGCCTTCGCCACGGCGGACAGCGACTTGTAGACCTCGCCCTCGAACTCGAAGCCGTGCGGCAGGACCCTGACCTGCAGCTTCTCGCCCTTGTACTCGCGCGTGATGACGGTGCCGGGCAGCGGCAGGCGGTCGTCCAGCTTGAACCGCAAGCTGGCGGTCTTCGTGCGCTGCGGCTCGGCGCTGGCAGGCTTGGCCTTGGGCGGCGACAGCCGTAGATCGGCGTCGTTGGCCAGCTCCGCGGCCCGGCGGCGGGCGCGCTCGGACAGGTCGCCTTCCGCGTTGGCCTGGAGCCGCCACGCGATGCGCTTGACGAGCCAGGCCTTGTTGTTGGCGTTCGTCTCTTCGCCGAACGCCTCGGCGTACTTTTCCCGCAGTTCCTTCACGGTCATCCGCTGCAAGGCGGCGACCTCCTTCCCGACGTTCAGGTGCATGTTTGTGCTCCTT
>FWWM01013082.1_pt1 | contig 12803 bp, 9 predicted proteins | sample 2228351 | NCBI WGS metagenome assembly FWWM01 (sample SAMEA103939774, study PRJEB20133) | metagenome | reverse complement strand
CGTAACCTTCACTAATAAGGCCGCCGATGAAATGCGCGGCCGCATACTCGCCCTGCTCGATCGCGAGGGGCTGGCCATTGCAGGCCGGAGCCCCTGGATCTCGACCTTCCACTCGCTCTGCGTGCGCATCCTGCGCCAGCACATCGAACTGCTCGGCGATGCTGCCCGCGGGCCGGTGCGCACGCGCGACTTCTCGATCTATGACACTGAGGACCAGCGGCGCCTGATTCGCGCCTGCCTGGCGCGCCTGGGCTTCGGCGAGAACTCGGTCTCGATCACCTATATCGCCGCTCTGATCAGCCTGGCCAAGAATCGCCTGGCCCGTTCGGATGAGCTGCGCTTCGGCTCGGCGTCAGCGGTGGCCGACGACGTGCGGCAAGTTTACGAAGCGGAGCTACGGCGGGCCAATGCGCTCGATTTCGACGACCTGATACTCTACGCCGTCAGGCTGCTGTTGCAGGTCGAAGAGGCGCGCAGCTATTATCGGCGCAAATTCCGTTACCTGCTGGTGGATGAATACCAGGACACCAATCGCCCGCAATACGAGCTGATCAGGCTGCTCGCCGGAGAGCGCGGCAATCTCTGTGTCGTCGGAGATGAGGACCAATCGATCTATCGGTTCCGCGGTGCCGACATCCAGAATATTTTGGAGTTCGAGAGCGACTTTCCGGATGCCCGCCTGGTCAAGCTCGAACGAAATTACCGCTCGACCAAGACCATACTGCGGGCGGCCGGCTCGCTGGTCAGTTTCAATCAGATGCGCAAAAGGAAGACGCTCTGGACTGAGAACCCTTCGGGGGAAAAGATCGAGTATCTGGAGGCCGAGTCGGCGCGCGACGAGGCCGAATTCGTCGCGCGGCGCATCGCGGAGGAGATGAGGTGCGGCTCTTCACACGGCACGGCCGTGCTTTATCGCGCCAACTTCCAGTCCCGTCAATTCGAAGAGGTTTTTCGCCGCCACGGCATCAGTTACCGGATCGTGGGCGAGGTCAGCTTCTACAGCCGCGCCGAGATCAAGGACGTCGTGGCCTATTTGCGGGCGGCCCTGAACCCGCACGATTCGGCGGCGCTGTTCAGGATCATCGGGACGCCGCCGCGCGGCATCGGCGATGCCACCATAGAGATGCTGGCGGAAATCGCCAGCGGGGGCGAGCTTTCGCTCTGGCGGGCGATCGAGGTAGCGCTGGCCCGCGATGAGACGCCGAAGCGGGTGCGCGTAGCCCTCCTCGAATTTTATCAACTGATAAAAAGGCTGGGCGAGGCGGCGCGCAGCTTGCCTCCTTCGCAGCTGATCCCGCATGTGGTACAAGAGACACGTTACATGGAAATGCTTCAGGGACGGCCCGACTCGGAGGCGCGCATCGCCAACATCGAGGAGCTGATTTCGGCCGGGGCCGAGGGCGAACAGCGGGGCGAAAGCATTATGCAGCTGCTCGACCGCGCTTCCCTGGCCTCAGAGACCGATGAACTCGACCCCGGCGCGCGGGTACAGCTCATGACGCTGCACAGCGCCAAGGGGCTGGAGTTCGACACGGTATTCTTGGTGGGCATGGAGGAGGGCCTGCTCCCGCACAGCCAGTCGCTGGCCGACGAATCGCAGCTCGAAGAGGAGCGCCGGCTCTGCTACGTCGGCATGACGAGAGCGCGAAAGCGGCTCTATTTAACCTGGGCCAGATTCCGGCGCCAGTTCGGCATCAACGAATCGCGCTCACCGGGCGCAAACCGCCGGTCGCGTTTCCTCGACGAGATACCGGCTGAGCTTCTCGAACCGGTTAGCCCGATTAGCGCCGCGCGTCCCTCTCCGGCCCCTTTTGCCGGCCAGACCTACAATACAGTGGAAGGGGTGCGCGCGTTTTTGGAACAGAAGGGGGCGCGTTTTCTTCCAGGAACGCTCGTCCGCCATCCCGACTTCGGCGAGGGCCAGGTCCTATCCAGGGAGAAGCAGGGGGACGACTTCAAGCTGACCGTGCGCTTCTTCGACCACGGGGTCAAGCGGCTGGTCGAGCGATACGCCAAGCTGGAAAGGATTTGATTTTTTGAGGAATGTAGGGGCAGGGCTTGCCCTGCCCAAATAGGGCGCACCGGGCAGCGCCCGGGGCGCAGCAAGCAGCGCCCCTACTCTGCGGCGAAGCATATTTAATGTTAAAAGAAATACTAAAAACCAAGCGGGTCGAAGAGATCATCGGCGAGGCGGAGCGCCCCGAGCACCGTTTGAAGCGGGCGCTCGGCTCTCTCGACCTGGTGGCCCTGGGGATCGGCGCGATCATCGGGGCAGGGATATTTGCCGTAACCGGCACTGCGGCGGCGGGCGGCTCGGAACATCCTGGTGCCGGGCCGGCGCTCATGGTCTCCTTTATCATCACCTCGATAGCCTGCGGCTTCGCCGCCCTGAGCTATGCGGAGCTGGCCTCGATGATCCCCATCTCGGGCAGCGCTTACACCTACACCTATGCCACGCTCGGCGAGGTCGTTGCATGGATCATCGGATGGGACCTGATCATCGAGTATGCCGTCGGCAACGTGGCGGTAGCGATAAGCTGGTCGGGCTACTTTTCAGAACTCATGCGCGGCTTCGGCCTCGAGCTTCCGGCCTGGCTCCGCACCGACCTGCGCAGCGCGCTGGCGCAGCCGGACCTGGTGGCCTCGGCCCCCAGGCTCTTGAACGTTCCGATAATATTCAACCTGCCGGCCGTGGTTATCGTGGCGGCCATCACTGCCGTTTTGGTAAAGGGGATCAAGGAGAGTTCGCGCTTCAACTCGGCGATGGTGGCGATCAAGCTGGCCGTGCTCTTTTTCTTCATTGCCGTCGGAGCTTTCTATATCAGGCCCGAGAACTGGCACCCCTTCGCCCCGAACGGCTGGCGCGGCATTCAGAGCGCCGCCGCCCTGGTATTCTTCGCCTACATCGGGTTCGATGCGGTCTCGACGGCTGCCGAGGAGACGCGCAACCCCGGCCGCGATTTGCCGATCGGCATGATCGGTTCGTTGCTCATATGCACGGTCATTTACATCGCGGTGACCGCTGTCCTGACCGGGATTGTCCCTTACCATGAGCTTGCCGGCGCAGAGCCGCTGGCGGTTGCCCTTAACAATATCGAACTGAACTGGGCGGCAGGCATCGTGTCGTTCGGCGCGGTGGTGGCCACGACCGCCGTGCTGCTGGTTTTTCAGCTCGGCCAGCCGCGCATATTTTTCGCCATGGCCCGCGACCGCCTGCTGCCGCAGAGCTTCGCCTCGGTTCATCCCAGGTTTCGCACGCCGCATGTCACGACCATCCTGACCGGTGTGGCAGTCGCGGCAACAGCCGCCTTCGCCAACATCGACGAGATGGTCGAGCTTACCAACATCGGCACGCTATTCGCATTTGTGCTGGTCTGCGCAGGCGTGATCGTTTTACGCTACAAGGACCCGCAAAGGCCCCGCCCCTTCCGCTGCCCCTGGGTGCCGGTCGTGCCGGCCCTGGGGATCGTCTCCTGTTTCCTGTTGATGCTCGGGCTGCCGGCGCGCACCTGGTGGCGCTTCGGCCTCTGGCTCGCGGCCGGCCTTTTGATTTACTTCCTCTACGGATACCGCCGCAGCCGCCTGCGAACCGTGCAGGCAGGTGAGCCGACCGGATGATCCGGCATCATAGCGGTTCTAAATTGAATGAAAGGGTTGAACATCCGGCGCCCCCTCGGGGCCGGTCTTTCCCTTACGTTCAATCTAAAAGCGCTATAGAAGCTTTATAATGACGGGATAGTGCTCTACGACCGCGGCGGCTGGCGTAAGTTAAAAGAGCAGTTCGACCGGCTGCTGCGCGACGGTGTGGTCCGGCGCAGCGATATCGGCTGGAAAATCAATAGAAAACAGCAAGCAGATTGACGCGGATGAACGCTCCCTTTGATCCGGTTCCCATCGATATCAGTCCATGAAGCGGTATTTCAGGATGCAGTAGATGGCGGCCACGCCGTCCTTCCAGTTTATCTTCTTCCCCTGGCTGTAGTCGCGCCCGTGATACGAAATGGGCACCTCGTAGACGCGGCACCCCATCCTGGCGATCTTCGCCGTAACCTCCGGCTCGAATCCGAACCGATTCTCGCGCAGCCTGATCCTCTTGATCACATCGGCGCGAAACGCCTTGTAGCAGGTCTCCATGTCCGAGAGGTTCAGGTCGGTGAGCATGTTCGAGAGCGTGGTCAGGATCTTATTGCCGACATAATGCCAGAAGAAAAGCACCCGATGCGGCCCGCTTAAAAAGCGCGATCCGTACACGACATCGGCTTTCCCTTCGATGATCGGAGCAATAAGCTGCGGATATTCGCGCGGGTCGTATTCCAGGTCGGCATCCTGCACGATAATGATGTCGCCGGTGGCATGCTTAAAGCCTTCGCGCAGGGCCGCCCCCTTGCCCTGATTCTGCGGCTGGTAGATGACTTTTACCTGGTTTTTCCCGTCAAGTTCCTTCAACACGTCGCGCGTGCCATCGGTCGAACAGTCGTCCACGACTATAATTTCCTTCTCGATCGCCACCCCCTCGACCCGGCGTATTATCTCTTCTATGGTTCGCCGCTCGTTGTAAACCGGTATAACCACCGACAGTTTCATAGTTCCGCCTGTAACGAGAAAAATAAATAACATAAATCCCCCGGCCAGGCAAAATCGGACCGAGGACTGGCGGCTGCCCCGAGTCCTGGGCTAAAATCGCCCTGTGATCTCGGCCATCATCCCCAACTACAACGGGCGCGCGCTTCTCGATGCCTGCCTCGGCTCGATCTTTTCTCAGGGGGAGCGGGAGCTGGAGGTGCTGTTGGTTGACAACGGCTCCTCGGACGATTCGGTCCGCTTCGTTCGCGAAAATTACCCGCAGGTTAAGGTCATCCGGCTGGAGCGGAACCGCGGTTTCGCCGCGGCGGTGAACCGCGGCATAGCCGAGAGCCGGGGCGAGGTGATCGCGATCATCAACAACGACGCCCGCCTCCTGCCAGGGTGGTTTGAGGCGGTAGCGCGGGCGCTCGCCGCTGACGCGGAAGCCTGGTATTGCGCCTCGAAGATCTACGACTCGTCCGGCCGCCTGGAGAGCGCGGGCGACCTGCCGCTGCGCGCCGGCATCGGCTACCGGATCGGGCATGGCGCGGGCGACGGCTATTCCGAGCCGCGCGCGGTTCTGGGGGCCAGCGCGGCGGCAGCGGCCTACCGGCGATCGCTATTCGACCGTGTCGGTCTGTTCGACGATGACCTTTTCGCCTATTACGAAGACCTGGACCTATCGCTGCGCGCCGCCCTGTGCGGGCTGCGCGGCAGCTATGCGCCGGAGGCGGTTGCCTATCACCTGGGCAGCGCGACCTCGGGCGGCGAGTTCAGCGATCTCGGCGTTTATCTGAAGACGCGCAATGTGCCCCTGCTTTTAACCAAAAATATCCCCCTCGGCTGTCTGGTCCGCTGGTCGCCCATGATCCTCTGCTATCAAATCGCCTGGCTCTGGCGGGTGGCGGCGCGGGGGAAGATCATGCCATACCTTAAAGGATGGGCCGGCGCGCTGCGCCTCCTGCCCAGGATGCTGGCCAGGCGCCGCGCGATAATGAGAGAGAGGCGACTCTCCTCGCGCGAATTCGCCCGGCTGATCGCGGAGGCGGAGCGGGAGGCGGCGCGCGACTTCGCGCGGCTACGCGATTCCAACCGCTCGCTTTTCCTCAAAATTTACTTCCGCCTGTTTTTGCCAAAGCGGTTTAAGGGATAAACAACCGGCGCAGCGCGTAATTTTTCCCAGGCTTGATCTGTTCCGGAGTTTGTATTACACTGATGGCGTAGTGGTATGACGAAGTAACCGACATGAAAACTATATCTTTAAGATTGCCCGATGCCCTGCATGCCAGGCTGGAGGCGGCGGCCGATCGACAGGGAAGGAGCAAGTCCGCTCTGGTACGCGAGGCGCTGGAGAGGTATATATCCCGAGGCAAGGGACCGGCGCGGGCTTCGGTCCTCGCGCGAGCGAAGGACCTGGCAGGATGCGTAGAGGGGCCGGCTGATTTATCGACAAACAAGGAATATCTGACCGGGTATGGCCATTGAGGCTTAAGGTCCTTTTAGATACTGGCCCTCTGGTCGCTTTCCTGAATCGCCACGATCGTTATCACGCGTGGGCGATCGAGCAGATGGCATTGATCGAGCCGCCCCTGGCCACCTGTGAGGCGGTGCTGTCGGAGGCCTGCTTTCTCCTGCGTCAACTACCTGGGGGAAGCGAAGCAGTGCTGAAGCTGGTTCAGCGCGAATTGTTGGCACTGCCGTTCCGGCTCGAAAATGAGATCGCCCAGGTAAGTAAGCTCCTGGCGCGATATGCCGATGTCCCCATGTCGCTTGCCGACGCCTGCCTGGTTCGCATGGCCGAACTCCACGCGCAGAGCGTGGTCCTGACTCTCGATCGCGATTTCAAGGTCTACCGGAAAAGCAGTCGCCAGGTGATCCCTACGATCATGCCGTAAAAACTGTAACCGGCGTGGCTGCGAGCTATCGGGCACGGGCCGAGAGGGCCTTTCACGATCGATTCCCTTCCGCCCGCGACCACGCTATTATCTCTTGATCACATAAAGCGATTTGGTCAGGAAGAGCAGGCGCTCGCGCCGGATTTCCGCCTCGGGGAAGAGGCGTCGCAGCTCGCGCGCCGTCGGGTACCTTATCGGCATATACTGGCCCCGCTCGAGGTAACCGACGGAAAAGTAGCGACAGATGAGGCGCTGCAGCCTTTCCGGCAGGAGCTGAAAATAAGGTATGGTGAAGTAGTGCGGATCGACCGGGAAATACCTGTAGGGGACCTGAACGAAGTAGCGTCGCGCCACGCGGCGTATTTCCGAAGCCAGCCGCGCCTGGTCTTCCGCTCCGCCGATATGCTCTATGACCGAATTGCAGATAACCAGGTCGAAGCAGCCGTCCCCGAAGGGGAGCGCACGCCCGTCCCCGACTACGAACTTCACCCTCGCATTTCCCGCCAGCGCTTCGCGCCGCTCGCGGTCGAGCGCGACCAGCATATCGGGATAAGGCCAGCCGCTCTCGACGAACGAGCCCCAGGTGCCGAGGTCGAGCACGAGATGGTCGGGCTGCGGGCGAAACAGCTCGATGATCAAAGCGAGCCTGCGCATCCTGAAGCGATGGGCAAAGCTCGATGAATCGCTGCTATCCAGGAATTTTTTGAAGAGCGTCCGCCTGATCCACTTCACGGCCCCGATTTTAAGGCTGCGGCGCGTCCTTTGCAACAGGCAGCCGTATGCTATAATTTCACAGTCCTTAACTGAGCCGAGATGCCCGATATATCTGCGGTAATCGTCAACTGGAACGGAGGCGAAGCCCTCTCGCGCTGCGTCGCCTCGCTCGTCGAACAAAAAGGAATCGACGTCGAGATCGTGATCATCGACAATGCCTCTCGAGATCAGAGCGCGCGCCAGGCCGCCCAGCGTTACCCTTCGGTCCGCCTGATCGAGGCGCCGCGCAATCTCGGCTTCGCGGGGGGCGCCAACCTGGGGATACGCAGCAGCTCGGCCCGCTTCGTTTTGCTTCTCAACCCCGACGTCGAGGCGAGGTCGGGGGCCGCACGATCGCTGCTCGAAACGCTCCTGGCATACCGCGATGCCGCCGCCGCAGCCGGCAAGCTGCTGGGCGCGAACGGCCAGCCTCAGATCGGCTTCAACCTGCGCTCCTTCCCCACCCTGCGCGCCATGCTCTTCGAGCTTTTGCTCGTCAACCGCCTTTTTCCGCGCAATCGTATAAATATCAAATACAGGATGCTCGACTTCGATTACCGCGCGCTCCAGCCGGTAGAGCAGCCGGCTGCCGCCTGCCTGCTGCTCAGGCGCGAGGCGCTCGAGTCGGTCGGCCTGTTCGACGAAACGTTCCATCCCGCCTGGTTCGAAGATGTCGATTTGTGCCTCAGGCTGCGGCGGGCGGGCTGGCGCATATATTACAACCCCGAGGCCGAGTTCGAGCATGCCGGCGGGCAGAGCCTGGAGCGTCTCGCCTACCGGGATTTTCAACTCGCCTACTACCGGAACATGCTCAGGTACTTTTCCAAGCACCATGGCGCCGCGCCGACCCTTATCCTCAGGGGAGCGCTGGCCGCCGGCATGCTGCTCAGGCTCGCCGCCCTTCCCCTCTCGGCTGCCGGCGGACGAAACCGAGCGGCGGCATATCTGGCCGTGCTCGGAGCGGCACTTTTCGGCGGGTCCAGGACATGGCGCGCGTTTTGATCAGCATCATTACCTACAATTCAGCCGCGATGATCGAGCGCTGTCTGGAAAGCGTCTTCGGCCAGACCTTCACCGATTACCTGGTGGCCATCGCCGACAACGCCTCGAGCGATGCTACCCTGGACAGGATCGAGCGGCTACGGGCGGATAAATTAAGGCTGCTTAAACTCGACCGCAACACCGGCTATTCGGCCGCGCAAAACCTTTTGATCAGGAATTGGGACAGCGAGTATGTTTTGACGCTGAATCCCGACGCTTATCTCAAGCCCGATTATCTGGCGCGCCTGCTCGACGGCCTGGCGCTCGATAGCCGGGCCGGCTCGGCCACCGGCAAGCTGCTGCGCGCGCCGCTTTCGTTCTTCACCGGCGCGCTGAGCGAGCCGCCCGAGCCGGCGGCTATCGACTCGACAGGGATTTACTTCACCCCCACGCTGCGCCATCTCGATCGAGGCTCGGGCGAAATGGATGCCGGACAGTATGATCGGACCGAATATGTCTTCGGCGCGAGCGGGGCTGCCGCGCTCTATCGCCGGAACATGTTGCAGGACGCGGCGGTCGATGGAGAGTATTTCGACGAGGCTTTTTTCGCTTATCGAGAGGATGCCGACCTGGCCTGGCGCGCTCAACTCCTCGGCTGGCGCTGTCTCTATATTCCCGGCGCGGTCGCCTATCACCTCAGGCGCGTCGTCCCGGAAAAGCGCAACCTGCTCCCTGCAGAGATAAACATGCACTCGGTCAAAAACCGCTTTCTCATGCGGGCCAAGAATGCTCTCTTGGCTATGTTGGCGGCCTGGGCCTCAAAAGCCAGTACATTGTCCCTATTACCATCCGGACCTACTTGAAATTTTTCCTCCCCATCACCGCGCGCGACCTGATGGTGCTCGGCTACGTTCTCCTGAAGGAGCGAAGTTCGATCGAGGGGCTCAAGCTCGCCGCAGCCGGGCTGCCGCGCGCTCTGCGGGCGCGGCGCGCGATTCTCGGCAGGAAGCGCGTTTCGGACCGCTATATCGAGGGCTGGTTCTCTTTCACCCCGCGCGCCCTGCCGCTAAATTGCAAGCCTTCAGCCGTCAGCAAAATAAGAAAAACAACCGGTCGTATCTAAACTTGGCAATTGTGGGCTGTTCCTCCTATCTCTTGTCTTTGCTGAAAGCTGAAGGCTGATAGCTGAAGGCTCGATTACTTAACGATGGCGAGCGAAAGGTTTTTCGGCCCAGCTATTGCAGCCGCGGCTCCGCGCAGGGTCTCGATTCGCATCTCCGCCAGCTCGGTTTCCAGCCTGGCGACTTCGACCCCGGAGAGCGCCGCGCCGCCGGCGATTTCGATTCGGCTCGCCAGCAGCTCGGTCGCCTTTCCTTTCGCCCGATCGAGTTCAGCTTGAGAAATCGGCGCCTGAGCGAGCAGAGCGAGCTGGCCTTTCAATTCAATTTCTACAGCGCCCGAATCGTCGCGCCGGGCTGCCAGGGCTATCAGCAGTTCCGGCGCCGTGTTGCGGAAGCCGGCATATACGGAGACATCTGAGGCCAGCTCGCCTTCGTAGACCAGCGCCTCGCGCAACCTGCTTTCGAGCAACGGGCCGAGGACAAGCAGCGCGGCCCCATCTGACGGTTTTTCGCTGCGCAGCGCCGCCAGCACCAGAGCAAAATTATCGGTCCCACAGCAGCCGGCCGTGACCTCGGCGCGGGGCCGAGATCGAATCTCTCTCCTCGCTGCCGGTTTGCCTGCATGCTCGTGCGCGTAGCGGCCGTAGCTCTTGAAGCGCATGGCGAGGGCGCGCGCTGCCTCCACCCCGTCGATATCGCCGGAAATTACCAGCGCGGTGTTTTGCGGAAGATAGTTGCTTTCGAAGAAACTCACCATCTCGTCGCGCGCGATTATCTCCTGCGCTTTCGGCTTGCGGCCGTCGAGAACGCGGAGGGCGAGTCCAAGCGGCGCATCGCGCGCCATGGCCTCCTCGACGCGGGCCGTTGCCGCAGCCGGGGCCAGGAATTCCGGCTCGAAACTGGGATTGGAGAGAAGATCGCCGAGCAGGTCCAGCGCCGCGGTCAAATCGAAGCGCTCGCGCTTGAGCTGATCGAGCCGCGACGGCTCGGCATCATGCCCGAAGAGCGCGGCCGCCAGCTCTTTATTGACCGAAAGATTATGTGATGGGAAGACCATATAGAACGAGGCGATTTCGCTTCCGACCGAGACTTCGAAATTCGCCCCGAGCCGCTCAAGCTCCGTGGCGATTTGTTTAAAGCTCCGCCGTTTAGTCCCATAGAACAGGCTCTCGGCGGTCGCGCGCGCCAGCCCCTGCTTATTGCCCTCGCGCCGCTCTCCGGCGCGCACGAACACGCCTATCTCAACGAACGGTTTCGTTCGATCTTCTTTGATCAGGACCGTCATGCCGAGCGGGAGCGAGACGTTCTGGTATAGCGGCTTGCGCGGCGGGGGCGGCTTCGGCCGCTCTTCGGGTTTGGGTCCGATCATCACCTCGGTGGTCAACGGCGGCACGGTGCCGTAGGGGGTTCTGACCTCGCGCCTGTATGTCTCCGCATCGAAAAGGCCGCGGCGCTGCGGCGCTGGACTTTTCAGGAGAGAGAGCGAGCTGACCAGCGCGCGATCGGTCCTGGGATGAGCGCGCGCCGCGAAATCGACCCTCATCGCTTCTCTACTTTCGAGCGCTTCGAGCTGATCGGAAAAGATCGCGGCAAGGTCGGCGGACGGGCGATACGATGGGGGCGCGAGCAGGACATGTGCCAGGTTATCCAGCCTCAGGTAGGACCGCGCAGCACGCTCCACATCGCTCTTTTTCATCGCAGCAGCCGCAGCCGGAAAGCCGCGCGCGTATTCCCAGTTTCCCGCCGTCTCAGCGGCGCCCAGCATCCAGGCAAAGCGGAGGGCATCCTGCTCGGCGGCCAGCCGATCCAGGATCGCCGCGCCGCGCGCGCGGTGCCACTCTTCCTCTGTTACGCCGTTCTCTCTCAGATTAGCCAATTCCCTAATGATCTCGATTTTAGTTCGCTCTACAGACTGCAACTCCGCCGGTGCTGCCCATATCAGCAGCAGCCCCTGGTCTTCCATAAATATGGCCTCAGCCTCGACCGCGCCTGCCGTTTTCGCGTGCCGTTCGAGCAGGGCGCGCAAGCGCGAGTTCAGCCCGCCCGCTAAGACTCGAGCCAGCAGTAGCAGCGCAGCTTCGTCCGGATGCCCGAGCCCCGGCAGCCTGAAGCCGAAGGCCACGACCGGCTGCGCCAGGTCAAGGTCTATTCTCTTCTCCCGGTATTCCCCGCGCCGCGTATCGATGCGGGCCGGTTCCCTCGGTCTCCCCGCCGCGCCCGCCTCGATTCGTTCCAGCTTTTCCAGGGCATCCGCCGTTTTAAAATTGCCGGCGAGCGAAAGGACGGCGTTTTGCGGGTGATAGTATCTGTTGTAGAGCGCCGCCAGCTCATCCGGGCCGAGCTTAGCCGCCTCGAATGCGCCCGAGACCAGGTATCGGCCATAGGGATGATCGGGAAAGAGCAGCCGCATGATTTCATCTCGCGCCCTCTGCACTGCGTTTTCGTAGGGCGAGCGCATCTCCAGTTCAGCCAGCTTTTTCCACTTCAGCCAGCGCGCCTTTTCCAGCTTCGACCGATCGAACAGGCGGCCGATACGTTCGATCAGACCATCGAGCTGGCGCGGCGATACGATCGTGTAAAAAGCAGTCCAGTCGGGAGAGACGCGCCACGATAATTCGATCTCGTCGCCGGCCTTTTCAGTCTCTTTCACCGCCGCGCGCGCGAGCAGCCGGGCCAGGCCGGGCTGAGCATCCTTGTCGCCGCAGTTGACGAAGAGCACGGCGGCAACTTCCTCTCCGCTCTTCGTCTCATGCGCCAGCACCGCCAGCCCGTGCGGCAGGACGAAGCGCGCTTCGGCCAGGGCGCGCGGCATAAAAAGGAGGGAAACTGCGCAGGCGGCAACGATCGTTCTCGCCAGCTTCATCAGGCCCTCTACCACTGTTACGTTATACCACATGCCGGCATCCCTTTACCCCCTCAACGAAAAACTGTAATAATTAAGCCCGTCCGGCGTACATAATATTATTGACGGATAGCTTGTACCTGGAGGCGACGATGTTTGAAAAGTTGTTTTCGAGATACAGCGATCATGCCCTGGCGCTGATGCGAATCGTCTTCGGCTTTCTCTTCTGGATGCATGGCGCGCAAAAACTATTCGGCATGTTCGGCGGCAGGACGGCCGATCTCATGAGCTTACGAGGAGCAGCGGGCATTATCGAGTTCTTCGGAGGTCTAGCCATAGCCCTGGGGCTGTTTACCCGGCCCGTTGCTTTCATATGCTCTGGAGAGATGGCCGTGGCCTACTTTATCTCACATTTTCCCAGAGCCTTTTGGCCCATCCAGAATAATGGCGAGCGGGCAGTCCTTTTCTGTTTTGCCTTTCTCATGATGGTGACGGTAGGGGCAAGAAAGTGGGGCCTGGACGCTCTACTCGAGAAAGCCAGGAGGAGGCGGCAGGGGGCGGGACAGAGCGTCCGCGCGCGATAGGATCGGGCAGGAAAATTTGCAAAGCGCTAATTTTTCTTTGCGCCTCCGTTTCGCAGCTTAGGCA
>FWWM01013963.1_pt1 | contig 12804 bp, 11 predicted proteins | sample 2228351 | NCBI WGS metagenome assembly FWWM01 (sample SAMEA103939774, study PRJEB20133) | metagenome | reverse complement strand
CGGTTGGACTGATGTAGGCGAGCTGATCGCGCGTCGGGCTCCAGCTCATTGCAGCGATGCCATGGTGCGGGACGAACATTCGATTGCTGGTGCTTCGCCCGTCCACCACGAGCTGAAGCTCGCCGGACCGGTTGACCTGGCCGAAGGCCCAGAAACGGCCGCTGCGGGCGATGCCCGGTGCCTGGAACAGCCCTGGACGGGCGATGCTGGCGTTGCCGCTGGCGGGGTTGAATGGGTCAATGAATTTGAGCTGGGAGTCGTCCTCGCTGGCCAGGCCGGTGTGCAACAGGATGCGCTTCCCGTCGGCGCTCCAGTCCCAGAAGCACGGACGACCGATGGCCACCAGGCGGCTGGCCGGCTCCTCGCTGAAGGGCGCGGGCGACGCATCGCTCACCGCAGCGATGTGCAGCCCCAGCGATTGTTCTTCGACCCGGTTGGTGATGAAGCTCAGATGCCGGCTATCGGGTGACCAGAACGCATAGACCGGCGCTTCCTGGTCGCTTTCATAGACGATGCGCGGCGAGGCAGGCTGGATGTCGTCGCTGTCCTCGAACACGAATAACCCGGCGCGATCGGGCGTGCTGCCCACAGCGGCAACGCGCCGACCATCGGGCGACCAGGCGGGGAACTGAAAGAAGAGGTCGCCGCCGGCGAGGAGCCGGCGCTTTTGGCCGTTCGGCGCGATGGTTTCGAGTTCTCCGTTCGGGTTGATGAACGCGATGCGGTTTACGCGCTGAGACATATGTGACTCGTGTTACCCTCAATCGTAGCGCAATCACCTGAGCGCATCTGTAGAAGGCTTACATCAGGGTTGCCAGATCCATGCGACCAGCATGACGATGAGTGCGATGCAGATCAGCGTGAGCGGCACGCCCACACGCGGATAGTCGCTGGCAGTATAGCCGCCCGCACCCATTACGAACGTGTTCACAGGATGCGCGCTTGGGGTGATGAAGGTGAGCGAGCATCCCAGCGCGACGAACATCGCCATCGCGCGCGGGTCGCTGCCGATGGACTGCGCCGCGCTGATCGCGATTGGTGCGAGCACGACGGCCGTCACCTGGCCGGACATCACCTGAGTCAGCCCCATCGCCACCATCAAAAGCCCTGCGCCGACGGCCACCGGCCCGAAGCGCGACAGGAGCGTCACGATGCCCTGGCCCAGGCTATTGGCTGCGCCCGTTCGATCCATGGCGATGCTGACGGGCAGCATGCCAGCAATCAGGAACACCGCACGCCATTCGATCGCACGATAGGCCTCGTCCATCGAGAGGCAGCCGGTCAGCACCATGGCCAGCGCACCCAGCATCATGGCCAGCGCGATGGGCACGATGTCCAGTGCGGCCACCAGCAGCGCAACAGCCAGGATAGCCACAGCCATCGCGGCACGATCGGCGCGAATCGGCGCCTCTTCGCCAACCGGCGGCCGCAGCACCAGGAAGTCGGAATCGCTCTGCAACAGCGAGATCGCCTCGCGCGGGCCGTGCACCAGCATGGCGTCGCCGAATTCCAGGGGAATGACGGCCAGGTCGGTGCGCACCGAGCGACCGCCGTGCCACAGCGCCAGCACGTTGGCGCCGAACTTCTCGCGGAAGCGCAGCTGCCGGAGCGTCTGGCCGACGGCGCGCGAGCGGGGTGCCAGCATCACCTCGACCAGCGAGATGTCATCGGAGACGATCTCACCCTCGAATCGCCCGTCCGGTTCGACGATGGCGCCATGTTGTTTCAATTGCTCGGCGCGTTCGCGGCGGCCGATGATCAGCAGGGTGTCGTGGGGGCGGATGGTCTCGTCCGGCGAGGGCGCCAGAAAGGTGCGGCCATCGCGCAACACGGCCATGACGCTCATCCCGTATTCCTTGCCGATGCCGCTTTCCGAGAGGCGCCGGTTCACCAGGCTCGACCCGGGCGGGATGCGCACCCGGTTCAGGCGCTGGAAGAGCTCGTACGATTCGGTCAGCGCGTGGCCGTTGGCGCGCTCGGGGTAGAGCTCGGCCGGATTGCGCGCCGGAAGCAATCGCCGGCCCAAGGTGAGCATGAACAGAATGCCGGCCAGCGTGACCGGCACACCCACCGGTGCGAAGTCGAGCAGGCCATAGCCACGCACCCCGCTTACCGTGAGCGCTTCCGAGACCACGATGTTGGCTGTGGTGAGCAGCGTGGCCATGCCGCCCAGAGCCGTCGCAAATGCCATCGGCAGCATGATCTTCGAAGGGATCAGCCTGCGGCGCTTCACTGCATCCACCGCACCGGGAAGGAGCACGGCAGCAGCGGCGATGTTGTTCATGAACAGCGAGAGAAAAGCGCCGCTAGCCATCACCAGGCCGATCATGCCTCGTTCGCCACCACGGTTGGCTTGCGCCAGAAAGTGCCCGAACGTGCGCGTCACGCCGGTGCGTTGCAGCCCCTGTGCCAGGACGAAGATGCCGATGATGGTGACGACCGCCGAGCTGCTGAAGCCGGCGAATACCTCGCCCGGCTCGATCACGCCGGTGAGGCCGAGCGACAGCGCCACGCCGATTGCGACGAGGTCCGGCCGCAGCCGGTCGGTCAGCATGAGCGTGAACGCAACTGCGAGGATGACCGCCAGCACAGCAGCCGTCGGGATGGGCGTTGACGTCAGTAGGCCGGCCATCGCTTCGGTGTCTTTGCGTTCGCCGTCAGTGTACGAACAGCACCCGATCAATCGTGAGCACGACGCCGTTGCTGACCGGCGTCACTTCGCCGACGATGGCGTTGTTGGCGTATATCACGCCGTTCTGCGCGCGCAGCGTCACAAGGCGACCGCTCAGCGTGCGAAAGGCGCGGCCTCGCGCGCTCAGGCTGGTCACGTCAACCACACCTGGGATGATGTGGCCGCGCAGGACGATTGCCAGTTGACGCGGGTTGTTCAACAGCCGATTGAGCGTGGTGGTGTGGACCCGTTCGAACGCCACATCCGTCGGCGCCAGGAAGGTATATGGCCCAGGCGCGCTGAAGATATCGCCCACGCCGGCGACGTCGGCCGCGAGCAGCAACGTGTCGAACGATCCGAACTCTGCCATCGTCGCCGCGGCATCCAGGCCGGCTGGCGGTGGCGGAAACGGCTGCTGAGGTGGCGCGGGCACCAGCGGTGGCGCATATTGGCCGCAGTTGTCGCCGGCCGAGCCCGGCGCCCGCACAAAGCCGATGTCGTTGTTCAACGAAGCGAATCCGAGTTGCGGCACGAGCGCAGTGCGCGGCGCCGTGGTCGCTTGCCAACCGGGCTGCGCGATTGGGATCACGAAATAGGTGCCGGGGAGCACGGTCGGGCCGAAGGTGCTGTCGCCGCCCACGAATCCGCAAATGAACCAGTCGCCGCCCGCCGTCAACTTCCAGGATGCTGTGCCGATGCCCGGCTCGCCGGGATCGCGCACGCCGTTGCGGTTCAGATCTTCGAACGCCGAGCCACGCACCGAACCGAGCGGCGGACATTCTGCATCCACGACGAAAGAGGCGTAGCTTTCGTTTCTGGCGCCGCGGGCGATGACGTCGCCTTGCGCGCCTGGCGTGAGCGCGAGTGCCTTCCAGTAGACGAACCATCGGCCGACTCCGTCCGGGACGTCCTTCGTCGTCGAACCGACCAGCAGGACGTCTGCGCCTGGCCCGGATGGGCGGATGTTGAAGCTGACCTGCGGGGCAGGCAAGCTGGGGTCTTCTTCGACGACCTGGACGGAGATGCCGTTCGGACAGGCGAGGATGTGGATGCGGGTGATGTTCGCAGAAGCCGGCCGCGCAGGCGTCAACGACAACGCGGCGCACAAGGTAAAGGCACCGAGCGCCGCGGTCATTCGTAAAACTCTCGCTTTCATCGCTTGTCTTTCGCCCTCCTTTCACACGTTTCGTTTGCTCAGGAGGCTTGGGCCATCGCTTCTTCCTTACTCTCGGGTGGTTTGCCGGCCTCGGTCGCCCGGCCGCGCTTCTCCAGGAAGATCACCTTGAACGCTTCGGCCGGCGCCAGCCCCTTGCCTTCGGCGAGTGCCCAGTCGCGAACGCGTTGCGCCATGTCTTCGCCGACCTGGCTCTTGTGTTGCAACAGCGCCCGCACCTTCAACTCGAGTGTGTCGCTGATGTCCACCCAGGTGTCGGGGTTGTCCACCCACTGGATCCACACCTCGCGCACCTTGTGCGCCGGGCCGAGTTCGGGATACATCAGCGGCATGGCGGCGACCGGCGCGATGGCATCCATGGTGGCGATGGCTACGGCGCGGTGATCGGGATGGTTGATATACTCCTGGCCGCTGTACATGCGCGTCGGATCCATGGCAATCACCACTTCGGGCTTGTGTTTGCGGATCATGCGCACGAGGTCTTTGCGCAACTCCAGCGTCGGCATCACTTCACCGTCGTTGTAACGCAGGAACTCGACCTCGTGCACCCCACAGATCTCGGCCGCAGCGCGTTGTTCGCGCTCGCGGATCTCGGCGATCGTCTCGCGCGTGTGGGCGGTGTCGTGTGTGCCGCTGTTGCCGCTGGTGACGAGGACGTAGACGACCTTGGCGCCGTGTTTGGCCCACTTGGCGCAGGTACCGGCGCAACCGAATTCGATGTCGTCGGGATGGGCGACGATGACCATGGCCGAAGAGGGAATGAAGTCCGTGCTCATACTCGCGCGTTGATTCTACAACCGGCAGGTTCGTGGCGCAGATGAGCAGTGGCGCGAAGCGCGACGAGGATGACGATGAGGAAGAATGGGACTATCGGGATGAGCGCGATAGGATTGCTGGCAGCCTGCGCTGCGGTCTTCCTGTTCGTCCGTGCGACCTCGGAGGCGAGGGCTGGCCGCGCCATCCCCGTCGAAACGACGCCGTCGCCCGCCCAGGTGTTCCTGGCGATGGTGCGCCGCGACATCACGCCCACGCCGACACCGACGGCAACGTCCTCCCCGACGCCCATCCCCAGCCCGACCGCCACTCCTACGCCTGCGCCACCTGCCGCGAACAACCGCTCGTTGCGCTTCTACGGCAACGGCGTGCGCGCACCGGGCTTCGACCGTGTGGAGATCCGCATTGATGCCCCGCCACGCCCTGCCGACATCGGCAACAGCGATTTCACGCTCGAGTTCTGGATCAAGGCGAACCTGAGCGAGAACAACAACGGTCACATCTGTAGCGCGAACAACGACAACTGGATCAATGGGCACATCGTCGTGGACCGCGATATTTACGGCGCAGGCGACTATGGCGATTACGGCGTCTCGCTGGCCAGCGGACGCATTGCCTTCGGCGTGAACAATGGTTCGAGTGGGATGACGCTATGTGGGACGACGAACGTGGCAGATGGGCAGTGGCATCACGTGGCCGTGCAGCGCCGCCGCAGCGATGGATACCTGTGGCTGTTCGTAGACGGTCAGCTACAGGCGCAGGCCGACGGCCCGAACGGCGACATTAGCTATCGCGACGGCCGCAGCGGCGCGCCGAAAGACCCTTATCTCGTGATCGGCGCGGAGAAGCACGATGCCGGCGCCGCTTATCCGTCGTTCAGCGGCTATCTCGATGAGCTTCGCCTGTCGAACGTGCTGCGCTACGGCGGCAACTTCATGCCTCCCTCGGGTCCGTTCGCCTCTGATGCGAACACTGTTGCGCTCTACCATTTCGATGAGGCGGATGGGACGACCATCCTCGATTCATCCGGCGCAGTCGGTGGACCGAGCCATGGGGTGATGCGCGTGGGTGGCAATCCGGCAGGGCCGGTGCGTTCGACCGATACGCCGTGGTAGCGGCGCGTTCCCTACTTCGTCACCGTTACTTTGGTGAGGCCGCGCGAAATGTCTGGGTTGTGGCCCAGGCGCACCGCGAGGTGTTGCGCGAGCAGTTGCCCGGCGATGATGAAGATGATCGGGCTGAGCAGGCTCGGCGGCGTGCCCAGGGATAGCACAGTCAACGCCGGGTGGGCCAATAGCGCCGAAGCTGCGCTCGTGGCCGGCTGCGTGGCCAGGCACAGCACCCGGCCTCCTCGCTGGAGGATGCGCTCCGTCACCTGCACAGTCATCTCCAGGGTCTCGTCGTGGTTGAGCAGGACGATGGCCGGATAGCCCGGTTCGATCATCGCCAGCGGGCCGTGCAGGAAGTCGGCCGCCGAATACGCGTGTGCGCCGATGAAGCAAGTCTCCTTCAACTTGAGGGCGATCTCGTGAGCTGCGCCGTAGGCGTAACCGCGACCGATCACGACAACGCGTTCGTCCCTGACGAAGGACTCGGTGAGTTGAGCGATGGCCGGTTCCAGCGCCAGGACGTCGCGCGCGTGGTCGGGCAAGCGGGTCAGTTGATTCTTCAGTTCCGCGCGGTTCAGGATGCCGGCCACCAGCGCTGCGTAGGCCGCGCATTGGCCGGTGACCGTCTTGGTGGCGGCCAGGGCGCGCTCCACGCCGGCGTGCAGCAAGAGCACGTGCTCGGCGGCGCGCACTATGGGCGATTCAGGCGTGTTGGTGATGGCCAGGGTGACTGCTCCCTGCCGGCGCCCTTCTTCGAGGACGGCGATCACGTCGGCGGCTGCGCCGCTCTGCGATACGCCAACGACGAGCGCACCGGCTAGCTGTGGCGGTGTGCCGTAGAGCGTGTAGAGCGAGGGCGCGGCCAGGGCTGTCGGGATACGCGCCTGCCCTTCGAGCAGGTACTTGCCGTAGATCGAGGCGTTGTCACTGCTGCCGCGGGCAGCCAGGACGGCGAAGGTGCACGTGCGCGCCGAGCGCGCAACGGGTTCCAGTGCGCCATCTGCCTGCTCGATCAGCCGCCTGAGCGAATCGGGCTGCTCGAAGATTTCGGCGCGCATGAGCGCGCCGGGTGTGGAGGTCTCAGTCATGCAGAAAATCGGTGACGACGGCGTTGAATTCGTCGGGTCGCTCGCGCTGCGGCCAGTGGCCGCAACTTTGCATCACGCGGAGTCGCGCGTTGGGCATGCGCCTCTGCGCCTCCCGTGCGTAGGCGATCGGCACCAGCCGGTCGCGGTCACCATGCACGAAGAGCGTCGGCGCGCTGATCTCGCTCAGGCGGTCCATATAGATCGTGCGCAGGCGCCGCGGCAACAATTCGTGTTGCTGAAATCGCGCGAAGGCATCGCCCACGTGTGGCCTGTTCATCTCGATGAAGACGTCTGCCGCTAGGTCGTCGGTCACGGCGCGAGGATCGGCGAAGATGTTGCTCAGGGCGGCCCGCGACCAATTGCGGTTGCGGCCGAGCATCGCATACGTCGCGCGGATCATGCCGGGCATGCGAACAAAGAAGTACGACAGGAAGTGTGCCGGTGCGTGGGATTGCAGGCCGTAGCTGGCGACGGGCACCAGCTTGTTCACCCGTGGTGCATGCGCCAGCGCAAAGCCGATCGTGATCGCGCCGCCGAGCGATACGCCGCACAGGCTCGCCCGCTCGATGTCGAGCGCATCCATCAGTGCACACACAATGCTGACGTACGAATCGAGGGTGTGCGGAAAGTCGGTCGGATGGTCGCTTTCTCCGTAGCCCGGCAGGTCGGGTGCGATGACGTGGTGCGTTCGCGCCAGTGCGGGCAGGGTGAGCTTCCAGGATAACCGCGATGAATCAATGCCCCCGCCGTGGATCAGGATGACGACGCTGCCGGCCTGGCCTGCCGCGCGGTAATGGATGCGCAGGTCCTGGAGGGTGACGGACGCGTCGGTTGGGTTGGACATGGACTCCTGGCGCTACTCGACAGCCGGCTCGTTCGGCTGTGCGCTTGGTTGCTCGACGGTCGGGCTGACGTTGTGAGCGATCTCGATGCGTCTGCCGGCCAGGTCGTCGCGCACGGCTTGTTTCATTGGGATGCCCAGCCGGTAGGATGCCGAGCTGATGGCGTGCGACACCACCGGCCCGACCAGGATCAGCAGCGCGATCAGCACCAGCGCTTTGCTCCACGCCAGCGGCGCAGCAAAGAGCGCTGCGGCGGTGAGCAACACGACGCCGAACGTCGAGACTTTGCCGGTGGCGTGCATGCGCGAGTACACGTCCGGCAACCGCACCAGGCCGATGATGCCGACGATCGAGAAGAACGTGCCGACGAGGATGGCGATCGTGGCGACGAGCAGCCCCAGGTCTTCTATGGCAAATGACATATGACACAAACCCTTACCGGGTAGGCGAAGACATTGCCTTCGCCTACCCAACCGCCGGCGGTACGGCCTAGAACATCTGCCGGTTGGCGATGTAACGCGCCAGGGCGATCGTGCCCACGTAGCTGATGGCCGAGGCGCCCAGCGCCAGGTCCATGTAGAGCGCATCCTTGTTGATGATCGCCAGCAGCACGAAGATCGCCAGCACCAGCGTGGCGATCACATCGGCCGCGACCACGCGATCCATCACCGTCTCGCCGCGCCATACGCGCTGCACTGCCACGGAGATCATCACGATGTGGATGACCAGCGATGCAACTGCGACGAACAGGAACACCTCTCTCACGTCCGCTCCTCCTGCTTCATTCGAAGATGCTCTCCAACATCGCGCGTCGCTTGCGCTGGGCCTCTTCGGCGCCCTCGGCGCTGCTCACCACATCCAGGCAATGGGTGTACATCACGCCGTCCTCGCCGATCTCGACGACTTGCTCGCCGGGCGTGACGGTGATGGCGTGTGCGCTGAGCGCAACGCCCAATTCGCTCTTCATGCCTGCCTGGATGGCGATGATGCCTGGACGAATCGGCAGTTTGGGATCGAGCACGATGCGCGCCACGCGGATGCCGTTGCGGATGATGTCAATGCCCAGCCAGACGGCGTACCTGGCCAGGTTGAACAACGCTGCCGGCAGCCGGCGCGGCGACAAAGGCTGGCTTACCGGTCTGAGGATCAGGGCGATGGCCACGCCGACGAGCAGCCCTACGACGAGGTTCGCGGGCTCGAGGTTGGCCGTGATGGCCAGGTAGATCAGCCAGCAGATCAGGATGAGTCTCAGGTTTACGAGCATGTGTCTCCTTCTAAGGAAGAATTGACCACGGATTCATCTCAACCAGCTCGACCGTTCGCCCAGCACCGCCTGCACGTAGGCCTGCGGTTGGCGGATCCACGCGCTGGCATCCTGCGCCAGTTGCAACAGCGGCTGCGCCCAGATGCCCAGCAGGACACACGTGGCGATCAACAGACCCGGCGCGAGCAGGCTGTCGCCGTGCGGCTTCACTTTGGCCTCCGGCCCATCCGGCTTGAACGGCTCCCACCAGATCTTCATCAGCGCCCGAAAGACGTAGATCAAGGTGATGATGCTGGACAGGCCGAGCAACAACAGCGGCAGCCAGTAGCCGAGCGTCGTGCCTGCATCGCCGCCATGTGCCGCCTGCACGCCGCTCTGGAACAACGTCAGCTTGCTGATGAAGCCGTTGGTGGGCGGGATGCCGGCCAGCGACATACCGCCGATGAAGAACAACACGCCGGCCAGCGGCGCATATTTGCCCGTGCCCCGCAACACGCCGAAGGACGCCGTCTTCACCGGCGCGCGGCTGGCCAGGTAGCCGCTCAACATCAGCATGGTGCTCTTGATCAGCGCATGGTTGAAGGTGAACAGGACGGCGGCTGCCAGCGAGAGCGGCGTCCCCCAACCTACGGCAACGTGGATGAACCCGATCTGTGCCAGGGTGGAGTAGGCAAACATGCGCTTGGCATTGTGCGTGCCGACCGCGCCCAGCCCGCCGAACACGATGCCGGCGATGCCCAGGACGATCAGCAGCGTTCGTAGCCAGTCCGCGTGCGGAACCAGCAGCGTGGTCAATCGCAGGAAGCCATATACGCCGATCTTTACCACCACCGAGGACAGCATGGCCGAGACCGGCGTTGGCGAGGCGGTATGGAAGTCGGGCTGCCAGAAGTGGAAGGGCACCACCGCGCTCTTGATCATGAAGGTGACGGCCAGGAAGACGATGGCTGCCGGCAGAAGGGTCGGAGTCTGGTTGGCGGCAATGCGCGCGGCCAGGTCGGCCATGTTCAGCGTCCCGTAGCTGATATACAGGCAGCCGACGCCAAACAACAGGCAAAACGAGGCGATTGTGCTGATCAGGAAGTACTTGTAGGCTGCTTCGGGGCCGTAACGGTCGTCGCTCATGGCGGTGAGCACCGTGCCGCTGATCACGATCAACTCGACCATGACGAACAGGTTGAAGATGTCGCCAGTGAGCATGCCGCCGGTGAGGCCGGCGACCAGGCACAGGAACAGCGGATAGAACGTGGTGTGGTGAACGGCCTTGTCCTTCGCGCCGAGCGCGTAGATGAAGCCGAACGAGAACACGAGCTGCACCATCACCGCCATCGTGGCCGAGAGCAGGTCGGCCACGATGCTGATACCGAACGGCGCCGGCCAGTTCCCCATCTGATATACGACCGGCTGGCCGATGGACCATACTCGCCACAGCAGGTAGACGCTCGACGCCAGCGCGGTCAGCATCGTGCCGAACGCCCAGGCCGCCTGCAGCCGAAAGTTGCGCCGCATCAACAGGGCTACTGCTGCGCCGGTCAGGGGGATGATGATGGGAAGGATCGCGAGCAGGCTCATCAGTGCGACAATCCCTTCACCTCGTCGCTATCGCCGGTGCGGTAGCGCGCCGCGATGACGTAGAGCAGCGAGAGCACGAAGGCAAATCCGCCCAGGCTGATGACGATGGCCGTAAGGATGAGCGCCTGCGGCAGCGCGTCGCTGCGCTGGCCGACCGCCTTGGCATAGGCCTCGACCAAGCCGTCGTACGCGCCGATGGATAGCAGGAACAGGTTCACGGCGTTCGAGATGATCACCAGCCCGATGGCCGAGCGGATGACGTTGCGCCGTAGTAGTTGATACAACCCGATGCCAAACAGGGCGCCGATCGAGAGAGCTTTGATGATTTCCATCGCTTTCAGTGCATGACTTGCAGCCGAGCCCTCACTCCAGATCTCGCTCCGGGTGGCCCAGCGTGTCGATGATGAAGATGGCCGCGCCCAGCACCGCCAGGCAGATGGCTACTTCGAACAGAAACGAGGTGCTGAAATAGAAGCCTTTCGGCAACAGCAAGCCCAGCGCTGCGCCGAAGTCGAAAGGCGAGAAAAACCCGCCGCCGAGGAACACGGGCGCGATCGAGCCGAGCATCACCGTGAGGATGCCGCTGCCGATCAGCAGGCCGGGGCGGAGTATGCGCAGCCGACGCCGGGTGTCATCGTAGCCGAAGACGACGTACCAGAAGCCTACCCCCAGGCTGAGCGTGACCCCGGCCGTAAAGCCGTCGCCCGGCTGATCGTGGCCATAGACCATTTGCACGAACGCCAGCACGAACGCCAGCGGCAGGGCCACGTAGGCCAGCGCGCGCACGAAAGGCGAGGTGCGTACGCCGTCTATGCCCCGGATCGTGGGAGGCAGCAGCCATGTTTGCTGGTCGGTCACGCTGACTTCGCCTTCCGCCGGCAGGCTGCGCGTTTCGCGCTTCCTCATCGCGTAGCGCAGCAGGGAGAACACGCCGATTCCGGCCATGCTGAACACGGTGATCTCGATCATCGTGTCGAAGCCGCGAAAGTCCACCACGATCGCGCCCACGATGTCGGCTGCGCCGGTGAGCGGCTTTGCATTCTGCTCGTAGAACGGTGTGACCAACGATTCACGTGGGCGCGAGGCGAAGGCATACAGGCACAGCACGGTCACCATGGCCCCACCGGCAAAAGCGAGCAACGCGCTGTGCGTCCGGCCGCTGCCCCTCGCGCCGTTCAACCGCTCGGCGCGTTCGCGTTGCGCGCGCGGCAGCCTCGAGAGCGCCAGGACCAGCACCACCAGCGTCAGCGTGTCCACGACGGCCTGCACCAGTGCCACGTCCGGCGATGGCTCGAGCGCGATAACGATGGCGATGGCCAGCCCTGAGGAGCCGAGCGCGATGATAGCCAGCAGGTCACGCCGGATGATGACGGACACGAACGACGCAGCCACGGCCAGCAGCAGTCCGAAAGCGCGCAGGGCAGTCGAGATGTTGAAGGGCTCGTCGAACAGGCGCGCCCATAGGTTGGGCAGCGCTGTGCTGTCGAACACGCGCCAGAGGCCGCCGAACAGGAGCATCAGCGCGAACAACGTGATCAGCATCGTAGACAGGTAGCTGCGGACTCGGCCGGCCTGAGTGCGGGTGACGATATAGGCCGCGCGATCCACGCCGCGCAACACCCCGTCATAGATCCGGTTCATGTCCAGGGCCGGCACCCCTGGGATGCCGCGGATCGGGCTGCGCAGCGCGAACAGCACGACGCCCAGGGTGATCGCGACGCTGCTCAGGATCAGCGGCAGGTTGATGCCGTGGAACAACTCGAGCGATACCTTGACCTTGGTGCCGTATGCCGCCGTGGCCGCGCTCGCCAGCAGCGTGACGATCCACTCCGGCTGAAGCACGGTGATGACCACCGACAGGCCGGCCAGGATCGCCGGGCCGAGCAACATGCCTGCCGGCGCCTCATGGGCGTGCAGGTCGTGTCCATGTCGCTCGTCCTGCGGGTCAAGGCGCGAGGCCGGCCAACCCGTCCCCGGCCTGGTCACGAACGTGTCCAGCGTCAGACTGGCCGCCTGCGCCAGCATCAGTGCGCCGGTGAGCACGGTGATCGTCGGCAGCACGATGCGCGTCAGGCGGGGCAGAATATCCTCCAGCTCCGCTGCCAGGAGCGTCTCCTTGGCCAGGAACCCGAACAACGGCGGCAGCCCGGCCATGGATAGCGCCGCGATGCCGCAGACAACGAACGTCCAGGGCATGACGCGCCACAGGTTGCCCAGCCGGCGCAGGTCGCGCGTGCCCGTCGCATGGTCCACGATGCCAGCGATCATGAACAACGCGCCCTTGTAGAGGGCATGCGCAAGCACGCCGAT
>FWWM01013883.1_pt1 | contig 12806 bp, 9 predicted proteins | sample 2228351 | NCBI WGS metagenome assembly FWWM01 (sample SAMEA103939774, study PRJEB20133) | metagenome | reverse complement strand
GGAACAGGCAGACGCAGGGGACTTAAAATCCTCCGGTGGTGACACCTTGTGGGTTCGACTCCCACCCGCCCCACAGACAGCCAACCAGTTGGGGAAATGGTGAGTAGTTCGTCCTTGGACATTCTGTAGCGCGTCTCTGTTCTTCAGGAGCAAATTACAACCAAATATTCTCCGAGAAGGCGTCCCGGTGGAACATCCTGGATGGATATTACGTCCCCACACGTTATCCGAATGGGATACCCGATGGTGTCCCTGCGGATGTTTTTACATAGCAGGTTGCTCAGGATGTTGTGGAGATGGCTTCGATTCAGATTACATGGACGAGGTCCGAGAGCAGACGGCGGGCTCTGGGCTCGGGGGTTTCTGCTGCGTAACCGATTGGCAGGATCGCCACCGGGATGTGACCGTCTGGGGCGCCGATCACTTCCTGGACCTCCTGGTCATCGAAAGAGCCTACCCAGACCGTTGCCAGACCGAGATCATAGACTGCCAGCATGGCGAATGTGCATGCGATGGTGGCATCCTGGATTGCGTACAGCTTCTGCCCGCGGGAACCATAACGCGGAGCAGATAACGCTGGATGGGCACAAAAAACAAGTGCTACCGGAGCAGAAGCGATGAAATCCTGCCCATAGGCAGCCCTGGATAATTCCTTGCGTTTCTTTTCCTGTCGGACGACGTAGATCTCGTATGCCTGGAGATTGCCCGCGGAAGGTGCCAGGCGGGCAGATTCGAGAATTTGTTTGAGATGATCTTGGCTGATTTCCTCGGGCTTGAAAGCGCGAACCGAGCGTCTGAATCGGATCAGGTCCATGAATTCCATAAATATCTCTCCGTAGGTTTGTGAATAATTGTACTATATGTGCACCGAACTATCCGTCTTCTGTCGAGGTTTTCTCGCCGGCCCAGGCGCTGAAATCCCAATCTGCCAGTAGCTGACGCAGGTCTGCCTTCCGGCGCAGGTTGAATTTGTAGAGCACATTACGAATGTGCGTCTTGACCGTCTCCGGTGACACCACCAGGCGTTCGGCGATCTCTTGATTGGTCAGGTTAAGGCAGGTGAGGGCGGTCACATCCTGCTCGCGCGGGGTGAGCTCCTGCCAGCGGCGCAGGTTTACCTCTGCCGCCATGCGCCGGGCAATGGCGGCGCGCAACAGGTCGACTGCGATTTCATCCTCGGAACGGACTTCGCGCGCTGCCAACTCATGCAGGATGCGCCCGATTTCATCATCTGGACGCATGATGCGTCTGGCGAAAATCACCATGCGCAAGGCGCGGCGCACCTGTAGCCAGAGCCGCGGGCGGGCATTCATAAAGCGGACCTCCCCAGAAACACCAATAGAACATTTGTTCTACACAGCGTCTATTCTACCTGACCTGGAGAAGCCTGTCAATGCCCTTTCGGTAACATTATCTTTTGACTTGACTAGCGCCACACATACGAAAATCCACCAGGTGGAGATTCACGGATAACTTGTGTTCCAGAGCTCCTGCCAAACACTTGAAAGGATTGGATGCCCCGCCTCCAATGTTGGCAAGCCACCCGGTTTGCCCTCGAAATAGGGAACAAAACCAGATCCGGTGGCGTCTAGTTTAATTGAGTATAATCATACGCGCAGGATGCGTTCGAGGTTTCAGGAATCCGACTCAAAAGGAGTATGAATTATGATTAAAAAAATCGTTTGGGTGACGGTTGCGCTGCTCACCCTGAGTGTGGTTTTTGCGGCGCAGGCAGCGCTCACTAACCCGCTCTATCTCCCCCTGGTCTATAATCAGAAACCTACCGCAACCAACACCCCAACACCCACTAAAACACCCACGCCTACTGCCACGAAGACCCCTGGGGCTTGTCTCTCTGGAAAAACCTCCGGGGTTTGCATCACTGCAATCGACTATAACCCCAGGACAGGAGGACCTCTCAATGAGGTGCTTACCCTTAAGAACATAAGCTCCTCAGCGGTAAACATCAAGGATTGGCGTATCTCCAGCGATAGTGGAAACAAGTACGATATCACCGCCAATTTCACCCTGAATGCCAACTCGATCGTCAAGATCTGGACCAAGACCGGTGACAACGACGCTGATGACATATTCATGGACCGCACGGAACAATTCTGGAACGACCATGAGGACTGTGCCTATGTTAAGGATGAAGACCGGGATACCGTCGATGCAATTTGCTACGAGGCGGACACTGGCCTGTTCTACACACCTCCAGACTATCAGGTGCCTTAACCAGAGATTCTAAGGTGATAATCCCGCGGGTGTGGAACACCTGATCAGTCTGAACCCACCTGCGGGAAAATTTTTTTGCTGTTGTGTAATCATTGTCTTAGCCGGTTGACTTGAATCCTGCCGAATTCGGTGCTTGTTTAGACTACAATAGACACATATTCTATCAGGTCGCGTTATATTGACAAACCGACTGGCATGGACTCTCATGATACTGTTCCTCTTTGGCTTCGCGATCGTTGCTGAAGCCACTGTTTCGCGGAGCAGCTTCCTCCCGCTGGTCTTCCAGCAGGAACCGACCGAAACACCTACCCCCACGATCACGCCAACACCCACCAACACACTAACGCCTACTATCACGCTGACCCCGACGGTAACGAATACTGGAACGATCACGATCACTATCACCGCCACCCCTTCGGGCACCATAAGCCCAACGAACACTCCAACTCGTACTCCGACCTTCACGCCGACGGCGACCCTGGTCCCTGGGGTTTTCATCATCGACATAGAGTACGCCCCTCCAGGGAACCCACTGGACGAGTATGTCCTCCTGCGCAATCAATCGGGTGAATATGTCGACATGACCGGCTGGACGCTGCGCGATGAGAATCAAAATGTCTTCACCTTTCCACGCTATACCCTGACCAGTTACGCCTATGTGAGAGTCTGGACAAAAGCCGGGCAAATCGACCCAGAGAATGTCTATTGGGGGTTGGACGAACCGGTCTGGAACGACTACGGCGATTGCGCATATCTCCGAAAGCCAGACCATGAGTTATCCGATTCGCTATGTTATGGAAGCACGGGTATTTTCTATAAACCATAAGGAGTCAACTCCGGCTTGGGTAACCCATTAAAGACACCAGCGGGACATACGGGTCTTACTGTTACAAAAACTTCCTTATTGCGTTTTTACTATTAAAATTGAAAAGTGGAGAGTATAGTACAGCATTAATTGGAGTGGAGGTTTCTCAATAGCATGCGGGGAGGTAATTTGCGCCAACGGAGCAAATCGTAATTAAAGTCAATTTACTGGAAACCTGTAATCGGTTTATCCAATCTGAACCCGGTCGGAAAAGGAGGTGAGAAGAATAAGGTTTAGAAAGAATTCTTGACCAATTTCCCTGATTGTTCGTCATTTAGAGAAAGGAATAACGGGCCATGTTGAAGAAACAGTTAATCAATCTGATTTGTGTCGTATCCCTGATTGTGATGACATTCCTGGCATACGTTCCAGCTATGGCAGCCTCTACAGCCACAATCGATTTCGAAGGTCTCTCCGAAGGCGCATTCGTCAGCAATGTCTCATCTGGAAATGGGATCAGTGGTGATCCCTTTGCGGGGTCAATAGGGGTGTTCGGATTCAACCCTGCGTTTCCGGGATTGAACTCGGCGATGGTTTTTGACGCGACCTGCACAGGGGGCTGCACAGGAGGCGATTTTGACCTCTTTGCACCGGCTCTTGGCAATATCCTGATCGTCAGCGAGGACCGTGATTCAACCGATCCGGATGATTCTGATCTACCAGGCCAGTATATCACTTTTGACTATTCCACCTTCGGACCCGGGATGGTAACCGTCGAGAGCTTGGTTGTCGGCGATGTAGAACCCGAGGAGTCTGGTGGATTTGTTCGCCTTTTCAACGGCAGCACTGTCCTGGCGACGATCGCTATTCCGGTGACTGGCAATGGAACCTTCACAACGCTCAATATCGGTGTATCAGGTGTGACATTCATGAAGGTCCTCTTCAAAGGTTCTGCAGCAATAGACAACATTAGATTGTCGATCGAAGAACCACCGCCGCCACCACCTCCTCCGGGCGATGAAGGCTGCACACCAGGATACTGGAAGAACCACCTGTCAGCCTGGGCAGCAACCGGTTTTTCCACATCACAGACGTTAGAGGATGTATTCGATGTGCCAGATGAATTCGGTCTCGACAGCCGGACCCTACTGCAGGCGCTGAGCTTCAGTGGCGGAACTGGAAGGCTGGGATCAGCGCGAATTCTGCTGCGTTCCGCAGTAGCAGCAATATTGAACGCTGCACATCCTGATGTGGCTTATCCGATGGGTGTCTCCGAGATCATAAGCGCCGTTAATGCAGCTCTTAGCGGGAACCGGGCAGGCATGCTCATTCTCAAGAACACCCTCGATGCGAACAACAATCTCGGATGTCCTTTGAATTAGGTGTCTGCAATTGGAATGAATTACCACAATAAGTCGGATAAGATGTAAACGCTTTCGCTGAACGAATATCTATCCGATTTCTAGGCGGTCGATTGAAGAAGCAGCCTTCCAAAAAAAGGAGGCTGCTTCTCATTTGGCAGCCGAGGATCAGGATATCTCTGGAATCAATCCTTATTTCCCACTAATACGCTTCCACCAGACTGCATAACGCGAAGCGAAATGCACCAGGGGAGAGGAGAGCCGAACCTGGTAGCGCACTTGATTCAGGCATACTTTGAAACTGGATGCCTCGTGAAATTCTGGCAAGAGCATGACCGCCCTGCCGATCTCCATAGCGGTATGGGCATCCGAACCAGCGGTCCCGGGAAGGAGTGCCCTTTGAGCAAATACCGCTGCCCGTTTGTTATACCCTGAAAAAAGACACCTTGCGTTATATGTCTCGATCGCGTCAACCAGAGGGACGATTCGGGTTAGTGCTTCGAGATCCCAGTGACCTTTTCTCATCCGATCGAAGGGATGCGAGACGCTGATAAAGGCTCCCTGATCACGCAGGCGAACAATGGCTTCCTCAGCGGGGAGGCCTGCAGGGATCTCTTCCGTAACGAAAGCCGCGAGCAACTCACCTTCCTGTGTCATGATCTCCTCACCAATGATAAACAATTGCTGATCTAGCTTTTGTGCAGCCAGAGCGCCCTCGATGGTGTTGTGATCGGTGATTACAACACGATCAAGTTGCTTCTGCCGTGCAGTGCTGACCAGATCTTCAATTTTGAGGAGGCTGTCGTGAGAGTAAATCGTATGGCAGTGGAACTCGACCCGCACCATGGGATGAATCCTGCTGTCTTAGATACCCGTTCCAGATCGATTGTCCTCAGCAACCTCCAAGCCAAGCAAATCTCTGGAGAACCCCCAGGCGATCAGCCCCAAAATAACAGCGAACCAGAGTGTGGCAAAACGGATGAGCAGGGTGGCGGCTGTCGCAGTCTCTGGGTTGAGATCGATGAGCAATACGAGCATCCCAACCAGCGAGGCGTCGGTTGCCAGCAAACCTCCCGGGAGAGCGGAGATGGCTCCGAGCACGGTCGAAAATGAGAGGATGAAAACAGCCAGGGAGAGCAGGACCCATCCGGGGGTTAAACCCAATCCAACCAGGATGATATAAAAACCGATCCCTTCGGCAAGCCAGGAGATCACACCCAAACACACTGCCAGCCCTGCCGATTTCGGTCGGAATAGAGCAAAGCTTCCCTCATAGAATTCGTGTAAAGGGTGAGCATAGCGCTCGATAAAAGGGATGCGTTCGCCAAGGTTGAGGAACCAGATAGCCAACGGGCGTATCTGTGAAAGGACGATCACTGCTAAGAGCAGTCCGAGGACTACAGTGAAAGCAGGCCAGTAGCGCGGATAAGTGAAGATACCTAAAGATGAAAGTGCCAGCATTGCCAGACCATCACTGATGCGTTCGGCAAGAACAGCCGAAATTCCCCGCGCAGCAGGGATACCGGTAAGCCGACCCAGCCAGAAGCCTTTCAGGGTTTCACCGATCTTGCCAGGGGTTACTGCCAGAGGAAAGCCAGCCACGAAGAGACGGGCGCTTGTCAGGACTGGCAGATCGTCCACGCCGACCAATCTAAGGAAGTATTGCCATTTGACGAAACGCAGCAGGTAATTCCAGAGAGTCAAAACCAGGACGACCGGATACAACCCCCAATGAAATTTGTAAATGCTATTCGATACCTGCCGAAGATCTGCAAAGAAGATAAGGAAGACAAAGACCAGGAACCCGAAAATCAGCCCCCCGATTAATCTGCGTACAATCGAATGCAAAGGTGCAGCGGTTCTGGAATTCACGGTGGTTTCAGGTTCTGTGGAATGTGCCGGTGATACCAGTAATTTTAATTTTTACGCAGAAGACAGATAAGGCCAAAGAAAGCCGCAGTGATGACAGTCAGACCTGCGATCGCCTGGATGACGGTCTTTGGCTCCATGCCCGGCATAACGACCTGTCCGTCACCATAAGACTTAAAGAGCTGACCCCATTCAGTTTGTAAGGCAGCCTTCACCCGTTTCCGACCCACGAACGGATACCAATATACATTATGATAGAAGTTGCTGGCGAAAAATGACCAGGGAACCAATGGCGATTGAAGGAGGATCTTTTCGAAGGGTTTCAGCGGTCCGTGATATATCATATGCTGACCTCGGCTGGCGAAAGTGTCCTCCCGTTTGAAGTTCCATGGTTCTTCTTGTTCGATGTCGTAACCAAGGATGTCAATCTGGCGCGGGTCGCCTATACCAAGGCCAGCTTCGTGCGCTTTGCGGATGAAACGCAAGCTGAGTGGATCGAATCCCTGCAGTTTGGCGGAAACAGCATCGATCGCCACCTGGTCTGCGGAAGCGAGGAGGATATCTTTCACGTGCCAGCGCATGGCGCGCGGCCCAGGACCATCCCCTGCAAAAGTGCCGTCCATGACAGCAAAGATGCCTGGGTGGATCTCTTGCTGGATGGTCAATAGATCGACCAGGGTATCGTGGATGACCGCATGAGTCCAGTGTCGGTTACGGTGCAGCAGGCCTCCAAATGCGTTTTTCATCGCCCCCGTGATGGTTGTAAAAACGTGCGTCTTAACGGTCGGCAGGTGGACGATGTTTAAACCAACTAAAGCTTTGGGAATGAACACCCCATCTGGATATACCTTGTCGAGGACCAGGAATGGTTTCTTCGGTTTGTACTCTACCCATTCGAAATCTTCATTAAAGAGATAAATACAGGGGACGCCGTATTTATCCGTGACGAACTTATGTTTATTATTGCGTTCGCCATCCGAGGTATCAACGACCACAGTATCGTTGTGCACCCCTACCAGATCGGTGTAGCCAGCTGCCTGAAGTGTGCGGATCACACCCTCCAGCTGCCAAGGCGTCGTTGAGCAAGCCGGATACCAGGTCTGCCATGAAATGTTGATTTTCAATCCAGTTTTGATACCTTTCGGCAGTGCCTGCTCGAACTCAGCCAGTTTCATGAGGCGTTCGTAATCCTCGAGGATTGTTTTGGGACTTGTCTTCAGGACAGCGACTTTGCCTTTTCCGGGAAAATCTACCATAAGTTTCTCTACTCCCGTGTTCATTTCCTCCACAGAGTATATATCATCTGAATAAAGATAGCCAATGACCAGAGATAATATTGTATCAGACTACTCATCAACCCGATCAGAAAAACCGAAACAGCCAGTTGGTCAACAGGAGTGCAATTGTCGAGAAAATGAAATAATGGGTCATGTTTACTCCAGGGAGCTTTTTATCTGTTCGGATTCAAATTAATGTGTTGACCAATTATTAGAAAATCGCATGGTTTTCTGGCAAATTCGAATTATAAATAAATTGTATTTTATCTGTAAAACGAATGGATTGACGCTCAATTGCTCATACCTAATTGTCAATATTATTAGTTTTGGTATACAATCAGATTGATATGAGTCAGCAAAGGTCTGGAAGGATACCCAGATGGTCGCGCCTCATCGTAATTCTGGGGGCAATCGTTTTTTATCTCTATCTCTCTCGACCGGCTGAGCCCGTAAATGATCTGACGATAGTCGGAAACACAGCCTACCTTGCCTTGGGTCGAGCAGGATTGGCTATTGTAGATGTCTCCAATCCGGAGGCACCACAGCAGCTGTCGATCTTCGATTCTCCCGGCGATGCAAAAGCTGTTGCCGTGTCCGGGCGATACGCCTATCTGGCGGATGAGGATCAGGGTTTGTGGTTGGTGGATATCTCGCAGCTCTCCAACCCGCAAGAGGTTGGTGTTTATCGAGATGCAAGGCAGGTGTTGGACGTGCAGGTCGTAAACGATCGAGTTTATCTGGCAGCAGGGAGGGAAGGGCTAAAGATCCTCAATGTTGAGATTAATAATCATCGCGCCAGATTCGTCGAGATTGGAGGTCACAACCCTGGTCCAGGCATCCAGAAGGTGACTGTAATGGGCAATCTCGCATACCTGCTGGCGAGCGATCGAACGCTGAGGGTGGTCAGGGTCTCGCGTCCCAGACAGGTTGAAGAACTGGCGGTGATAAATCTGGAGTTCGATGCCAGTACACTGCAGGTTGAAGGGCAGCGCCTTTACCTGGCAGCCGGGAGAAATGGCGTCCTGATTTTTGATATATCGAACCCTGCGGATCCGGCACTCCTGAGCCAGATCACGATAGCCGAGATGATAAATGATGTCTTTATCACAGGTGAAGATTTCGCATATCTCGCCGCGGGTCAGGGCGGTTTAAGGATATTCGATATATCTGCCCCTGAGCAAATTTATGAAGTGGGCAGCTATAGTCTTCCCATCGATGCCAACCGGGTTGCAGTCAGCGATGGAAAAGTCTATCTGGCCGACCGCGACATAGGGTTATATATCCTCGATCCTGTGTTGCAGATGAGATTCCAGACTATATCTTCAGATGATCAGCAGCGGGGCAACGCAGAAGATATTGTTGTAGATGATCAGTATGCTTATCTGGCTAGCTCAGGTCAGGGTCTGCGCGTGATCGACCTGACCGATCCTCAGGCGCCAGAAGCAGTCGCAGAATATGACACTGAAGGGAAGGCAAGCGGAGTCGCACTTGCTGGCGATTTCATCTATCTGGCAGATGGCACGAACGGTGTCCGCGTGCTCTTTCTGACCGAAGGTGAACGCGGTACGATCGAGGTTCATGAGAGGGCATCCATCCCTAGTCAAGGGAGCGCCACAGATTCCGTGATTGTTGGTCAGCTATTGTACCTTGCGGATGGCCCAGGGGGACTGGGTATCTACAATCTATCGGATCCTTCATCACCGCAGGAGGTGGGGAGAGAGCGGCCCTTAGGTTGGGCATACGATGTCGAGGTGCTCGGTGATTATGCCTATCTCGCTGCGGGCGAAGCCGGCCTGCGGGTGATCAATGTGCTTGATCCAACCTTACCTGCAGAGATCGGTGCCTTCGATACATCGGGGGAGGCGCGTAGTTTATCCGTTCAAAGGAAATCGGGCAATCCTGAACAGATCCTGGTCTATCTGGCTGATGGACCTGGAGGCCTGGTTGTGATCGATGTCACGGATCCCCGCTCACCTCGCCAGGTTGATTCCCTGGACCTGGAGGGTTTTGCGCATGACATCCAGCAGGCAGGGGATCTGGCCTATGTCACAACAGAGGAACAAGGGCTGCGGGTGATCTCGATCGCAGATCCGACACAGTTGACCGAAGTTGGCAAATTCGACACACCCGGTCAGGCGTATGGTCTGGATTTGCACGCCAGTCGTGCATTTATCGCTGATTTCAACCGCGGGCTACGAATCCTCTCCTTAGAAAACCCGCAATCACCCAGAGAGATCGGCTTCTTCGAGATACATCGGACTGCTCGAAGGGTTCTGGTTCAAGATGATCTGGCGTTTCTCTCTGATAGTGAAAGTGGTTTCCGCATTGCAGGTGTGAGCAACCCTCGACGACCGCGTGAGATCGGACATTTCGATCAGGGTGGATTAGTTGAAGATCTCGCGGTCAAGGATGGAGTGGCATTCATCGCCGGCGACAGCGGTATTCAGGCGGTGGACATCACCGATCCCCGCAATCCTGTGGTCATCAGCGGACTGCGGACGATAGGCAGGCCATTCGCTCTGGGAATTGCCGGGTACTATGCTTATCTGGCAGCCGGGGAATACGGTATGCAAATCGTGGATATCCGTGATCCAGCCAATATGCGCCTGACGAGCTTGTACGACACACCAGGCCTGGCTCAGGATATCTTCCTCGCGGGGAATTATGCCTTTATCGCCAATGGTGAAGCCGGGTTCGAGATCGTATTGGTCTCTGATCCGCAGGAACCCAGAACCGCCAGTATCCTCGATCAATTCAAAGACGCTCGCAGCGTTGTCGTATCATCCGGATACGCCTATCTGGCGGATGGACCGAACGGTGTGTGGGTGATCGATATCCGGGAGCCCGTCGATCCCAAGATCGTTGAACTCATCAAGGTAGAAGGCAATCCGATAGATTTGGAAATATTCGGTCCTTATCTGTTCGTGGCTGTCGGGGATCTGGGAGTTCAGGTGATTTATATCCAGGAACCGGGGCACCCAAGGGTTATCGGGAAGGCTCAACCCGAGGGGTTGACTCTCGATCTTGCGCTGGACAGGCGTCCAGCAGCAGGCGAGGAACCTGGTGGTCTGTTTGTGTTCCTTGCTAAAAACGAGAATGGGTTGGAGATCCTGGAAGGGACTGCTGTGGCTGCCCCAGTCCGCCTGGGTTTGTATCAGACGCCCGGGATGGCTCCAATTGCGAAAGTCGTGCGCGATGGTTTTCCGATCTTCGCGGGCGGTGACAGGGAGAAAAGCGCCCGGACGTTTAGAGATGCTCTGTTCGATTTAGGTTTGATCGGTCTGGGTGGCTACCTGTTCTGGATTGCGTTTTTCGCTCAGTTTGTCTTACCTTTGCAACGGTTAGGGGACCGTGTACAGGCTTTCGAAAGATTGTTGATTTATTCATTCGGTGCACATGGACCGGCAGTGCGCATCGAAAATGGGCGTGTCAAACAGCGGCCTGGAGAAGAGAAACGGCGCGGCCCCGGGGTGATCCTGCTGGATACTGCCAGCGCAGCCATGTTGCGCACTAAGACGGCGTTTAAAAGAGTGATCGGACCTGGGGTTGCCTTTACGAAGGCAGGAGAGTATCTGCATGATGAAACCATCGACCTGCACACCCAGTTTTATCCCCTGCCGCCTCTCGGACCTGAGCCGGAACAAGACCCCTTCGAGCCGCAGCGCAAGGGTCTTAATAGGGAAAGTGATGAGGAATATCAGGCACGCCAGCGTCGTCGGCAGGAGACCAGCGCGCTCACTCGTGATGGCGTCGAGGTGGTTGCACGCATCATGACGGTGGTGAAAATCCGTGCCGAGAGAGGCCAAGGAGGCACACAGTTTGGCTTCGATCCCCGTTCCGTGCGCCTGGCGATCACCAGGAAGGGGATCGTCCCCAAAGAACTGCGCCATATGCCGTGGTATGAGATCCCGGCGTACATGGCTGTTGATATCTGGCGTGAATATCTCGGTCAGCTCACTTTAACAGAACTGTTCGAAACAGATCCAGATAGACAGCTGCAGGTTTTCACGTCCGGTGATCAGAGGGGGGAAACCAGGCTGGAAAGGGTGATCCGTTTAGTGCAGGAACGTCTTACCCAACCTGAGATCGAGAAGCTCGATGAATATGGTCGCCCAACTGGAGAGAAAGTTCCCAGCCGGGAGTATCAGCTTCTCAGAGACATGGGCGTCTCGGTCTTGCGGGTCTCCATCGGGGGGGTGAGATTTCCACCGGCGGTCGAAGCGCAGCTGGTTATTCAGTGGCTCTCGACCTGGCAAGAGCGCGCCATGCGTCAGCGTGAAGAGGTCGATAACAGGCGGCGTCTTGCAGCTTTAGAAGGAGAACGAGACGCAAGTTTGCAATTTGCCCATGCGGTCAGCAAGCGGCTCGGAGATCTACTCAATCAAAAAGAGATGCAAGGTGCGAACCGGAGTGACGGTGATCCCCCCGATCTACCTGAGAGCCTGCAGATGCTGCTGGAGGATACCCAACGATTATCCGATCTGCTTCCAGCTCTCCATCGGTTGACCGAAGATGAAGAGAATCAGCTCGCCTGGTTGCTTGAGTGGGCGCGAAGGGAGCGAAGATGATCGCCAGGATATTCCTTCGTGAGCTTCTTGAGCGCATGGTGGCTGACGTCGTCGACCGCATCATGGTGATTAACAGGGGCGCGGCAATTTTACGCCGGTGGAGTGTGATCCTTATCGGCGGGACAATTTGGGCATTTATCGCCTTCCGAGAGCATCCATTTGTCTATAATCCGGATATTCCGTTGGGTTTCCTGGTTTATCCATTTCGAGCCCTGTTCGCCGCAGATGTCTTCAAACATGTCCTGATCAGTGCCGTCGTCTTCTGGCTGGCTTATCGTACGGCTGCGGTATATCTGGATGACATCTTTGAATTGAACAATGTGAGGGTAGCCGAGCGCTTCATCCGCCAATCGGCGTTCGGCAGCCGATACGATTTAATCGAGATCATGGATGGTAAAGTTGCTGAAATATATAAAAATTCACCAATATATCTCATCGGAGGACCGGGAAAGGTCCGGGTTTATCTGGAAAACGCCGCACTCTTCGAGAAGATCGATGGGCAACCGCATGTCATCGGTCCCACTGTGCCAAAGACCAGCCAGGAAGCGCTTGCAGAGCATTCCACGGGGACTTCCGGCGTATTAAAGTGGATTAAACGGGTATATTTCCTTCTAATTGGAGAGGGGGATGGGGAAAGCCCAGAATCTGATGGAACTGTTCTCCTGGAGGGTTTCGAATCTCTGCGCAGCAC
>FWWM01013956.1_pt1 | contig 12812 bp, 12 predicted proteins | sample 2228351 | NCBI WGS metagenome assembly FWWM01 (sample SAMEA103939774, study PRJEB20133) | metagenome | reverse complement strand
TGACGCCGATCCTTACGACGTTACCCTCGGCTCGATCCTGGTGAAAAATGTAGCCACCGAAAGTCCTTTGGCTGAACAGCATGTGGCAAAGATCGAAGTGAAAAGGAGGGCAGACGGCGCGGTTTTGGGCTACACCGAAAACCTCTCCGGCCTTAACACCACCGGCGTGCGTATCACCTTCACCGCCAATAACACGATCCCCGACGACACTACGTTAGAGCTGGACATTTACGTGACCCTCAAAGACACGGCGCCTATTAACCGAAAATTAAAGCTTTCTTCGCAAGTTTGGTATACCGAAGGTGGGGTTAGCCTTTACACCGATTGGCTGACAGGCCCCGCGGAATTCACCGTGGCTCCTCCCAGAGGACTAGAAACCGTGGACAACAGGACCACGGCCCCGGCCAATAGGAACGTGTATCCGGGGCAGTCGTTCCTGGCCCAAAAAGTCTATCTTGAGGACAAAGACGACGATCCCTATGGCGTGACCATCACCCGCATTTTGGTCAAAAACATAAGCACCGGAACGGTGGTGGAGGATAAACACGTGGCCAAGATCGAGATCCGCGACAGCGCCACCGGAAAACTCCTGGGAGAAACTACCAGCATCTCCGGCCTCACCACCACCGGGGTTTGGGTGCCCACCACCGCCAATAACGCCATCGCCGACGATAAAAGCATGACCATCGAGGTATGGATAACCCTCAAGGGCGATGTCCCTGCTGGCCGAAAACTCACCGCCGCTATCAGGGTGGAGCACACCGAAGGCGGCCAGACATTCACAAAGCCCGAGGCATTCCTTTCCTCTGGGGTGGAATTCACCACCGCCACAGATGGGGCCCGCACGGTGAACTTCACCTACACCCCGGAAAGCCCCAAATGGAATCAGGAGATCACCTTCACCCCCTCCGTCTCCCCCACCACCGGCGTCGTTTATGCCCGCTGGGATTTCGGCGATGGCACGGTGGTGGAGCGGAAAACCGCGGAAGGGGAAAAGCCCCTTGACCCCATCAAGCACACCTACGGAAAAGGCGGGGAGTTCACCGTCACATACGCCGTGCGGGACGACTCCAACCGGGAAAACCGGGTGTCAAAGAAGATCACCGTTACCAACGAGCCGCCGAAGAACTTGGACTTCTCCTTCAGTCCAAGCTCCCCCACGGTGAACCAGGTGGTGACCTTCACGCCCTCCGACAAGATCGAGGACCCCGATGGCGACATCAAGAAGGCCACGTTCCGCTGGGATTTCGGCGATCAGAGCAACCCCGTCACCACCACGGGGCCGCAGCCCGTCAACCACACCTACACTCGCGCGGGCACGTTTACCGTGACCCTCACCATCACCGACCAGGGCGGAGCCACGGCCACCGTGCAAAAGCAGGTGCGCGTGGGCGAACCAACCCCGCCGGCGCCCACCACGCCCACCGTCACCGGGTTGACCGTTCAACCGACGAACCCGGAGGCCGGAAAGCCCGTGACCTTCACGGCCGCAACCACCGCTCCCGAAACCGACCCGGCCACCTCCTGGGAATGGGACTTCGGCGACGGTTCCCAGATCCAAACCACCCAAACCAACACGGCCACCCATACCTACGCCAATCCTGGTCTTTATACGGTGCGGGTCCGAGCCCGCAACAACGCCGGCTGGAGCTCGTATTTCACCCGCCAAATCACCGTCTATCCGCCGGGCGTGGAGTTCGGCTTCCTCATCCTCGATAACCCCGTGACCGGGGATCAGTGCCGCATCCAGATCTTCGCTCCCGCTGGAGCCACCGACCTCAAGATCACCATCCTCGACCAAGCTGGCCGGCCGGTGGTCCTCGACAAACCCGTATCCGTGGGCATCTTCACCTGGGACCTCAAAGACCGGGATGGCCGACTCGTCCCCAACGGCCTCTATCTCCTCTACGTCACGGCCAAAGTCGGCGGGGAGCTCAAACGGACGGAGATCGGCCGGATCATCGTGCGGAGGTAAGCCATGCGGAAGAGATTTTTGGCGTTAGGGCTGGTACTGGCGGGCGCAATGGCCTGGGCCCAGGTTTCCCTTTTCGACATGGGCCTTGGGGTTCGGGCCATGGGGCTAGGCGGAGCCTATGCCGCCTTGGCCGAAGGCCCGGAGGGCCTCCTTTATAACCCGGCCGGGCTGGCCCGGGTGCGGGGGATCGCCGTGGACTCCACCATCCTTGCCGGCTGGGTGGGCGCGGGTTATGTGGGCGCAGCCCTGCCCAGCCTCGGCGCCGGGATCGGCTACCTCGGCACCTCCGCCGGAGAAGGCCTCGGCTTCTCCCAGGTCGCCCTCATCGTGGGCTTCGGCCTAGATCTGCGCCCCTTTGGCTTCCCGGCCGTGGGCGGAGCGGCCCTGCGCTATCAGAACACAAACCTCGCCGGAGAAGGAACGAGCGGGATCGGCCTGGACCTGGGCGCCCTGAGCTCTTTCCCCACCGGCTTTGGGGAAATGCGCGTCGCCCTCGTCATCCGCGAGCTTTCCCTTGGCGGGCTGTCCACGGAGTTCGCCCTGGCTGGCGCGTGGCTAAGCCCGTTTGGCGCATTCGCCACCGTGGACCTGACCTCCGAATACTTGGCCCTCGGTGCGGGCTGGTCCTTCTTAGGCGCGTTCGAGATCCGGGCGGGGGTGCGCCAGGAAGGCGGCCTTTTCCGCGTGGCCTTCGGGCTTGGCGCGCGGTTTGGAAACTATAGCGTGGACTATGCCCTCCTCACCCACCCCTTGCTTTCGCCCACCCACCGCTTCGGCTTCGGCGTAAAGTTCTGAGTCGGCCATCTTTTTGGGAAAGGAAGGGGCCGCCAAGGCCCCTTTTATTTTGGGATCCGAAGAGAGCCCTACTCGTTGTGCGGGATTTTCAGGGTGCTTCCCCCGATGAATTCCCGCACGAGGTGGTCTCCAGGGATGAGCTCGTAGTCCTGCACTTCCCAGCTCGTGAGCCCGGCGATTTGGCCAAGGAGGTTGGTGATGCGGCGGTAGCGGATCTGCGCGTCCAAAAAGGAGCTATAGGGAGCAAGCTCTTCGGGCTTGGGCCAAATCCCGTCCGGAACGAAGAAGGGCTTCAGGACCGGAAGATCGAAGGGCATTCCCCCCTGGATCATGTGATCGGCAAGGCCCATGAGGGGGATGATGGAGAAGAGCTCGCCGGCCCGAACGTAGTGCCAATGAAGAAGGGTATGGAGGGGCGGGTGATTGCGATGGGTGGCGTCCCGGAGCATCCGGCGAAGGAGGCGCACATCGGTGAATTGCGTGAGCCTTTCCGTGCTTCCGTCCCCTTCGTAGAGCATGTTGGCGGCCTCGATGTACACCCGGAACATGTTCTCTTTGGGGATTCCCGCGGTGAGGGGCGGATAGAAACCATGGAGGCAGTCCAAAAGGAGGATCTGGTCCTTGCGCAACCGCACGGGCTTCGTGCCCACGTGCCGGCCTTCCTTGAAGCTGTAGATGGGCTTCTCGATGGTCTGGCCATCCAGAAGGGCCCGGAGGTGCTGGTTGATGCGCTGGATGTCCAGGGCCTCAGGGGTCTCGAAATTCCGGTCGTTGAGCCAGTCCGTGGGATGCTCCACCACCGGCCAGAAATAATCGTCCAGGTTGAGCATGAGGAACTGCAGCCCTTCCTTCTCCAGGCGCTGGGTGAGCTTCACCGTGGTCGTGGTCTTCCCGGAGGAGGAGGGGCCGGAGACCCAGATCATGCGGATCTCGTCGCCCTTTTCCAGGCGGGCCAAGACCTTCTTTGCCGCCTCGTCCAGGGAGCGCTCGTAGCGCTCGGTGGCGGCCGCAATAAGCGCCTTCAGCTTCCCTGAGCGCACGATCTCGTTTAGGCCCTCCACGGTGTCGCAGCCATGGGCCCGGTTCCACGCCAAGGTCTCCTCGTGGAACTTCGTGGGGTAGCCATTTCCCACGAACTGGTCCATGGTGATGGCCCCGGCCCGCACCCAGTACTTCCCCCACCGCCAGCACTCGTAGGCGTCGGCCACGGTCACAAGACCAAAACTTCTCAGAACGTGCAAAACCGTGTCCTGGATCTCCTCCACGGTGGGCGGGAAGTTGGCGATCCAGTGGCGCGGGTCGCGGTTGAGGGTGATCACCACCACGTCTGAGAGGAATTCGGCGATGTGCTCATCGTCGCCGAACATGAAGAGCTTGTCGTTGATGCCGGGAAGGAGGTCCTGGGCAAACCCGCCCACGGAGCGCGCTGCCCGCAAAATGGCGTTGACAATGCGCCCTTGATCGAAGGGAACTAGCGAGCGGTCGCGCTTTTGGACCTTTCTGATCCGGTTCTGAACGATCACAAAAACGAATTATACGGGCATGGCCTAGTAGAGCCAGCCGTGTTCAAGGCCGATGTAAAGGAGCGTGCGCAGGCGGGCGGCCGGGACCTCGCAGCCGGGCTGGGGCATGCTCAACCCCCAAAGGATGCTCAGCCCGCCAAGGGCGGTGAGCATGTTCCCGAAAACTCCGTAGCCCAGGGAACTGAGCCATTGCCCGAACCCGATGAAGGCCAGGCCCGCCAAAACGAGCCCGTGGCGCATATACCGGCAGGTCCAGAACTCCCGCTGGACTTGGCCCAGGGCCCTGGACCAGGCGCGTTGCTCCAGGCGCGGCTTGGGGTCGGCCCCGAAGTCCAGGGAGATCCGGCTCACCTCCTCCAGGGGGAAAGTCCATACCCCGCCGGGGGTGGAGAAGGACAGGGTGGTGGCGGTCACTCCCGAAAGACGCCCCTCCAGCACGGTCCCGTCGGTGCGGACCAGGGTATCCGCCCATCCCACAAGGCCGAACAGGGCCAAGGCCAAAAGGACCTTCCGCATCGCTTCCCTCCTTTTGGCAAAATACCGGCAAAAAGAAGGGAAGTGTGGGCAAATGGGGCATGCCCTGGCCGCATGTGTCCCGGTAAAATTTCCTTGTGCGCATTTTGGCCATCGGCGATGAGGTGAGCCCCACCTTGGAGCGGGCCGTGCTTTCTGAATCCTTCCCCAAGGTGGGGCTGGTCCTCTCCTGCGGCGACCTTCCCTACGATTATCTGGAGTTCCTGGTGGACGCCGTGGGCGCACCGCTTTTGTACGTGCCCGGAAACCACGACCGCCCGGTGGAGGCCGAGGAGCGGGTGATCCGCGCGCCCCAGGGGTGCGTGAATGTGGATGGGCGGGTGGTGGAGGTGGCCGGGCTCATCGTCCTTGGGCTCGGCGGAAGCCGGCGCTACTCGCCAAAAGGGGAAAACCAATACACGGAAGGCCAAATGCGTAGGCGCGTCCTGCGCCTTTTTCCCAAACTTTGGTGGAATGCCCACAGCCGCGGCCGCGCCGTGGACATCCTCCTCACCCACGCTCCGCCCCGGGGGATCCACGACGCCGAGGACCCCGCCCACCAGGGGTTTGAAACGTTTTTGGGGCTCATCAAACGGTGGAGGCCCAGGCTGCACCTACACGGGCATACCCCGCCCCGGCCGAGCCTCCCCACGGAAACGGTCTTGGACTCCACCCGCGTCATCCACGTGCGGGGCTTCCGCCTTTTGGAGCTCTGATGGTCTCCCGCCTTCCCTGGCCCGGTTTTCTGCGGCGGCTCTTTTCTTTGGCCAAAAAAGAGCCGGCCCTCCTCCTCCCCTTCGACTGGGTCAAGGAAAAAGTGCCCATCAAGGGGTGGCGGTATTTGGGCCTGAGGGAAGTGGAGGTGGAAAAAATCGTGGGCAGCGTGGACCGCTACGACGACTTCACCCGGGCCTTTCTCCCCCTGCGCAAAGATGATGCCCGGCAAAAGCGGGTCGAGGAGGCCATGAAGCGGGGGGAGGTGCTGCCTCCGGTCAAGCTCTACAAGCTCGGCGATGTCTACTTTGTGGTGGACGGCCACCACCGGGTGGCCGCGGCCCGCAAAACCGGGGCCAAATACATCGACGCCGAGGTCGCAGAGTTCCTCGTGGACGTCCCCATCTCCCCCGCCGACACGGAAAAGGACATCCTCCTCAAGGCCGAATACGCCGCGTTCCTCCGCCACACCGGCCTCAAGGAGCTGCGCCCGGAGGCGGAAATAATCCTCACCGAGCTTTCCGGATACCGGAAACTCCTCGAGCACATCGACGTGCACCGCTACTTCCGCGGGCTGGAGGAGGCGCGGGAGATCCCGTACGAGGAGGCGGTGGCCTCCTGGTACGACCGGGTGTATCGGCCCATTGTGGAGGCCGTGCGCCGAACGGGGATCCTCAAAAAATTCCCAGGCCGCACGGAAGCGGATCTCTACGTCTGGCTTTCCGAGCACATTTATTATCTGGCCAAGGAAAAAGGAGCCGCTTCGGACTTGGAGAAAATCGCCCGGGAATTCGCCGAAAAATACGGGGCAAAGCTCAGGAGCTGACGCGGCTGCGGAAAAGGTCCCGGGCCCGCCAGAAATATTCCCCGCCGGAGACCACGGCCAAGCCCACCGCCAGATACAAAAACACCTGTTTTGCCGCCTCCCCCCACGCCCCAATCCCAAAGTAGCGGGTGGCCAAAATGAAGAGGACCAGGCCCACGTGAGAAATGGTCTTCAGCTTCCCAAGAGAACTTGCGGCGATGACCACGCCCTCGGCCATGGCGAAGATGCGCAGCCCCGTCACGAGGAACTCCCTTCCCAGGATGACGATCACCGGGATGGCCCTAAGCTCCCCGAACTCCACGAAGGAGACGAGGGCCGCGGCGACGAGGACCTTGTCGGCAATGGGGTCCGCCAGCTTTCCAAACGTCGTGACCTCCCGGAGGGAGCGGGCCAAATACCCGTCCACGGCATCGGTCAACGCGGCCACGGCGAATAGGGCCAGGGCCAGGATCTTGAACACCGTTCCGGGGAGGAAAAGGAACACCAAAAACAGCGGGACCGCCGCCACCCGCGCCACCGTGAGGCTGTTGGGAACGTTCCAGCGCATTGGCTTAACCTAGCCGAAAACCTGGACCCCTTCAATAACGAAGGGCTAGATCCCAAGATAAGCTTTGCGCACCAGATCCGACTCGCGAAGCTCAGGGGTGGGGCCGTGGGCCACAAGCCTTCCCGTCTCCAGAACGTAGCCGTAGTCGGCCAAAGACAAAGCGGCGCGGGCGTTTTGCTCCACAAGGAGGATGGTGCGCCCCTCCTCCCGCAGGCGCTGGAAGGCCCGGTAGACCTCGGTGATGAGGACGGGTGCCAAGCCCAACGAGGGCTCATCCAAAAGGAGGAGTTTTGGCCCGGCCATGAGGGCCCGGGCCACGGCCAGCATCTGCTGCTCCCCGCCGGAAAGGGTCCCGCCCCGCTGGTTTTGCCGCTCCTTAAGGCGCGGAAAGAGGGAGAACACGAACTCCAAATCCCGGGCCACCCCTGCGCTATCCGTGCGGGCGTATGCGCCAAGGAGGAGGTTTTCCATGACGGTGAGGTCGGGGAAGATGCGCCGGCCCTCCGGAGCCATGGACAACCCCATCCTCACGATCTCATACGGCTTTTTCCCCAGGAGGGAGACGCCGTTCAGGCTGATTTGGCCCTCCCGCGGCCGCACTAGACCCATGATGGCCCGAAGGGTCGTGGTCTTCCCCGCGCCGTTGGCCCCAAGGAGGGTCACCACCTTCCCCTCCGGAACGGAAAGGGAAAGCCCCTGCAGGGCGTGAATCCCCCCATAAAAAACGTGCAGGTTCTGGACCTCAAGCACGGAGGGCCTCCTCCCCCAAATAGGCCTCGATCACCTTGGGGTTGCGTTTGATCTCCTCCGGCGTTCCCTCGGCGATGGAGACGCCGAAGTCGATGACGCGGATCCGCGGGCAGATCCCCATCACCACCTGCATCACGTGCTCGATGAGGAAGATGGTGAGGTTGAAGGTCTCGCGGATCTGGCGGATGAAGCTCATGAGGTCTGCGGCCTCGGCGGGGTTCATTCCCGCGGCCGGCTCGTCCAAAAGGAGGAGTTTGGGCTCAGTGGCCAGGGCGCGGGCGATCTCCACCCGCCGCTGGAGCCCGTACGGAAGGGCTCCGGCCCGGAAATGCGCCCACTTCTCCAGCCCTACGGCGGCCAAAAGCTCCATCCCCCGCTCCCGCATCTTCCGCTCCTCCCGGAGATAGCGGAAGCTGGGAAGGATGGCGCCGAACACCGAGGAGCGCAGGCGCGGGTGGAAGGAGATGAGGACGTTTTCCAGGGCCGTCATCTCCCGGCAAAGGCGGATGTTCTGGAAGGTCCGGGCAATTCCGAGCCGGGCCACCTGCCAGGGCGGAAGGCCGGTGATGTCCCGCCCCTCAAAGATCACCTGCCCCTGGGTGGGCGTGTAGTGGCCGGTGATCATGTTGAAGATCGTGGTCTTGCCGGCGCCGTTGGGGCCGATGAGGCCCACGAGCTCCCCATAGAACTCGCGCACGGCCACAAGGCCCCCGAACTTCATCGTGAGATCCTTAAGGCTCAAGATCAGCTCGTTTTCCCCCATGCCCACCTCCAGGCGCGCCTGACCCCGCGCCATAGCCAATCCCAGGTGAACTCCTCCCGGCCAAACAAACCCCGCCTGAAAAAGAGCATCACCAAGATGAGGAGCACGGCGAAGACCACCATGCGCATCCCCGGGACCACCGCGGTATCCACGAACCGCAGGGCCTCGAAGATCACGGCGAATATGAAGCCTCCCACGATCGCTCCGCTTATGCTCCCCAGGCCCCCAAGGACGATGATCAAAAGGAGGTAAAAGGTGGTGAAGAAGCTGAAGACCATGGGGTGAGCTGTTCCAAGAATTCCCACCATTAACCCCCCTGAAATCCCCGCACAAAAGGCGCTGAAGAGGAACGCGAGGAGCTTGAGGCGGAACACGTTGATCCCCATGGACTCCGCTGCCAGTTCGTCCTCCCGGATGGCCCGCAGCGCCCGCCCATAGCTGGAGTTTTTGAGGCGCAGGGCGGCATAGGCCACGGCAATGAGGAAACCCCAGGACCACGCGAGACTGGTGTAGGTTGGGACCCCCGTGATCCCCATGGCCCCGTTGGTGAGGGCCGGAAGATTCACCACCAGCACGTACAGGATTTCGCCAAATCCGAAGGTGCCGATGGCTAAATAATCCCCGCGGAGGGCCCGCAGGGCCGGCACGCCCACGATAACCCCCGCTAACACCGCCAAAATCCCGCTTGCCAAAAGGGCCAAGATGAAGCCGGAGTAAGGCAGGCTAAACGAGGCAAATGGCTCCACAAGGGGCTGCAAGATCCAAACCCACCGCTTTTTTTCCACGGGCAAGATGAGGAGGGTTGTGAGGTATCCCCCAAGGAGCATAAACCCATGGGGCCCCAGGGAGAATTGTCCGGTCAGGCCGTTGATGACGGTGTACCCCACGGCGGCGATGGCGTAAATGGCCCCGAGGTTGAGGATCCTCCAGACAAGGCTGAACTGGTCCCTATGCTTATCCCCCCAAAAAATGAAGAAGGCTATGCCAGCGAGAGCCAAAGCGGTCAGGATACGATTTAGCTGGCGTTTCATACCTTCTCCTTCAAGGGCTTACCGAGGATGCCGGTGGGCCGAAAGAGGAGGAAAAGGATGAGGATGGTGAACACAAGGGCATCGCGGAACCCCGAATATTTGGGCAAGAACGCGACAAACATGATCTCCGCAAAGCCGAGGATGAAGCCCCCGACCATCGCCCCAACGATGTTTCCAATCCCTCCCACCACCGCCGCGGTAAACGAGCGAAGGCCTGGCAAGATCCCGAGGTTCCAGTAAAGCTGCGGGTATCGACACCCCCAGAGGATCCCGCCGATGGCGGCCAGGGCGGAGCCGACGAAGAAGGTGTAGGAGATGATGCGGTTTATGTCCGCCCCCATCAGGGCCGTGGTCTCCATGTCCGTGGCGATGGCCCGCATGGCCCGGCCCACCTTGGTGCGGTAGATGAGGAAAAGAAGCCCCAAAAGGCAAGCGCCGGCCACCAAGGGAACCCAGATAGTGACCGCTTGAATCCGCACATTCCCAAGGGTGTAGATCCTCGTCATGAATTCCAGCTCGGGGAAGGGCTTTTGTCGGCCCCCAGCCCAGGGCAGAACGATGATTATGTTCCCAAGAAGAAAGGAAACGCCCATGGCCGTGGTGAGCAAAGACACCCTGGGAGCGTGCCGCAATGGGCGATAGGCGACACGCTCGATGAGGACCCCCATGGCGGCGGTGAGCACTATCGCCAAAACCGCGCTGACCAGCCAAGGAAGCTTGAACAGAAAAACAAGGAAATACATCCAGTAGCCAGCGAACATGAAGATATCGCCATGGGCGAAGTTGATCAGGCGAAGAATCCCATAGACCATGGTGTACCCAATGGCGATGAGGGCGTACAGGCTGCCCAGAGTCAGGCCGTTAAAGAGCTGTTGGATATAGCCAGCCATAAGATCTCCAAAAGGGCGGGCTGGGGCAGCACCCAGCCCGCCCCTCCTTCAACGCTAAAGGCCGATCTTGGCCTTGAGGGCCGCCACCTCTCCGGCCGGGATGACCGTCTCCAGCACGAACTTCCCGCCGCGCACCGCCAGGAACACGAAGTCCTTGGCGGGGTTCCGGCTAGGCGTCATCACTGTGCGGCCGGTGACGACCTCCAGATCGGCCACGGCCAAGGCATCCCTGATCTTCACCGGATCGGGCTCGCCGGCCCGGGCGATGGCATCCACCATGAGGAGGTAGGAATCCACCGCCATGGCCTCCATGGAGGACGGAGTGCGCCCAAAGCGCTCTTTATAGAGGCTGTAGAAGCGCTTGCCGATCTCGGTGACCACGGCATCCTCGTGGAAGAAGGTGGTGAACACCACTCCCTCCATGGCTTCTCCGCCGATGGAGATGAGCTCGGGAGCGTCGTAGCCGTCACCTCCGATGATCTGCTGTGTGAGGCCCAGGGCCCGGGCCTGTTTGGTCATAAGGGCCGCTTCGGTGTAATAGTTTGGACAATAAATCATATCGGGGTTGAGCCTGGCGATCTCGGTGAGCTGGGCGGTGTAGTCCACGTCGCCCGTGCGCACGGCCAACTCGGCCACCACCTTGCCGCCCAGGGCTTCAAACGCCTGCTTGAAGAACTTGGCCAATCCCACGCAGTAAGGCTGGGCCACATCCACCACGATGGCCGCCGTGCGGAACCCCAACCGCTCGTAGGCCAAATAAGCGGCCACCACGCCCTGGTCGTCGTCCACAAAGCAAGCGCGGAAGGCGTAGGGCCCGGTGGCCGTGGTCAAGGGGTTGGTGGTGGTGATCCCCAGCATCGGGACCTTCTTTTCGTTGATCACCGGGGCGGCCCCGAGGAACGGCCCCGAGCACATGGTCCCCAGGATGGCCACCACCCCTTCCACGGTGATCAGGCGGTCCGCGCCGATGGCCGCTTCCGCCGGCTCGGTGCGGGCGTCGTAAAAGACGAGCTCAATGGGCCTCCCCAGCACCTCCACCGGCACAAGCCCGACCTCCCGGGCAAACTCCAGGGCGTGCTTGGCCATCGCCCCATAGGCGGCACAGCCGCCGGTGAACTCCAAAAGACACCCGATTTTTATGGGCTCCTGGGCAAATGCCAGGGCCCCAAATCCAATAGCCAACGCCAAAACCAGCGCCCTCCTCATTTTCACCTCCTTTCAAATTACAAAAACGGCCTTCCTTGTGCGCACCAAAGGCAAATTAATCCACCACCTCCTTCCCCGCGCACGATGGCCGATGGTAGCGGGATTGGGGAGCAAGTGTCAAGAGCTGGAGGCTTTTTGATGGAACCACGCGGGATTGTGCTTCCCGCCTGCTTAAGAAAAGGACCAAAACAAAAATTGGGGGCCGGATATCCGGCCCCCAAAAAGCGGTTGGTGACGCGACTTTTATCGAGGCGTCGCCGGAGCCGGCGCGGGAGCAAAGAGCTCCCCAAACACGAACGTGGCGGAAAGCACCAGCGACTCCCCGGGCTCGCTCTGCAGGACGTACGCGGCGTCCACGGAAAGCCCGCCCAAGGAGAACCCGGCGCCCACCGTCACGTAGTACGCCTCAAAGTCCAGCTCCGGCACCACAAGCCCGGCGCGAATCCCCAGGTTCTCGATGAGCTGGAACCCCAGCCCAACCCGGAGATTCTTCACGGCGAACGCGGAGGAGAGCTCCACGTCCGCGGCCAGGACCAACGCCCCCTCCAGGAGCTTCCCGGCAAGCCCGGCCACATACACCGGGGTCACCGTCTGCCCGGCCAGGGTCGTCCCCAGGTCCTTGGCCACCACGCCCAGCGAGAGCTCCGGAACGATGGGGATGATCACGCCCAGATCGAACCCAAAGCCCGAGTACTCCTTCGTCACCTTCTCGATGTAGTACTTGAGGTTGGCCCCGACCCAGCCGAAGTCCCCGATCTTCACGGCCACCGTGCCGAGGAAGGCGTTGGCCGCGTAGAAGTCGCCGGCCGCGGCGTTAGCCCAGCCCAGGCCGATCCCGTACCCGGCGAAGCTGAACCCGCCGCCCACGTACTGGTACGGCACCATCCCGAAAAGCTGGGAGGTGGCCCCGCCGATCCAGGCGTTCTCCCCGAAGGCCAGGATCCCCGCGGGGTTCCACAACGCCACCGTCCCGTCGTCGGCCAGGGCGCAGAACGCCCCGCCCATCCCCAACGCCTTCGCCCCAAGTCCGCCCTGGAACACAATGGAGCCCTCGTACCCGAAAGCCCCCACCGCCAGGGCGCCCAAGAGGACCGCCGCTATTGCTATGCGCTTCATCGCTATCTCCTACCTCCTGCAATCATCCATGGGCTGGGGCCGGAGCTCTCCCGGCCCCAGCCCTTCTTCCCCTTAGCGCTCGATGTACACGAAGCCCTTGAACGTCCAGGCCTTCCCGGCGCCCTCCACCACGGCCACGTAGATGTACGCGCCGTTGCGGAGG